>ERZ791842.5-NODE-5-length-360660-cov-14.2492_pt1 | contig 360660 bp, 330 predicted proteins | sample MGYA00509944_ERZ791842 | MGnify/ENA primary metagenome ERZ791842 (study PRJEB30046, sample SAMN00715263) | human gut metagenome | study: EMG produced TPA metagenomics assembly of the A metagenome-wide association study of gut microbiota in type 2...
GACTATTTTTATTATACATCAGTTTAGAGGTTTACACAAACTTTGGGATAGACCCATATTAAATTATTCTTCTGAATTTTTCTCAAGTTCTTCTTTTATTATTGACATTATGCCATTTATTTCAACATTGTTATCCATAGGTATTACAAGGCATTTTCTTCCGTCAATCATTTTAATTTTTACTATATTGGAATCTTCAGGTTTTACATTAATTACGACGTTATTTGTTTTAACTTCAAACTTTCTCTTTTCCTGAATATCACTGGCGTTGAAACGCATATCTTCTCCCAATTCATCAGCAAAACGAGTATCAACCTTTTCAAGGTCTTCCTCTTTTACACCACTTGCTTGGAAAAGATTTTTGATTTCCTCTTTGCCTAATGTTATAGGCTCATCTCCACTATGATTTTCAATAAATTCAGTAAGATTTTCGTTAATATCTCTTACAACATTGACAACTTCATAATCTGGCTGATTTACTATAGCCTGTTCAATTATATCCTTAAACATCTGCTTTTGGTCAGCTGAAGGAATAGTTTCAGTACAACCGAGAGCATCTGTTATAAATTCACTATACATTTCCTTAGTTGACTTTACGTAGTAAAGTAAGCTGTGAATATCTGTACTTCTGTCATTGAAGGCAGGGAACATAAAGCCCATACAAGGTGGTTCAACAACCCAATCTCTTGTTCTAGGTTCAATAGAGTTATTTTCTTCGTGGTAGCTAAGACCAGCTTTAGAAAGATTTACAGGGCAAAGACAGCATACTATATACTGGAAAACTTCTGATGAATCGTCCATTGTTACATTGTCTTTTCCCTTTGTAGGGACATCATAGGTATCGTACATAAGAAGAATAAGGTAGTTACCTACATAGTCAAATTTATCAATTACAAAATCATAAAAGTTGTCAAGAGCTTCTTGTGATTTTAATTCCCCGGCTCTTAAAGCCAAAAGTGAACGTTGCTGACCGTCTTCTTCCTCAGCTTCTTTTGTAAAGTCTAAATTGTGAAGATTTTTACCAATAGAGCCTGAAAGAGTTTTTTTGAGAAGTTCAGCATATTTGTTCTGTTCTTCGTCAGGCATATTGCTAAGATAGTCATTTATGTATGTTAATTTTTCTTTCTCATTACCGGCAACATAACAGCCACAAACTCTTATAGAGCTGTCAGAATCTTTTTTTATTAGTTTTCTTATTTCAAGAACTTCTTTACTTATCATTGTATTTCTCCTTTTAAAATTATTATAGCATCAAGTAAATCTACTTTTTGGTCTTTGTTTACATCAGCAGATTTTTTATTAAAATTAAATAGCATATTGTTGTTAATATACTTTAAAATTATGGCAGTATCTTTATTATCTATTACACCGTCAGAATTTAAGTCCCCTAGTTTGTAAGGCTTTTCAACAATAGCTCCGTCTTCAATATTATAATACAAACTATCATCTATTGTAACTAAATTTTTGAAATATTCATTACAAACATCTATTGTATCATTATGTATCCATACCATAGATGAGGGAAAGATGATATTTGTCCATAGGGTATTACCTTTATTAGATATGAACATTGAACCTTTTTCTGTTCTTTCAACACCATTAGCTATATTAACAATACCTTTATATTTGTTAGGTACATACCAAAGTGTTTTCATATCTTTTGAATAAAGTATGCCGTCTAGGGATGTGTATTTTGTATTAGAGCTTTTTACAGAAACATTTTCTATGCCGGTAAATAGGTAAAAAGCAGCAGAAAGATTGTTTGCAGACTCTCTGTTAAGTATATTTTCGGGCAAATATGTAGAAATGGTATAGCTATTTGGCAAAATAACTTTCTTTAAATAAGTTGCTCTTGAAAATGCCATTTCATCAATTTGAGTTACACCTTCTGGAATTTCAAATACTGTCTCTCGTTTTCCTCTAGGGTAGGCTAACATTCTTGTTCTGTCAGCAGAATAGAGAACTCCGTCCAATGAAGTAAAGTATTTGTTTCCACTAGCTGTGTATATAGCTTTGAAAGTTTCAGTTTTTCCCATATCGTAGAAAACGTGACCACCATAGCCTGTATTTTCATCTGCAAGGTAATCACCACCAATGGTTTTAACTGTAGATGGAATAGTAAGAGATGTATTTTCAAGACCTGTCATATGGTCAAAAGCACCGTCTGAAATTACCTCTAAACCTTCAGGAAGTGTAAGTTCAGGAATTTTTGTACAGTATTGAAAAGTGAAAGGACCTATTTTTGTCAGACTACTTGGAAGTATAAGTTTATTGAAAGACATAGGATATTTTGAATTTGCTGCACCAAAAGAAAGTGTACCTGTTTCCTTTACACCATTTTCAAGGGTAAGACAACCATTAAAACCTGAACAGTTAAAAAATGCACCATTACCTATTTTTGTAACTCCGGCAGGAATTGTTAAATCTCCTGTAAGAGCAGAACATTGATAAAAAGAACCTTCACCTAAATAAGTAAGGCTGTTTGGCAATGTTAATGTTCCGGAAAGATTAATACAGTCAGAAAAGGCATAAGCACCTATTTTTTCAAGAGCTGTATCTAATATAAGGGCTGTAATTTTTGTACTGTCGAAAGCATAAGGATATATTTCTTTTGTGCTTTTGGGAATAGTCAGCTGACCACTAAGAGAAGTATCCTTAAAAGTTGCTCCACCAATTATTTCTATGCTGTCGGGTAATTTCGCTGTAGTAAGGGAAGAAATTTGGTAAAAGGCATAATTATCTATTTTCTGTATTCCTTCTGAAATAGTTATGTCTGTAATACCAGTTTTCTTATTTCCTAAAATGTTTTCGTTTTCGTAGCCACCAACTGTTGTAATAATATTACCTTTATAAAAATTCGGAACTGTTGGGCAGGTATCACTTCCTATGTATTTATAAAGAGTGTGTCCGTCATCAGATGTGGTCCAATCTTTATTTTGTGAAACAATTTCTGTAGGCTTAACGGTAAATTTTTGCGACCTTTCTTTATCGTTAATAAATACAATAGAAGAAGGAGAAACTACAGCATCTGTATTTTCTGGAAAATAAAAATATACATAGCCGTTACTATCAGGTTTAGAAGTTATGTTGTATTTATTTTCGTTAATTTCTACTGAAAGATTTTCAGGATAGTCACTTCCTGTATATTTGAAAAGTAGGGCTTTTAAAGTGTTGTTTTGAGTATATAATACCTTTGGTTCTACAGTATCAGATAAGTTATTATTAAACAAGGCAACTTTCATTATTTTGGTAAGGTCTTGTTTTTCTTCAAGGAAAGTTACATTTTTGGTAGCTGTATAAAAAACATCTTCATGTGCGTAGGAGGAAAGGGAAAATAAAATACAAAATAAGAATGTAAAGAAAATAGTTTTATTTTTCATATTTATCCTTCTCATTTAAACAAAGTGGTTATTTCAGAAAAGAAATAACCACATAAAAATATCAGTTGCTTATTTTAATAAGTTTTCGTTGTCAAAGTAGTCAATACGCATAGAATGACGAACTTCATTAAGTGTTTGACTAGCTTTGTCCTTAGCCTTTTGACTACCTGCCTTTAAGATTTCGTATACTTCAGGTAATCTCTGTTCCCACATTTTTCTTCTTTCTCTTATTGGCTGTAATTCTGTCTGAATAACGTTGTTAAGGAACTTCTTAACCTTTACATCGCCAAGACCACCTCGCTGATAGTGAGCCTTAAGTTCGTCTAAGTTATTGTATTCAGGTAAAAATTCTTCAAAATGTTCTGGGCGACAGAAAGCATCAAGATATATAAATACTGGATTGCCTTCAACCTGACCTGGGTCTTCAACTCTTAAATGGTTAGGGTCTGTATACATAGACATAATCTTTTTCTTAATATCCTCCGGTTCATCAGAAAGATAGATACAGTTGCCCAAAGACTTACTCATTTTAGCCTTTCCATCTATACCGGGAAGTCGTAAACAAGCCTGATTGCTAGGTAAAACAATGTGAGGGTCAGTTAATGTTTCCCCGTATACTGAATTAAATTTATGTACAATTTCCTTACATTGTTCCAACATAGGCATTTGGTCTTCGCCAGCAGGAACATCAGTTGCCTTGAAAGCAGTAATATCAGCTGCCTGACTAATAGGGTAACAGAAAAAACCAACTGGAATACTTGCTTCAAAGTTACGCATTTTAATTTCTGACTTTACAGTAGGGTTTCGCTGTACACGAGATACTGTTACTAAGTTCATATAGTAGAATGTAAGTTCAGTTAATTCTGGAATCATTGACTGTATAAATATAGTTGACTTTTCAGGGTCTAAGCCACAAGCTAAATAGTCTAAAGCAACTTGCATAATGTTCTGTCTGACTTTTTCAGGGTGTTCAGCATTGTCAGTTAAAGCCTGTGCATCAGCAATCATAATGTAGATTTCATCATATACACCGGAATTTTGAAGTTTAACACGTTCCTTTAATGAACCAACATAATGTCCAACGTGAAGTCTGCCAGTAGGTCTATCGCCTGTTAATATTACTTTTTTCATTGATATTACTCCTTTTAAATTTATGTAATGTATGATTATAATTGTAAATTATTCAAAATACAAATCTTACTTTAATTATAAGTTTTAATTGGTATGCTGTCAACAGTAGAGAAAATAAAAAAGACCGTGTATAACGGTCTTTAGTAATTTTAAATCATAGATATAATTGCCGGAATAAGATATGTAACACAACTCATAATGGCACTTGCAAGAAAAATACCACAGAGAATAGCAGGTATAGATTTTCTTAATTTAATACCTAAAAGAGCAGCAATTAAAGCACCTGTCCAAGCACCTGTACCCGGAAGTGGTATACCTACGAAAAGAAGAATACCTAAAAATTCGTATTTTTGTATTTTATCGCTTTTACCCATAGCCTTATTTTCTATTTTTTGAACCATAGGCTTAAAAAGTTTTGTCTTTTTGAGAGCATCAAAAATCTTTGTAATAAATAAAAGTATAAATGGCATAGGAAGCATATTTCCTAATAAGCAAAGTACCATAGCCTGTAAATATGGCATTTTGAAAACGGCAGCAGCAATCATACCACCTCTTAATTCCAAAAGTGGAAACATAGAAATAAGAAATACAACAACATTCTTATCAAGACCACTAAAGGCATTTATAAAAAAGTTTACTAAATTTTCCATAGAGAACCTCCATTAAAAATAACAATCCTGTTAATTATACTATAGTTTTTATTTCAAAACAACAAAAAAATTGTAAATTTAAAAATATGTGTAAAAAGTTTTTTGTTTTGGTTAAAATATAAACATCTAAGGTTTTTTAGTACGGAAATTTACAGTATTGGTTTATAAGTATTGACAGAGTATGGTATTTGTGCGACAATACAGTTAGTGGTTGTAATTTTAAGGAAAGATGGTGGACTTATGTACAAAGTTAATCCATACAGACCGGGAGCAGGAACAAGTCCTCTATATTTGGCAGGGCGTGAAGTAGATGAGAATGAAGTAAACGGAATGTTTGAAGCTTTAGTTAATAAAGTACCTGTATCCTCGGTAATTTATAGTGGTTTAAGGGGTGTAGGAAAAACTGTACTTCTTAACAGATTTCAGAAAATTGCAGAGGAAAAATCAATTTTTTGCAAATATATTGAGGTTGAAACAAGGCAGGACTTTATATCACAGATAGTTGCTTGTTCTCAGGCTTTTTTGAGGGAAGTAAGTTCTAAAGAAAAGGTAAAAAATCTTTTATCCAAGGCTTTGGACGCACTTAAAACCCTTGTAATATCTTTTGATGTTAAAAATACAACATTTACAGTTTCATCTCAAGAAAGAGAATTATATACATCAACAAGCCTTACACAAAGTTTAACAGATGTATTTGTATATATGGGACAAACTGCGTTAGAAACTGATACACCTATATGCTTTTTTATTGATGAAATACAGTATATGAAAGAAGAAGAGTTGGGTTCTCTTATAGCTGCTTTGCATAGAACTAATCAATTAGGGTATCCAGTAATGATTATAGGGGCTGGATTGCCTAAAATCTATAAGATGTTATCAGATGAAAAAACATATACTGAGAGATTATTTAGATATAAAGAAATAGGTTCATTAAATCAGGAACAGACTAAAAAAGCCGTTGTTGAACCAGCTATAGGTTTTGGAGTAAAATATACAGAAGAAGCCATAGATAAAATTTATAATATAACAAAAGGTTATCCTTTTTTTATACAGATGTTATGTAGTATAGTTTATGAAAAAACGAACAAAGAGCTTATAGAAGTACAGGATGTTGATTGTAGTATTCCATATTTCTATAAGGCTTTAGATAGTGGCTTTTTTAAGGTAAGATATGAGAGGTGTTCTCTTGCTGATAAAAAATTTATTTTTGCAATGGTTAAGTGTGGAGAATTGCCTTGCACAATATCTAATATAGCAACAAATCTCCATAAACCAGTAAAGTCAATATCTCCTACTAGAGCACAGCTTATAAATAAGGGGCTTGTATACGCAGCTAGATATGGTGAATTAGATTTTACCGTACCAGAATTTACAGGTTTTATACAGCGACAGGAAGATTATACTAAATGGTGTAGCACAGAGGCGTAAATTTTTTACAAAGGAGTTTTATTTATGAAATTTTCAGAGAAATTTGGAAAAATGGAATCCAATATTCTTTTGGATTTAGATGAAGCAAAGAGAAAATTAGAAGCACAGGGCAGAGAGGTTATAAATCTTTCCATTGGTACTCCTGACTTCCCACCGGATAAGCATGTTATGGACGCAGTTTCAAAGGCTTTTCAAGACCCTAAGAACTATGTATATGGTATGACAGAAAGTGACGAACTTATTGAGGCTGTTTCAAATTGGTATAAGAGAAGATATGGCGTAGATGTATCAAGAGAAAATATATGTGCAGTAAATGGTTCACAGGAAGGTATTGCCCACATAGCATTTCCTATTTGTAATCCAGGTGATACAGTTCTTGTGCCAGACCCTTGTTATCAGATATTTTCATTTGGACCAACAATGGCTGATGTAAATTTGGAATATATGCCTCTTAGAAAAGAAAATGATTATATTATAGACTTAGATGCAATTCCTGTTGAAGTGGCTAAAAAGGCTAAAATGATGGTTGTTTCCTATCCAAACAATCCAACAACAGCTCACGCAAATAAAGATTTTTACGAAAAGTTAGTAGCTTTTGCTAAAAAGTATGATATTATCGTTATTCACGATAATGCCTATTCAGAATTTATATACGACTATGAACCTGGTATTTCATTCCTTAGTGTAGACGGTGCTATGGATGTAGGTATTGAGTTTAATTCTCTTTCTAAAACTTATAACCTTACGGGTTTAAGACTTTCTTTTGCAATAGGTAATGAAGAAGTTATAAAGAGATTTAAGTCATTTAGGTCACAGATTGACTATGGTATCTGTATGGGATTGCAGATTGCTGCCATTGAAGCATTAAATGGACCTCAAGATGTAGTTGAAAGAAATAGAGCAGAGTATAAGAGAAGACGTGATACACTTTGCAAGGGGCTTAATGATATTGGTTGGAAAGTGCCTTACACAGATTCAACAATGTTTACTTGGTTCCCAATTCCTCCAAACTATACTTCATCTGAAAAATTTACTTTTGACCTTCTTGAAATGGCTGGAGTTCTTTGTGTTCCAGGGGTTTCCTTTGGTAAAGAGGGAGAGGGTTATGTAAGAATGGCACTTGTTCAAAGTGTTGAAAACTTAGAAAAAGCTATTGAAAATATTAAAAATAGTGGAATATTGGAAAAATAAAAAAATAAGGACTGCTTTCGGGCAGTCCTTAATCTTTGTTAATTATCGTCTTTTCTCCTAACTCAAATAAAAGTTCGTCACATTTTTCTATAGTCAAGTCTTTGTTAATTGCAAATAAAATAATACTATCTCTTTTTATACGAGGATATAATTCACTTACGCCAGCAAGTTTCAGAAGTCTTTGGCTATCTTCTAAATTTAGACTCATTCCAAAAATTAACTGTAAAATTTTGTCCCTTGAGGGATTTGGTCTTTTGCCGGAAAAGATTTGATAACCATATATTTGAGATATAGCAGAATTATTTATTGCTTCATTTTTTGATATAGAATACTTTTTTAGTAATGTTGCAAGATACAAATGAAGAGGCATATCTATAAAGTCCTCTTTATTTGTGTTAATAAAATTTTCTATATTTTGTTCATTTTTTAGTAATTTTAAAAGCTCATCGGTAGAGTTGTTTTTATTTATATTGACCACCTCTTTTTTATATAATATAATATTTTAAATTAATTATCAATATTTAGGGAGTAAATTTATGTCAGATTTATCAGAAGAATATGAATTTAGTCAATACAAAGAATTAAATCAATTAGATAAGAAAAGTAAAGTAGTTGTTGTTCAAGATATAAGAGATAACAGAATTTGGGTGAGAAAAAATATAGAAAAGAGAAGTTTACCTGTATGTGAAAAAATGCTTGGTAAAAAATATAGCAACTTGGTATATTTACACAAAATAATAAAATATCAAAATAATTATTATGTATTGGAAGAATATATAAATGGGGAAAATATTCAAACAATAGTTGGGCAAAAAGGGAAAATGGATTTGGAAATGGTTCGAAAAATAACCGTTAAAATTTGTGATGGATTGACGGTGCTACATAAAAATGGAATTATACATAGAGATATTACTGCCAAAAATATAATCATTGGAGTAGATGGTAATGTCAAGATTGTGGATTATGGTATTTCCAGAATTATAAAAGATAGTCAAGGTACAGATACAGAGATTTTAGGAACGGTAGGTTATGCCCCACCAGAACAGTTTGGTTTTTTACAGACTGATATAAGAACGGATATATATTCTGTAGGAGTGCTTATGAACTATATGCTTACAGGAGCTTTTTCAAAAGAAGTAAAGTATAATGGTAAAATGAAAAATGTTTTAAATATATGCCTAAACTTGCGTCCAGAAAAACGATATAGTTCAGCAGAAAATTTGAAAAAGGCAGTACTTCACAACTATAGTGCGAGAAATGATTTGTTTCTTCTTCCGGGATTTAGAGGGGATAATAACCTTGTGAAAATTATTGCCTTATTAATATATATGTTCTATATCTTTAGCTCTATCATAATTGTTTACGCAGCGTCTATTGGAAACAATATTCCTCAAACAATATTTGCTTTATGTTTTTGCATTTTTACTATGGGTGTATCTATGTTGGTATTTGGAGATTACACTTTTTATTTAGAAAGAATATTTGGACTAAGCGATAAAGGTTTTTGGTCTAAAAATCTGGTTAGACTTTTTCTAACACTTGTATCAATAATATTGTCTTTAATATTATGTGTAGCAATGTATTATATTACCGAGATTATGCTATCAGCATAGTACAGAAATGAACCCTTTCTGATATACTGTTTTTAGTATATTAGAAAGGGCTTTTATATTATATTAAGAAGTCTAAGGAGGAATTTATATGAAAGAAAAATTTTATGAAAAAACATGGTTTACAATTTTAACTTTGATTTGTGTTTTTCCAGTAGGTTTAATTTTGATGTGGAAAAATAAAAAGTTTAATATTCCTATACGAATAGTTATTACAATTTTAGGAGTATTTATTGTTTTTTGTATAATGGGAGGTAGCAAAGGAAATACGGAGAATAATAATACTGAACAGACTGTTGCTATTACTACAACAGAGGCTAATGTAAATGAAGAACAATCTGAAATTACTACAGCTAAACAGAATACATCTTCTAAAGTTGATGAAATATCAAGACAAGCCAAGGCTGATGCAAAAAATATTGATGATGGAAAAACAATAGAGGCTGTTAATTTTATTAAAGAAAATTATCCCAACTATTTTGAAAGTAATGAAGTAATGGAAAAAACTATGTATTATGGTTATTTACTTGAATATGGCTATAAGGATAAGAATAATGATTATACAGATTTAGGTATGGATGCTTATCAGGTTGTAAAATATGTCTATAGAGGTGCTGAAAAAGTAGAAGATATTTCTACTCAAGAAAATTTAAAGCAGATTGCAAAAGATTTAGATAAAATAAAATAGGGGTGTTAAAATGGGGCTTAGGTTTAGAAAAAGTATTAAAATTGCACCAGGTGTAAAATTGAATATAAATAAGAAAAGTTGTAGTGTTACTGTTGGTAAGAGAGGAGCACATTATACAATTAATTCTAAAGGAAAGCATACAGCATCTGTTGGTATTCCTGGAACTGGTTTAAGCTATACGCATACTTCAAAAGGTTCAAAAAAGAACTTATCAAATAAAAAAATGAAAGAAGAAAAACAACAAGAATTGGCAAATAAGATAAATACTGTTTCAGCAAAAATGTACAGAAGTGAAGGTTCTATGAGGTTCTGTAAATATTTTCATCTTATTACGGGCATATTTTTTATACTAGCAGGGCTGATTCTTACAGTAATTATACCAGTGTGTATTATATTCCCTATTATTGGGATTTTTAGTTTATTACTTAGCCACAGCTATAGTAAACAGCTTAAATATCTTATAGAAGAGAGAAAAAAGAAAGAATTACATATATCAAGTGAAAAAGAGTATTAACTAAAAAGGAGTAACTATCGTTCTGTTATGATAGTTACTCCTTTTTATATTCTATTTACCATCTATATAGTAGAAGTTTTCATCAGGTATTTTATTACCAATTACGGCTGGGTCATTTTTACTCATAAGGTTTAAGAAATCGCTTACAGTTGTTTTCATCTTATCACCTGTAGTAACGGAAATACTTGAGCCAGGAATAGCTGATTTTGCAATAGATGCTGATGAGACCATTTTGTATCTTTCAGCCATCTGAGCAGTTTCATCAATGCTATGTCTTGACATATTAACAGAAGCATCAAAGTCCTTTATGAAATATCTTACAGCCTTTGGATTGCTACCAAAGAAATCACTATTCACAACAAGACAGCCAGTTGGAAGTTCAACACCACCTGAAGCATCGTCCCAATCGTCATAGAGGTCAATAGCAAGTGTAACATCAGGATTATTTGCTGTAGCCTGTGAAAGGAATGGTTCTTGAATAAGTGCTAACTTTATTGAACCGTCACTTAATCCCTTTACTATAGCATCTGTACTATCTGCATAATTAATAGTACAGTTTGTAACATTCTGTGATTTTAAAATTGTGTCAATTACAGATTTTGCTAATAAATCGTCTTTTGCAACTGTTAAAGTCTTACCGGCAAGACCGGTAACACCCTTTACGCTTTCGCCTACAGAAGCTACGTAGTAGTTACAAGCAGAACTTGTGGCAGCTATTTTTACTTTACCTGTTTCATTGTAAAGTCTTGTAGCAACATCAACAGGAAGTGTAGCTGCATCTATTTCTCCACTTTTTAATTTTTCGCAAAGCTGAGAAACTGTATTTCCTTGTATAAATTCATATTTTTCGTAAGAATCGTTTGTATCGTTGCTGTCCATAAGGTGAGTAACTACATAGGAGTTTACACCAGACATTAAACCTAATTTAATAGTAACCTTTTCTTCGTTAGATGGGGGATTATCCATACTATCCTCAGAAGTGTTTTCGCTATTTTCATTATTAGATGGGGCAGCAGTAACAACCTGAATTTCGTCAGAATTTGTACTGTTGTTCTGACCACATCCACTAAAACCTAAAGTCAATAAAAAAGCGGATGATACAAGTAATAATCTTTTATATATCATATTAATCCTCCCAAAATTTGTATTACTCTTTATTTTAATATTTATGTGGGAGTTTGTCAATAACGTAAAGGTTGGAAAAAATGTAGATTTTCTTAAATTTATAGGGGTTCACAGTATTTATTGAATATTTCTTCAACTTTATCAGGGTTTGAACATATAGCAAACATTACAAAGTTGCCATAAGTTTTTAAAATATGGTTTTCTACCTTTTTGCTTTCACTTTCTATACCACTCCAGCTGTTTACTTGTGAATTAAGATATTCTGCAAGAGCTTTTTCACTTTTTTCCAACCCTTGACTGTCAGTTGCCTCTAAGATAATAATTTTGTCAGCATTTTTTTGGTCTGTGGAATAGTAAACGTAGCCCTGTTTAATATGGTTAGGAGAAATACCATAAAGTGATGCAACTTCTTGGTGGGTTAAATCGTCTTCTGTGGTGTTGCCAAAATCAACAACAGTTTCCATAGTGTGTATAAGTTGATGTAAGTCTACATTTTTTTCCTCTTTTTGTCCACAGCCACAAAGCATTAAAATAGGTAATAACATAAGTATAAATTTTCGCATTTTCTTCACCTCTAATTTTATTTTGTTAATAAATAGAGAGATAATACTATATATTTATAGGTAGTTTACCCACTATTTTCTAATGTAAAAATTGAAAAAAGTGCAAAAAAATAATCACCAATACTGAGAAAGGTGATTATTTAAAAGTTTTAATTAAAATTTGATTTCTTTACCTTCTTTTCTCCATTGACGGAATTCTGCAGATGCAGATAATAATAAGTCAGAAGAAGAATTTAAGGCTGTTTCAAATGAATCCTGAACTACACCAATAATAAAGCCAACACTTACTACCTGCATAGCTACATCGTTCGAAATACCGAAAAGTGAACAAGCCATAGGTATTAAAAGTAAAGAACCACCGGCAACACCAGATGCACCACAAGCTGATAAAGTAGCTAAAATACTTAAAACAATAGCACTAGGAATATCTACAGCAATACCTAAAGTATGAGCAGTTGCAAGAGTCATTATTGTAATTGTAATAGCTGCACCGTCCATATTGATTGTAGCACCAAGAGGAAGTGTAACAGAATATGTATCTCTAGTTAAGCCCATTCTTTCGCAAGCTGACATATTTACCGGAATATTTGCAGCTGAACTACGAGTGAAGAAAGCTGTAATGGCGCTTTCTTTTAAGCACTTGAAAATTAAGCGATATGGGTTCTGACGGATACATAAGTAAACCATAATAGGATTTGTTACAAAATAGATAAATAACATTGAACCAACTAAAATAGCAATAAGCTTTCCGTATTCTGTGAAAATAGAAAGACCGTTAGTTGAAACAGTGTTAAATACCAAACCTAAAATACCAAGTGGAGCAAAGAGTATAATCCAAGAAACAACCTTAGAAAGTCCATTGGCAATATCGTTGAAAATCTGCTTTGTGCTGTCTTTTGAGTGACGGAAACTAATACCGAAAAGAACAGCCCAAGCTAAAATACCGATATAATTAGCTTTTGTTATAGATTCAATAGGGTTTGTAACAATGCTCATTAAAAGGTTCTTTAATACTTCATATATACCCTGTGGAGCTGAAAGGTCAGAAGTTGAAGTAGCTAATGTAAGTGGAATAGGGAAAATTCTGCTTGCAATAACGGCAATTATTGAAGCAAGGAATGTACTGAACATATACATTATAATAACAGTTTTAATTACTCCACCATGGCTCTTACCAGACTGGCAAAGTGAACTAATAACTAAGAAAAATACTAAAAGGGGTGCGATTGCCTTTAAAGCTCCAACAAACACATCGCCTAATAGAGAAATAAATGTTGCATTAGGAACTGTAAGTCCTAAAACAATGCCGATGATTAGACAGATTATTATTCTCTGAACTAAACTGATTTTTTTGAAAATTTGAATTAAATTGTTCACAGTTTTTACTCCTTTATAAATTACTTGAAGAACAAGTATATCACATCATAATATAAAATTCAATATTTTGTAATAATTTGTATAAATTTGTAAATTAAACAGTATTAGAAAGCTCAAAATAATTTTTAAGATAATTATAATCTTGCTGTAATTTTTTCTTTTGTTTTGTCTGTTATAATGGTTACATAAGATAAAGGAATGGTTAATTATAGTATAAACCAGTTACCCCGAAAGGAGATTTTATATGATACAGAACTATTCTTATTCAAATTTAGAAGCTATGATAAATTCTATATATTCAAATGCTGAAATAATTCAGAAAATGTTGAAATCAGTTAAGGAACAGGAAACAGAGATTACATATAAAATGCAATCTTATGCTAAAGTTAAAAAGACTATTTCAGAAGATAAAATTGAGTTGTATAGAGATTATATTAGTAATAAGAATGAAATGGAAAACCAACTCGAACTTTACAGAGATGACTTGAATACTGATTGCACAGTAAAACAGCTTTCACTTCAAATTTGTAAAACAGATGCTGATTATTCTAAACTTCACGCAGTTTTTGACAGAATTAATTCTATACAGATAAAAGTTATGGAATTGCTTTGTAATTTGTTGTGTAAAGCTAATAGAATAGTTGCAACTTTCTAAAAAAGAGTTATAATAGATATAGAGATTGATAGTATTTTAGATTTAATTATGCTTACTGACAGGAGTTTGTTCTTCCTTTTTTTGCACCTAGAGTTTTACTCTAGGTGTTTTTTTATGTATAAATCCAATGTTTCACTAAGTATAGCTCCACCAATAATAAATATAGCACCTATTGTTTGTACAAATGTAAGTTTTTCTTCTAAGAGTATAACAGAGAATATAACAGCTGAAAGTGGCTCAATATATCCACATACAGAAACAGTTGTTGCAGAAAGTTTTTGTATAGATGAAAAATAAAAATAACAGCCAACGCCAGTATTTAATATGCCGAGAATAAGTATGTAAACTATGTTTTCAATTATCTTTGATACGTCAATACCTTTTTTGAATAAAACAAAAACAGCTACAGTTAAGAAACTGATAATAAGCTGTATCATTGAATTTTCCAGTCCCGTAATGCTTTCTGCCTTTTTATTAAAAATAACCATAAAAGCATACATAAAAGCTGACATTATGCCACAGAATAAGCCAAAAGAAATACCTCCATTTTTCAATTCCATACCATTTACAAAGAGCATACCTAATAGAACTATAATAAATCCAAATACCTTTATTTTTGATAATTTTTCTTTAAAAATCAATGGTGTAACAGCCATAACAATAACAGGACCACAGTAATAGGCTAGACTAGAAAGGCTAACACCTATAGAGCTGTAGGCTTCATATAAAAACATCCAACTTGTACCCATAGCTATACCAGATAAAGCTAAAAATAGGAAATGTTTTTTGTTTTTATAAAATGTCAGTTTGTTTTTAGAAAAAGCATATATAGCCATAAGAAATAGGCTACCTATAAGAGTACGGGTAAATACTATTTCGTAGCTGTTCATAGTAATGTGACTGGCAACAATGCCATTTAAACCAAAAAGCAATAGTGCTAAAAAATATTTAAAATAAGTTTTTATCATAAGTAAAATATCCTCTCTTAAAAATATAAATTTAATTTTATCACATAAAAATAAATTAAAAAAGTGAATAAATGTCATATTTTACATTACAAAAACGAATAATATTCTTTGTTGTATATTATTTGAGTATTTGCACAAACTCATTTTAAGGGAGTGATGAAATGTTTAGTTATGAAAAATACGAAATTAGGCTTGAAAGTATAGGTGGACTAGGTGCAAACTTAGTGGGAAAACTTTTAGGTCAATTAGGGGCAGAATATATGGAATTAAATGCTCAATCTTTCGCCAGTTATGGTTCAGAAAAGAGAGGCTCTCCTGTAAAGGCATATATAAGATACAGTAATCCGGATAAAGAAATAAGAATAAATTGTCCTGTTGAAAAACCGGATTTATTAGGCATTTTTAATATCTCTTTAGGAGGAGAAGAAAATGTAACAGCAGGTGTTGAAGAACATACCAACATAGTAGTAAATACTGTACTTTCTCCGGAAGAAACAAGGGATAGATTAAAATTATATGCCGGAAATTTATGGTGTATAGATGCTTTGGGTATATCTTCAAAAATTGGCACAAGAGTAAATATGGTACTTTTAGGAGCTATTGCAAAGGCAAGTGGTTTTATTCCTTTGGAGAAGGTTCAACAACTGGTTACAGATACCTTAGGTAAAAAATATCCAAAGGCTTTAGAGGGCAATTTAAAAGGTATACAAGAGGGTTTTAATAGTGTTGAAGTAAGTGCTTTTAGAGCAGACGGAAAATATCCATATATTGAGTTTAAGGAAAATAAAAGAGAATGTGGTTATGAAAATGCTGTAATAGGTGGTATTAATATTATGGCTGGCAGTACAATAACCAATTCATTAGTAGGTAGCAGAGAGGGAAAGTTGCCCTATTTTATAGTGGATAAATGTATACACTGTGGACTTTGCGACACCACTTGTCCAGACATGGTATTTCAGTTTAAGGACGGCAAAAATTTAGGTATGGATTTGTACCATTGCAAAGGTTGTATGAGGTGTGTTGAAATTTGCCCTACACAGGCACTTGTAGAGGTTGCTGAGGGAGAAAAGGAAAATCAGAATATTGGTAATATTCATCTTATAAATAAATCCTTTGAGTTTGATAGTACAGGTGCAAATGGCTATGTAGAAAGTGAAAGTTATACTGTAAATAGTGAAGAATAGGGGTGATAAAAGTGACAGACCAAAAGAGAGTTTTCAAAAGTGGTAATGAAGGTGCTGCTTGGGCAGCAAAACAAATAGATTTTGATGTAATGGGATATTACCCAATTACTCCGTCAACACAAATTGCAGAAGAAATTGACTTGTACAGAAGTGAGGGACTTTTGACAACAAAAATGATACCGGCAGAGGGGGAACATTCAGCTGCTGGTATTTGCTACGGTGCGTCAACAGGTGGCAGAGTTATAAATGCAACTTCGGCAAATGGTCTTTTGTATGCTCTTGAACAGTTGCCGGTGCAGTCAGGAACACGTTATCCTATGGTTTTAAATGTGGCTTGCAGAACGGTTTCAGGACCTTTGTCAATAAAAGGTGACCACAGTGATATTATGTATGCTTTAAACTGTGGTTGGTTAATATTTTACGCAATGGATAATCAGCAGGTTTACGATTTTAATATTGTTGGCTTGAAAGTGGCAGAAGAAGTAAGTTTGCCTGTAATTATTGCCTATGATGGCTTCTTTACATCTCATCAAAAAAAGCCTATGTTTGTTTTTGAAAATGACAGTGATGTTAAGGAATATTTGGGAGAATATAAAAGCAAGTATTCCCTTTTTGACCCACATAATCCTATTACAATAGGTTCATATATGAATGAACCAGACCTTTTGAATAACAAATATCAGCTTAATATGGCTATGGAAAAAGCCAGAGATTTAATTGTAAAAGAATTTGAGGATTACAGCGACATTTCCGGTAGAAAATACAATGTTTATTCAGAATATAAAACAGAAGATGCAGAGGTTATTATCTTTGCCTTGGGTTCAGCCTATGATACAGCAAGAGAAGCTGTAGATACTTTGAGAGAAAGTGGAAAGAGAGCCGGAGCATTTACTATTCATACTTTAAGACCCTTCCCTTCAAAGGAAATAGCCAAAATATGTAAAAATGCAGAAGTTATTGTAGTGGCTGAAAGACAGGACAGTTACGGTAGTAACGGTGGAAATATGTCAAAAGAAATAAAATCAGCTTTTTATGATTTTAAGACCAAAGGCGAAGTTCTTACAAGAATTTTTGGATTGGGTGGCAGAGATTTTTATGTTGATGATGCAATAGAAATGTTTGAACAGGGCTTTAAGGCTGTTGAACTTGGAGAAATAAAGAGATTTGATTACTATGGTCATTATTGTGGTAATGGTGGAAAAATTGAAAAGTATTTTGAACCGGTAACAGAGGAAAATGGGGATAATGGAATTACTGTAGAGGAAAAAGATAATAAGTTAATTGTAAAAGGTGTAAATATTAAAAAATTAGCATCAATGCCAAAGAGAGTTGTGGCCGGTCATGGTGCCTGCCCTGGCTGTGGCATACCTGTAAACCTTAATTTACTTTCAAAAGGACTAAAGGGAAATGTAGTATTCTTGTTCCAAACAGGCTGTGGTATGGTTGTTACAACGGCCTATCCTAAAACAGCTTTTAATGTGAATTTTATACACAATCTATTTCAAAATGGTGCTGCCACACTTTCTGGCATTGTAGAAATGTATAAGCAAAAACAGAGAAAGGGTGAGATGGCTTCTGGAAAAATTACTTTTGTTATGGTTAGTGGCGATGGTGGTCTCGATATTGGTTTGGGCTCTGCTCTTGGTGCTGCGATACGAAATCACAATATGATAATTTTTGAATATGACAATGGTGGTTATATGAACACAGGCTATCAGCTTAGTTATTCCACTCCTTTAGGTGCAAAGAGTGCCACAAGTCACGTTGGCAAGGACCAAAGTGGTAAGTCATTTTTACAGAAGGATAACCCACAACTTTTTGCTGATACCGGTATTCCTTATGTTGCAACAGTATCTGAAAGTAATGTTACGGATTTTATTAAAAAGGTGGCAAAAGCACAGTATTATGCCGATAATTATGGTACAGCCTATATTAAGGCAATATCAGCCTGTCCTTTAAACTGGGGTGACTATGGAAAATATGAAAGAATTGTGGCAGATAAAGGTGTAAAATCTTGTTATCACCCATTGTATGAAGTTGAAAGAGGAATAACAACTATAAACTATAATCCTGAATTGAAGAATGAAAAGACACCGGTAGCAGATTTTTTAGGTGCTATGGGCAGAACTAAACATTTGCTAAAGCCTGAGTTTAATGAAATACTGTCAGAAATGCAAAAAAATATTGACTTAAAATGGGAAAAACTTAAGGCAAGGGCTGAAAGTTGTATCCTGTAACATTGACGAAATATAAAATATAGTGTATATTTATTTGATAGAAAAATAGCATTTTCCCCTTTTTGGGGATTACATATGGAGTTAGTATATGAAGAATAAAAAAATAGGTACACTTATTATAATTGTGTGCTCTGTATTGTGGGCAATTTCCGGAATATGTGGACAGCTTTTGTTTTCAAGAACCAGCCTTTCTACGCCTTTTTTAACAATGGTCAGATTGGCTGTGTCAGGTTTAATTCTTTCAGGAATGGCCTTTTTCTCTAATCCACAAAAATTTTTGTTACTTTTTAAAAATAAAAAGGATATGTTAAATGCTTTCATATTTTCTGTTTTTGGCTGTATGGCTGTTCAGTATTCATACTTTGCAGCAATAGAGGCATCAAATGCTGCTACAGGTACTATTTTGCAGTATATGTCGCCTATTTTCGTTGTTGTTACAATGTCAGCTTTACATAAAAAATTGCCTACTATAGCAGAAGGACTTTGCTGTATATTGGCAGTAGCCGGCGTATTTTTAGTTTCTACCGGTGGCAATATTAAGTCATTGTCTATATCTCCGGAGGCGTTATTCTGGGGGATTTTTTCAGCAGGCTGTTTGGCTTATTACAATATTGCTCCTGTAAATTTAGTTAAAAAATATGGAGCTATGGAAATTGTAGGTCTTGGTATGCTTTTAGGCAGTGTTATGCTGGGCGTTTTAGTACGACCTTTTGGAGTTCAAATGGAGGGTGTCGATATTGTTGCCATAGCTGAAATAGTTATTATAATTATTTTTGGCACAATAATTCCTTTTGCTGCATATCCAAAGGGTGTTGCGATTATTGGGTCAACTAAAAGCAGTATTATTGCTACGTCAGAACCAATGTCAGCTTTCCTTATTTCACTTTTTATACTTGGGGAAAAGTATCCACCATTGTCTATTGTAGGGTTCTTTTTTATCGTTTTAGCAGTAATTTTTATAACTTTAAGTGGAAAAAAGGAGAATAATGACAGAAAATAATAGAATTTTTCAGTTGAAAAAATGAATTTTTTAAGTCATACTGAATAGGCAGTATCTTTTTTGGAGGTAAAAAAATGGACTTGTCAATTGTTATTGTAAATCATAATACTAAAAAACTGACTGAACAGACAATACAGTCCGTTTTTGATACAACAAAAAATATTTCATACGAAATAATAGTAGCTGATAATTCAACAGACCCGTCACAGGTTTTAGATATGAAAGACGATAGGGTTAAAATTCTTAAAAATTTAGAGAATAAGGGCTTTGGAAATGCTTGTAACATAGGTACTAAGGTAGCTATAGGAAAGTACATACTCTATTTGAATTCAGATACTATTATGAAGTCTCATACTTTGGAATTGTCAGTTAAGTATATGGAAGAACATATTGAAGTAGGCTGTTTGGGTATAAAGACTTTTCTTGCAGACGGCACTTTTGACCACGGTTGCAAGAGAGGTTTTCCAACTCCTTTTAATTCCCTATGCTATGTTTTAAAGTTAGATAAGTTATTTCCAAATAATAAGAAATTTGGTGGATATACTCTGTCTTACTTGCCTATTGAAGAAACAAATGAGGTTGATAGTGTAAGTGGTGCATTTATGCTTATTCCTCGTACTGTTTTAAACAAAGTGGGACTTTTTGATGAAAGTATTTTTATGTATGCCGAAGATATTGACCTGTGTTACAGAATAAAGGAAAGAGGATATAAGGTTGTATATTATGCTGATGTATCTATGACACATTTAAAGGGTCAAAGTGGCTTGCATACTAAGAATAAAGTTGTTATTTATCACTTCCATAAAGGCATTAAAATATTTTATGACAAGTATTACAAGGATAAGCACAATTTCTTTGTTACGTTTTTAATGCACTCTGCAATAAATTTAAGATATGTTGTAACTCTGTTAAGGTCCAAATTGAGAAGGTGATTTTTTATGACAGATATTTTGATGGCTGTCTATAACGGCGAAAATTATATAAAAGAACAGCTTAATTCTATAATAAGACAAACTGTTAAAGACTGGCATTTATATATCTGTGATGATTGTTCAAGTGATAATACTGTGGATATTGTGCTTGATTACGTAAATAAATATCCAGATAAAATTACTTTAGTTCAGAATAGTGAAAATATGGGGCATAAGGCTGTTTTCTTTAAGTTGTTGAGAATGTCAAAGGGTGATTATGTATTTACCTGTGACCAGGACGATGTGTGGAAAAAAGATAAAATTGAAGTTACTTTAAAGGGATTTAAGAATGAGGACTTAGAAACACCAGTTTTAGTACATACAGATTTGACAATAGTAAATCAAAAATTGGAAATAACATCACCGTCTATGATTAAATCTCAGCATATAGATGTTAGGAAAAATAAGCCTAATGATATGTTAGTTCAGAATATAGTGACAGGTTGCACAATGGCTATGAATAGGGCTTTGGTTAATGTACTTCGTGAGCCTAAAAAAGTGCCGGTTCACGATTGGTGGATTGCTACTGTTGCATCTTTTATGGGGAAAATTAAATTTGTAAATAAGTCTACAATGTATTATAGACAGCATAGTGAAAATTCAGTAGGGGCTAAGGTAATGAGCATTGACTACATTGTAGAGAGAATGAGAAAAGGTAAGTATAATAAGGATATGTTGTCTTTAGGCTACAATTTGGCCAGTGAAATTTTGGCTTGTTATGGCACAGAATTAAAAGGTGAAGAAAGACAGATGCTAAAAGCCTATAGCAAAATGTCAGAAAAGAATAAAATTGAAAAAATAAAAACCGTAGCTAAGTTTAAGCTGTGGAAAAGTGGAATTGTTAGAAAAATAGGGCAGATTATTTATATGTAGGAGGTGTAGAAATGCTCTTAAAAAAAGCAGAAAGAGTTATAAAGGAAAAGGGCATTTCTGCCCTTAAAATTAAAGTAGTAAACAGATTAAAGTATAAGACAGCAAGTTTAAAATATGCCTATACCCACAAACTTTTGCCTATAGAAATAGCTAAGCAAAGGGAAAGAAAGTATAAAATACCGGTAAAAATAAGTATCTGTGTGCCGGTGTACAATGTTGATAAAAAATATTTCAGAGAAATGCTGGAGTCTGTATTATCACAGACTTATAGCAACTGGCAACTTTGCCTTGCTGACGGCAGTACAGACGAGTTCTCTTACATAGAAAAAATGGTTGAGGACTGTCACGATAGTAGAATAAGGTACAAAAAACTTATTTCAAATCAAGGTATTGTGGGCAACAGTAATGCAGCAGTTGAGCTTGCAGATGGGGAATATATAGCATTGTTGGACAATGACGATGTTCTTACACCTGATGCACTTTTTGAAATAAGAAAGGCAATAGATACAGGAGCAGATTTTATATATACTGATGAAGCCAGTTTTTCTAAAAATATAAATTCTCCTGATATTATACACTTTAAAAGTGATTTTTCAATTTATAATTTGAGAGGTAATAACTACATCTGTCATTTGTCAGCATTTAGAAAGAGTTTATTTAATTCTGTTGGTGGTTTCCGTTTAGGTTATGACGGAAGTCAGGACCACGATTTGATATTAAGACTTTGCGAAAATGCAAGAAAAATATATCATATTCCAAAGGTACTTTATAATTGGAGAGTGCATGGAGGTTCTGTAGCAAGTGATATAAGTATAAAGCCATATTGCATAGTTACAGGTGTCAGAGCTGTAAACAGCCACTTAAAAAGATTGTTTATAGACGGAAGCTGTAAGAGTATAAATGAGACAACGCCGGTTTATAAAGTAACTTATGGCAAGGGAAATAACAAGGCTACACTTATAAATGATATTTCAGATTTTGACGGTATTACAAGTGAATACATTATTGTGGCTAGCAAGGATATAGAAGTTAAGGAAAATGTAATTTCAGAGCTTTCAAGATATATACAACAAAGTGATGTAGGTGTTGTAGGTGCTGTAATAGTCAAAAACTATAAAATACAATCAGCAGGTCTTGTTATTAAAAATGGCTTGATACATTGTTATAAAAATGAAAATATATTAAGTGACGGCTATATGCACACACTTAATTATGCCCATAGTGTTTCAGCTGTTGGCAATTATGTTTTTGCAATAAAGAAAAGTCTTGTAGACAAAGTTGGTGGATTTGACAAAAATCTGCCTGAAAATGAAAAAATAATAGATATGTGCTTTAGATTGAGAGATAAAGGCTATGATATTATTATAGACCCATATGCAAAGGCTGTTGGAAAAGCTGAAAATATTAATTTATCTAATGAATTTAAAGAAAAGTGGAAAAATAAACTTTCAGAAGATGACAAGTTTATGAGAAAAGAAATTTATGGTTAAAAAACAAGCACCAGTCGACTGCTACGAAATCGGCTGGTGTTGTTTTTTTACGGCAGAGAGGGATTATTTTGCCGTTGTAAAACCTATCGGGAGATAAGTTATACTTTATAGTATGATAATTTTTACTTTGTGTGAATAATATTTGTAATTTTATCTATGAAGTGTTAAAATATAACTTGATGAAATAATTTTGCAATAGAGAAAAGGCGAAAATATGAAAATGTTTATTAGGCTGTTTTCCGTTTTACTTTCTATAATGCTGTTTTGCACAGGATGTGGAGTTAGTAAAGAAAATAGCAAGTCAGATGTGGTTGAAAATAAAGAGCCAACTGTAGATGACAAGGTTGAAAAAATAGTAAATAGTATGACCTTGGAAGAAAAAGTAGGTCAAATTTTTATGGTTGCACCAGAGGCTGTAGATAAAGACGGTGGAAGTACAACTGTATTTACCGAAAATATTGAAAAAGAAGTAGAGAAGTACAATTTAGGTGGCTATATACTTTTTGCAGCTAACATAGAAAATCCAACACAAACTCAAGAACTTATAAATGGTTTTAAGAAATCTTCTAAAATTCAGCCTTTTATAGGTGTTGATGAGGAAGGTGGCAGAGTTGCCAGAATTGGCAAAAACTCAGCTATGGGTGTGGAAAAAATAGAGCCTATGGCACAGGTTGGAAAAAGTCAAAACTATGAAAGAGCTAATGAAATAGGCACAACAATAGGTAAATATATTAAAAATCTAGGTTTTAATTTAGATTTTGCACCGGACACTGATGTACTTACAGACCCAAATAATACAGAAATTGGGGACAGGTCTTTTGGTAATGACCCTGAAGTTGTAGGAAAAATGGCAACAGAGGTTGTAAAAGGCTTGCAATCTGAAAATGTCAGTGCTGTATTAAAGCATTTTCCGGGACATGGTGGTAGTATAGGTAATTCACATCAAGGCTTTTCATTAAGTAACAGAACAGAAGAAGAATTGAAAAGTTGTGAAATTGTGCCTTTTAAAACTGCTATAGAAAATGGAGCAGATTGCGTAATGGTTGCACATATGTCATTACCTAATGTTACAGGAGATAATACACCGGCTACATTGTCAAAAAAAGTAGTAACAGATATGCTCAAAACAGAGCTTAATTTTAAAGGCGTGGTATTTTCTGATTCTATGTCAATGGGTGCTATTACAGAAAATTATGGCACAGGAGATGCTTGTGTAAAAGCTGTTAAAGCCGGTATTGATATGGTGCTTATGCCGGAAAATTTAGAAGAAGCATATAATGCTGTTTTAGAGGCTGTAAAAAATGGCGAAATATCACAGGAAAGACTTGATGATGCCGTTTCAAGAATAATAAAAGCAAAAATCCAAAGAGGAATTATAAAATAGGAGGTTTTTATGAAAGTAATTGCAATAGATGCTATGGGTGGAGATAATGCACCAGCAGAAATAGTAAAGGGTGCTGTTGAGGCTAGTAAAAGTGTTAAGTACAATTTGGCACTTGTAGGGAAAGAAGAACTTGTAAATGCTGAATTATCAAAATATAACTATGATAAGTCTAAAATAACTGTTGTAAATGCTACAGAGGTTATTGAAACTTGTGAAGTACCTACAGTAGCTATAAAGCAGAAAAAAGATTCATCAATGGTTGTAGGTCTTAATATGGTAAAAAAAGGTGAAGCACAGGCTTTTGTATCTGCCGGTAACACAGGTGCTTTACTTACCGGTGCAACTGTTATTGTTGGTAGAATTAAGGGTGTAGAAAGACCTGCTTTGGGTACACTTTTGCCTACAGAAAAGGGTCATACTCTCTTAATAGATGCCGGTGCAAATGTAGATGCTAAGCCTTCATATTTCCCACAGTTTGCTTTAATGGGTTCTATTTATTATGAAAATGTAATGGGGGTAAAAGAACCAAAGGTTGGACTTGTGAATATAGGCGTTGAGGAGTCTAAGGGCAATGCTGTTGTAAAAGAGGCTTATGGTCTTTTAAAGGAAACAAAGGATATTAACTTTATCGGCAATACTGAAGCAAGAGATATAAGCCTTGGCGATGCTGATGTTGTTGTATGTGATGCCTTTGTTGGCAATGTAATTTTAAAGGTTATGGAAGGCTTTGGTAAGAGTATTCTCCGTATTATTAAAAAAGAAATTATGGCTACAGTTATGTCTAAATTAGGTGCTGTATTGGCATCTGGTGCATTTAAGAGAATAAAGAAGTATTTTGACTACGATACTGTTGGTGGTGCACCTTTCCTCGGCTTAAAGGGACTTGTAGTAAAGGCTCATGGTAGTTCAGATTACAGAGCTGTTGCCGGTGCTATTTTCCAGTGTGAAAAGTTTATTGACGGTGATATTGTATCAAAAATCGCAGAAAAAATTAGCCCTAAAACAGAGGAATAAACCTTATAAAATACTGAATTTTAAAGGAAAAAACAGTGTATTATTATTATAATAAATAAAAAAATTTATTAAAATACAAAAATGTACTTGTAAAATTATTCAATATCTAGTATAGTATTAATGATAATATTATTAAAGGAGGAAATTTTAATGGAATTCGATAAGATTAAAGAAATTATTGCAGAACAGTTAGGCGTTTCTGAAGACGAAATCGCTATGGAAACAACTTTTGAAGATTTAGGTGCTGACTCTTTAGACCTTTTCCAGATTATCACTGAATTAGAAGATGCTTTCGATATGGAATTTGCTAATGATGATGCTGAAAACATCAAGACTGTTGGTGACGCAGTAGAATACGTTAAGAACGCAACAAACAAATAATTTTTAGATATTTGTTAGTGACTACTTGGCTGTGACGATAAGTCACAGCCTACTTTTTGCAAGAAATTATGTAGTATTTTGTGGAAATTTGTTTTTATCGGTGGATATAGTAGTTTGATAACGGTAAGGGTTGTAAAATTACTATATTTACTGAGATGGAGGATGTATGATTTTAGATTATCAGTTTAAAGACGAAAATTTAATTAATACAGCTTTTACTCATAGCTCTTACGCAAATGAACATAAGGTTATATGTAATGAACGTCTTGAGTTTTTGGGCGATGCTATATTAGGCTTTGTTATTGGTGCTTATATTTACAAGAAGTATCCAAATTGGCCAGAAGGTAGACTTACTAAGTTAAGAGCAAGTGTTGTATGCGAAACTATGCTTGCTAAAAAAGGTAGAGAAATCAAATTAAACGAAAGCCTTAGACTTGGCAGGGGCGAAGAAAATACTGGTGGACGTGACAGAAGTTCTATTATTGCTGATGCAATGGAGGCTGTTATTGGTGCTATATACCTTGACGGTGGTATTGAACCGGCACAGAAGTTTATTCTTAATATGCTTATTCCGGAAATTGAGGCAGTAACAACTACTGTTAGAATTTTAGATACAAAGACTTGTTTACAGGAAATTTTACAGAAGCATAGTCAAGCACCTGTGGAATATAAGATTATTAGAGAAAGTGGTCCAGCCCACAACAGATTATTTACAGCTGAAGTTTCTCACAGAGGTAAGGTACTTGGTACTGGAGAAGGCCACAGCAAGAAAGAGGCTGAACAGGTTGCAGCAATGTCTGCTATAAAGGCACTTTCTAAATAAAAGAATTGAAATTTTCAGACTTTTTTACTATTTTTCAGTATATTTATAGTAGGAGTGATGAAAATGGACAATAAATTAGATAAATTAATGGGCATTGTAATAGGCTTGTGCCTTATTGCCTGTGGTTTGCTTTTTGTAATCAGAGATTATTTTACATTGCCTTTTGGGTCAATAATATGTATGATGATAGGCTTTGTGTGTGTTGTGTACTATTTTGACAGGAAAAGGGTATGGGCATTGGCAGTAGGTATGTATTTGTTCTACTGGGGTGCTATTAGTGGTTTTTATATAAATAATGCTTATTTTGGAAATCTTGTGGCAGCTATGTTCTTTTTAGCAGCGGGACTTTCCTTAGATGTTCTCTATATCGAAAATAGAAAAAGGTATCAACTTATGATGGGTTCAATATTGACTTGCGTAGGTCTTGGAATTGTATTAAGACCAATACTTAATATTGAGCCGGTAGAGATTATGCCTTTGGTAATAGGAATTGCTTTTGTTATTGACTATGTATTTTCTTTTGATTATGGAAATAGATGGGGATTGTATTTTGGTGTTTTAATGTGCATATATGCCTTTAAAAATGCTATTCCTATGGATAGCACAGTAAACCTAATATCAGCTGTTGTGCTTATTGGAGTGGGAATAAGTGTTATTTTTAAGGCATTAAAAAATGAAAGGTGATAACTATGGCTGAAATTGGTGAAGTTATTGGTACAGAAAAAAATAAACTTGTTGTAAGAATGACAAGAAAAGAGGCTTGTGCTAAGTGTAGAGCCTGTTCTGCAGGTTTAAAGGAACAGGATATGCTTTTGAAAGCTGTCAATCTTTGTAATGCTAAGGTTGGGGATAAAGTAGAAGTTATGCTTGAAACTGCTGATTTTATGAAAGCTACTTGTATTATGTATGGTATTCCTTGTGCTATGTTTATGGTAGGTATTTTAGCTGGCTACTATGGATTTGAGGCATTAGGAAAAAGTGGTGGCGAGTTTGCAGGCTTTGGACTCGGCATTGTGTTAGTGGTATTGACTTATTTGATTATAAGGACACAGGAAAATAGATTTAAAAATGGAAACTATGTTCCAAAGGCAGTAAAAGTTATAGAATAATATTATTTAAGAAAATGGGTATTACTAAGGTAGTACCCATATCTTTTTAATGGCTTGTATTCTAAGCCACAAATTAACTAAGTTAAAACAAAAATATCCCTGTAATCACTGAAAAATGTGGTTACAGGGATATTTTATATTACGTAGAATTACTTTTTGCTTAATTCTCTATCTTTCAAAATAGAGTTTTCAACTGCCTTTACAACACCGGCAGTAAACTTGTATTCTTCAAGGGTTGTAACACCTTCAATAGTTGTACCACCAGGAGAACAAACCTTATCCACAAGTTCCTGAGGGTGTTCATTAGACTGGGCATACATAGATGCAGAACCGATTACAGCAGATGCTGCAATTTCAAGAGCTTTCTGCTTGTTCATACCCATTTTTTGAGCACCTCTGGCAAGACCGTCTATAAACATATAAACATAAGCAGGAGAGCAACCGGCAATAGCAGTAAATATTGCAAACTGGTTTTCAGGTACTTCTGTAGTAAGACCTATAGTTGAAAAGAGATTTTTAATAGTTGCTAAATCCTCGTCAGATGCAAATTCATTTTTACAAACAGCTGTAGTTGACATAGCAATGGCAGCATTTACGTTTGGCATAATCCTTATTATTTTTGCATCATAGCCAAGCATTTCTCTAATGCTGTCAGTTGTAAGACCGGCAGCCATAGAAACTACAAGAGGATTTTTCTTTTTAACTGATTTTGCAATCTGTGGTAATAAAGTAGGGAAAACAACCGGCTTAACACCGAGGAAAAGTATATCGCTGTTTTCAATAAGACTATCGTAGTCGTCACAGCCATTTATACCAAGTTCCTTAGCCTGTTGAGCCTGTTTTTCCTTATTCTGTCTTATAAAGTAAATATCAGAAGAATTTACACAATTTTTGTTAATAAAACCTTTAATAATTGCTCCTGCCATATTACCGGCACCTATAAAACCTAATTTCATATAAATCTACTCCTTTTAGCTTATTTTTAGCTTAAAGACAGCATTGTGTTAAGAGATTTTACAGCATCCTTTGCAATGTTGTCGTCTACAGTAATCTGTTTTTCAAAATTGTTTTCTTTAATCTGTTCAAGTGTTTCCAAAAGATTTTCAACAGATGTCTTGTTCATATTTGTGCAGACACTTCTTGTGTTAAGAATAGAAACTTTCTTGTCCGGATTAGTTTCTACAAGTCTTAAAACAAGGTTAGCTTCTGTACCAACTACCCATTCAGAACCAGCCGGAGCATTTTTAACCTGATTGATTAAGAATTCAGTTGAACCCTTGCCGTCAACTGCCTTACATACTTCGTGAGTACATTCTGGGTGAACAATAATCTTAGCATTTGGGTGAGCTTTTCTAGCTTCTTCAACCTTTGAAAGGGCAATAGCGTGATGAACGTGGCAATAACCATTCCAAAGTACCATTTTAACATCTTCCTTTGAACAGGCATATGTAAGTTTTTCTGTTGACTGGTCATAAAGAGCCATATGTTCTTCAGGAATACCTAAATCAACAGCTGTATTTTTACCAAGGTTCTGGTCAGGTAAGAAAAGAACTCTCTTTTTCTGAGATAATGCCCAAGAAAGAACCTTGCCGGCATTACCGGAAGTAACAGTTGTACCACCGTGTCTACCACAGAAAGCCTTGATTTCAGCCTTTGAGTTAATGTATGTAACAGGAACAGTTTCTTCGTCGCCAAATTCAGCCTTTAAAAGTTCCCAAGCCTTTTCAGCCTGGTCAAGGTCTGCCATATTTGCCATTGGGCAACCTGCTGTAAGAGCTGGAAGTAATACCTTCTGCCAATCTTCTGTTAAAATATCAGCAGTTTCTGCCATAAAGTGAACACCACAGAATACAATGTATTTTGCAGTCTTATTCTTTTCTGCCATTTGAGCAAGCTTAAGAGAGTCGCCTACATAGTCAGCAACAGAAACAATCTGGTCATTCTGATAGTGGTGAGCAAGGATTAATAAATCATCGCCCATTTCTTTCTTGATTTCTTTGATTTTGTTTAACATTTTTTCCTCCGTTATTATTCAGGCTTTATAGCTGTTGTACTTACAAAACTAATATCAAGTGGTTTTACACCGTTGGTAAGAGAACCAACAGAAATGTAATTAACACCACAGCCGGCAAATGAAGCAATAGTGTTTAAGTTAATGCCACCAGATGCTTCAGTAATTATATTGTTTGGTACAAGTTTTTGAAGTTCTTTTATTTCATCAGGCTTTCTGTTGTCAAACATAATAACATCAGCATCGGCATTTACAGCTTCAATTACTTGTTCCTTTGTTTCAGTTTCAACTTCAACCTTAACCATATGTCCTAACTTGCTTTTTACAAGCTGAACAGCCTTTGTTATACCTCCGGCAAATGCAATATGGTTATCCTTTAACATTACACCGTCATAGAGAGCAAAACGGTGATTAAAACCACCACCACAAGTAACAGCATACTTTTCAAATACTCTAAGACCAGGGTGAGTTTTTCTAGTGTCGCAAACTCTTATGTTGTTATCATTAAGGGTGTCTACATATTTGCGAGTAGTAGTAGCAATACCACACATAAGTTGCATAAGATTAAGTGCAACTCTTTCCCCTGAAAGCATTGTAGCAACTCTAGCTTCAACAGTAGCTATAATTTCTCCCTTTTTGACACTTTCGCCGTCTTTCTTTAAAAGTGTAATGTTGTAGTCATCAGAAAAGAAAGAGTAAACCATATCTATAATTTCTGTGCCACAAACAACACCGTCATCTTTAGCAACAAAATTACCACTTGCTCTTAACTCGTTGTCAAAAACTAAGTCAGTAGATAAATCGCCTGTACCAATATCCTCTATAAGAAAGGATTTAATAGCTTCTTTTGCTAATATTTTATTCATTATTTTTCATCCTTTACAATATAATGAGCACCAATGCTTTCGTGTCTGTCCATAGCTGATTTAGCTACAAGATAGCCAGTTGTAAGCATATTGTATATTTCGTATTGTTCTTCTGTTGTTTTTTCTGGATTAAGTTTTACAAAATCTTCGCCGTTTGGCATATACTGCTTAAACCAGTCAATAATATTATGTATTTCATTGCTGTGACGAACTATGCCAACGTATTCCATCATTTTACGCTGAATTTCCTGCTTAGTTGGAAGTTTATCAACTGTAGTTTCAGGAATATCATCAATAATGTTGCCAACTTTTCTGTGATGAGTAAGAATATAGTCGGCAAGGAATTTACCAAATACAAGACCTTCAAGAAGTGAGTTACTTGCTAATCTGTTAGCACCGTGAACACCTGTACAAGCTGTTTCGCCTACAGCAAAAAGTCCGTCAATGTTTGTAAGACCCTCTGGAGTAGCTTCAACACCACCCATATGGAAGTGAGCACCAGGAGCTACAGGAATAAGGTTTTTGCTTACGTCAACACCGTTGTCCTCACAAATTTCAGTTACAGTAGGGAATTTTGACTTAAAATCGTCTACAGCACTTATGTCAAGGAAAATCTTTTCACCCTTTAAGTAGTGAGCATAAACTTCTCTGGCAACAACATCACGAGGGGCAAGGTCCTTGAGAGGGTGAACACCTTCCATTATCTTTTCGCCTTTTTCGTTAATAAGTATACCACCGGCACCACGACAAGCCTCTGAAACAAGACCATATGCGTGACCGTCAATAGTAAGCATAGTAGGGTGGAACTGTACAAATTCAAGGTTCTTTAATTTAGCACCAGCTCTGTAAGCCATTGCAATACCGTCACCTGTTATTGTTACATCATTTGAAGTAGAAGGATAGAGCTGACCAATACCACCTGTAGCAAGTACAACATAGTTAGCGTGGTATGTGTGAAGATTTCCTTCAGTATCCTTTGTAATAACACCGTAGCATTTGCCGTCTTTTACTCTTAAATCAAGTGCCATTTGGTTCTGTATTACAGTAACGTCAGTTGTTAAATTTCTTATAAGCTGTTCTACAACTCTAAGACCTGTTCTGTCGCCACCGGCATGGATAACTCTGTTAAGTCTGTGAGCAGCTTCTCTACCAAACATAAGATTGCCTTGACTATCTCTGTCAAATTCCATACCTGTGTCAATTAATTCTCTTATAACATTAGGAGCTGTAGAAACCAACTTCATTACTGCGTCAGAATCATTGAGGTTGCAACCGGCTGCCATAGTGTCTTCGTAGTGCCATTCGTAATTGTCCTTGTCAGAAAGGGCAACGGAAATACCACCTTGAGCAAGAGAGGAGTTACAGGACTTCTTTAAGCCTTTAGTAATTACCAGAACCTTCCTTCCGTTTTTACAAAGTTCGCCGGCTACACTTAATGCACCTATACCTGAACCAATTATAATTATGTCTGCCTCTGTCATAGTGGAGTACCTCCGTAAATTGAAATCGTAATTAATGCTTTTTAAAAAATTATATACTTATTCCATTATCGCACTTTTTTTGTAAAATTTCAAGACCTATTTGAATATCTTTTAATATAAGTATAATTTAATTTGAAATTGGGTATAATTTACAGGAAGGAGGAATAAGGACTATGAAGAAAAAAATATTTTTAGTTGGTGTAGTAGTAGCTGTGTTTTTTGCCTTTGGAATTGTAAAATATAGCTATAATACTGGGGTTGTAAAGGCTGAAAATAAGGACAATACTTTAAAGTCTGGTGCTGTATATGCTTATGTACCTGTAGGAGCAGTAGTCTATGACAATATTGACGGAAAATGTGTTGATATGATTGCATCAGGAAAGAAAGTAGAAATAATAAAGGATAGAAGTAAACAATGGTATTATGTGAAATATGGCAATCATTTGGGTTGGGTAAAGGAAAATAGTCTTAGAATACCTCCAGATAGTGGTACAGAACAGAAACAGCTTTCAGCTGATTTTATAGAAAGTTATGCTGACAAGAATTTTAAAAGCAAAACTCCTCATTTTGTTTGGGTGGATATTGACAGACAGAGAATATATATTTTAGAAAAAAATGATAGCTGGAAGTTAAAGAAAATTATAGTATGTTCTACTGGTAAAAATGAATCTCCTACATTAAGAGGTAATTTTACTATTGAAAACAGGGGAAAGTGGTTCTATTCTGATAGATTAGGTAGTGGTGCTGTAAATTGGGTAAGATATAAAGATAGTTATTTGTTCCATTCAGTGGCTATGGATAAAAATAAAAATGTTATAGATAATACTTTGGGACAAAAACATTCCAGTGGTTGCGTAAGAATGAGTGTTGAAAATTCACAGTGGTTTTATGACAATATAGAATATGGTACGGGAGTATGTATTTATTAGATAGTTTAAAGGGAAATGAGGCTTAGTTGTCATTTCCCTTTAATAATTTTATTCAATACCAAAAAATACTCCATATAATACAAAAAATGAGTAATTTATTAGGCTTTACAGGTATTTATTAATAAAAGTTTAATTTTTCGTTTATTGATAAGTAAAGGTTTTTGTTGTATCATATTAAATAGAAAAAATCCGAAACAGGAGGGATATACTGTGATTGAAGTAAAAAATTTGACCAAAAAATTTGGCAGTCACACTGCTGTAGACGGTATAAGTTTTACTGTTAATGACGGAGAAATACTTGGTTTTCTTGGACCAAACGGTGCAGGAAAAACAACCACTATGAATATGATGACGGGCTTTATTTCTTCTACAGAAGGAGAAGTTAAAATAAATGGTTTTGATATATTATCTGACCCTATAAATGCAAAAAAACAATTAGGCTATTTGCCGGATGTTCCACCTCTTTATGGCGATTTAACTGTTGAGGAAAATCTTAAATTTGTATGTGACTTAAAGGGTGTAAAGAAATCTGACAGAAAAGAAATGTTAGAGGAAATTTGTCGCATAGTGCATATTGAAGATGTGTATAAGAGATTATTTAAAAATCTTTCAAAGGGCTACAGACAGAGAGTAGGACTTGCTCAGGCTTTAGTTGGTTTTCCAGATGTCATTATACTTGATGAACCAACTTCAGGACTTGACCCATCTCAGATTATAGATATGAGAAATGTTATTAAAAGCCTTGGCAAAAAGCATACAGTTATTATCAGTTCACATATTTTAAGTGAAGTCAGTGCTGTATGTGACAGAGTAATAATTATAAATCAAGGCAAAATTGTAGCATCTGATACTACAGACGGGCTTGCAGGCAGGGCAGATAATCACGTTCAGCAGGTATCATTTAAAGGCAGTCTTGATAAGGCTTTATCATCTCTTAATCAATGGAGTGCTATTAAGGATATAAGCATTGTAGACGAAAAAGAAAATTCAGTTTACACAATAAATGTTTCAGGAGAACAGGGAACAGATATAAGAGAGATTATATTTGCTTCTTTTGCACAGGCTGAAATACCGGTTCTTATGTTAAAGCCGGTTAGTGACTCTTTGGAAGATGCTTTTATAAACGTAGTAAATGGTGCTTATGATGAAGTTATAACAGAGTCTAATGAGGAAATAGAAGAAGTTGAAATTATAGAAGAAAGTGTAGAAGTGCTTTCTGATGAGGAGGTTGATGAATAATGGGTGCTATATTTAGAAAAGAAATGAGAACCTATTTTACAACAATCTCAGGATATGGTTTTTTAGGATTTTTTGCTTTAATCACAGGTTATTTCTTTATTGGTCAGAATATTGTAGGCTCTAGTGCCAACTACAATGATACATTGACAGGTTCAATGATAATGTTCCTTATTCTTGTACCGGTTCTTACAATGCGACTTTTTGCAGAAGAAAGCAGACAAAAAACAGACCAACTATTGTATTCAGTACCTATAAAAGTAACAAGTATAGTTACCGGAAAGTTTTTAGCTGCTGTATGTCTATACTTTATTGCCCTTGTTATTACTATGGTATTTCCTGTTGCTTTAAGTGCTTTTGGAAATGTAGATTGGGGTATGACATTAACTGGATATTTGGGATATTTCTTAATGGGAATGTGCCTTATTAGTGTAGGTCTTTTCATTTCTGTGCTTACAGATAATCAGATTGTTGCAGCAGTCTCAACTTTTGCTGTTGTATTTGTTCTTTTTATGATGGATAATATTACATCATCATTACCGGCTACTATATTTTCTTCACTTATTTTTGTAGGAATAGTAGTTATTATTTTAGCTGTTATGGTATATTCATCAACAAAGAGTTTTGCTCCTACTGCCATTTTTGCTCTTTTGGGTTTTGCTGTAATGACAGGGGTATATGTTGTAAAACCTACTTTATATGATGGAGTTATGGCTAAGATTCTTAGTTGGTTCTCAATTTTAGGCAGATTTGAAAATTTCTATTTAGGAATTATAAGTATTGCAGATGTAGTATATTATATTACTTTTTCGATTGCACTTTTGTATCTTACAGTAAATGTAATTGAGAAAAGAAGATGGAACTAGGAGGTAGACTATGAAAAACTTATTTAAAGATAAAAGAATTAAGTATGGTACATATTCTACTGTTGTTGCTATGATTTTTCTTGCAATACTTGTAATGATAAATTTAGTTGTAGGACAGTTTAATAGGAGTTTTGATACTACAAAGGATAAACTCTTTGGCTTAAGTTCTGAAACACAGCAGGTTTTGGACAATATGACTTCTAAAGTCACTATTTACACTACTTCAAAGACAGGTAGCAGTGATTCCATAGGGGATAGAGTAGAACAGGTTCTTACACAGTACAAGCAAAAGTCTAAGGTCGGTAGTTTAAATGTTGAAAATATTGATTTATACTTGCATCCGGATTTTGCAAAGAACTATAATTCAGAGGATAAGCCTGTTTCAACTGGTTCAATAATAGTTGTTAGTAATGACAAGTATAGAGTAATTTCTGAAAGTGATTACTATGATTCTGAAAATGGTCAATTTAGTATAGAGTCAGCTATTACAAGTGCAATACAGTTTGTAGATGCAGAGGAGTTACCGGCTGTCTATTTTGTAACAGGACATGGAGAGGCTGAACCGGAAAACTTTTCTTCATTGTCAAAACAGATGTCATTGGCAAATTACAGTGTAAAAACTATAAATCTTTTAGAGGATAATATTCCTACAGATTGTGCTGTACTTATGATTACACCTTGTTCAAGAGATTACTCAGATGTAGAAGCCCAAAAGGTAAAGGATTACCTTACTTCTGCCGGCAGAGTTTACTGTATAATAGGTGGTATTGACACAGCTAATTGTAAAAATCTTATGGGCATTATAAATAGCTATGGTCTTACTGTAAATAGTGGATATATTTACGAAGGCGATGAAAACAGCTATATGATGTATCCTTATGCAGTTCTTCCTACTGTGACTGAAAATGATATTACATCACAGATTACAGAAAAAGGATACAAAGTTCTTACTGTAGCATCTCAAGCTCTTGAAAATACAGAAATAAAGAAAAAAGATGTTGAAATTAACCCTCTTTTGACTACAAGTAAAAAGTCTTACATAAAAGAAGGGGAAAACACAGCAGTAAGCAAGGAAAATGGTGACAAGTCAGGACCTTTCAATGTTGCTGTTTCAGTAAATGATAAGTCTAACAATAGTAAACTTATAGTGACAGGCTGTAGCTACTATTTAGTAGAGCCTAACACAGATTCTATGGTAAATGGTGCAAATTCTACTTTTGTCATTAGTGGTTTAAATTGGCTTAATGACCAAAGCGATAATATTTATATTTCTCCAAAGGATATTATGACCGAAACTATTGTCGTAGATGAGGCATCAGCCGGTAAACTTAAAATACTTGCTTGGGCAGTAATTCCAGCTATTATTTTCGTAATTGGTTTTGCTGTATGGGCAGTAAGGAGAAATAAATAATGAAGAAAAAATTAACTCCTCTTGTTTGTGGCATAGTTATTTTAGCTGTTTTAATTGTGCTTTATGTTGTAGGTTCAGCTAGAAAAAATAAAGCTACTGATACACAAGAAAGTGCAATAACACAAGACGAAATAGGACAAAAACTGTCTACCAATGATAATGCCATTGATATTTTAGTTGAAAATGAAAATGGCAAATATGAATTTGAAAAAGCAAAAGACAACTGGAAAATAAAAGGTTATAAAGAGGTTATACTTTCAAATGATGCTGTAAATTCAATAGTAAATGGTGTTGAAGGTTTATATGCTGTTGAAACTATAGAAGAAAATCCACAAAGTGTTGAAAAATATGGTTTGAATAATCCAGTTGCCACAGTAAGCACAAAGTATAAGAATAAAGATCAGTCTATTTTAAAAGTGGGAAGTTTGTCAGCTGATAAAAAATATTATTATGTTCAGGTTGATAATAGCCCCAGTGTTTATATGGTAAATGCTAATGCTTGTAGCCTATTTACTGGTACAATGGACGATTTTGTGGATAAAAACGTTCCTAAAGTAAATACAAATTCTATTGTTTATATGGAAATAGACTACAAGGATAAAGACGATATTCTTGTTGAATATGACAAGGATAATTCTCTTGTAAAGGAATACGCAGACAAAAATGGTCTAGCAACTCTTGTACTTAAAAAGCCAATTTCAGATATTGTAGTTTATCCTTATAGTTTACAGGCTACAGCTTTGGAAGATGCCAGTGCATTAAATGTGGAAAAGTTAGTAGACCCAAAGCCTGCAGAACTTTCAAAATATGGACTTGATAATCCGGAAATGGAAGTAGTTTTAAAAGATAGAAACACAGAATTAACTGTAAAAGTTGGTTCACAAGTTCAGGACGACAGTGACATTGACTATAGATATGTTCAGATAAACAACAGAAGTGAAGTGTTTACAATGGACCAAAGGGCATTACAGAGCTTTTTTGATGCTGATATTGTAGATTTCGTACAGCCTTTTGTGGCACTTCACTCAAGAAGTAGTGTGAATAAAATTGAGGCTGAAAACAATGACAAAAAATTTAATGTTGAATTTAAGTCAGAGGGCGAAAATACATTTGTAAAGACTAAGGAAGGTGTTGAAAAAGACAACAGAAATGCCTATGTAAGTGGAAAACTTGTTAAAAGAGAGTTGTTCTCACCTTTCTATCAGAATATAGTAGGCTTGAGTTTTGATAGCATATTAAAGGAAAATGCAAATGTTTCAGGAACTCCACAGGCTGTTATAACCTATGTTATGAAAGACGGTTCAAAGGAAAAAATAGAATTTTATAACTATGATGATAACTATTACGTTGCTAAAAAAGGAGAGTCTTCAACACTTGTAGTAAATAAGCAAAGTGTTAGAAAATTATTCCTTGATGCTGAAAAGGTTTTAAATGGCGAAAGTGTAGAAAATAGTGACAGTGAAAAAGGTCAGTCATCATAAAAGTAATGTGCGAATGGATTTTGTCTGTTCGCACTTTTTAGTTGTGAATCGGAAAGATAAATCCGATGGCTTGGATACAAGCCACATTTTGCAAAGCAAAATGTTCTGACCGGTGAATCGGAAAGATAAATCCGATGGCTTGGATACAAGCCACATTTTGCAAAGCAAAATGTTCTGACCGGTGAATCGGAAAGATAAATCCGATGGCTTGGATACAAGCCACATTTTGCAAAGCAAAATGTTCTGACCATGTTGAAATTTTAGCATATTTTAAATTCATAATACAAAATAAATTTAAACAACAAATATGTAATTTATTGATGATGAAAATAATATTATGAATAAAAATAATATTAAACTTGCAAAAGGGTTGATTTTATTGTGTTGTTTGTTGTATAATATGAAGGATTTATTAAATTTTAACGGAGGAATTAAAAATGAACGTATGGACAATTTTAGCATTTGTTCTCTATTTAGGTGCAATGCTTTATATTGGCTTTCTTTTTTCAAAAAAGTCCAATAATGTCGGCGATTACTTTTTAGGTGGTCGTGGTATGGGTAGCTGGCTTACAGCTCTTTCAGCACAGGCATCAGATATGAGTAGTTGGCTTTTAATGGGTCTTCCAGGTGCTGTTTATTTAAGTGGTCTTGGCGAGGCTTGGATTGCAGTTGGTCTTGGTATTGGTACATACCTTAACTGGCTTTTAGTTGCAAAGCGTCTTAGAAATTATTCTTATGTAACAGGTGATGCAATTACTATTCCAGAATATTTCCAGAACAGATTTAATGCAAAGTCTACAGCTTTAAGAGTAACTTGTGCAATTATTATCTTTATTTTCTTTTTGGTATATACAGCATCTAGTTTCAATGCTGCTGCAAAACTTTTACAGACTGTTTTTGGTATTCAGTATCAAGTTGGTCTTTTAATTGGCGTTGTTGTAATTATGGCATACACATTTATGGGTGGATATTTTGCCGTTGTATGGACAGATTTCTTCCAGGGTATGCTTATGTTCTTCGCACTTCTTATAGTGCCTATTGTTGCCTATGCATTTATTAAAGCTGATTTTTCATCAGTTGTAAGTGAAATGCCGGGCTATATGAATTTCCTTAAAGAATCTGACGGTAGCACATCTACATGGCAGTATGTAGTATCTAATCTTGGTTGGGGTCTTGGTTACTTTGGTATGCCTCATATCCTTGTTAGATTTATGTCTATTAAGTCAAGTTCAATGATTAAGAAGTCAAGAAGAATTGCCATTGTTTGGGTTATAATTACACTTGTTGCATCTGTTGCAGTTGGTGTATTAGGTTATGTTTACTTGTTCCAGACAGAAGGTACAGTATTAGAGGGTGCTGCATCTGAAACTATATTTATGGTTCTTGTACAGCGTCTTACTCCAGGCTTTATTGCAGGTATTCTTCTTTGTGCTATTGTTGCAGCTATTATGTCATCATCTGATTCACAGATGCTTGTTACAGCTTCTGCTATTTCAAATGATATTTACAAGACTATTTTCAGAAAAGAAGCAACTGATAAGGAACTTTTAAGAGTTAGTAAGATTGCCGTTATTGCTGTTGCAGTTATTGCTTTCGTGCTTGCACTTAACCCTGATAACTCTGTAATGAATCTTGTAAGTTATGCGTGGGCAGGTCTTGGTGCTGCTTTCGGTCCGGCAATGATTTTAAGTCTTTACTGGAAGCGAATGACAATGAAGGGTGCTTTAGCAGGTATGGTTTCCGGTGGTTTAGGTGTTCTTTTCTGGAATACTTGCCTTACAGAATCTAGTCCTATTTTCGGTAGCAAGTTTGTTATCTGCGATACAGGTCTTTACGAACTTGTACCAGCTTTTATTCTTTCAGTCGTTGTTATCGTTGTAGTTTCTTTAATTGATAAGAAACCAAGCCAGCAGGTATACGATGAATTTAATAGAGTTTGTACTGAAAATTTTGATTAAAAAGTTTATATAAATTTAAGAGTCGAGTCTATGCTCGGCTCTTTATTTATGCTTTAATTTGTGTTATAATTTCTTTCGAATGTAAATTTTTAAGGTGAAATTATGGATAAATTAAAAGTTTTAAAAGATGTATTTGGTTATAGTAGCTTTCGTGACGGACAGGAAGAAATTATAGACAGTATACTTGAAGGCAGAGATGTATTCGGAATAATGCCTACAGGTGGTGGTAAGTCTATATGCTTTCAAGTTCCGGCACTTATGCTTGAGGGCATAACTCTTGTAGTTTCGCCTTTAATATCACTTATGAAAGACCAAGTTGCCACTTTGGTACAATCTGGTGTAAGGGCAGCATATCTAAATAGTTCTCTTACTTTCAGACAGTATAACAAGGCACTTGAAAATGCCTATAATGGCGTTTACAAAATTATATATGTTGCTCCGGAAAGACTTTGCACACCGGAGTTTTTGAAGTTTGCAAATACTGTAAATATTTCAATGGTTACAGTTGATGAGGCACATTGTGTTTCTCAATGGGGACAGGATTTCAGACCTGGGTATTTGAAAATAAGTCAGTTTTTAAATTCCTTAGACAGAAGACCTAGAGTAAATGCTTTTACAGCTACAGCAACAGACAGAGTAAAAAAAGATATTATAAAGTTGTTGGAATTAAATAAGCCTTATATGGTAAAAACTGATTTTGACAGACCTAATCTCTATTTTGCTGTGGAAACTCCTAAAAGTAGGAAAAAGGCTGTTTTGGGTTTTGTAGCTGAACACGAGGATAGCTGTGGTGTAATATATTGTCTGTCAAGAAAAAATGTAGAAGAAATATGTGAGCTTTTATGTGTAAATGGTTTTAATGCTACACGATACCACGCAGGTCTTGAGCCGGAGGAAAGAAAACAAAATCAAGAAGATTTTATATACGATAGAAAAAATATTATTGTTGCTACAAATGCCTTTGGTATGGGTATTGATAAGGGTGACGTGCGATATGTTCTCCACTACAATATGCCGGCCAGTATGGAGGCATACTACCAGGAGGCAGGACGAGCCGGTCGAGATGGTGATAAATCAGAATGTGTACTTTTCTATTCTCCTCAAGATGTCAGAGTACAGCAATTTTTAATAGACCAAGACAACGAAAATGAAGAATTGACAGAAGAAGAACAGAAAATAGTAAAAGAAAGACAGCGAGAAAAGTTAAAGGAAATGACTTTCTATGCTACTACTGATGACTGTTTGCGAGCTTATATGCTCAGGTACTTTGGAGAAAAGGCAAAGGGAAAATGCGATAATTGCTCTAACTGTAAGGGTGAGTACGATACTTACGATGTTACAAGAATAGCAAGGTCAGTAATCAGATGTATTGATGACTTAGACGAAAGATATGGCGCAACAGCTATATGTGAAGTTCTTACAGGACTTGAAACAGACAGAGTTATAAGAAATGGACTTGATGATGAAATTTCCTTTGGTTTGCTATATGATGTGGAAATATCTGAAATCAGGAATGTTATAAACTACCTTGTAAGAGAAGAATATATTACGCAAACTGACGGAAAGTATCCTATACTTACACTTAATCATAAGGCAAGAGAATTTATGAAGAAAGATGTTAAAGTCAATGTTAAGGTTCGTAAGAAGAATACTGTTAAGCCTAAGTTTGTCAGAGAAAAGACTGCTGATAGCAACTTGTTCGAGCTTTTAAGACAATGCCGTATGAAGATAGCACAGCAAAAGAGAGTGCCGGCATTTATGATTTTTACAGATGCGTCATTAAGAGATATGACAGTAAAACAGCCTACAACAGAAAGAGAATTTCTTACTGTTAGTGGTGTAGGTTCAGCAAAAATGAAAGCCTATGGCAAAGAATTTATGAATGTAATAAAACAATACAAAAACAGATAGTTTAGGAGGGGTGATAATGTCTGCTAAAATAAAAGAAAAAAAGATAGACTTAGTAGCTTATTGGAAAGGACTAACACTGGGATATATGATGCTTGCGTGGATAGTGTTGGTGTTTTTTCTCAGATTTAAGGAATGGATATTAATACCGGCATTGTTGGTGTACTTGCTTGTAAGTGCCGTTGTATGTAATGCCTACGTTATAGGTATGATTGGAAATATGTATTACTTCTTGAGAGAACCGGAAAAGGCAAAGAAGTTCTATACTATAGCTGTAAAGAAAAATACCAGAAATGTAAAGGCACTTTATAACTATGCACTTGATGCTCTCCACGAGGGTAGAGCCGATGAGGCGTTACCTATTTTCCAGAGAGCTGAAAAGTTAAATGTAAAAGTCCTTTTTGATAAACTTATACCTCTTGCTGTTTCAAGCTGTTATTGGGTGCTAGGTGATATTGATAAGGCTATTTCTACTATTGAGGATTTACAGAAAAAGTATAACTATATTAACCCTAATACACTTACTACTCTTGGCTATTTCTATATGTTAAAGGGTAATTATGAAAAGGCTATTGAATTGACAAATAGTGCATTAAAAGATAATGAGGAATATGCACCGGCTTGGGATAATTTAGGTCAGATATACTATAATCAAGGAGATTATAAAAAAGCCTATGAAAATTTCCAAAAGGCAATAGACTATAGAGAAAATATGGTTGAAAGCCTTTACTATATGGCACTTTTAGAAGAAAATGAGGGTAATATTGAAAAAGCAAAGGAATATTTTGAAAAGGCTAAGGGTTGCTATATTTCAGCACTTAATACAGTAAAGAAAGAGCAAATTGAAGAAGAATTGAAAAAGTTGGAAAAATAAAAAATGTGGAACTTCGTAGTTGTATGGAGTTCTACATTTTTTATTGTGAATCGGAAAGATAAATCCGATGGCTTGCTTGTCAAGCCACAAATTAACGAAGTTAATTTGTTCTGAATAGTGAATCGGAAAGATAAATCAGATGGCTTGCTTGTCAAGTCACAAATTAACAAAGTTAATTTGTTCTGAATTGTGAAGATATTATGTGAAGATATTTGTATAATAGTATTGAAAAATGATTATATGAATGGTAATATAAAAATATAATTTAGATATTGAAGTTGATAGAAGGACTATTGCAAATGTCCCTTTTTTGTCACATAATATCTAATATTGTATGGAAACAAAAGGTCTTATATTTAGGGGATTAAAGAAAGGTGTGGGCAAAATGAAAAGAAAAATGTTAGGTATGTTTTTAGCAACTGTTTTGATGTTTGGAACATTTGATGTAACCTATGGGGCAACTATAGAAAATACAGTTACGACACAATCAACATCTACTACCATTGTTAAAAGTGGAGAGTGTGGAGAGAATGTAATATACACCTTAGATAGTAACGGTCTATTGAAGATAAGTGGTAGTGGGAATATGAATGATTATTACATTGGAAACTCTCCATTTTATCTTAATAAGGACATTAAAGAAATTGTCATAGGTGACGGAGTAACAAGCATAGGAGATTGTGCATTTTGGGGTTGTAGTAGTTTAACAAGTATAGAAATTCCGGACGGAGTAACAAGCATAGGAATGTCTGTGTTTGATAGCTGTAGTAGTTTGACAAGTATAGAAATTCCAGTAGGAGTAACAAGGCTAAAAGATTTTGTGTTTTATGGTTGTAGTAGCTTAACAAGTATAACAATACCGGAAGGATTAACAAGCATAGACGGTGGTGCGTTTCAGAATTGTAGTAGCTTAACAAGTATAGCAATACCAGCAGGAGTAACAAGCATAGGGAGTTCAGCGTTTGAGAGTTGTAGTAGTTTAACAAGTATAGCAATCCTAGCAGGAGTAACCAGCATAGGAGAATCAGCGTTTAAAGATTGTAGTAACTTAAATACAATATACTGCTACAAAAACTCAACAGCAGATAAATATACTGATTACCCATCAATAGCAAAAAAAGTATATTTAGACGATGCTACAACAACAGCATTTACTTTCAATTCTTCAACAGGAACAATTACAGGCTATAGTGGTAGCGAAAAGGTAGTTAATATACCGTCAAATATTGGTGGTGTTTATGTTAAGGCTATAGGGGAAAATGCTTTTAAGAACAATACTGATATTGAAACAGTTATTATTCCAGAGGGAGTTAATTCTATAGAGGATTTTGCTTTTTATAAATGTACAGGCTTAAAATATATTTCTATTCCTGAAAGTGTTACATCAGTTTCAGAAGATGGCTTTTATAGATGTGGAGCATTAAATATAACTTGTAAAAAAGGCAGTACAGCAGATAACATAAGTTTATATCCAAGTGGTTCAACAATAGTTTATTATGTTGAAAATGGAGATATAAATGGAGATGGCTCTATAGATATGAGAGATGTTATAATTCTTATGAAGTATGTGACAGGAAAAGTTAGCGAAATATGATAAAAAGAAAGACCGTTTTCTGTGTAGGAAACGGTCTTTCTATGTAATCTATCTATGTGAAACGAAAAAAGACCACCTGAAACAGATGGTCTTAATATTACTTTATTAAATTCAAAACTTCTTCCTTTGGAATAACGCCAACACTCTGGTTTACAAGTTCGCCACCCTTAAAAACTAAAAGAGTAGGAATACTCATAACACCGTACTTTATAGCAAGCTGTTGTTCCTCGTCTACATTGACTTTGCAAACTTTTATATCTGGATTTTCTTCTGCTACTTGGTCTACAACTGGGCTTAACATTCTGCAAGGACCACACCAAACAGCCCAAAAATCAACTAAAACTGTTTTATCGCTTTTTAAAACTTCTGTTTCAAAATCTGCTGTCTTTACATCAATAACTGACATACCGTTACCTCCTTTTTCTTATTCTGTGCATTTGGTGTAACTATTACTCACTTAAATTGAATTTTTCTTTTATTCTTTCAAAAGTCTGGGAACTTATAATATGTTCGATTTTGCAAGCATCAGCTGCTGCAACATCTGCATCTACACCGATATGTTCAAAAAACTTTGTTAAAACTCTGTGTCTTTCGTAAATTCCTTCGGCGATTTCTCGACCTTTGTCAGTAAGTAAAATCTGGTTTAAAGGGTCAATTTCTACAAGACCCTCCTTCTTCAATATTGATACGGCTCTACTAACACTAGGCTTAGAAAAACCTGTTTCGTGTGCAATATCTATTGAACGAACATAACCGTTGCGTTCTTTCAAAATAAGTATAGTTTCTAAATAATTTTCACCGGATTCTTGAATCGCCATTTTTCTCACTCCCAATATATCTTCTATGTAACATATTAACATAAAATTGCAATATTTTCAATGGGTAATGTGGCTAATGAAAAAATAAAATTAGTTGTGGAAATTTTGTCAATGAATGGGAGTAAATATACATCAAATAGGCTTGTACAGAGTTTGGCGATGTGTTATAATGAAACGGTAAAGAAAGAGAACATTTTTAAGGGAGGAAAGTAATATGATAATGGATAAATTCAGCTTAAAAGGTAAGGTTGCAGTTGTTACAGGTGCTAATACAGGACTTGGTCAGGGTATGTGTGTTGCTTTGGCTCAGGCCGGTGCAAAGGTAGCAGGTGTTGCCAGAAGAAGTTGCGAAGAAACAAAGGCTTTAATTGAAAAAGACGGTGGCGAATTCCTTGAAGTAATTGCTGACTTAGGCTCAACAGAACCTATTCAGGGTATTATTGACAAGACTGTTGAAAAATTTGGCAAGGTAGATATTCTTGTAAATAATGCAGGTATTATTTTAAGAGAAGATGCTATTAATGTTCCTGAGGCTGATTGGGACAAGGTTATTACAATCAACCAAAAGGTTGTGTTCTTTATGTGTCAGGCTTTTGCTAAGGAATTTGAAAAAATTGGTGGTGGCAAGATTGTCAATGTGGCATCAATGCTTAGCTATCAGGGTGGTATCAGAGTTCCTGCTTACACAGCAAGTAAGTCTGCTATTTTAGGCTTAACAAGAGCTTTAGCAAATGAATGGGCATCAAAGAATATCAATGTAAATGCTATTGCACCAGGTTATATGGCAACTAACAATACAAATCAGCTCAGAAGTGATGCAAATCGTTCTGATGAAATCCTTGGTAGAATTCCTGCCGGTCGTTGGGGTACACCAGAGGATATGGCTGGTGCTGTTGTATTCCTTTGCTCTGATGCAGCAAGCTATGTAAATGGCTTTACTCTTGCTGTTGACGGTGGATGGCTTGCAAGATAAAATAAAATAACAGGAGAAAGATTATGTCTGGACTTTTTATAACCCTTGAGGGTACAGACGGTTCTGGCAAAACTACTCAGATTAACAGACTTAAAGAATATTTTTCTGAAAGAGGATACAGAGTGGTTTGTACCAGAGAACCGGGTGGTACTCCAATAGGAGAAAAAATTAGAGAAATTATAATTGATAAAAATAATAGTGAAATGGCTAATATTACAGAGGCTCTTTTGTATGCAGCAGCGAGAGCTCAGTTAGTTAATGAAGTTATTGAACCTGTGCTTAAAGACGGTGGCGTTGTTATAAGTGACAGATTTTTGGATTCAAGTCTTGTATATCAGGGCTTTGCAAGAGGTATGGGGGAAAACTTTATAAAGAATATTAACAGAGCCGGTGTAAATTCACTAGAACCGGACATTACTTTTCTTTTGAAACTTAAACCAGAAGATAGTATTGCCAGAAAGTCTAAACAGGCAGAGCTTGACAGACTTGAGGCAGAAAAGGCAAATTTCCACCAAAGAGTTTTTGATGGATATATTAGCCTTGCCAGAAGAAACAAAGAAAGAATTAAAATCATTGATGCTCTTAAAACAGAGGAGGATATTCACAACGAAATTCTCAAACATATTGAGAGCTTTATGAAAAAACGAGGTTTTTAATGTGATAGGCTTTAACCAGATATTAGGACACGAGAACATAATCCATAGTTTGAAAAATTCCATAATGGGAGAACGTGTAAACCACGCCTATATCTTTAGTGGAGAAAAAGGTATAGGAAAACATACTCTGGCTAAAGCCTTTGCTAAAACCCTTAATTGTCGCAACGGTGGTACAGAACCTTGTGGACAATGTATAAGTTGCAAAACTTTTGATACAGGAAATAATCCGGATATTATTACTATTACCCATAGTAAAAGAGATATTACAGTTGATGTAATAAGAGAACAGATAGGGGAAAATATTATCTATAGACCCCATTCGAATAAATATAAAATTTTTATAATGCCTGATGCCGACAAAATGAATGTTTCGGCACAGAATGCTTTTCTTAAAACACTTGAAGAACCACCAGAGTTCGCAATTTTTATGTTGTTGTGTGAAAATTACAATAAACTTCTTGCCACTATATTATCCCGATGTGTTACATTTAAATTAAGACCGGTAGACCATAATCTCATTGAAAAATATCTTATTGACAACAATTCCCTTGATAGAGAAAAGGCTCAAATGTATGCAAGATATTCTCAAGGCAGTATTGGTAGAGCTGTTGAACTTAGTAACTCACAGGATTTTAATGAAATAAGGGTCTATACCCTTAACTTAGCTAGAGAATTGGAAAAAGCTGATTTAATAAAAATGTATAAATTGGCTGAGGGCTTGAAGGAATATAAAGACGAAATCGACACTGTGTTGGAGATATTGCTGTTGCTTTACAGAGATGCACTTGTGTATATAAAAACAGGTAGCAGACGATATGTTATTCAACAAGATAAAATAGATGATATTATAAATATGGCACAGACTTCAAATACAGCACAGCTGGAAAAAAGATGCGATGCCATAAATGATACAAGAATGAAATTACTCAATAACGGAGATTTTCAGCTTATGACTGAAACTCTGTTTTTTAAGATAAAGGAGAAGTAAGAATGATAGTAGTTGGTGTAAGGTTTAAGCCAGTAGGTAAGATTTACTATTTTGACCCTGCTGAATTGCCTGTTGAAAAAGGTAGCCATGTTGTAGTTGAAACCTCAAGAGGTACTGAATATGGTACAGTTGTCATAGGCAAAAGAGATATAAGTGAAGACGAAGTAGTTCAGCCTTTAAAGAAAGTAAGCCGTATTGCTACAGAGCAAGATGAAGAAAGATATACAGCTAATAAGGAAAAAGAAAAAGAGGCTCTTGATATTTGCCACGAAAAAATAAAAAAGCATAATTTACCAATGCGTCTTATTGATGTGGAAATAACTTTTGACAATAGTAAAATTATTTTCTACTTTACTGCTGACAACAGAATTGACTTTAGAGAACTTGTAAAGGATTTAGCAGCAGTTTTCAGAACAAGAATAGAATTAAGACAGATTGGTGTTCGTGATGAAGCCAAAATGGTAAACGGTATTGGTATTTGTGGCAGACCTCTTTGCTGTGCAACTTTCTTAGGTGATTTCCACCCAGTAAGTATTAAAATGGCAAAGGACCAAGGCTTATCCCTTAACCCAAGTAAAATATCAGGTTCTTGTGGCAGACTTATGTGCTGTTTACAGTATGAACAGAGTTCTTACGAAGAATTGATTAAAAATCTTCCTGGAGAGGGGGATATAATTGATACTCCAGAAGGTCAAGGCGAAGTTTTAAGTGTATCTGTATTAAAGCAGATAATTAAAACAGCTATCAGAAAGCCACCAAAAGACGAAGTTACAATATTCTTCTTTAATCCGGAAGAAATTTCTATTGTAAAACGTAAGCATAGACGTGAAGAACGTCTTTCTAAAGAGGAAATGAAGGAATTATTAGACAAATGATAGATATGGAGATTTTTGAGGGAGAAAGAATAGATGACCTTCAATGTAGTGGATTGTATATTATTCAAAATAAAAATGGTTTTTGTTTTGGTATAGATGCAGTTCTTCTTTCTAGCTTTGCAAAAGTGAAAAGAGGCGAAAAAGCCTTGGATATGTGTACAGGCAATGGAGTAATTCCATTGCTTTTGTACGGTAAGACTAATGGAGAACATTTTACCGGTATTGAAATACAGACACCTGTGGCAGAAATGGCTCAAAGGTCAGTTATTATGAATGAGGTATCAGACAAAGTTCAGATTATAAATGACGATATTAAAAATCTTTGTAATCACTTTAAACGTGCTACATTTAATGTTGTAACTTGTAATCCACCTTATATGGCACAGGGTGTTGGTGCAAAAAATGACCATTCTCCAAAAGCTATAGCTAGACACGAAATAATGTGCAATATTGATGATATATTCGAAAATGCAGATAAAATGCTTAAATTTGGTGGCAGATTGTATATGGTTCACAGGGCAGAAAGGTTGACAGATATCTTCTGCTCAGCTAGAAATCATAAGCTAGAACCAAAGGTTATGCAAATGATACAGCCTTATGCAAACAAAGCACCTAATTTGGTACTTATTGAGTTTGCAAAAGGTGGAAAACCACCACTCAAAAATCTTGAACCTATAATAGTATATAATCAAGACGGAACTTATACAGAACAACTAAAGAAAATGTATTATATGTAGGAGATAAAAATGTTATATATTTGTGGTACACCTATTGGCAATTTAGAAGATATGACTTACAGAGTGGTTAGAGTGCTTTCAGAAGTGGATTTAATTGCTGCTGAAGATACAAGACAAAGTGTTAAGTTATTAAATCACTTTGATATTAAAACACCTCTCACAAGTTATTATGAACACAATAAAGATGTAAAAGGTCCTCAGCTTATTAAATTGTTGCAAGAGGGAAAAGATATAGCCTTAGTAACTGATGCCGGTATGCCTGGTATTTCTGACCCAGGGGAAGACCTTATAAAGCTTTGCTATGAAAATGATGTTCCAGTTACAGTTGTGCCTGGACCAACAGCAGTAGTTACAGCTCTTGTTTTAAGTGGCTTAAATAGCAGAAGTTATATTTTTGAAGGGTTTTTACCTAGAAATAAGAAACAGAGAACAGAAGTTCTTGAAAGATTAGTAGATGAAAGCAGAACTACTGTTTTCTATGAAGCTCCTCATCATTTGGTAGATACTCTTGAAAGTATATACAAAACTGTAGGTGACAGAAATATTGCTGTAGCAAGGGAACTTACTAAAAAGCACGAAACAGTAAACAGAGGTACTGTAGGTGAAGTTTTGGAATATTTTAAGAAAAATGAGCCAAAAGGTGAGTTTGTACTTGTGTTAGAAGGCAAGGACAAAGAAAAAATAAAAGAAGATAAAATTGCATCTTTTGAAGAAATGACTATTGAAGAACACTTCAATATGTACATTGAACAGGGAATGTCTGAAAAAGATGCTATGAAACAGGTTGCAAAAGATAGAGGTATAGGCAAAAGAGATGTTTATGCTTATATAAAAAAGTAGGGTTGAAGATGTTTAAAACCATAGGAATATTTGCCCATGTTGACGGTGGCAAAACTACATTTAGTGAACAGCTTTTATATAAAAATGGAAGTATAAGAAATTTAGGCAGGGTGGATAACCAAACTGCCTTTTTGGATTGTGACAATATTGAAAAAGAAAGAGGAATTACTGTTTTTGCAGAACAGGCGTCCTTTGATTATAATGAAAGTAAATATTACATAATAGATACCCCTGGGCATACGGATTTTTCTCCAGAGGCTGAAAGAACTATGTCTGCTTTAGACTATGCTATATTGATTATTAACGGTAGTGATGGTGTACAAGCACATACAGTTACTCTTTTCAGACTTTTGGAGAACTATGGTGTGCCTGTTTTCATATTTGTGAATAAATGCGATATTACAGGGTTTAATATTGACAACACTCTTGAAAGTATAAGAGAAAAATTAACAGAAGACGTTCTTTTTATAGACACTTTTGAGGATATTTCAAAAGAAGAAAATAAGGAATTTATAGCTGAAAGAAATGAAGATTATTTATCAGAATATCTTGATGGTAGTGGAAATGAAATAACTGCCATAAAAGATAGCATTAAAAATAGAAATATTTTTGTGGCTATGAAAGGTTCAGCTTTAAAGGATATTGGCATAGACCAATTTTTCAGTGTATTCGATAAATTGACTTTTACAGATTACAGTTCTGATGGAGAATTTTGTGGAGAAGTCTTTAAAATAAGATATGATTCCAAAGGCTTAAAAGTTGCTTATATAAAGGGTAATTCTGGCATTATTGGCGTAAAAGAAACTATAGGCAACGAAAAGATAAATGAAATTCGTTTTTATAAAGGGGAAAAATATGAAAATTCAGATAAAGCTTGTGGTGGTCAAATATTTGGTGTTACAGGCTTAAATGAAGTTTCTTGTGGCGATATAATAAAAAATGGTGAAATTATAAAAAACGCAGAAAAATATACTATGATTTCAGCATTACAATCAAAAGTAAATATATTAGATGGAACTGACAGCAATAAGGTTATGGAATGTCTTAAAATACTTGAAAACCAAGAACCTATGCTTAGGACAGAATATATAAAACAAACTAATGAAATTGTAGTAAGTGTAATGGGTAAAATACAGCTTGAAGTTTTACAGGAAATTCTTTCAACAAGATTTGGTATAAGTGCTACATTTGAAAAGCCAGAGGTACAGTATAGAGAAACTGTGGCTGAAACAGTTATTGGATATGGTCATTATGAACCTTTAAGACATTACGCAGAAGTTGTGTTGGAAATTGCTCCGGCTGAAAGAAATAGTGGCATTACTTTTGAAAGTACAGTTCACGTGGATACACTTTCAGCTAATTATCAAGCCCTCGTAAAGACTCACGTATTTGAAAAACAGCACAAGGGAATATTAACAGGTTCTCCTCTTACAGATGTTAAAATTACATTGATAAATGGTAGAGCTCATTTAAAACATACAGAAGGTGGAGATTTCAGACAGGCTACTTACAGAGCTATCAGACAGGGCTTAGAAAAGGCAGAAAATGTTATTCTTGAGCCTTTTTATGCCTTTGAAATATATGCCGGAGAAGAATATGCCGGAAGAATTATGACAGATATTCAAAGGTTAAGAGGTAGCTTTGAACCACCTGTTCAAATGGGCAATACATACAAAATAAAGGGCAGAGGTCCTGTTGAAACATTTATGGATTATCAGGAAGAATTGCTTTCATTTACTAAAGGAACAGGAAGCGTTGTTATGACTGTTGACGGATATGAAAAATGTGAAATTGCTGATGAAGTTATAGAAAGAATAAACTATAATAAAGGCGAGGATAAGGAAAATACTTCTTGTTCTGTGTTCTGTAGCCATGGTGCTGGATTTACAGTAAATTGGGATGAAGCTGAAAGTTATATGCACACACTTAAATAATTATTATTTTTTGTCAATAGAGTATACTATTGTGTACAAAAAAATAAAATTATGATATAATATACACAATTATGCAAAGGAGAATAGTATGAAAAAGTTTTTATGTATAGTTTTGTCTTTGTTGGCAGTAACTGGCTGTGCAACAAGCAGTAAAACATCAGTAGGTGATGATACAACAGAAATTACTTCATCTGAAGGTACAAGTGGTACTGATTTAAGTGATTTGTCTGTTACATATTCAAAAGAAGATTTTGGTTTATATACACCTCCGGATAAAGACGGAAACAGTAGTTTTATAATTGGTCTTGATGAAGACCAAGATGCTTTACCTTTTAACGACAATGAATTGGTTAGATACCTTGCTGTAACCAATTATGATGTTAAGGATAAGGTAGTTAAATTTGAAGGTGATGAAGTACCTACTGACCATACAGTTGTAAGCCATATTAGCTATGAGGGTGGTAATCTCCCTGTAGTGAACAGCAAGGGTATATCTGTTATTGGTCTTAAGGGTGAGGATAATAAAAAATGTAGCACACCTGATGATGTAAAGGTTGCTTATGATATAAATAGAAAACAGGAAGAAGAATATATTACAAGCAAAATAGACGACAAAAATTATGTTATACAGTTGTACTTTAAGAAAACAGAAGTTCCTCAGGAACAGACAGAAGTGACTACAAATGAAGAAGGAAAAGAAGTACAGCAGTTAGTATACAAATACGAAAGAATAATTGTTGAAAAGGGAAAGGACCTGTTAAATGTTCCAGAAGCAACATATTCAATGAAATTCATAGTAAGGGACGGATATGTTAAGAGCATTGATTTATATAGCTACAGGTAAGGTAAGGTGTTTATGAACTTCAGAGAATATATAAAAAATAACAGGGTACTTTATGACGGAGCTTTTAGTACATACTATGCTGAACTTAATGGCAAGTGTTTAGTTCCGGAAATGGCAAATATAAAGGATAGAGAAACTGTATTAAGAATACATAAGGAATATGTAGATGCAGGAGCTGTTTTAATACGTACCAACACATTTGAAGCAAATACAGGCAGTTTAGGCTGTGATAAAGAAGAACTTAAAAGCATTATAAAAGCTGGCTGGGAAATTGCAAAAGAGGCTTGTGGAGATAAGGCTTATGTAGCTGCTGATATTGGACCTATTGAAACAGGTGTAGCTTTAAGGGAATACGAGTTTATTATAGACTGTTTTATTGAACAGGGTGCAGAAATTTTCAATTTTGAAAGTTTTGCTGATATTGATGACATTATAAGACCTTTAGAGTACTTGAAAAAACAAAAGCCAGATGCTTTTGCAATAGTTAATTTCTGTCTTAATCAGCATGGTTTTACACAAAGAGGTGCTGGGGCAGAGCGTCTTTTAGAAAAGTGTGACGGTATTGATGCTATAGATGCCATGGGCTTTAATTGTGGCGTTGGTCCTATACATTTACAAAATGTTTTAAAGAAAATTAAGTTTAATTTTTCAAAGCCAGTAGCAGCACTTCCTAATTCAAGCTATCCTTCAATTATTCAGGATAGAATGGTATTTTTAGATAACATTAAATATTTTTCAGATGTTATGAAAGATGTCAGCTCTATGAATATTGAATTTTTAGGAGGCTGTTGTGGTACAACTCCTAGATACATTAAGGCTTTAAATGATGTTGTGGATTTTAATCAAAAGCCACAGGAATTAAAGGCTGATTTATTAGAAAATAGTGATAAACATAAAGAACCTAAGAATAATGTATTTTTTGCAAATAAGTCAAAGGGCGAAAAAATTATTGCTGTTGAATTAGACCCACCTAAAAATGCAGATACTACAAAACTTATGGAAACAGCAAATTATTTGAAAAAGCATAGTGTAGATATAATTACTTTTGCCGACTCTCCAAGTGGAAGAACTAGAGCAGATTCTGTTCTTGTAAGTACAAAAGTAGAGAGAGAAGTTGGCATAAATGTTATGCCTCATATTTGCTGTAGAGATAGAAATGCAATAAGTATGAGTTCTCTTTTGTTAGGTGCTCACATTAATGACATAAGAAATTTATTGGTAATTACAGGTGACCCTGTTCCTAGTGCCAGTAGAGAGCAGGTAAAGAGTGTATTTAATTTTGACTCAATAAAACTTATGAAATATATTGAAAATATTAATGAAGAAAATTTCCCAGACGATAGAATTTGCTTTGGTGGAGCAATAAACTATGCTAGAAGAAATTTAGATGTGGAAGTAAGGCGTGCAGTTGAAAAGGAAAAGGCTGGGGCAAAGTACTTCCTTACACAGCCGGTATACGATGATAAAGATATTGAGAGCTTGAAGTATATTAAGTCTTTCTTATCTGTGCCAATTTTGTTTGGTGTTATGCCTTTAGTTAGTTATAGAAATGCTAATTTCATAAGAAATGAACTTCCGGGTATTACTATTCCAGACTGGGTAATAGATAAATTTAGTATGGATATGTCAAAGGAAGAAGGAGAAAAGGTCGGTCTTGAGATTGCCTTTGACATTATGGAAAAGGTAAAGAATATAGCAGATGGGTACTATTTTACAATTCCGTTTAACAGATTGTCAATTTGTGAAGCTTTATTAAAAAAATGTTGTTGATAATGTGTAAATATGCTATACTATAAGACGGAACTGAGGGGAAGATTATGGAAAAATTAAGAGTAGCAGATTTGAATTTGCTAATTGACTATAAATATGATACAATGAAAAAGCAGTGTCCACCGTATAAAGCTGACTTTGAAAAGCCTAATTTAACTATTAATATTCCGAAAGAGGAAATAATTAGACTTCAAAAAGAAAATCCTCTTTTGTCTTGTGATGATGTGGAATATGTTTATACTGGTGCGGCATTTTATGAGGCTTTGTTACACTTCAATGGTTTTATGCTCCATAGTAGTGGTATTGTGAAAGATGGACGAGCTTATTTATTTTCTGCAGACCCAGGTACGGGAAAATCAACACATACAAGCCTTTGGCAGAAGTATTTTGGCGAAGATGAGGCAAAAATCATAAATGATGATAAACCGGCCATTAGACTTGTAGACGGAGAATTGTATGTATATGGTACACCTTGGAGTGGGAAAACGGATAAAAATATCAATATGCGTGTTCCTATTGGGGCTATTGTGTGCTTAGAGCGTTCAGAAAATAATTGGGTTAAGGAAATTACACCTAAGGAAGCAATTCCGTTTATATTGCAACAGACAATAAGACCAGAAAATAAATCTGAAATGATAAATCTTTTAACTATTTTAGATAAGGTTTTAAGAACTATCAAGGTTTATAGAATGGGTTGCAATATGGATATGGAAGCAGTTGAGGTTAGCTATAACTCAATAAAGGTGGAGGAAAAGTTATGAAAATAAAAGAAGGTTATTTACTTAGAGAAGTTGCAGGTAGCAACATTGTTGTTCCTATTGGAGAGGGCGAATTAAACTTTAGTGGTGTTATTACACTTAATGATGTAGGTGCTTTTTTCTGGAGAAATCTTGAAAAAGGCTGTACAAAGGAAGAACTTTTAGATTCTCTTTTAGCTGAATACGAAATTGACAAAGAAACAGCCAGTAGCGATATTGACGAATTTGTAGGAAAGCTCAAGGAGGCAGGTTTACTTGAGTAAACAAGTCAGACTGCAACAAATGTACAGTGTAATGGAAGAAATGCTCAATAGTGGGGGAACTGTGAACTTTAATCCCAGAGGTTATAGTATGTGTCCTACATTAAGAAATGACGGCGACAGAGTAGTTATAAAGAAAACAAATTCTTTAAAAAAATACGATTTGCCGTTGTATATAAGGCCTGACGGCAGTTTTGTACTTCACAGAGTTATTTCAGTAAATAAAGACGGTACATACAATATTTGTGGTGATAACCAATGGGTTATTGAGCACAATGTAAAGCATAGTCAAGTTGTAGGCGTAGTTACCACAATAGAAAGAAAGGGCAAAACCTTTTCTGTAAATAATCCACTATACAAAATTTATGTTGTTTTTTGGGTAGCTATAAGACCTATTCGACATATTTTATTTGGTGGAATAAGAAAATTAAAGAAAGCAATAATGAAAAATATAGGTAAAAAGAATATATGAAATTAACAAGAATAATAGTTGCATTAGTTATTAGTTTACTTTGCTTAATTCCAACTGTTTCAGCATATTCAGAAAAAGTAATATCTCTTGAGATTGACGGTACTGTTATCAGAACAGAAGTTCCTCCAACAGTTATAGGTGGGAGAACTATGGTACCTGTAAGAGATATTTTTGAAGCCTGTGGAGCAAATGTTACTTGGGACCCGGCTACAAAGAAAATTACTGGTAGTAAAGGTGGCAAAAATGTTGTTATGCAGGTTGGTAGCAACAAACTGTATATGAATTCCAGTGTAGCTACGATGGATTGTACACCAGTTATTATTGAAGGCAGAACCCTTGCTCCGGCTAGATATGTAGCTCTTGGCTTTGGAGGGACTACACAGTGGGATGCACTAAATAAGGTTGTAGTTATAACAGGAGTAACTACTCCAACAGTTGAAACTACAACTGAGATGACAACAACTACAACAGTGATTACTACTACAGAAACTACAACTGAAATGACAACAGTTGCTCCTGTAGTTGTACCAAGTAATGAACCATCTGATGAAATTGTAAAGGTTGTCAGAAATGATTTGGAGCATGCCTTAGGCACATATTCTCTAGGCTCTTATGAAACAGCAGGTAGATTTAAAAGTAATACTATGAACCAGATTATGAAAAATTGGGATTCACTAGCTACTACAGATTTAGACAGGAATTATGTTGCCTCTGCTAAAAGTCTGTACTATACTATAAATTCTTTTTATAGTACCTTGGATTCAGTATATGGTAATGCAGAATATCCAAAACGCATACTTAGTTTTGGTGATATAATGAGAAGTTATAAGGCTGACGGTAATGTAATAATAGATAAATTTTTTAAAACGCGAAATGCTGAGGAAATAACTGCTATTGTTTCAGAATTGTCACAATTTTCTTCTAAAATGGCGTCTGATATACAATATCAGTATGAGAATAGTTGATAAAGTAATTTAAAAAGGAGAGTTTATAAATGAAGATTAATAAATTAGTTGCAAGTTTACTTGCTGTGTCTCTTTTAGCTTTTCCAGTTGTTCAGGTAAGTGCTGATGAAAACATTAGTCTTACTGTTAATGGTAAAAGCGTTGAAACTCAAGTACCTCCCACTATTATAGACGGTAGAACAATGGTACCTGTAAGAGATATTTTTGAAGCCTGTGGTGCAAAAGTAAACTGGGATGCAAATACAAAGACTATTACTGGTGAAAAGGGCAATACAACTGTTGTTATGCAGATTGATTCAAATATGCTTTTTATAAATGAAAAAGTTACTGAAATGGACGCAACACCGGTTATTATAGACGGCAGAACTCTTGCTCCGGCTAGATATGTAGCTGAAAGCTTTGGTGGTATTGTTGATTGGAACGCTGAAGATAAGGTTGTTATGATTGATGTTGATGATTCTGATGAAGATGTGACAGAAACAACAACAGAGGAAACAACTGTAACAGAAGAAACTACAGAAGTAACTACTGTTACTGAAACTACAGAGGCAACTACAGTAACAGAAACTACAACTGTTGCAGAGCCTTCAGATATGATAGTAAACGCAGTAAGAAGTGATTTACAGAAAGCTATGGGTACTTACTCTTTAGGTTCATATGCTACAGCAGGTAAATTTAAAACTACTGTAATGAAGCAGACTACTGACAACTGGGCATCAATGGCTACTACAGCTGTTGATAAAAAATATGTAGCTGCCAACAAAACTCTTTACTACAGAATTAATAATTGCTATAAGGTTATTGACGAACTTTACGCAACAAAGAAGTATAGTAGTAAATTATCTGATTTAAGAAATATAATGGCTGAGTATAAAACAAAGGCAAATGACATTATAAATGAATCATTTAAGACTAGAAATGCTGATGAGATAAATAAAATTTCTAATGAAATAGCTACTTTTGTTAATAATATGCGTACAGAAGTAAAAGTTCTTGCAGACAATACTTGATAAAAAAAAGACTGGATTTAATTTCCAGTCCTTTTTTTATAGTGAATCGGAAAGATAAATCCGATGGCTTGCTTGTCAAGCCACAAATTAACGAAGTTAATTTGTTCTGAATTCTATTAAAGATTTTCTTTAATTTTGTTGATGATTACTTCATATTCTTCATCAGTAAGGTACTTAGGTGGATTTACATTCATTTCAAAAGTGCCACCAAAGCCGTAGCCGTCCTTCTGTTTTGGAACAATATGAACGTGAAGATGAGGAAGTGTATCACTAAACATACCATAATTTACTTTTGCTGGATTAACAGCAGCATTAATAGCCTTACCTACTCTCTGCATATCCTGAATGAAAAGAGCTGATTCTTCAGGGCTAAGGTCAGTAAGCTCAACACCGTGGTCCTTATAAGCTATAACGCATCTGCCATAGTAAGTCTGTTCTCTAAAAAGATATAATTTAGTTACACCTAATTCAGCAATAGGTATCATTAAAGAATCAAGTTTTTCTTTGTTTTTGCAATATAAACAAGTATCTACAGTTTCCATTTTGCAACCCTCCAAAAAATAAGTATAATACAATTTTTATCAGAAATAGAACTTTCTATTCTGAGAAAATAGTTTTAAAAATTTGTCTGGAAAATAAACAAAAATTAAAGCTATTTAAACAATATACATAATATTATAACATTTTTAAAATAATTGTCAATCAATGTTATAGACAGGAAAATATAAATTTGATATAATTAATGCAGTATGTTGAGGAGGGTAAAAGATGAAAAAAATATTTCTAATATTTATGCTTATGGGAATAATGATTGTTTCGGCAGGTATTCTTGTAAGTGCTAAAGATGAAATGGGTATGGTCGTAAATGGAGAAAATGCAAATATGAAAATTTCTCCTAAGGTTATAGAAGGAGTTACTATGGTTCCTTTTAGAGAAACTATGGAAACTTTACAGGCTAAAATCACTTGGGATGCAGACACAAAAAGCATTAAGGCAGTAAGAAAAAATAAATCTGTTTCTATACAAGTTGGAAACAATGTAATTAAAGTAGGTAATCAAGATGTAGAATTGCCATCTTCACCAGTTGTGGTTGATAATGTAACTTATGTACCTTTGAGAGTTATTTCAACTGGTTTTGGTTGTAAAATAAGATACGATGCTATAAATAACAACATTGTTATTACTGATACAGCGTTGGCAAAGATGACTACAACAACAAAGATGACAAAGGCTACAACTACTACTAAGGCTACAACTACAACAAAAGCAACAACAGAGGCTACAACAGAAACAACAACTATAAACTATAATGATAGTATTATTCCTGGGGTTTCAAGAGATTTGCATAAAATGGTACTTCAGGATTTAAGATTGGCATTAAACAACTATTCTCTTGGTTCTGCAAATACAGCAACAAGATTAGCTAATAGTTACATTAATAGAACAACTAGTAATTGGTTAGGTATGGCAACAACTCCAGAGGATAAAAAGTTTGTAGCAGCAGCAAAGGGTGCTTACACAAAGTTAGCTCAAACTTGTAGAAAACTTGACCAGTACCAAAATACATATGGTAAGTACAATGGAGCAAGAAAAGAGCTTATAGATGCTAAAAATGATATTATTGATGCTATAGATGCTTGTGGTATGGCAACTTCAGTAGATGAATTTACTAAAAAGACAAATAATATTACAACTATACAGAATAAAGCTGCAAAGGCTATGAATGATATAAGAAAGAAAAATGCCTAATAAAAAAACTGAAAGCGAAATTGATATGTGTCCAGATTTCTGGGTACATATCAAATGCTTTCAGTTTTTTTATATTAATCATTATTACCATAGCTATAACTGCTACTGTTGCTATTACTATTTCTGCTACTACGACTACTGCTATAGCTACTTGAAGTATCGTCATCGCTACGGCTAGAGCTTGCAACCTGTGCAGCACCAACTTCAATCTGTTTTGTAACAGGCTGTGAAATGACTTTTTCACTCTTTTGAACCTGTCCAGACTGTTCACCGTTAATATATGGTATTTTTTCAATAACCTGTTTTTTACCTTCCTGTCCAGGAGTAGTAACCTTTGAATAGCCAACAGGCATATTGTAATTCTTTGTTCTTACAGCTGTAAAGTCTATAATTTCTTCTTTTGTAGTTGTTTTAAACGTTCTTATTGGAAGAACAGGAACATTAGAAGTTACTGTCAATTTCTGACCGATTTGCAAGTTTGTTTTTGATTCAGCTGATATAGAAGGATTAGCCTTTAATAATTCAGCTTCTGTCATACCGGCATTTGATGCAATAGAAGCAAATGTATCACCGGCAACTACAGTATGAGTTCTTGTAACCTGCTTAGTTTCAGAAAGTTTTTCTACTGCTTGGTCTACAGTCAATACGTCTTTGTTATCTACAAAGACATTGGCTGTTCCAATTTGTATAGCAAATTCAGGGTCAGTAGTTCCAGCAGGTGCTTTATACTTTTTAAGTGTAGTTGATAATGCTTCTTTTGCTTGGTCAATGTTTGAAACTGTTACATAAGGCTTACCTTCAACCTGTATTGAAGTTGCCTGCTGTTTATAAGTAACAGATTCACAAACTTTAGAAATAACTTCTTCAGAATTTCCACTAACGTGCTTAAATAAGCCGTTTACAGGCTTTAATTTAATGCTTTCGTTTATTTCTAATTCATTTCCGACAGTTTCTTTGAGTTTAGCTGTTATAAGATGTTTAAATTCGTCTTCTGTTGTTGATGTATCCTTTATATAGCCTATAGTATTGTTATTAACAACAACGGCAAGGGCATTCTTTCTAAATACAAAAGAACCTAAAAGACAAATAACCAAAATAGCAATCAACAATGCTATAATAGGGCTACCATTAAATTTAAAATTAGATGGTGTCCTTTGACGAGTAGTTTTCCTAGCTGTGTCAGCATTTACGGGAAAAATTAATGGTCTGTCACCTTTATTTTTAAATTTTAAAGGATTTTGGGAAAGTTTAGCTGTCTTAGGTCTTGGAGGCATAAGATTATCCTTCTTTCTATTGATATTTATTTTTTGATTAGTTTTATAAAATGTAAATTATATATGCACTTGTGAAAATGTGCAAATATCCGAGAACAACTCATTACGCTATATTATAATGAAAAAATGACATTATTTCAAGTATTAAATAGTTACAAAAAACTGAATGTGTGCTAAAATGTTTAATAATCAATGAAAAGTAGTGAAATTTAATTATTTTGGGAGGAAAAATGGGATATTGGAATACAAGAGGGTTAAGAGGAAGTAGCTTTGAAGAAATGATAAATATGACAAATAAAGTATACAGAGAAAAGAATTTGGCCATAATACAAAAAGTACCAACTCCAATAACCCCGATGAAGCTAGACAAAAGCAAGGGTGTAATTACACTTGCTTATTTTGACCAAAAATCTACTATTGACTATATTGGTGCAGCACAGGGAATACCTATTTGTTTTGATGCAAAGGAAACACACCAAGGTAGATTGCCTTTGCAAAATGTACATCAGCATCAGGTGGAATTTATGGAGGATTTTCAGAAACAGGGTGGAATATCCTTTCTGCTTGTAAACTGTAAAGATGCTGACGAATGTTATTTTTTGCCACTTAAAGTGTTAAAGGAATATTGGACTAATGCTCAAAATGGTGGAAGAAAGTCTATTCCTTATACTGCCTTTGAGGAAAAATACAGAGTATATAACAAAAACGGATTTCCTGTACATTATTTGGAGGCTATAAATACTTTTCTTTTGGAGGAATAGTCTATGAAAATGCTTTTAGCAATTTTAACAATTACATTGATTTTTAATGTACAACAGCCTAAAAAGGATAATATTGCAAAAGCATATAATTTATGTACAGAAAATACTAATGACACAGTAGGATTGTATAAAGGGGATAAAATTTTAAAAGGTGCAGGCATAGAAGAAGATATTGCTTTAGGAGAAGTGGAAAGCTTCGAAAATATAACATCAGTAAATAATGATATTTATATTAGAAGGTTAAGGAATAAGGAAGAATTTCCTACAGATTGGGTTATTGATTTATATTCAAAAAATAAAATTCCTATGTTAATATTGCCATATAATATTTCAAAGGAAGAAGTTGAAAAATGTGCTGAAATATCAAGAGATTTAGATAAACCTATTTTTATTGAACCTGATTGTGGCTATGATGTTGAAAAGTACGCAGAAATATCTGAAATATTAAAGACAACAGCACCTAATATTGCCATAGTATGGAGTATAGATAGCAGTTGTGGAAATTTTGGAGATGCTTATCCCAAAAATTCACCTGTAGATTGGGTTGGAGTAGATATAAAATCAAGATGTAATGAAAAGGGTTTAAATTCACAGTTACCTAATGCCATGGCTATATGTAGATATTTTAGTGAAAAGCCTATAATGTTAAATATATCTGTATCTCATTTTTCAACTGCTGACAGAAAATATTATTTGGAAGATGCTGTAAATGAAATGTCTGTACTATATAATATTGTGGCTGATTTTAAGGGCGTTTCAGCTGTAAATTATATAAGTTATTCAGAATTAAATGAAGAAGGAAATAACTATAAATTATCAGAAAATTCTAAATTACTTGAAAATTACAAATATTGTACAGATTTATTAAATGTAAAAAAATATTTTTCTCAAGTGGGAGAAGTAGGCTATTTGATAAATGAAAAATTGTATGTAAATTCTAAAACAGCAGAGAGGTTGAAGTTAGAAACAACATCTTCAAAATTTGAAAATTTAAAATGCGTAACAAATTTCAATATAGATGATTCCACAGCAAAGGTATTTGTCAAAAGTAAAAAAATGTAGTATAATAGTAGGGATATTTTGATGGAGGTAAATTTATGAAATTTTCAAGCCAGTTTATAACTGCTTTATGTAGATTTGGGCAATATAGCAGATTGCTTTTAAATAAACCAATGAGAGTTTTTTGGTATTTTATCATAATTTGTGCATTGTGTTTTTGCATAAAATGTGGAGCATTTTTCCACGGCTATACTCAAGCAGGAGGAGTTTCAGGTCTTGCTAATACATACTTGCCGGAATTTTCTATAGAAAATGGCAAACTCATATGTGCAGATTACAAATTTGAGGATGAAATTGCTGGTATAGACATAGTGGTAGATACTTCACCGGATTTCGAAGCGACAAAGGACATGGTAAGTGATAATACTGTTGCAATTATTGCAGATAGCACAAAGTTAATAGTTGCAAACCCAATGCAGTATCAGGAAATAAGATTTGATGACAGGTCTTTTGATGGACTTACAAAGGAAAAAATAGTTAAATATCTTGACCAATCCCTTTTAGTAAAACTTATGATTGGTTGTATAGTGTTTATGATGTTTGGTATGTATGTTTTCAACTATGCAATATACGTACTTTTGTCTATCTGTATAGGCAATTTAATAAATGCTTTTGTAAAGACACAGATAAGATATGGTGGTATGGTCAAATTAGGTGTTTATGCAATTACTTTTCCTAGTTTATTAACTGCAGTTACATCAGCTGTTATGAATGTATTGGGATATACAGGAAATAACAATTTTAATGTTATTTTATTTGCTGTTTTAGTAGGCGTATATATGTATCTTGGACTTAAAAACATTAAGGCAAGCAACGGATACATTGTAGCTACATTATAGGAGGTTTTTATGGCATATCAAGCACTTTATAGAAGATTAAGACCTCAACGATTTGACGATGTAATAGGTCAGGAACATATCATAAGAACTCTCAAAAATCAGATTGAAAAAGATAGAATAAATCACGCATATCTATTCTGTGGTACTAGAGGTACAGGTAAAACTACAACTGCTAAAATTTTTGCCAGAGCCATAAATTGTACTGGCGAGGGTGAAAAGCCTTGTAATGAATGTTCAGTCTGTAAAGAGGCTTTAAAAGGTACTAACTTAAATATTATTGAAATTGATGCTGCTAGTAATAACAGTGTTGATAATATCAGAGATATAGTAGAAGAAGTAAAGTATCCACCTACAGAAGGTAGGTACAAGGTATATATTATTGATGAGGTGCATATGCTTACTACCAGTGCTTTTAATGCTCTTTTAAAAACATTGGAAGAACCACCGGCCCACGTTGTGTTTATACTTGCAACAACAGACCCTCAAAAGATGCCGGTAACAGTACTTTCTCGTTGTCAAAGATTTGATTTCCATAGAATTGGTCATAAAGATATGGTAAAAGTTTTGACTGAATATATGGAAAACGAAAAGGCAGATGTGGATGTTTCAGCTCTTGAGTATATTGCTGAAATTTCAGACGGTGCTATGAGAGATGCTCTTAGTGTACTTGACCAGTGTCTTAGTTTTTACTACGACAGAAGGATTACAGAAAAAGAAGTAAGAGAAATTACCGGGGCAACAGACAGAGGTGTATTTTTTGATATTACATCAGCTATGAACTTTAATGATAGTGGAAAATGTATGGAAATCATAGATGACATTGTTATTAAGGGTAGAGATATACAGCAGTTTGTTCAGGATATGATTTTGCATCTGAGAAATTTGCTTTTAGCTGTTTCTGTAAATAAAGAATCAAAGGCATTGGATTATTCTCAGGACTATATTGAAAAATTAAGAGAACAGGGAAATTCCATAGGCTATGATTACCTGCTTATACTTATAAGTAATTTTTCTGAACTTGCTAACCAAATGAAGTATTCACCAAATCCTAGAATACTTTTGGAGGTATGTTGTATAAAGGGTTGTAACCCTGTTACAGGTCAGGACTATGGTTCAGTTGTCAAGCGTATGGCTGATATTGAACGTGTAATTGAAAAGGGTGGAGTTCCCTCTAGTACAGTTGCAAATGTACCAGTACAGGCACAGGAGGAAGAACCTGAAAAAGAGGTTGTAATTACAAAGGCAATTCCAGAGGATATTAAGGAAGTCATATCAACTTGGAAAAAGTTTGTTTCTTCTCTCAATACCGGTATTGTTAAGGCTATGCTCGGAAGTGTTATTCCAGCTTTTATAGACGGAGATATTATGTATCTTGTTTGTCCTACAAATGGACATCTTGTGGTGCTTACAAAGCATATTGATGAAATAGTTGAAAGCATTACTAAGTTTTATAGTAAGGAATTTAATATAAAACTTATACTTGAAAAGAATTACAATACAATGCACAGTGAAGTATACGGTGCAAGAGATAATACAGTAAAAGTTTTGACTAAGGAAAGTTTTGCTGTATTTGGGGATAATGTTAATTTTATAGATTAGACTTGATAAGAGTAAACAAATATTATATAATTAACTATATTTGATTTTTTAGGAGGATAAAAATGGCAAAAGGTTTTAACGGCGGTTTCGGCGGTATGAATATGAACAATCTTATGAAGCAGGCTCAGAGAATGCAGAAGCAGATGGCTGAGGCACAGCAGGAACTTGAAACAAAGGAATTTGAAGTAACAAGTGGTGGTGGTGCTGTTAAGGTTGTTATTACAGGTAAAAAGGAAATTAAGTCTATTGATATTAAGCCAGAGGTTGTAGACCCAGATGATGTAGAAATGCTTCAGGACTTAGTTATGACAGCTGTAAATGAAGCTATCAGACAGGCTGATGAAGCAGCAAGTGGTGCTTTAGGTGGTATTGCTGGTGGTCTTGGTGGCAACATTCCAGGCTTATTCTAGGAGATTGAAATGAATTATTACGGCGGTTATGTAAATCGACTTATTGAACAGCTTTCCAGACTGCCGGGTATCGGTGGCAAAAGTGCTCAGAGATTGGCATTCCATATTATTAATATGCCGGAAAAAGATGCTGAACTTCTTGCTGATACTATACTTAGTGCAAAGAAAAATGTGAAATACTGTTCAAAGTGTTGTACTCTCACAGATACTGACCCATGCACAATTTGTTCTAATCCTAAGAGAATACAGTCATCAATTATGGTTGTAGAGGATTCAAGGGATATGGCAGCTTATGAAAAGACTGGTGAGTACAAAGGACTTTATCACGTTTTGCAGGGAGTTATATCTCCATTAAAGGATATAGGTCCAAACGATATTAAGATAAAAGAACTTGTATCTCGATTAGATGAAAACGTAAAAGAGGTTATTGTTGCTACAAACCCTACGGTTGAGGGTGAGGCAACTGCTATGTATATTAGTAGATTGATTAAGCCTATGGGGATTAAAGTTACGAGAATTGCCCATGGTGTGCCAGTAGGAAGTGACCTCGAATATGTTGACGAAGTTACTCTTTCAAGAGCTCTTGAGGGTAGACGAGAAATGTAAATATTCGTACTTAAATACCTCCAAATATGGGGGTATTTTCAATATAGGAGGTTTTTATGGATATTAAAGATATTTTAAGCAAAGTTGACCACACTCTTTTAAACCCTAAGGCTACTTGGGAGGAAATAAAAAATATTTGTGATGACGGTATGAAATACAGCACAGCCAGTGTTTGTATACCTCCTAGCTTTGTTAAAAGAGCGAAGGAATATGTAGGCAATAGATTAAAAATCTGTACAGTTATTGGCTTTCCTAATGGCTATAATACTGCTGAAGTTAAAATATTTGAAACTGAAAATGCCATTGAAAATGGTGCAGATGAAATTGATATGGTTATTAATTTGGGCGATTTAATGGACAAAAATTATGATAATATATTGTCTGAAATAACAAAAATTAAGTCTGTCTGTGGAGAAAGGGTTCTAAAGGTTATTATAGAAACTTGTTTGCTTAGTGAAGAACAGAAAATAAAAATGTGTGAAATAGTTACTAAAAGTGGAGCAGATTTTATAAAAACAAGCACAGGTTTTTCAACAGGTGGAGCAACCTTTGAGGATATAGAGCTTTTTGCAAAATATGTAGGTGAAAATGTTAAAATAAAGGCTGCCGGAGGTATAAGCTCTATTGCTGATGCTGAAAAATTTATATCTCTTGGAGCTGACAGACTTGGTACAAGCCGAATAGTGAAAATAGTAAAAGGTGGTGCAAAGTAAATGGACATAACATCTATTGTTGTCAGTGGTGTTGTGGCTATTATAGCCTCAATTATTACCGGCAGTATAGTGTCTTCAAAAGTTAAAAGAAATGACGTACAAGAAAATTTTGAAGATATGTTTGATGATTTATATGACAATGTTACAGATGCTTTTAAAAGTGAAATGAGCCATACTAAGGAATTGTTTGCCATTACTCAGAATGAAATGAATAGCAATATTACAGAAAAAATTGCATCAATGGATAGCCATATAAATCAAAAACAGGATATGATGAATTCGAGAGTTTCTGAGTCTATTTTAAGACAGGAGGAAAGAATAAAAACTTTTTCGCTTGAAAATCAACAAAGACTTGAACATATGAGAAATATGGTGGAAAAAAGTCTTTATAATATTCAAATGGACAACAATAAAAAACTTGAGGAAATGCGTATTGTAGTTGATGAAAAATTACAAAAATCACTTAATGAAAGAATGAATCAGTCTTTTTCTATGGTAAGTGAAAGATTGGAACAGGTTTATAAGGGCTTAGGTGAAATGCAAAATCTTGCCAATGGCGTTGGAGATTTGAAAAAGGTTCTTTCAAATGTCAAAACCAGAGGTATAGTGGGAGAAATACAGCTAGGTGCAATTTTACAGGAAATACTTTCTAATGAACAGTATGATGAAAATGTTGCAGTAGTTCCAAATTCTTCGTATAGGGTAGAATATGCTGTTAAACTTCCGGGAAATGACGGAACAGTATACTTGCCTATTGATGCAAAATTCCCTGGTGATACATACAATGCCCTTCAGGAGGCTTATGAGGACGGGGATAAATTGAGAATAGAAGAATGTGTGAAAAATCTCCTACGCACTATACAAAATGAGGCAAAAGATATATCAACAAAATATATTGAACCACCTTACACTACTGAATTTGCGATTATGTTTTTGCCCTTTGAGGGGCTTTATTCTGAGGTTGTAAACAGAGGTATGGTAGAAAAATTACAGAGAGAATATAAGGTAAATATAGCAGGACCTAGTACAATGGCTGCACTTTTAAATAGCTTGCAAATGGGCTTTAAAACCCTTGCTATACAAAAGCGAAGCAGTGAAGTATGGAATGTTCTTTCAGCTGTTAAAACAGAATTTGATAACTTTGAGAAAGTTCTTGAAAAGACAAAGAGTAGACTTGAAAGTGCCAATAAGGAACTGGATACTCTTGTAGGTGTCAGAACAAGGGCAATAAATAGAAAACTTAAAGAAGTGTCGACATTGGAACAAAACGAGGCAGAAAAATTAATAGGAGTTGAAAGCATTGAAGAATAGAATGGTCTGCGAATGTTATGATATTACTGTAGATAAAATAAAAAAGGCTTTATTGGATGGAGCAAAGGGCTATGACGATTTAGTTAAATCAATGCGTCTTGGTGTTCTTTGTTCGGCTTGTATAGGTGATGCCAAAAAAGTAGTGGAACAGTTACAAAATGAAATAGAGGAAGAAAAAAATAGAGGTACGGTGTGAAAGCCGTACCTCTACTGCTATAGTCAAGCAATAATTACTTTGTCATCATCTTGTTTACAGCACTTGCAATAGCTCTTAATGAACTCTTAGCGATGTTTGAGCTTGTGCCAATACCGAAGTAAGAATTCTGGTCTGCATCATAAATCTGAATATATGTAATAGCCTTTGACTGGTTGCCGAAAGACATTGAATGTTCACTATAGTTTACAATATTAAAGTGAATATCAAATTCTTCCATTAATGACTTACAGAAGGCATCAATGATACCATTACCATTACCAGTAATAACAACAGACTTGCCGTTGTATGTTAAATCGCACTTAATCTGAACACTGTCGTCGCCAGATTCTTCTTCTGTATAGTAATTAACTGAAAGTGGTTCTTTTACATAATAAGTATCGAAGAATAAATCTCTGATTTCTTCCGGCTGTAATTCCTTATCAAGTTCAACAGAGTCTTCAGTAACAATAGCACCGAAGTTCTGCTGCATACTCTTTGGAAGAATTAAGCCATAGTTATTTTCAAGGATATAAGCTACACCACCCTTACCAGACTGACTGTTAATTCTGATAATAGGGTCGTAGTTTCTACCTACGTCAATAGGGTCAATAGGTAAGTAAGGAACTTCCCAACGGTCTGGATGTTCAGCCATCTTAGCCATACCTTTCTTAATAGCATCCTGATGAGAACCAGAGAATGCAGTGTATACTAAATCACCGGCATAAGGATGTCTTGGGTGAACGTCCATACCTGTTGAAGATTCATAAATTTCAATAGCTTCATTAATCTGAGAGAAGTCAAGTTTAGGGTCAATACCCTGAGAGAACATATTAAGTGCCATTACCATAATATCGGCATTACCTGTTCTTTCACCATTACCAAAAAGTGTACCTTCAATTCTGTCAGCACCAGCTAAAAGGCCAAGTTCAGATGCTGCAACACCACAACCTCTATCATTGTGAGCATGAAGACTGATGATTACGTTTTCTCTGTTCTGAAGATGTGTAGCTACGTATTCAACCTGGTCAGCATATACGTTAGGAGTTGACATTTCAACTGTGTTAGGTAAGTTAAGAATTACCTTCTTGTCTGGAGTAGGCTTCCATACGTTAAATACTGCGTCACTGATTTCTACAGCATAGTCAAGTTCTGTGCCTGAGAAACTTTCTGGAGAGTATTCAAACATAAAGTGTTCCTTGCCGTATTCTTCAGCAAGTTCGTCAACAAGTTTTGCACCAAATACTGCTAAGTCAATGATTTCTTCCTTAGACTTGTTGAAAACTACATCTCTCTGTAAAGTAGAAGTAGAGTTGTAAAGGTGAACTACAGCCTTATTAACACCCTTTAAAGCCTCGAAAGTCTTTCTGATAATGTGTTCACGGCTCTGAGTTAATACCTGAATAGTAACATCGTCAGGAATTAAGTTCTGTTCAATCAAAGTACGGCAGAATAAGTATTCTGTTTCACTTGCAGCTGGGAAACCAACTTCGATTTCCTTAAAGCCGATTTTAACAAGGTACTGGAAGAACTTAATCTTCTGGTCAAGGTTCATTGGCTTTTCAAGTGCCTGATTACCATCTCTAAGGTCAACACTACACCAAATAGGTGCTTTTTCAATAACCTTGTTAGGCCACTGTCTGTTAGGTAAATTAACTGGTGGGAACTGTCTGTAACGCTTAAAATTCATTTTTCTTTTCTCCTCTCAAAAATTTAAAAATATGTATTGTTTATGTGTCAAAAGTCTATCGGTAAAATGCCGATAATATCAAAAAAAAGCCTTCGTCTACTAAGAGACGAAGGCATAAACCTCGTGGTACCACTCTAATTCCTTGCAAGCAAGGCTCTCATTCAGGTACAAGCTCAAAAGCTGATACCCTGTCCCTATATCGGTGGACTTTCCGTTTCAACCTACTTAAAGTTCAGCTGAACCACTCAAAGGCGAGTTCGGTTAAGAAAGAATACTGCCTTACACCAGCCGACAGCTCTCTGAAAAACTTAACATAACTTACTGCTCCTTATCACAGTGTTACCAGTATATAGCATTTGATGTAAGTTATAATAACACAGCCTAAAAATTTTGTCAAGTTATTAATTTTTTCTTTTTGCTCTTTTAGCTTTTGTTTTCTTTTTTTCTACACTGTAGCCAAACTTTCCTAGTTTTTTGCCTAAGCCATAGTATTCTCCATGAGAATAGCAAATTGGCTTTGTATCAGAATATATAAACTTACCTTTTTCGTCCATATATTTTTCATCAGCTAAAGTGCCGACTACTTCTGCAACAAACATATCGTGACTGCCAAGGTGTACGATTTCCTTTACTTTGCACATAATATTCATAGGGCTTTCGGCAATGGCAGGACAGCTTACAAGAGGACATTCCTCTTTTGTCAATTTCATTTCTTTAAATTTGTCATACTTACTGCCACTTCTTACACCACACCAGTCTGTAGCATAGGCAAGGGCTTCTGTTGTTACATTGATTACAAATTCTCCGGTTTCCTTAATCATATTGTAGGAATGTCTTTCCGGTCTGACAGAAACATAGGTCATAGGTGGATTTGTATTTATTGTGCCGGTCCAAGCTACAGTAATAATATTGCTTTCTTCCATTGTGCCACAGCTGACCATAACAACGGGTACAGGATAAAGCATATTTCCGGCTTTCCATAATTCTTTGCTCATATTTTTCCTCCATAAATTCATTAATGTAATTATAACTGATAAAAACTATTTTTTCAATTGATATTAAGACAATATAATGTTAAAATAAATAGAATAGGATTGAGAGGTTGAAATATGAATTTACCAAAGGAATATACAGAAAAAATGAAAAAGCTGTTAGGGAATGAATATGACAGCTATATAGAGAGTTTTTCTCAGCCACGATATTATGGCTTGAGAGCTAATACACTTAAGGTTACACCAGATGAATTGACTTCAATGGTTGATTGGAAATTGGAACAAGTGCCATGGTGTAAAGAGGGTTTTTACTATGACGGCGAAAATGTTCGTCCTGCAAAACACCCTTATTACAATGCAGGACTTTACTATATACAAGAACCATCAGCTATGTCTACAGGTGCTATGCTTAATGTTGAGCCTGGGGACAGAGTTTTGGACTTGTGTGCAGCACCAGGTGGCAAAAGTACACAGGTTGCAGCTAAGTTAAAGGGTCAGGGGATTATTGTAAGTAACGATATTAGTGCCAGCAGATGTAAGGCACTTTTGAAAAATATTGAAGTTAGTGGCGTTCCTAATTGTGTTATTACAAATGAAATGCCGGAAAATTTAGCTAAAAAATTCCCTAAGTTTTTTAATAAAATTATTGTTGATGCCCCTTGTAGTGGAGAGGGTATGTTTAGAAAAGACGATTCAGCTGTTAAGAGTTGGGAAACTCACAAAACAGAAATGTGCTGTGGTCTTCAGAGAGAAATTTTAAAGTATGCAGCAGATATGCTTTGTGACGGTGGTATTATAGCTTATTCTACTTGTACCTTTGCTCCGGAAGAAGACGAGGGTATGATGCAGGAATTTTTAAATACTACAGGCAAGGATTTTGAAATTATAGATTACGATAAGTCTACAGGTTTTATTGACGGTAAACCACAATGGGTAGAAAATGGCGAAGAATATCTTAAAAAATCAGGCAGACTTATGCCTTATAAAGTGAAGGGTGAAGGTCATTTCTTATGTCTTTTGAGAAAAAAGGGCGAACCATCAGAACCGGTATATGCCAAGGATAAAACAGCAAGTGAAAAATCTTTAGTTGATTACTATGAATTTGTTAAAAATTCTCTTAATTGTCCACCGAAAGACAATCTTATTATCCACGGCAGTAGTCTTTTATCTGTGCCTTATTGCGTAGATTTGAGAGGACTTAGGGTAATGAGAAGTGGTCTTTATATTGGCGAATTAAAGAAAAATAGATTTGAACCAAGTCAGGCCTTTGCTATGACACTTAAAAAAGAAGATGCCAAGATAAGTATTGATTTTAGTTTAGAAGACGAAAATCTTAAGAGATATATGCGTGGAGAAAGTTTCGCTGTAGATTGTAATGACGGTTGGTGTCTTGTATGTGTCAATGGTAATCCTTTAGGTTGGGGTAAGGTTACAAAGGGTAGACTTAAAAACAAATATCTACCAAGTTGGATGAACATATAGTTTTATAGAAAGTAATGAGGTTTAAAAATGGACTTTTTACCGGTAAATATGGATGAGGCAAAAGCAAGAGGTTGGGAACAGCTTGATTTTGTAATTGTTACAGCTGATGCTTATATTGACCACCCATCTTTTGGTACAGCTATTATAAGTCGTGTGCTGGAAAGTAAAGGTTTTAAGGTTGGTATTATTGCTCAGCCAAATTGGAAAACTACAGAAGATTTTATGAGATTTGGAAAGCCTAGACTTTCTTTCCTTGTAAATGGTGGAAATATTGATTCTATGGTAAATCACTATTCTGTTGCAAAAAAGCCTAGAGCTAGAGATTTGTATTCTCCGGGTGGAGAAATGGGTCATAGACCAGACAGAGCAACAATAGTTTATTGCCAAAAAATCAGAGAGGCCTATGGACAAGTACCTATTATGATTGGTGGTATTGAGGCAAGTCTTAGAAGATTGTCACACTATGATTATTGGGATAATAAAGTAAGACGTTCTATTTTATTGGATTCACAGGCTGATATTCTTATGTACGGTATGGGTGAACACCAAATTATAGAGCTTGCAGAGGCTTTAGAAAGTGGTATTGATGTTCACGATTTAACATTTGTAAGAGGTACAGTTTACAAGTCTAAAACTCTTGAAAATTTATATGAAGACTATGTAATGCTTCCTTCATTTAAGGAAAGTTCTACAGATAAAGAGGCTTATTGTAAGAGCTTTATGAGCCAGTATGAAAACACTGATGCTGTAACAGCTAAAATACTTGTAGAGCCTTACAATGATTGCTATGTTATTCAGAATAAGCCTTCTATGCCACTTTCTCAGTCTGAATTTGACAATGCTTATGGTCTTAATTATATGAGAAATTATCACCCTATGTATGAAGAAAAGGGTGGTATTCCGGCTATTGAGGAAGTAAAGTTTAGTATTATAAGCAATAGAGGCTGTTTTGGTAGTTGTAATTTCTGTGCTTTAGCTTTCCACCAAGGTCGAGTTATACAGGCTAGAAGTCATAAATCTATTATAAATGAGGCTAAAAAAATAATATGGGAGCCTGATTTTAAGGGATATATTCACGATGTAGGTGGTCCAACTGCTAACTTTAGACAGCCGGCTTGTGACAAACAGCTTACAAAAGGTGCTTGTAAAAATAGACAATGTCTTTTCCCTGATGCCTGTAAGAATTTAAAGGTAGACCATAGAGATTATGTTAAACTTTTAAGAGAATTGCGAGATTTACCAAAGGTTAAAAAGGTATTCGTTCGTTCCGGTATAAGATATGACTACCTTATTTATGACAAAGATGAAACGTTTTTCAAGGAACTTTGTCAATATCACGTTAGTGGTCAGTTAAAGGTTGCACCTGAACACGTTGCACCTAGGGTTCTTGAAAAAATGGGTAAACCGTCAAGACAGGTTTATGACAGATTTACAAAGAAATTCTATGATATAAATAGAAAAATTGGCAAGGAACAGTATCTTGTGCCTTATTTAATGAGTTCACACCCAGGCAGTGACTTAGATGCTGCTATTGAACTTGCTGAATATTTAAGAGATTTAGGATATATGCCAGAACAGGTACAGGACTTCTATCCTACACCGGGAACACTTTCAACCTGTATGTTTTATACAGGACTTGACCCAAGAACTATGAAAGAGGTTTATGTTCCTAAGACACCTCACGAAAAGGCTATGCAGAGAGCATTAATACAGTATAGAAATCCTAAGAATTATAGACTTGTAGAGGAGGCTCTCAAAAAGGCAGGCAGAGAAGACTTGATAGGTTTTGATAAAGAATGTCTTATCAGACCATATGTGCCAAGAGTTCATAAAAAGGACGATAAAAAGCCAGCCTATAAGGGCAAAGGAAATAATAAATCAAATCCTAAGTCAAATGGTAATGGAAAGTCTAGTCGTAAGGGCAAAACAATAAGACAAGTTCATAAGAAGAAAAACAAGTAATATGGAAAAATACATGTATTTTACAATTTAGTACAAATTTATAAATTAGCTATTGACAAAAGTTTTGTGCTGTGGTACAATCCTCTCATAAACAAAGACGTTTGCTCAGGGGAGCAAGCGTCTTTTTTTCGTTGTTTGCATAAGCCGGCATTGTGAACAAAAAAATAAAACAGAGGATTGTTTAGGAGGAGTCTATTATGGTAAACAGCGGAGATACTGGATTTGTACTTATTTGTGCCGCTTTTGTGTTCTTTATGACACCTGGGCTTGCACTTTTCTACGGTGGTCTTGGTAGAAGGAAAAATGTTGTAAACACAATGTTATCATCACTATTTTTAGTTGGGGTATCTATTGTACTTTGGGTTTTAGTTGGCTATTCACTTTCATTTAGTGGCAATATTGGTGGCGTTATTGGTAACTTAGATTGGATAGGTATGAAAGGCGTTGGTATGGAGGCTGGACCTTATGCTGACAGTATTCCTAATTTAGCTTTTGCAGCCTTCCAGATGATGTTTGCAATCATTACACCGGCACTTATTACTGGTGCAACAGCAGGCAGAATGAAGTTTAAGGCTTCATTTGTATTTATGATTTTATGGTCATTTATTGTTTATTACCCAATGGCTCATATGGTATGGGGTCAGGGTGGACTTTTAGGTGACGGTCTTCTTCATTCAGTTGACTTTGCCGGTGGTAATGTAGTACATATTAGTTCTGGTATCAGTGCTTTGGTACTTTGTATTGCTCTTGGTAAAAGACAGGGTTATGAATCTCAGTCATATAGAATACACAATATTCCAATGGTAGCTTTAGGTGCTAGTATACTTGTTTTCGGTTGGTTTGGATTTAATGCAGGTAGTGCTTTAAGTGCTAATGGTCTTGCAGCTCACGCATTTATGACAACAGCTACATCTTGTGGTGCAGCAATGGTTTCTTGGATGTTTATTGAAGTAATGCAGAGTGGTAAGCCATCTCTTGTAGGTGCAGCTACTGGTTTAGTTGCCGGCTTGGTTGCTATTACTCCTGGTGCAGGCTTTGTACCTATTTGGTCAGCTGTAATTATTGGTATTATTGTTTCTCCAATCTGTTATTTTATGATTGCAGTTGTAAAGAAAAAGTTCGGATATGATGATGCCCTTGATGCTTTCGGATGCCATGGTGTAGGTGGTATGTGGGGTGGTATTGCTACTGGTATATTTGGTCTTTCTTCTATTAATGATGTAGCTAAATGGAACGGCCTTTGCTTTGGCGATACAAAACTCTTTGTTGCTCAGGTAATAAGTATTGTAGTTACTATTGTTGTAGCCATCGTTGGTACACTTATTTGTCTTTATATTACAAAGTTAATTACACCAATTAGAGTTAGCAAGAAAGATGAACTTATTGGTCTTGATAAGTCAGAACATAGTGAAACTGCATATCCATCATTTAATGGTTTTGATTGATAAGGGGAGGTACTGTTATGATTAAAATTGAAGCTATTGTAAGAGAAGATAAGTTTGAAGATGTAAAACAGGCTTTACAGAATATAAAAATTAATGGTATTACAGTTTATCAGGTAATGGGCTGTGGTACTCAGAGAGGTTATGTAGAGTATGTCAGAGGTCACGAAGTAGATATTAATATGCTCCCTAAGATTAAGTTTGAGATTGTAGTTTCAGATGAGGAATGGGAAGAAAAAACTATATCTGCAATACAAAAGGCTGCTTATACAGGACACCCTGGCGATGGTAAGATTTTCTCTTATGATTTAAAATCAGCTATGAGAATTAGAACTAAAGAAACTGGCTATGATGCTATTCAGCCAAAAGATGATGAAGATTAATATAAAAAAGTGGTTGTCAATTTAAAGTTGACAGCCACTTTTTGTGCGACAATAATAATAGCCTACTAACTTAAATTTGAAAGTTAGTAGGCTTAGTTTTTAGCTTAATTCTTCATATTCTTCGTATACGTCCATTAAGTCTTCTTCAAGTTTTTCCTTTTCTTCGAAAATTTCTCTTGAACGATGAGCGTCAGTATAAACTTCTTCTAATTCAAGCATATCTGAAAGCTCTTTTATTTTTTCTTCTATTTCTTCAATTCTTTCTTCAAGTTTTGCAAGCTGATTTTCTTTTTTACGCTTTAAAGCCTGTTCTTCTTTTTGTTTTTGCCAATCTATCTTTGTATCTTTAACAGTCTGAACGGTTTCTGTTTCAGCTTCTTCTATTTTAGTTTTTTCTAAATAGAAATCGTAGTTACCAAGATACTTAGTTATGCCATTTTTCTCCATAGCAAGGACAGTTTTTGCTGTAGAATTAATAAAATATCTATCGTGAGATATGTAGAGAACAGTACCTTCGTAGTTGTTTATTACATTTTCCAAAATCTGCTTAGAATCTAAATCAAGGTGGTTTGTAGGTTCGTCAAGGATAAGGAAGTTAGCATTTGAAAGCATAATCTTAGCCAATGCAACTCTACCTTTTTCGCCACCACTTAATGTAGAAATCTTTTTGAAGACGTCATCACCGGTAAATACAAAAGCAGCAAGAACATTTCTGATTTTAGTATTTGTAAGAGTTGGATATGTGTCTGAAATTTCTTCAAAAATAGTTTTTTCAACGTGTAAGTCAGATTGTTCCTGGTCGTAATAGCCAACTTCAACATTAGCTCCCAATTTTATTTTACCAAATGTAGGAGTAAGTCTGCCCAGTATAATTCTTAAAAGTGTAGTTTTGCCTACGCCGTTAGGTCCTATAAGAGCAATTTTATCACCTTTCTTAACTTCGAAAGAAATGTCAGAAAAGATATTCTGATAATTAAAGTCCATAGCTACGTTTTCTACAGAAAGAACATCATTTCCACTTTCTTTATCAGGAGTTATTGTAAAGTGCATTTTATCAGGGAGAGATTCAGGAACGTCAAGTCTATCAATTTTATTGAGCTGTTTTTCTCGACTTTCAGCTCTTTTAATAGACTTTTCTCTATTAAACTCTCTTAATTTTTTAATAACTTCTTCCTGATGCTTAATTTCTCTTTGTTGATTTTCATACTGCTTTTGAGCAATTTCTCTGTCAACAATTTTCTTATTGTAGTAATATGTATAGTTACCGTAGTACACCTTAGCTTTGTGATTTTCTACTTCTATTACCTTTGATGCAACTTTATCGAGGAAATATCTATCGTGAGATATAATCATAACGGCACCGTTATAGGATTTTAAATAATCTTCAAGCCAGCTAATAGAATTAATATCAAGGTGGTTTGTAGGTTCGTCTAAAAGAAGTAAGTCGGGAGCACTTAAAAGCAACTTACCTAAGGCTACTCTTGTTTTCTGACCACCGGAAAGTTCTCCTATGTTTTGACTACTTTCATCAGTAGTGAAACCAAGACCTTTTATTACACCACGAATACGGCTTTCGTATTCATAACCGTTTTTCTCCTCTAATTGATGGGAAAGGTCAGAATATTTTTTCATAAGGTCATCAAGGGCAGTACCTGATGAACTAGCCATTTTTACTTCAATATCTCTCATTTCCTGCTCAAGTGCCATAATAGGTTCAAAAACAGTTAAGAGTTCACCGTATATAGTCTTACTAGAGTCTACTTCAAGAGTCTGAGAAAAATAGCCTATGGTTGTAGTTTTAGGACAAATTACTTCACCGTCATCATGACTTAATTCACCGGTTATAATTTTAAAAAGTGTAGATTTACCGGCACCGTTTACACCAACAATGGCAACTTTGTCTTTTTCTTCTATATTAAATGACACATTTTTAAGTATTACATCAGTGCCAAATGATTTGCTTATGTTATTTAGAGCTAAAATCATAATATTCCCTCCTTATGGGATTTATATTATACTATATTTATTGTAACAGAAAAAAACACAAATTAAAAGGGGTGTTAAATAAATTTAATTACAAATTTAGCTTTATAAAGGGTTTAAAAACATTGACAGAAATACTACAAAGGTGTTATACTCTACCTTGGGTGATATATATGGAAGAAAAAACAATTTCTATTGCGGTAATAAAAAGATTACCTCGATATTATAGATATTTAGGCGATTTACTTGACAATGGAATTACAAGAATTTCGTCAGGAGATTTAAGTAAAAAAATGAATGTTACAGCATCACAAATTAGACAGGATTTAAATAAATTTGGATGCTTTGGTCAGCAGGGATACGGATACAATGTAGAAATGCTGTATGAAGAAATAAGAAAAATATTGGGATTAGACCGAGTATACAACTTAATAATAGTCGGTGGTGGTAATTTAGGACAGGCTTTAGCCAACTATGATAACTTTAAAAGACGTGGCTTTAATTTTGTAGCTATATTTGATAAAGACCCTAACCTTATTGGTAAGGTAGTTCATGGTATAGAAATTAGAGATGTAGAGCTTATAGATGCTTATTTAAAGGTAAATCAGGTTGATATTGCTGTTTTATCACTTCCTAGAGAAAATGCGTTACAAATTTCAAACTTGCTTGTAGCAAATGGTGTAAAGGGAATTTGGAATTTCTCTCATGTTGATTTACACACTCCAAAAAGTGTTGTTGTAGAAAATGTTCATTTAACAGATTCTCTTATGACATTGTCATATAAACTTAGTAATATGTAAGGAGAGTGGATATTTTGAATCAGGAATATAAAATGAATGGCTCTGAAAAGTTTATGGGTGTTTTACTGATTTTAGTTATGGCACTTATTCCACTTATTTGTAAAGTAGCTGTTATTCCAGTAAGTGGAGATGAATATAATGTTGTTCGTTCATCTTCTAGTGTTACTGATGTTTTTAGCTATTACAAGTCGGTGTTTATAATTATTTTTGGAGTTGTTATTGCCTTGGCAATGGCTTTTCAGATTTTAGGTCAGGACGGCTTTACTGTGAATTTTAAGGCTATACCGGTTATTCTTGTTGGTGTAATGGGTCTTTTAATATTGTTGTCTTCACTTTTTTCTCCAGCCAAAACAGTTGCTTTTAAAGGTGTTTCTGAAAGATATGAAGGTGCTTTTGTATGGCTGTGCTACATAGTATTTTTTATTGTAGCAATGGCTTTTAGCTCAAATATAAAGCGTTTTAGCTGGATATTGACTGGAATTATGATTTCCGGTGCATTGGTAGGTTTAATAGGCTTTGGTCAGTTCTTCGGAGCTAATATATTTAATTCTCAGGCTTTTGCAAAGTTTATTATGGGTTCTTACTATAAGGGACAGAGCCTTAATATACGTTTCGACTCAGTTTTTGCAACACTTTATAATCCAAACTGTGCAAGTATGTTCTTTGCAATGATGTTTTGTGCAGTGGGTATTATGGCTGTGTTTATGCCACTTAAAAATAAGGTTAAAATTCCTCTTATAGTTCTTGCAATAATACTTCTTGTAGCACTTGTTGGTACAAACGGTGCCGGTGGTTTTATTGGTACTGTTGCAGGTGTAGGAATTTCTGCTTTTGTTGCAATCTGCTATTATGTATTCAAGGTTAAAAGTCCAAAGGCTATAATTGCTTGTATTGTTGCTATTGTTGTAGCTGTTGTTGCTATGATAGTTTTCTTCAATACAAATAATAAAATCGTTGCTAAAATAAATATTATAACAGAAGCCCTTAAAGACGGACAGAGTTTGGGTGGTTCAGCAAGTTTCTATGAAGATGTTAATGTTGACGGAGAAACAGCAACTGTTATAACAAAGGACGGTAATTATACTATTGACTATGCAGAGGCTGGAACACAGCTTATGCACAACGGAAACGTTCTTACTCCAGTGTCTATTGAACCAATGGAAAGTCAGAAGGACGGTAAAACATATACATTTAATGAGTCAGGTATGACTTGGAAAATGATGATTTACGGTAACAATGCAACATTGATTGGTGTTGACCCAGAGGGAACTGAAACATACTTTATGTTCAGTGAAGTAGATGGCAAGTTATCAATGGTTGATAGATTTGGTACACCGGTTGACTTAAATGTGCCTGTTGAAAGTTTTGGCTTCAAGGGCGTTGAAAGACTTGGTTCAAACAGAGGTTACATCTATTCAAGAAGTATTCCTCTTTTAAAGAAAAATATTATTTTAGGTGCCGGTGCTGATAATTTTGTTTTGGAATTTCCACAGCAGGATATAAAGAGCAAACTTGAATTTTTAGGCGACCCTTATGTTATTATTGACAAACCTCATAATATGTTTTTACAGACAGGTATAAATGACGGTTGCATTGCTCTTTTGGTTATGATTGCACTTTTTGTTCTTTACGTTGCACAGACAATAAAAAGAATTTTTACAGATAACAACAAGTATTTACAGGCTGTAAGATATGGTTTGATGGCTGGTTGTATAGCATATATGATTACAGGGCTTACAACAGATAGTGTTGTTTCTGTTGCTCCGGTATTTTGGATAATGCTTGGTGCAGGTTTTGGTGTCAATATGATTGGCATTGAAAAACAGGAAGAAAAAATTAAATAATTGCGAAAAATAGAGATGAAGATTTTGTTTAGATTTTCATCTCTATTTGCTATTTTAGGGGAAATATGATAATATAGAATATATTTTAATGATTATTGATTGGAATGTTTAGAATGTCTAAATTAAATGCAATTTCAAAGGCACAGCAAGGTAAAACTTTGCTTTATGTCTTTATGGATATTATACTTATTAATTTTTCAATTATACTGGGAATAACACTTTGGTACGGTGGTACAATTCCAGGTTTGCCAGGAGGAAAAAGTGTTGTTATTAATCCTGAGGCTTGGCTTTGGTACAGCTATGCCGTTATTTGGGTTACTCCTATTTGTGTAATTGTATATGGTATTTTTAAATTTTATTCTAATATATGGAAATATGCTTCTATTGATGATGTCTATAAAATAGTAATAGCAGATACAATTATATTTGTGTTGCTTTATTATATAGATATGTTTTTCATAAGTAAAAATGTTGATTTTATGCTACCTAGACGTATGCTTTTGGTAGCTTGGATAATTGACGTTGTACTTTTTGTTTTCTCACGTTCAGGTTATAGACTTATTAAAAAGTTTTTTATCAATTTGGGAAATATTATTTCAAAGAAAACAGGTACTAAGAGGGTTCTTGTTGTAGGTGCCGGTGATGCCGGCTATAACGTAGTTAAAAGTATTGCTAACAGTGGTAAGGGCTATGAAAATAAAACAGCCATAATTGTAGTTGATGACGATTTTAGAAAAAATAATTCAAACATTATGGGTGTCAGAGTAACATATAATTGTGATAGTATTCCTCGTCTTGCAAAGGAGTACGAAATTGATGAAATAATAATAGCTATACCGTCAGCAAACAGTGTTCAGACTAACAGAATTATAAAAAAATGTACTGAAACAAATTGTGCGTTAAAGATGATACCAGCAATAAGTGATATTTCAGACGGAGAATATAATTCTTTAAGAGATTTGAATATAACAGACTTGCTTTTCAGAGATGAAGTTCAAATTGATGTTGAAAGTATTGCAAAATATATAACAGATAAAACTGTTCTTGTAACTGGTGGTGGTGGCTCAATAGGTTCAGAGTTGTGTCGCCAGATTGCAAAGTTTAATCCTAAGTTATTGGTTATTTTTGATATTTATGAAAATAATGCCTATGAGCTTTTTAGTGAATTGAAAAATAAGTATGGAGATAAATTAAATGCTATTGTAAGAGTAGGTACTATAAGAGATATTAAGTGTGTGGAAAACGTTTTTAAGGAATATAAGCCACAGGTAGTTTTCCATGCTGCTGCCCATAAGCACGTTCCTTTAATGGAAATTGTGCCGGCTGAGGCTGTTAAAAATAATGTTTTTGGTACTTACAACGTAGCTAGATGTGCTGACAAGTATGGCTGTGACAGATTTGTACTTTTGTCTACAGATAAGGCTGTAAATCCTACAAATGTTATGGGTGCTACAAAGAGAATTACAGAGCTTATAATACAGGAATTTGCAAACAAAAGCAAAACTAAGTTTGTGGCTGTGCGTTTTGGTAATGTACTAGGAAGTAATGGTAGTGTAATACCTCTTTTCCAAAGACAGATAAAAGAGGGTGGACCGGTTACAGTAACTCATAAGGATATTACAAGATTTTTTATGACTATACCGGAGGCCAGTAGACTTGTGTTACAGGCTGCTGCATTAGGTGAAAGTGGTAGAATATTTGTATTAAATATGGGCGAGCAAGTTAAGATAGATGAACTTGCCAGAAATCTTATAAAGTTGTCAGGCTATATTCCTGATAAGGATATTCAGATTGTATATACCGGACTTAGAGCAGGTGAAAAATTGTACGAAGAACTTATTATGGACGAAGAAAAAGACCAAATGCAGTTGGTTTACCACGATAAGATTTTTGTTACAAAACCTATAGAAATGGATTATGAAAACTTTGAACATAATCTTCAGGAATTGAAAAATTCTTGTGAAAAAGATGCCCATACTGTTAAATTGGAAATAAAGAAGATTGTACCTAATTATACTGGAAAGGATTTATAATGTACGGATTTTTAAAAAGATTTTTTGATATTGTCCTTAGTCTTGTGGCTATAATAGTTTTTAGCTGGTTACTTATTATAATAGCTGTTGCTATAGTAGTTGAAGATAAGGGAAATATTCTTTTTAAGCAAAAGAGAATAGGAAAAAATAAAAAGGAATTTTATATTTATAAATTTAGAACAATGAAAGTAAGTACACCAAAAGATGTACCAACTCATTTATTGGATAATCCGGAAAGCTACATTACTAAAATAGGTGGCTTTCTTAGAAAAACTTCCCTTGATGAATTGCCACAGCTTTTTAATATTCTTAAAGGAGATATGTCTATTGTAGGTCCACGTCCTGCATTGTGGAATCAATTTGACTTAATTGCACTTAGAGATGAAAATGGTTCTAATTCTGTTCGCCCAGGACTTACCGGTTGGGCACAGGTTAATGGCAGAGATGAACTCCCTATTGATGTTAAAGCCGGTTTTGATGGGGAATACATAAAGAAGATGAGTATTATATTCGATATTAAAATTATACTTATGACTGTTGTTTCAGTATTTACTTCCAAAGGTGTAAGAGAGGGTAGAAATGAAAGTTCTAATAACAGGTGAGAATAGTTATGTTGGCAAAAATATAGGCAACTTTCTTCTATATAAAAATATGGAAGTAAAATATGTTTCTGTCAGAAATGGCATAAGTGAAGATGAGTTTACAGGGGTAGATACAGTTGTTCATTGTGCAGCTATTGTTCATAAAAAGGAGGCTAAGTTTGCTACTCTTTATGATAAAGTCAATTATGAACTTACTGTTGATATTGCAGAAAAGGCGAAGAAAAAAGGCGTTAAACAGTTTGTATTTATGAGTACAATGGCTGTTTATGGCAAAAGTCAGGGAGAAATAAACAGTAATACACCTTTACAGCCAAAGACACTTTACGGCGAAAGTAAGCTAAAAGCTGAAAAGGCATTGGAAAAAATAGCTGATGAAAATTTTAAAGTTTCTATTATTCGTCCACCTATGGTATATGGAAGAAGTTGCCCGGGAAATTATAAAAAGTTAAGATTGTTGGCTTTGAAATTGCCTGTTTTTCCTTTGGTGGAGAATGAGAGAAGTTTTATATATGTAGAAAACCTTGCTTATTTTGTTTGGAATATTATTTCGGAAAATAAAGAGGGAGTATTTATGCCTATGGATAGCCAAAGGGAATCTACGGACACTATGGCAAAATTTATTTGTAGTGCTAACAATAAAGAAATAAAATTTTCTCCTCTCTTTGGAAAAATAGTAAAAAAAATTCCGTTAAATTCATTAAAAAAAGCTTTTGGCTCTCTTTATTATAGAAATGATATTGCTGAGATGGTGAGTTTTACTGGGTTTCAAGAGGCTATAAATTACACAGAAAAAAAATTTTAGGTGTAAAGAAAAAATACTTGACAGGCAAGTGGTTTTGTTGTAAAATAGTTGAGGTGTTAGGGGTAAGTAATTTTACTTTACACTACATCACAGGAGATTAAGTATGGATAAGATTTATTATATAACTTTGCTGTACGATTTCTACGGCGAACTTCTGACAGAAAAGCAAAAGGCTGTTATTACTCAGCATTTTCTTAATGATTTATCACTTAATGAAGTCGCCATTGAACACAACATAACCCGTCAGGCTGTTCTTGATATGATTAGAAGAACTGAAAAGTTGCTCTTGCAATATGAAGATAAATTACAGCTTGTAAAGAAATACCTTGTTCGTAAAGAAAAGGTTTCTGATGTTTTGAAAAGGCTAGATGCTTTGGGAAATGATGAAAAAATAGAAGATATTAAAAGTTTGGTATCACAGATATTAGACTAGGAGGTTGGTTATGGCTTTTGAAAGTTTATCAAATAAGCTTCAGGATGTGTTCAAACAGCTTCGTGGTAAGGGTAAGTTGACAGAAAAAGATGTTAAAACTGCCATGCGTGAAGTTAAATTGGCTCTCCTTGAGGCCGATGTTAATTTTAAAATTGTTAAAGACTTTGTAAATAAGGTTACTGAAAAGGCTGTTGGTGGTGACGTTCTTGAAGGACTTAACCCTGGTCAGCAGGTTGTTAAAATAGTTAATGACGAATTGGTAACTCTTATGGGTAGCACTCAGTCAAAGTTGACTTTTTCATCTAAATCACCTACGATTTATATGATGGTTGGTCTTCAGGGTGCTGGTAAAACAACTACTACTGGTAAGCTTGCAGGACAGCTTAGAAAGCAGGGCAAACAGCCATTGCTTGTAGCCTGTGACGTTTACAGACCAGCTGCTATTAAGCAGTTACAGGTAGTAGGTTCAACTTACAATATTCCTGTATTTGAAATGGGACAGGGCGACCCTGTTGAAATTTCAAAAGAGGGTATTAAATATGCTACTGGTCATGGTCATGATGTTGTAATCATAGATACTGCCGGTAGACTCCATATTGATGAAAATCTTATGGACGAGCTTCTTAATATTAAGAATGAAGTAAAACCTCAGGAAATTCTCCTTGTCATTGATGCAATGACAGGTCAGGATGCCGTAAACGTAGCTGAAACATTTAATTCAAAGCTTGGTGTTGACGGTGTTATCATTACTAAGATGGATGGTGACACAAGAGGTGGTGCTGCACTTTCAGTAAGAGCTGTTACAGGTAAGCCTATTAAATACGTTGGTATGGGCGAAAAGATGGAAGATTTAGAACCTTTCTATCCTGACCGTATGGCATCTCGTATCTTAGGTATGGGTGATGTGCTTAGTCTTATTGAAAAGGCTCAAGGTGCTTTTGATGAAAAGCAAGCTAAGGAACTGGAAAAGAAAATGAGAACTCAGGAATTTAACCTTGAGGACTTTATGAACCAGTTACAGCAAATTAAGAAAATGGGTCCTATTAAAGACCTTATGAAAATGATTCCTGGCATAGGTGGCAAGATTAATCTTGACGAAATAGATGTTGACGATAATGCTACAAAGCATATTGAAGCAATTATTCAGTCAATGACTCCTGCCGAAAGACAAAATCCGGACATTTTAAACGGCTCACGCAAAAAGAGAATTGCAAAGGGCTGTGGACGTTCTATTCAAGAAATTAACAAGCTTTTAAAGCAGTTTAATGATATGAAGAAAATGATGAAGTCTATTACAGATATGCAAAAGGGAAGAAAAGGCAGATTTAAAATGCCATTTGGATTGTGATATTGCTTAATTTATTTAAGTTAATATATAAATTTATTACTTCACAAGGAGGTGAAAGTTGTGTTAAAGATTAGATTAAACAGATTAGGTGCTAAGAAGTCTCCTTTTTACAGAATCGTTGTTGCTGATTCAAGAAAGGCTCAGAACGGTAGCAAGGTAGCTGAACTCGGTTACTACAATCCAACAGTTGAACCTATTGAATTAAAGGTAAACGTTGAAGAAGCTAAGAAGTGGTTAAGCAATGGTGCTCAGCCTACAGATACTGCTAAGGCTTTATTAAAGAAGGCTGGCGTTATCGAATAATACATGGGAGGAACAACCATGAAAGAATTGCTTGAAATTATTGCTAAGAATTTAGTCGATAATCCTGAACAGGTGGTTGTAAACCAGCGTGTAGATGAGGATGCTCTCATTCTCGAGCTTACTGTTGCACAGGATGATATCGGCAAGGTAATTGGCAAGCAGGGTAGAATTGCTAAGGCAATCCGTACCTTTATGAAATCTGCTGCAGGTCGTATTGACCAAAAAGTAGTTGTAAAGATTATGTAATCAGGAAGGACGTTGTCACTATTTTTAGTTGCAACGCCTTTTTTGTTAGAAAAATAGATTTGAGGATATTATTATGGAAGATTATTTTGTTATAGGCGATGTAGTTAATACACAGGGTATTAAGGGCGAAGTAAGAGTTATACCTTGTACTGATGACGAATCTCGTTTTGAACTTTTGGATTCTGTTTTCCTTGAACAGAGAGGAAAAATGACAGAATATTATATAGAAAATGTACGTTATCATAAGCAGTTCGTACTTCTTAAATTTGAAGGTGTAGACGATATGACAGCAGCAGAAAAATTAAAGGGTGCTACTGTTAAAATTCCACCGGAAGATGCTTTGCCATTAGAAGAAGGCGAATATTATATAAGAGACTTATATGATATGAATGTTGTTACAGATGAAGGAGAAGACCTTGGTATTATAAAGGATATTCTCTTTACCGGTGCTAATGATGTATATGTTGTAAAGCCTGAAAAAGGCAAGGATATTCTTATTCCAGCTATTAAGGAATGTATACTTGATGTAGATGTTGAAAATAAGAAGATGACTGTAAAGCTTTTAAAGGGGCTGAGAGATTGAAATTCTATATATTGACACTTTTTCCAGAAATGATAGAGGGCGGTCTGGAACATAGTATTTTAAAAAGGGCAAAAGAAAATAATTTAATAGATGTAGAGTGTATAAATATAAGGGATTTTTCAAATAACAAACATAATCACGTTGATGATTATCCTTATGGTGGTGGTGCAGGTATGGTAATGCAACCACAACCTATTTACGATGCTTATATGAGTATAAAGCCTAAATTAAGCGAAAACTGTCCTGTGGTCTATATGAGTCCACAGGGCAAGACTTTTAATCAAAATAAGGCTGTAGAGCTTTCTCATTTTGAAGATATGGTGATACTTTGTGGTCATTATGAGGGCGTAGATGAAAGAGTTTTGGAAGAAATCGTGACAGAGGAAATATCTGTAGGCGATTATGTTCTCACTGGTGGGGAATTGGGAGCAATGATAGTTGTAGATGCTGTTTCAAGACTTATAAATGGTGTATTAAATAAGGCAGAAAGCTACGAAAATGAAACTTTTTCAGACGGATTAGTTGAATATCCACAGTATACAAGACCGGTTGAATTTATGGGCAAAAAAGTACCTGATGTACTTTTAAGTGGTCATCACGCAAATGTAGATAAATGGCGTAGAGAGCAGTCTGTAATAAGAACATTTAATAAACGTCCAGAATTGCTTGAAAATGCTCAATTAAGCAAAAGTGAAATTGAACTGATAAACAAATTAAAAAATAATGGGTGATTTTTATGGAAATTCTTGTTGATGCAGATGCTTGTCCTGTTATATCTCAGGTGGAAAGTGTTGCTCAAAAACATAATGTGCCAGTAACACTTTTATGCGATACAAGTCACATATTGGAGTCAGAATATTCAAAGGTAGTTATGGTGGATAGAGGTGCAGACTCTGTAGATATTATTTTGGTAAATAATTGCAAAAAAGGTGATATTGTAGTTACACAGGACTATGGTGTGGCTGCTATGGCACTTGGAAAAGGTGCTTATGCTATTCATCAAAGTGGAAAATGGTTTACAAATGACAATATAGATGAGATGCTTTTTTCAAGACATATTGCAAAGGTTATGAGAAATAGCAAAAAGAAATCCCATTTAAAGGGTGGAAGAAAAAGAAATTCTGATGATGATAAGAATTTTGAAATGTCCTTTGAAAGGCTTATTTTAAATGTTTTGGGCAAAAATACTTGACTTATTTACCGATTACATATATAATAATCCTAGTATAACGATATGAAATATTGGTAAAGAGGATGAAGAATATGAAAATTTCAACAAAGGGCAGATATGCCTTAAGGCTTATGCTTGATATAGCAGATAATGGTAAAGAAAATCCTGTTAGAATAAAAGATATTTCAGCAAGACAAGGTATTTCTGATAAGTATTTGGAACAGATTATTTCTGTGCTTAATAAAGCTGGTTTTGTTAGAAGTATTAGAGGTCCTCAGGGTGGTTATAAATTGACTAGAATCCCTGAAGAATATACTGTAGGTTCTATACTTAGATTGACAGAGGGAGATTTAGCTCCGGTTGCTTGTCTTGAAGGTGGCAACAATGATTGTGAAAGAAGTGGCAGTTGTGTTACTTTAAGAGTTTGGAAGAAGATTAATGATGCAGTAAATGATGTAGTTGATAATATCACTCTTAAAGATTTAATTGATTGGGAACAGGGTTGTTCAGATAATTACGTTATTTAATTTATATTGAGAATATTTGAAGATTGATGAAGTCGTGGCTTAAATGCTACGGCTTTTTTGTTATATAGCAAAAAATAATACAATGTATTGAATAATAATACAAAAAGTTATATAATAAAAAGAAAAAGGAAAGGGTGTTATAATATGGGTGATAATGTAAAAAAATGTAGCAACTGTGGTGAAATATTATCAAAAGATGATATTTATTGTCCTAAATGTGGTAGTAAATATGAAGAAATAAGTAATGAAAATAAACAGATTTACTGCTCAAAATGTGGAAATCCATTAGAAAGTGATGCAAAATTCTGTAGTTGCTGTGGTGAAAAAGTTCCTGATGAAAAAGAAATTGAAATGAACAAGGTTATAGAAGGTTCAAAAAATATTGGACAGACTATGGCTATTGAGAGCAATAAAAAGAGATTTTGTCCTAACTGTGGAACAGAAATAGGAGAAAATGACAGATTTTGTGGTAGTTGTGGTAGCAGTATAGAGGAAGATAGAGGATATACTACATATAATCAGAATGTAGCCAATGAAATAGCTGCAACAGAGAGTGTGCCACAGAATATAGGTATAAGTAATGAGAAAAATGAAGCAAAGAAATTACAGTATTTAAGACCTAATTTTTCTAAAAAGACACTTGCTTGTATACTTGGAGGCATTGGTTCGGGTTTAGTTGTAATTGCTATAATAGCTGGATTATTGATGTGTTATACAGGTAAAATTGATGGTACAAAAATAGGTGTTTTCAAAAATGAATACGCTATTGCTAAGGTAGATAGTTATTTGAATGAAAAGGACTATAAAAGTGCATCAGATTATGCTGTTTTGGCACAGAGTAAAAAGCCGAAAGATACAGAATTTCTTACAACTCTTGTGGGAAAAATAAATCCTTATAGCCCATTAGATGCTTATACAATGGTAGAAAAGTATATTCAGAAAGTAGGAGAAAATAAGGCTGACAGTAAAATAAAGAAATGGTATGAAATAGGTAAAACTCCTATTGAAGATTTAAATATATCTCCTATTGGTGGCAATTATATTTATCCACCAACAGTTACTTGGGAGGTGAATCAGAATATTATTGGACATGGTATTTATTATACAGTTGATGGTTCAGAACCTAATGAAAATTCTCCTAAATACTATACAACAGGAATAAAACTTCCGGGAGATTGTATACTAAAGCTCTATGCTGTAAATGGTGCAGGAGAGAAAACAGAAGTTAAGTCCTTTGAATATGAAATTGACGGCGAAAGTCAGAAGAAAATAGAAGAAGTATACAAGAGAGCTGAAAAAATTTACGATGAGGCTGTTATTGGTGATGACGTAGGTCAATGCTTGGAAAGTGCAAAAGCTAATTTAAAGAAGGCAATAGACTGGACTAATGAGAAAATTGAAAGCCCAGCAAGTGATTTAGCTACAGGAGAGTTGATAGTAACAGAACTTAATACAAGAATTAAGGAATTGGAAGATTCAAAGGTAGTTAAAACAGACAGAGAAGCCTTAAAAAGTGAAATATCAAGTGCTAACAGTACTTACAGTTCTCAAAAAGACGGACAATATTATGCTTATTTAGTTTCAGACTTGAAAATATTTAAAAATGCTATTGATAAGGCTACAGAAATAAGTAAATCCAGAAATCCTTCTCAAAGTGATATTGATAATGCTGTAAAGAATTTAAAGAACGCTACATCAACATTTAATGGTACAGTTCAGACTGTAAAAATGGATACAGTATATAATCAGTATAGAGGAGATTATAGCTTCTCTACTAATTACGATGATGATTATAAGTATGTTTATTTAAACATTACAAAAGTACAAGGTGGAAAAGTTTATGGCTCTTTTGATGTTTCTCACTATACTACTGAAATGGGATACGATAAGTCAGTAAGTGCAAGTAAGGAATTAAAGGGTGTGAAAATATCAAATGGTAAAATTACTTTTGATATTTCCGGTACTTCTACATACTATAATGAAGGTGAGTATACTTATAATGAATTTTATAATAGCTTCGATTATGAGCCGGGTAATACAGAGGCAAAAGAATATACAAGCCACGTTACAGTAAGTTTTGTTCAGCCGGGTACAGTACAGATGAATTTATCAAATATTGGCGATGGTGTAGAATTTAACGAGGCTATGTACAGAACAAATTAAAAAAGGAATATTTTAAATTAAGTTGAAAAAATTGGCTGACTATAAATTTCTTTCTTTGACATAATAGTTATTGTAACAACAAATTATTTATTTTAAAAGGAGGAAAAATTTATGGCAAGTTCTAATTCAAGCTCTAACAAAATTAATGTTCCTGAGGCAAGAGAGGCTATGGAAAAGATGAAGTACGAAGTAGCAAATGAAATCGGTGTACCTTTAAAGAAGGGTTACAATGGCGATTTAACATCTGCTCAGAACGGCTACGTTGGTGGCTATATGGTAAAAAAGATGATTGAAGATTACGAAAAGAATATGGCAAAGAGTAATGAATAATTATTTTTCTAACCTATAATCTGTGGTGTGGCTTTGTCTGAGCTGTATTGCAGAAAAAAATATTGAATACAACTCAAAAAGAGCAGTTGACATATATTGTCACTGTTCTTTTTTGTTTATAAACACAAAAAAGGCAATGACTTACATCATTACCTTTTTGTAGGATTAGAAATGTTATGTTAAAGTATATTAAATATTACTGAATTGCCTTAAATGCTTCGTCAAGGTCCTGAATAATATCATCAATGTTTTCAGTACCAACTGAAAGACGAACTGTAGAACGAGTGATACCCTGTTCAAGAAGTTCCTGTTCGTTAAGCTGAGAGTGAGTAGTAGATGCTGGATGTACTACAAGGCTCTTTACGTCAGCTACGTTAGCAAGGAGAGAGAATAATTCAAGATTATCAATAAATTCTCTAGTCTTCTTTTCGTCACCCTTAACTTCGAATGTAAAGATTGAACCACCACCGTTAGGGAAATACTTCTTGTAAAGTGCCTTCTGGCTTTCGTCAGTAGTTACTGATGGGTGATGTACCTTTTCAACAAGTGGATGATTAGAAAGGTAATCTACAACCTTAAGTGCATTTTCAACGTGTCTTTCTACTCTAAGAGAAAGTGTTTCAAGACCCTGTAAGAGAAGGAATGCGTTGAATGGAGAAATTGTTGCACCAGTATCACGAAGAAGAATAGCTCTAATCTTTGTAACGAATGCAGCAGGACCTACAGCCTTTGTAAAGCTGATACCATGGTAGCTAGGGTTTGGTTCTGTAAGAGATGGGAACTTACCAGATGCTTCCCAGTCGAACTTACCACTATCAACAATAAGACCACCAAGAGATGTACCGTGACCACCAAGGAACTTAGTACCAGAATGAACTACAATATCTGCACCGTATTCGATTGGTCTGATAAGGTATGGAGTACCGAATGTATTATCAATTACAAGTGGAATATTGTGGCTATGAGCAATCTTAGCAATAGCTTCAATATCAGAAACTTCTGAGTTAGGGTTACCTAAAGTTTCGATGAATAATGCCTTTGTGTTTGGCTGAATAGCCTTTTCAAAATTACTTACATCAAGTGGGTCAACGAAAGTTGTTGTAATGCCGTATTCTGGAAGTGTGTGTGCAAGTAAGTTGTAAGAACCACCGTAAATGTTTTCAGCTGCAACGATGTGGTCACCGTTCTGAGCAAGGTTCTGAATAGTGTAGCTAATAGCTGCTGCACCAGATGCTACTGCAAGAGCAGCTACACCACCTTCGAGAGCTGCAACTCTCTGTTCTAATACATCTTCAGTAGGGTTTGTAAGTCTACCGTAAATGTTACCGGCGTTTGAAAGGTTGAAACGAGCTTCTGCATGGTCGCAGTTATCAAAAACGTAAGAAGTTGTCTGATAAATAGGTACTGCTCTTGCACCTGTTGCTGAATCTGGATTTTCCTGACCTACATGAAGCTGTAATGTTTCGAACTTAAATTTTCTATCTTTTCTGCTTAACTTTGCCATAATTTAATAATCTCCTTTAGTATGTAAATTTTAGTTTTATTCTTGTATATATTATCTATAACTGTTATAATCTAATTTGTCAATGAGCAACACATTCGTATGTTACTCCTTGCATATATATTTTTAAGTTGTTTCATAGGCGTTGCTCCTTTCAATTAAGTATGAATGTATTATATTATACTATTCCTATTATGTCAATAGGAAATTGGGATTTTTTTGAAAAATTTTTTAAATATATGAGTTTCTACTATTATAATGGTGGTATAATTTTATTGCTTTTTAAGGCGAATTAGAATATAATTAACCTACAAAGAGGTGGTTTTATGATACTTTTACTTGTAATACCGGTGTATTTGATGTTAAATATTTACGTGTTTATGAGAACATTTATGTGGATAAGGTCCATTGTGAAGGTGTCACATCACAAAATAATAGGTGTTATATATTTTGTGATTTATGCCTTTTTTGCTGTTAGTTTACTTTCAGCTTTTGTTTTGCCACAGGGTACGCAAATACAATATATTATGAAATACATAAGCAATTATTGGATAGGGGTTATGCTTTATTCACTTATGTTTATTTTTTTAAGCGATGTTGTATTGTTTATTTTGAAAAAGAAAAATATACGATTGCCTTTTAGGTATCCTTTTGCTATAGTAGGTGGAATTGTTATTACTTGTGTAAGTGTTGTATCCATTTATGGTGGGCTTCACGTTGGGAATATAAAGACAAGAGAATATAACGTAACAATAGATAAGGAATGTCCCGATTTAAAAATTGCGTTGGTATCTGATTTACATTTAGGCTATAGTATAGGTGAAAATCAGGCAGAAAAAATGGTGGATATAATAAATAAGCAAAATCCTGATATAGTGTGTATAGCAGGGGATATTTTTGACAATGATTATAGAGCTGTCAGAAATCCTGATAAAATAGCAGAAATTTTAAAAGGTATAAAAGCTAAGTATGGAGTATATGGCTGTTGGGGTAATCACGATGTAACAGAAACCCTTTTAGGAGGATTTTCTGTTCATAGTGCAGAAAACAATGAAAGAGATACACGTTTTGAAGAATTAATGAAAAAAGCAAATGTAAAAATGCTTGAAGATGAGGCTGTTTTAGTAGATAATAAGTTCTATATTGTGGGTAGACTTGATTATGAAAAGACAGGGGAAATTGGTTTAGAAAGAAAAACTGTTCACGATTTGACTGAAAATTTGGACAAAACAAAACCTATAATAGAAATAGACCACGAACCAAATGAATTTGATGAAAAGAATGATGCAGGTGTTGACTTAGATTTAGGTGGGCACACCCATAATGGTCAGCTTTTTCCGGGAAATATTACTGTAAAACTTGCATGGAAAAATCCTTGGGGCATTATTAAAGTAGGAAATATGACAAATGTGACAACTTCCGGTGTAGGTGTTTGGGGTCCTAATATGAGAGTTGGTACAAATTGTGAAGTTGCAATTATAAATGTAAAGGAAGGCAGATAAAATATTATGATTAGCTACGTTAAAGGTACTGTAGCCTACATAGGAAATGATTGCATAGTTGTAGATAACAATGGTATAGGTTATAATATTCAGGTATCACTATCTACAGCATCGGCAGTTGTTATGGAAAAAGAAGTTAAAATTTATACTTATATGAATGTAAAGGAAAATGAACTTTCTCTTTTTGGCTTTTTAACAAAAGAAGAATTAAATATGTTTAATTTGCTTATAGGTGTAAATGGTGTTGGACCTAAAAGTGCTGTGGCAATGCTTGGGGCTTTATCTCCGTCACAGTTGGCACTTGCCATTGCTACAGAGGATATTAAGGCATTAAGTGTTGGACAGGGAATAGGTAAAAAAATTGCCCAGAGAATAGCTTTAGAGTTGAAAGACAAAGTTGGTGCTGACACAATTACTACAGGCGTTGAAATTGTTCAGAAGGTTGATGTTACAACAGGAGAAAGAGCAGAGGCACTTTCAGCACTTATGGCACTTGGATTTACTAAAAACGAAGCAGAAAATGCAATTAAGGCTGTTTTTGTAAATGGTATGGCAACAGAAGAAATTATAAGCAAGGCTTTAAAGGTTGTTAAGTAGGAGATAACAATGGAGAAAAGACAATTAAATACAGGGGATAGAATTACTACAGCCTCTTTGAGAGAAGAAGATGCTGTATCTGAACCAAAACTTCGCCCCATAACTCTTGATACATATATAGGTCAGGAAAAAGTAAAAGAAAATATGCGTATTTATATGCAGGCAGCAAAACAAAGAGGAGAATGTCTTGACCACGTTTTACTTTATGGACCTCCAGGGTTGGGAAAGACTACACTTTCAAATATTATTGCCAATGAAATGAATGCCAATATAAAGGTTACTTCAGGACCGGCAATAGAACGTCCGGGAGATATGGCAGCAATATTAAATGGCTTAAATGAAGGAGATGTACTTTTCATTGATGAAATCCATAGAATAAATAGACTTATAGAAGAAATTCTCTATCCGGCTATGGAAGATTTTGTTTTGGATATAGTAATAGGTAAGGGTGCAGATGCTAAGAGTATAAGACTTGATTTGCCACACTTTACCTTAATAGGTGCAACTACAAGAATAGGTCTTTTGACAGCTCCTTTGAGAGATAGATTTGGCGTAGTAAACAGATTGGAATTGTACACACCACAGGAGCTTATGCGTATTGTAATAAGGTCGGCTGACGTTTTGAATATTCCTATTGATGAAGACGGAGCTTTGGAACTTGCCAGACGTTCAAGAGGTACACCAAGAATAGCAAATAGATTGCTTAAAAGAGTGCGAGATTTTGCACAGGTTAAGTATGACGGTGTAATTACCGGTCAAGTTGCAAAAGATAGTCTTGATATATTAGAAGTTGATAAAAATGGTCTGGATTTAACAGATAAAACACTTTTAATGTGTATGATAGATAAATTTAGTGGTGGACCGGTAGGTCTTGATACTCTTTCTGTATCAATAGGTGAGGAAGCAGAAACAATAGAAGATGTTGTTGAGCCATATTTGATACAACAGGGTTTTATAAAAAGAACACCAAGGGGCAGAGTGGTAACTAATAAAACTTATGAATATTTCGGGCTTGAAGTATTGGGAGGAGAAAATAATGATTAAACTTGAATTAGAAGATTTTATTTATGAAATAAAGGAAGAAATGGAATGTTATGCTGAAATAGGCAAAGAGGGTGCTGATAAGTGGGAAGAAAAGTTCAGAAATTGGCTTGATAACCCTAAGGTAAAGCATAGCAATGTTACTAAAAGTGGTGACAAAGTAATGTATAGCGTAGCAGATGAAAGCGAAATTTTTGATATTGCTGATGAATATTTAACAGCTATTGAAAATAATAGTGAAGCAGAGTATTGGAAAAAATTCCAATAAATTATTGTCGAAAAGAGGTTGTGCTATAGCCTATTTAGAATATTATGTAAATTAGTTTGCAGAGTTAAAAAGATTAATAATTACGACAAATTAGTTGACAATATTTACAAATTGGTTTAATATTATTTATAAATTATTTTAGGAGGTCAAGATATGTACGACATTAATGAAGTAAAAGCAGTAGACCCTGAAATTTGCGAAGCTATTAACGAAGAACTTTATAGACAGCAGCATAACATTGAACTTATTGCATCTGAAAATATTGTTTCTAAGGCAGTTATGGCAGCTATGGGTTCAGTGCTTACAAATAAATATGCAGAAGGTTACCCAGGTAAGAGATATTACGGTGGTTGCGAAAAGGTTGATATTGTAGAAGAATTAGCTAGAAAGAGAGCTTGTGAACTTTTTGGTGCAGAACATGCTAATGTTCAGCCTCATTCTGGTGCTCAGGCAAATATGGCTGTATTCTTTGCAGTTTTAAAGCCTGGCGATACTGTAATGGGTATGAGCCTTGCACATGGTGGTCACTTAACTCATGGTTCACCTGTTAATATGAGTGGTAAGCAGTACAACGTAGTTTCTTACGGTGTAAGTGAAGAAACTGGTAGAATTGATTATGAAGAATTCAGAAGAGTAGCTCTTGAAAACAAGCCAAAGCTTATTATTGCCGGGGCAAGTGCATATTCAAGAACTATTGATTTCGAATTTATGAGCAAGGTTGCTAAGGAAGTTGGAGCATACTTTATGGTAGATATGGCTCATATTGCAGGTCTTGTAGCTGCAGGTCTTCATCCAAATCCAGTTCCTTATGCTGATTTTGTTACTACAACTACTCACAAGACTTTAAGAGGTCCTAGAGGTGGTCTTATTCTTTGTAAGGAAGAAAATGCTAAGCTTATTGATAAGGCTATTTTCCCAGGTATTCAGGGTGGTCCTCTTATGCACGTTATTGCAGCTAAGGCTGTTTGTTTCAAGGAAGCTCTTGACCCAAGTTTCAAGAAGTATGCTGAACAGGTTGTTAAGAATGCAAAGGTACTTGCTGACAGACTTATTGAAAATGGTTTTGATATAGTTTCTGGTGGTACAGATAATCACCTTATGCTTGTAGATTTAAGACCAATGCACATTACTGGTAAGGAACTTGAAGCAAGACTTGACGAAGTAAGAATTACTTGTAACAAGAATGCTATTCCATTTGACCCAGAAAAGCCAGGTACAGCAAGTGGTATTAGATTAGGTACTCCAGCTGTTACTACAAGAGGTATGGTTGAAGAAGATATGGTTGAAATTGCTGACCTTATTGCTATGGTTGCTAAGGACTTTGAAGGAAACAAGGCAGAAGTTGCTGAAAGAGTTCAGAAACTTGTTACTAAGTATCCAATTTACTAATAATTTAATATATTTATACATATTGGAGCTACTCTTTTTGGGTAGCTCTTTTTGTAAATTTATTTGTAAGAAATATTTTTAAGGAGGACGATATATGAAAAATAAAATTATACTTGCTTTATTGTGCGTTACTCTATTTTGCCAAAGCGTGACAGTATTTGCAGAAAATACAGAATATGATGCAAATGAAAACTATACTTCATCTGATGAATTATCAAATGATAGTGAAAGAACTAAGATACCTATTGAGGGTTTGGATAATTGCTATATATTAGATGATGGGTCTGGATTTTATGTAAATATAGTAAATGATAAAAATGAAAAATTAGTAGAAACAAATTTTAGAAGTGTAGAAAGCAAACTTGGGGAGTATGATACTATTATTGTCCATTATCCAGAGGGTATGGCTGATTCTAGCTTAGGACTTTTAAGCAAGGATTTTAAAACAATAGTTCCTCCAAATTTCTATTATAATATTAATTTTATTAAAGTAGATAACCAGGTATATGTCGAGGCTACAAACAGTGCAGACGATTCAAAAGATTATTTTGATTTAGACGGTAATAAAGTAGATGTTAAGGTTGATAATTCATATAGTAATTGGGCTGAAGATAGTATAAATAAATCTATTGAATTAAATTTAGTTCCAGATAATTTAAAGTCTAAATATACTAACAAAATAACAAGACAGGAATTTTGTCAACTTGCTGTACAGACTTACGTTGCCAAAACTGGAAATGAAATTAATATGAATGTTGAAAGTCCGTTTTCTGACGTAGACGATATTTATATAACAACAGCATATAATTTAAAAATAGTATCTGGTGTAGGCAACAATAAGTTTGCACCGGAAAATTATATTACTCGTCAAGAGGCTGCTGTAATGATAAATAATCTTGTAACAATCCTCAATATTGACAAAAACAAACCTCAAACAAAGAAATTTGTTGATGAAAGTTACTTTGCTAAATGGGCAAAAACTGCTATTTATAGTGTTGCAGGAATAAAAAGTGGAGATACCTATGTAATGACAGGTACTGGAAATGGAAAATTTTCTCCTTGGATGAATTATACAAGGGAACAGGCTATTGCTACTATGTTGAGATTGTATAATTGCAATTAAAAAGTGAGATTGTATATAAAAATAACCTCAAGTGTATTTTTCTTGAGGTTATTTTTGTGGAATGATTTTATGCGTCTTCCCAAATGGCTTGTGATTTAACAAGTATATCAAATATTCTTGACCATGGGAAACTCATTTGTACTACTTTTATATTATCAAGATAATATGTATCACCATTGAAAGTATATTTACAGCCCTTTAAAACATTTTCTATACGACTTGGGTTCATTAAATCATATAAAATCTGACTTTGCTGATTTTCATATACAGTTGGCTTATATGCTTTGTTTGCAAGGGTAAGTTTTGCTGTAGCAGTGTATTCGCTATCTTCAATATAGTGTTGTAAAAGAACTTTTAAGTGGGCATCAAGAGCTGTTTTAGTATCTTTTGAAACTTGGTCAGCAATAGTGAAAACCTGTGCGTGAGCAATGCCTAAACCTATGGCATTTGCCTGTGTATTCCAAGCAGAGTACATATCAAGTTCACTTAAATTCATAGTTTTGCTTACAGATTGGTCACTTCTCTTGTTTCTTGATAATTGCTGGAAAATATAATTTCGGCTGTTATCAAGTTGTGTATTTACATATAATTCAATCAAACCGGTATGACCACCATTGGCATTAACAGTATATAACTTATCAAGGAAGTTTTCTTTACTGGATTTACCGGTAGTGTAATTATATATAAATGTATTAAAATCCTTTTTTGTATATTGTCCAACTCTACCACTGGCATAATTTATAGCAACCTTGATTAAGTGACTAGGGGATGAAACATCAAATGTTGCAACATCTTGAGTATGGTCGTTGTAATATAAATTGTATTTTGGTGTGAGGTTATTTCTTATGGAATAATCTCGGGCGTAAGTAAGCTGTGGCAATTCATCTGTACCATATATTATATTGACTTTTTTACCATAGCCAATTAGAGCCATTTCCTTTTCGCTGTTGCCATAAGCCTCTTTTAAAGTGTTCTGAATGGAATTTGGAAGAACTTCCATATAACTTCTAGGGAAGCTATATTTTACGGCAGAGCCTTTGCTAGATTGTACCCAGCTGGCATTTTGTCTATAAAAATAAGTAATACAATTTGGCAACTGTAAATCATCATTACCTACAAGTATCTGGTCTATTTTTCCTTCCTGTTGCCATTTTAAAAGCATTGAAAACATATCAGCAGTAGCAGAATAAGGAAGGATATAATTATCAATGTATGGCTTATACTTTGGACTACTAAGGTATGTAGTATTAAAATTGTTTAAAAATGCTTTTTCCCATTTTGTAAGTTCTCCATATCCAAGTTCAACAGACTTGTTATAAACATATCCATACTCTAATAGGAACTGTTCCGGAGTTACCATAGCATATGTGTTTAATATTTCGTCCTTGTTTGGGTCGTTGGGATTTAATTCAAGGTAATAAGATGCAAGACCTTTTAATTTGTTGCTATCGCACCAAACTGTATTAAATCTGGTTTCAGGTAATGAACGTGGATTTGCAATATTTATATAATATTTAGGATTAGGAAAATTTGTAATAAGTGTATTCAAGTCTTCCATAGCATCTTTATAATCCTTGTAGTTTACACCACATCTACTGCCTACAAGACCATTTGTAACATAGGAAGATGTATTTATAATAACTGTAGTGTCTTTGTTATTGTTATTCAAAACAAGGTTGTATACTTCATCTCTTACGGCTAGGGAATTTCCTAAATGATTTTTGGTGGTATCGTTTGAAAAATAATCTAAATTATCTTTACTGACAGTTATACAGTTGTCGCCACCTATTCTCGAAAGATTGTCAAAATATTCATAACTAACAGGTCGGCTGTCAAGGGGAATGTTTATAACCGTATGTGCAAAAACACCAGTAGAAAAACCTAACACAGCCAATATTGTAGTGATTAAAAGTCTAAATTTCATTGTTAAAACTCCTCTCTCAGACAAGTATATTTTATATTTATATTTTTGTCAAATTATTTCGAATGTTATCCCTATTTTACCAGTAAATACATAATTACACCTTGTCTATAATATAATATTTTGGGTGATAAAATGAGTATATATATTTTAAAGAAAAGTGATTATGAAATTACGGCCATTTATTATTCTCTAGGAAATATTTGTGTGAAGAAAATAGAGAAAGGAATGTGGGGAAAGGAAGAAATTATTGCAAGTGGTGTAAAGCCGGAATTTAGTGTTTTTGAATATAATTCAGATTATATGGTTATTTATCAACATAAAAATGGAAGTATGTACCTTTGTGGAAATGGTAAAGAAGGTATTAAAATACTGGAAAGTTTAGGTGACGATAAAAATAACATTGTTATTAATGCTGAGATTTGGAACAATCAAATGGAGTTAATTTACAACTTGCCTGATAAAAATGGAGAATATATTGTAAGGCAGAAGAAAAGGGCAGACAGTAGTTGGTCTAAGCCAGAGAAAATAGATGATTTTGTACCCTTTAATAATAGTTTTTTTAAGGTGCATTATGCTGATAAGAATAATAAAGTTATTTTTTATCAAAAACGTATGCCTGAAATTCAGTTTGGATACAGAGAAATAAATGAAAATATAAGTAATTTTAAAATGGTTTATGCAACAGGATATTACATAACAGATTATTCTTATGTTATAACAGAGGATAGTATTCATTTTGTGTTTTTACTGTCCGGAATTTATGGTTCAAAAATAGTTTATGTCCGTAAGGAAAGTAACAAAGTAAGTAAGGCTAAAACTATTGTAGAAAATACTTTAGCAAGAGATTGCATAATTGCTATAATACAAAATAAAGTTTGTATATGGTGGAGAACGGCTAGAAAATTATATTCTACAGTGTCCTATGATATGGGAGAAAGTTTTAAACAGCAGGGAGTGTATAAAGGTAAATTTGAAACAAATTCCGTAAAGGCTGTTTTAGTAGAAAAAAATCAACAAGGAGATAAATATATTGCAAATGAAGTTTATGTTCCAAGTGATAAGCCTTATATTATAGAGCTTTTACCGGTTGACAATATTGTACAGACACAAAATATAGCTGAACAAGAAGAAATTGAAAGGCTTAGAAAAAAAGTTAAGGATTTAGAAATGCGAATACGAGGAAAATAGGTTTATTTATTCTATGAAATGTAGTATAATTAATGGACTTTGAAAAGGTTTGTTATTTAAAAATACAGGAGAAAATATGTCTATTATAAAGAAATCATTGGAATATATTAAAAAATATGGTTTTGCAGTAGTTTTGGATAGAGTGAAAGAGAATAGTTATATTCGAAAAAATCCATCAGATTATGATAATTACAGAAAACTTATGGATTGCTACGAAGGTCATAAACTAGACTATAATCCCAAAGTCACAGTTATTGTACATAATGGTAGCAGTAAAACAATAGAAAGTGTTGAAAATCAAATATATACTAACATACAGCTTTTAAATATATTTGAAGAAACAAAAGCAAAGTCCTTTAACAAAGGTTTAACTTTGGCAGATGGTGAATATGTCAGTTTTTTAAATAGTGAAGATATTCTCGAAAAAAATGCAGTTTATGAAATGGTAAAATGTTTAAATAAAAAAATGTGTTCAATGGTGTATTGTGATGACGATACCATAAGTGGAGAAAAATATGTAAATCCATTTTTTAAACCTTGTTTTTCTCCACACACACTTTTATCTTTTTGTTATATAGGTTTTTCAATTTTTGATTGTGATAAGGCTAAAAATGTAGGTTTTAATTGTGATTACAAAGACGAAGAATACTATGATTTTTTATTGAAGTATACAAATGAAAATAAAGATATTTCAAAAGTTGACAGAGTTCTTTGTCATAAGAAAGAGCATATTGAAAATATTGAGGAAATAAGAACTATAAAGCAAAGTATATTGATGACTAGAAACATTAGAGCTACTGTTGATGAAGGTGGAAATATAGTTTTTAGACCTGATGAAGAAATGGTATCTATAGTAATTCCTTCAAAAGACAATGTTAATATGCTTAAAACTTGTATTAATTCTATTGTTGAAAATACGGAATACGGTAATTATGAAATTATTGTAGTAGATAATGGAAGTAATGATGAAAATTCAAAAAAATATGTTGATAAAATTTCAAAAGTAAATGGAAAGTATATTTATGAAAAAATGGACTTTAATTTTTCTAAAATGTGCAATATAGGAGCAGAAAATTCACAGGGAAAATATATACTGTTTTTAAATGATGATATAGAGGTTACAGACAGTAAATGGCTTACAGAAATGGTGGGCTATTGTCAGTTACCGGAAACTGGTGCAGTAGGTGCAAAACTTCTTTATCCCGATACAAAAAATATACAGCATTGTGGAGTAATTAACATACAAAATGGTCCTGTACATTGTTTTGGAAATATGCCAGATGGTGATTATTATTTTGGCAGGACAAGTCTACCTTATAATTTTTCAGCTGTTACAGGGGCTTGCTTTATGATAAAGAAAAAGGATTTCTGTGGCTTTGATGAGGATTTTGCTGTTGCCTATAATGATGTAGATTTATGCTTTTCTCTTTTGGAAAAGGGTTTGTATAATGTATGCTTAAATAATATAAGTTTGTTGCATTATGAATCTGTATCTCGAGGGGACGACAGAAAAAATGAAGAAAAACTTTTGAGATTGTACAGGGAAAGAATGAAACTGGATAATAAATACAGAAATTATATTTCTAATGACTTGTACTATAATACAAATCTGACACAGCATAAAGCCGATTTTTCTGTAGAGGTTCTTAACAGAGTTTTTGCCAGTAAGCCTTTTAAGCAAATTAAAAATGTAGACAGATATATTGACAGTAATGTTGAATATGCCGTAGAATATATACACTATAGGGATTACATCACTATAGGTGGCTATGCTTATAAAGAAATAGGTGGATATTGTAAAATCAATTTATTGTTGTTTACAGATGAAAATGCCCTTGTTTTTGAAACAGATATGGAGCAAAGGTTTGATTTAGCAAAATTAGAAAATAAGAATATACCTTTATGTGGCTTTAAGTGTAGAATTGACAACGAAATAGTAGATAAGGGTCAATATGAAATAGGTATTTTATTAACCAGTACAATAGGAGCAAAGCACGTTGTTAGAACAGGGTATACAATAGATATTACTGTATAAAATTTAGTATATTTTATACAGAGTTTCCGTATTATTTACAGAGGTGATTAATATGGGAGAATATTTTGTGGAAAATTTATTTTATATTATAATTGGACTAAGTGTGTTAAGCTTTATTATTTTAAAAATTGGAGCTAAATTTATAGGGTTTGTAGCTAGAGGAGTTTTTGGAGTAGCAAGTATATTCGTATTAAATATATTGCTTTCACCATTTAATATAGCTGTAGGTATAAATGCTTTAACAGGTCTTTTAGCTACTTTTTTAGGCTTTCCGGCTGTAGTGCTTATGTTTGGACTTGCTTTACTTTTTAGATAGGAGAAGAAAATGTCTTTTATAAAACAATTTACAGATAACCTGCTTTCAATGGAATTTCGTACAATAAGCAATATGAACGATAATACACTTTTAAGTGATGAAAGCAAATATATGGGACTATGTAAGTTTACAGGCAATACAATGTACATAGTTGTAGCCATAAATGGGGATAATCCGGATTATGAGATTATTACCCATGGTCTGCAAAATTTCCTTGCTATGGAAAAAAGATTTAATGTGGTTTCTTTATTTGTGTATTTTAAGGAAAAGGCTGATGAAAAAATAATAAATTACTGTAATGTTGATATTTTGGATTATAATGCACCTTATGTGGAATTAAAATGGGTTGCAGATATTTCAGAAAAAAAGATTATAGTAAATGGACAACAGCCTAATAAATTAATTGATATAGAAAAAGCAATAAATAATGCTCTCAATATGGAAGGCTATGACGTAGCAACTGATGTCAGAGATTTGGAAAAAAAGCATATTGAAAACAGAGCAAAAAATGTAAAGACCAATAATATTGCCTTTACAATAGGTCTTATGGTGATTAATGTTATTGTATTTTGGGCTATGGAATTATTGGGAGGTTCAACAAATACAGAGGTATTACTGAAATTTGGAGCATTAGACAGAGATTTAATATTGTCAGGGCAAATATATAGATTGTTTACATATATGTTTTTGCATATAGGATTTATGCACCTTTTATGTAATGGCTTTTCTATTTATATTTTTGGTTCTAGGGCAGAAAAATATTTTGGAAAATTGAAATATATAATTATATATATTATTTCAGGATTGTTAGGTGGATTACTTAGCATTACATTTAACGGAGCAGTTTCTGCCGGTGCAAGTGGGGCAATATTTGGTATAATGGGAGCAAATATAGTATATTCAAAGTTTTATAAAAGGTCTATGGACGGACTTGACTTAGGTGTGCTTATAGTTTTTGCTATTATAAATATAGGAACTGGTATACTTATACCAAATGTAGATAATTGGGGTCACTTAGGTGGTCTTATTGGTGGTATTATAACATCACTAATTTTTTGTATAGGAGAAAAGAAGAATGAAACAACTTAATGATGAAATATTAAAAAGTACAAATGAAATGTGGGCAGACAGACCCGTAGTTTTTGGTGATGGGGATAAAAATGCCATTATAATGCTTATTGGTGAAGCACCGGGAGCAGAGGAGGTAAAAGAAGGTAAGCCTTTTGTAGGAAAAGCCGGAAAGAACTTAAACGAGTTTTTGGAAATTTTAGGTTTAAAAAGAGAAAATCTCTATATTTCAAATGTAGTAAAGGTTAGACCTACGAAAAACAGTCCTAAAACAGGTAAGCCTATTAATAGACCACCAAACAGAGAGGAATTGGAACTTTTTGTGCCATATCTTCAGAGAGAAATTCAGCTTGTTAAACCTGAATTTATTGTTACTTTAGGTAATTTTGCACTTAAAAATACTCTTATGGATAGCAAAATCACAATAGGGGAATGTCATGGAACATTAATAGAGTATAATGGATTTAAGGTTTTTCCGTTATATCATCCAGCATCAATTATATATAATAGAGCATTAAGCGAAGTATATCAGCAGGATTTACTTAAATTAAAGGAGCTTTTATGAGAAAGGCTGTTTTGATAGCATTACCTTTTGTTGCTTTAGGAATGTTATTTTTATTAAAAATGTTATTTCCTTTTGTACTGGCACATTTGTATTCCTGTAGGTTTAAAGAAGTTACGGGATATTGGTGTCCAGGCTGTGGAAATACTAGATTTGCAATATATCTCCTTAGAGGAAATATATTGAAGGCTATTAGATGTAACTACGGAACAGATGTGGTTATAATTACAGTTGTTTTGTTTTATATTGAACAGCTTTTAAAATCTTTTGGAATAAATAAAAAACTGTTACCTAGAAAGACAGCTTTCTGGGTAACAGTTTTGGTTATAGTTTTAGTTTACTATATTTTAAGAAATTTTATTCCTTTTCTAAATATCCCTAGCCTATTTTAATAATATGGGTGTACACCAAAAGCACCTATAAGGCTTGCAGCACCAAGACCAAGGCATACAATAATAGAAAGAGCAAGACCTACGCAAGAAAGAATGATACCTAATATAGATATTGTTCTGCTAAGTGGGTCTTTTTTGTATGAATAAAGACCGAGTACAGCACCGGCTACTGCCATAATAAGAGCTGGAATATTAGTGCAACAACATAATACAGAGAAAATGCCAAGAACTAAAGAAGCAATAGCTGTTCCAGTTGATGGATCTGGTAAAGATGAAAAGCTAAATTTTTCTTCGTTTAAATTCACATCTTTAGCACCTTCAGGTATGCTGTCACAAACATCGTCAGTTGTGTTATTGTTTAAATTTTCGTTTTCGTTCATAAGAACACCTCCTCATTTATTAAATGATTCTCTACAATATTATTCTACCATAATTTATATTTTAATACAATTAAGATATTCTAAAGTTTTCCAAATAAAAAAATGCCGATAAAGGGGAAGAAAATCGGCATTTTTAGTGAATCGGAAAGATAAATCCGATGGCTTGTCTACAAGCCACAAATTAATGAAATTAATTTGTTCTGAACAATATGTTTATTATGTGTTTATTTTATAAAGGGAATTTTTATGAAAAAATCTTTTATTTAGTATAATTTATTTTAATTTGCACTTGCTGCCTGAGTTTCAGCTTCTCCAGCAGGTGCAGATTGTGTCATTACAACAATTTTTTCAGGAGTAACTCCGTCATCAGAATATTTAATTCTAACAACATCATCAACCTTAATATCGCTTAATGAACAACCAGTTTCAGTTTCTTTATCTCGTGTATAAAGTATGCTTTCGTCTGGGACTTCAATAAGTGTTTCATCTGTGTTAAATTCTAATGAATGACCTTGAGAATTGTCCTTATCCTTAGTGTCAGGTGCGTTGCCTTCAGGGGCATTACCTTCTGGAGCATTTCCATCTGGTGGAGCAGAAGGCTTTTCACTATCACTAGGTGGGTTGCTATTGTCCTTCTTGTCAGGTTGTGTACCGTTGTCATCAGGTTTTCCCTCTGGCATTTTTGCAGTCACCACGCTGATAGAATGGTCAGTAACAGCTGTAACCTTTGCTATAGTGGAATTATCGTCTTTGTCCGGTTTATTGTCAGGTGCATTAGAGTTGCTACTTTCTTCACTTGTAATTTCTACGCTGCTTTGCTGTGATGCAGTTTGTGTTGATGAATTACAGGCTGTGAAAGCCAACATACCAACAACAGCAAGACAAAGGAATATATTTTTTTTCATATATCTGTCCTCCTTGTGATTTATTTTACAAGTAATAATATAGCAAATAAATCTTAAATTAAAAGAATAGGAAGATTAAAATAAAATTAAAATTGGAATATTTTAGAATTTAAAAATTGATATTTGTGATTTGTATAAATATAGAAATAAAAAAAGGACTTAACCCTTACCCTTGGTTAAGTCCTAGAAAATATTAAATTAGTCGATGAAACCAGTATTCATCTTGTTCATGCTCTTAATAACAGAAGTAATGAAAACGATTTCGTCTTCAGTAAGAGAACTAACAAGACTCTTTAAAGCTCTACGAGCCTTAGCACTTCTTGTGTTTTCCATATCCTTCATATCAGCACCGCCGTTAGAAAGGTCCTTAGTAATAAGGTCGTCTAAAGAAATATCGAAGAATTCTGCAATAGCTACCATATTCTTAACACTTGTGCCTCTCTGACCTCTTTCGATAAGACCAAGGAAGCCAGGTGCCATACCGATAACCTTAGCAAAGTCATCAATAGTAAGACCTCTACGTTTTCTTTCGTATCTAATGTTTGAGCCAATAATTTTTGCGTAATCCATATTGAAAATCTCCTTTCGATTATTTGTTTGTAATGTAATTTATCAATATGTCCCCTTATATAATATATTCTATATTATATGAAGGAAAAAATCAAGCCCTAATTTGTTATAAAAAATTAAAACAAAATTAAGATTTACATCTGACTTAAGTAGTTTGCATAGCCGATGTTTTCTAGTTTTTCAGCCTTTTCCTCTACAGAGTCCTTTAAGTCCCTTTTATAGGTCTTAACTTTTTCCTGAAGCTGAGGGTCAAAAGCTGCTAACATTTGCACTGCAAGTAAGCCTGCATTTTTTGCTCCGTTAATAGCAACTGTAGCAACAGGAATACCACCTGGCATCTGTACAATGGAATAGAGAGAGTCCACACCACTCAATGCTCTAGTCTTAACAGGAACACCTATAACAGGCAATGTTGTAATGGCAGCTGTCATACCAGGAAGGTGGGCAGCACCACCAGCACCAGCAATAATAACCTTTAAACCTCTTTCCTGTGCTGTAGAGGCATATTCGTACATTTTGTCTGGTGTTCTGTGAGCAGAAACGATGGTAAGTTCGTATTCAATACCAAAAGAATCTAAAACCTTTGCAGCTTCACTCATAACAGGTAAATCTGAATCGCTACCCATAATTATTCCGACTTGAACCATTGTATTAGTCCTCCTTTGATGTAATTTTTATTAAACTAAATGCTTTATCGGCAGTTTCAAGAGCATCTTTTACCGTATCGGCTGTTACAGTAATATGACCCATTTTTCTCTTAGGTTTGGAAACACCCTTTCCATAAATATGGACTGTAGCTCCCTTGAGGGCACATACATCATAAAGACCTTCAACATATGTTTTGCCACTATGACCTTCTTCACCTAAAAGATTAACCATTACAGTTGGTCTAATAAGGCTTGTATCACCTAAAGGTAAACCAATAATAGCTCTTATATGATTTTCAAACTGACTTGTAACACAGCCTTCTATTGTATAGTGACCGGAATTATGTGGACGAGGGGCAACCTCATTAATAAGAATTTGGTCATCTTCAGTTACAAACATTTCCACACAGAACATACCTATACCGTCAAAGATTTCCATTACTTTCTTTGCAGCATCCATAGCACCTTCTGTAGCTGTTTTGTCTATGTCAGCAGGTACTACTGTTTCGTGAAGAATACTATCAATATGTCTGTTATCCCCAACAGGATAAACAGCAACATCGCCATTTAAACTACGGCAAGCTAAAACAGAGGTTTCCATACGGAAATTAATCATTTTTTCAGCCATAAGTTTAATTTTGCCATTGCCAAGTTCATTGTAAGCAGAATTTATACTGTCTTTACTCTTAACTACGGCATTACCCTTACCGTCATATCCACCGGTACGAGCCTTGAGCATATATGGATAGCCATATTTTTCTCCAGCCTTTTCCATATCTTCAATGGATTCAATAGCCATAAAGTCTGGACAAGGCAAACCATTTTCAGCCATAAGTGTTTTTTGAGTAAACTTATCCTGAATAATCTTCAAGCTCTTTGCTGTAGGATAAATTTTGTATCCCTTATTTTCAAGTTCTAAAAGGGCATCAGCGTTGATATGTTCAAATTCATATGTAATAACATCTGCCTTTTCAGCAAGGAGTGCAAAAGCATTTTTGTCGTTGAAATCTGCGATAATGTGTTCATCGCATATACTATGAGCTGGGCAGTCAGGAGTAGGGTCTAAAACGATAACATAGAAGCCCATTTTTTTAGCCTCAAGTATCATCATTTGACCTAACTGGCCACCACCTATAATGCCAATTTTAGTTTGTAAAAAATTAGTTGGCACAACAATTCACCACCATTTCTTTTGTTATTTAATAATAACACAATAAATATATCATTTCAATAGCTTTAGATTAAATATCGGTTAAAATTCTGTTGTTTATAACTGGAATTTGTGATATAATAAACAAAGTATTTTTAAAGAGGAATTTATATATTTTATACTATTTTATAAAGCATATAAGAAAGAGGAGTTTTATAAATGGCAACAAAAAAGAAAGGTCCAAAAACTGGTACAACAAGAAAAAAGTCCAGCACATCAAAGGCTAAAACATCAAGTAAGAAAACAACACCGAAAAAGAACAAAGTAATAAAATTACAACAGAATAAAGAAAAACAATTTTTAAATAAGGAAATTTATGCTGTAGGCATTATTGGTGTATCAATATTGCTTTTTGTCTGTGTAGTAGCAGGAGAAAATATGGGTATAATAGGAAACTATGTTTCTATTTTCTTACGCCATACATTTGGTATAGGATCAATAGCATTGCCTATTGTATTTTTGATATATGGAGTACAAATGCTCAGACATATGGAAGATGAGGATTTAAAACGTAAAGCTATTATCTTTATAGGATTTTTTATTACATTAATAAGTTTGGCACATACTTTAAAAGGTTGGGAACCATCAAGTTCTTTAGGTGATTATATTTCAAAATGCTATCTTAATGGTTCATTGAAAAATGGTGGACTTATAGGTGCTATTTTTGGTGGATTATTAGGCAAGATTTTAGGTCAGTTAGGTGCATATATTGTACTCTTTGCTATCCTTGTAATGCTTTTTATTATGGCAACAGGCAAGTCTATAATGGAATTCTTAAATGGTATAGGAGAATTTATAGATGGTGTTCGTGAAAATAACGATTATGAAGAAGAATATTACGAATTAAAAGCTATAAGGGAAGATGAAAAAGCTGTATCTGAAAAAGTAGAAGATGAAGACGATACAGAAGAACAAACAGAAAACAAAAAAGATGATGGGAGTTCAGCAGTTGAAGAAGACGCTTCTGATGAAGTTGAAGAAGAAAGAGATACTAGAAAAAGTGTTAAAAGAAAAGGTGGTTTTTTAGGTTTATTTAAAAGACGAGAACCAGTTCAGGAAAAAGAGGAAAAATATGTTCCTCCGGTTGTTACTTTTGAAATAGGAGAGTATAACAAGAATGAAGAACATAATGAAGAATTGGAATTAGATAACTGTGATGTTGTAAACCAAAGATATAATTATCTTCATAGACCTAGAGAGTTTGACGAAAGTATACCTAGACTTCGTGAAAGGGTAAAGCAGGCACAAGAAGCCATTGCTAGAGGAGAAGAAAAGCAGTACGTATCAAAGATCTTAAATGGTATACAAACTGAACTTGATAAATATAGTGAAAAGTCTGATGAAAAATCAGAGGAAAGCGAAAATGTTCAAAGTGCTGATACATCTCAAATAGATGCAGATATTCCAAGCCTTAAAGAGGAAATAAAAGAGGCTGGAGATATATTTATGTGGGATAATCCAAAAACAGAGGAAAAAGAGCAGACTTATGACAATGTACAAAGTTTTTCGGAACAACCTGAAAATAATATTGATTTTGGCTTTAGCTCTGAACCACAAAATGATTATGCAGATATTCAGCATAGTGCAGTTGAAGAAAACAACGGTGGTATTTCTTCAGGTGTTTTAGAAATTACTCCTATTGAGGAAAATCCTGATTTAGATACAGAAAAAATTGCCTTAGATGCTTTAAAGTCAATAAATAAGCCTAGTATACAGATTATAAGTGACGATGATGCTATTGATGATAAAGAAGCCATTAATTTCGCAGACCCTATTAGAAGTAGTGAAGATGCTATTTTATCAAATAATATTGAAGAAAAAGAACCTAAGATATTTAATGAGTCAGAAAACGTAGAAGAAAATATTTCCGATGAAGTAGAAGAAAAGAGTTCTGTTCCAAGGTCAATGTTTACTGAAAGTATTTTCAAAAGTGGTGATAGCAAAAATGAAACCAGTCTTGCCGGAAAGAATTTTAGCTATAGTGAACCAGAATTTATAGAGGCTGAGGAAGAAAAGAAGGTATCTAAATTAACAAATCAAGCTGAGGCTGTTACAATTCCTTACCAGTATCCTAAAATTGAATTCCTTGCAAAAAATCCTGATGAAAACAGCAGTTTTACATCAAGAGAAGAAAAAATGCGTAAGGTTAAGAAGTTGGAAGAAACTTTAGCAATATTTGGTGTTGAAGCAAAGGTAAATAATATAAGCCAAGGTCCTGCTGTAACAAGATTTGAGCTTACACCTCCAGTTGGTGTAAGAGTAAACAAAATAGAGGGTCTTGCCGATGATATTGCTCTTGCTCTTGCAGCAAAGAGTATAAGAATTGAAGCACCTATTCCTGGTATGAGTGCTGTAGGTATTGAAATACCTAATGATAAAATTTCAAATGTATTTTTCAGAGAAATTTTACAGACAGAGAAATTTAACAGTTATGACGGTAAAATAGCCTTTGGTATGGGTAAGGATATTGCCGGAAATATTGTAGTTTCAGATATTTCTAAAATGCCACATTTACTTATTGCCGGTGCTACTGGTTCAGGTAAGTCTGTATGTGTAAACACAATTATTACAAGTATGTTGTATAAGTATTCTCCAGATGAAGTAAGACTTATATTGGTAGACCCAAAGGTAGTAGAATTAAGTGTTTACAATGGTATACCACACTTGCTTATTCCGGTTGTTACTGACCCACACAAGGCAGCAGGAGCTTTAAACTGGGCTGTTAGGGAAATGATGAGAAGATACGACTTGTTTGCGTCAACTGGTTCAAGAAAGTTGGAGGCATACAACAAGAATGTTGCTAAAGAAGATAGATTGCCACAGATTGTTATTATTATTGACGAGTTGGCTGACTTAATGATGGTTGCAAAGAAAGAGGTAGAAGATTCTATTGTGCGTCTTACACAGCTTGCAAGAGCAGCAGGTATCTATCTTATAGTTGCAACACAGAGACCTTCTGTAAACGTCATTACTGGTCTTATTAAAGCAAATATTCCTTCAAGAATAGCCTTTAAGGTTTCTTCTCCTGTAGACTCAAGAACAATTCTTGACTGTTCTGGTGCTGAAAAACTTTTAGGTCGAGGTGATATGCTTTTCCGTTCAGTTTCTATGGACAAGCCTCTTAGAATACAGGGTGCTTTTGTATCTGATGATGAAGTTGAAAAGATTGTAGATTATATTAAGGTAGATGAATCTCATTATGACCAAGAAATTATAAAGCAACTTGAATCTTCGTCTTCAGACGGAGTTACTGTTTCAGGTGGTTCAGGTGATGGCGAAGACGAGCTTACAAAACAGGCTATAGGTTTCCTTGTACACAGTAAGAAAGCATCTATAAGTGGTTTACAGCGTAAATTCAAAATTGGATATAACAGAGCTGCTAACATTATAGAAGACCTTGAAGAAAGAGGTATTGTTGGTCCTGATAATGGAGGAACAAAGGGCAGAGAGGTTCTTATGAGCGAATACGAATACAAGGAATGGTTAGAAAGAAATAGTTAAAATTTGAATAAATATAGTTTTATGTACTACTATATGAAAATTTTAAGTTGACTAAAATTAAAATTAGGATTATATTTATATCAATATAAAACCTAGGAGGATGAGAAAATGAAAAGTGATATTGAAATTGCACAGGAATGTGTCGTGGAACCCATTACAAAAGTAGCAGAAAACTTTGGTATTGATGTAAACGATTTGGAAATGTATGGTAAGTATAAGGCTAAGATTTCTGATGAATTATTTAAGAGTAGCAAAAATAACAAAGACGCAAAGCTTGTTCTTGTAACAGCCGTAAATCCAACTCCAGCTGGTGAAGGTAAGACTACTGTAACTATTGGTCTTTCACAGGCTTTAAATCAGCTTGGCAAGAAGACACTTGTAGCTTTAAGAGAACCTTCTCTTGGACCTTGTATGGGTGTAAAAGGTGGTGCAGCAGGTGGTGGATATTCACAGGTAGTTCCTATGGAAGATATTAACCTTCATTTTACAGGTGATATTCATGCAATGACAACAGCTAACAACCTTTTATCTTCTATTATTGATAATCATATTAAGCAGGGTAATGTTCTTGGTATTGACCCAGACAACATTATTTGGAAGAGATGTGTTGACCTTAACGATAGAGTTTTAAGAGATGTTATCGTTGGTGTAGGTGGAAAACTTAACGGTGTTACAAGAGAAGACGGCTTTATGATTACAGTTGCTTCTGAAATTATGGCTGTAGTATGTCTTGCAGAAGATATTACAGACTTAAAGGACAAGTTAGGTAAGATGGTAGTTGCTTATACTTATGATGGTAAGCCTGTAACTCCAAAGGATTTACACATTGTTGGTGCTATGGCAGCTCTCTTAAAAGATGCTCTTAAGCCAAACTTAGTACAGACATTAGAACATACACCAGCTTTCATTCATGGTGGTCCTTTCGCTAATATTGCCCATGGTTGTAACAGTGTAAAGGCAACAAAGACAGCTATGAAACTTTCTGACATTACAATTACAGAAGCTGGTTTTGGTGCTGACTTAGGTGCTGAAAAGTTCTTTGATATTAAGTGTAGAAAGGCTGGCTTAAAGCCTGATGCAGTTGTTCTTGTTGCTACAGTTAGAGCATTAAAGTACAACGGTGGTGTACCAAAGACTGACCTTAACACTCCAAATCTTGAGGCTGTTAAGAAAGGTTTCTGTAACCTTGAAAAGCACATTGAAAACTTACATAAGTTTGGTGTGCCTGTAGTTGTAACACTTAACAACTTCATTACTGATACTCCGGAAGAAGTAGAATATATTAAGACAAAGTGCGAAGAAATGGGTGCTGATTTCGCTATTGCTGAAGTTTGGGCAAAAGGTGGCGAAGGTGGTAAGGCTCTTGCTGAAAAGGTGCTTGACGTACTTGAAAACAAGGAAAGCAACTTCCACGTTTTATACGATGAAAACGATACTATCGTAAACAAGATTACAACTATTGCTAAGGAAATATATGGTGCTGCTGATATTTCTATTGATAAAAAGGCAATGAAGGAAATTAAGAAGATTGAAGATTTAGGTATGGATAAATTACCTATTTGTATTGCAAAGACACAGTTCTCATTATCTGACGATGCAACTAAACTTGGCAGACCAGAAGGCTTTACTCTTAATGTAAAGGAAATTCGTCTTAGTGCCGGTGCTGGTTTCATTGTTGCCCTCACAGGTAATGTAATGGTTATGCCTGGTCTTCCAAAAGTTCCAGCAGCAGAAAATATTGATGTTGATGAAAACGGAAAGATTACTGGTCTTTTCTAATTTCTGAGGTGTGAAATGGAAACTAAAAAAAGTAATAAAAAAATAATAGCTTTAATTGTTGCTATTGTAGTGGTAATTGTTGCTGTATGTGCAGTTGTTTATGTAAAGAACAATTCAAAGCCGGTAGATGTGGAAACTGAAAGAGTTGTTGGTAACACTCCCGGTAACATAAGCAATTTAGGTGCAGTAGTTGATGACGGTGACTATTCTTATTATCAGAATAGTGATGATAAATACGCTGTTTACAAGAGTAAAAAAGGTAGTAGCAAAGGTGAAAAAATCAATTCAAGTGCTAGTTATTTCCTTAATGTAATGGGGGATTATATCTACTATGCAAATGGAGATGATGACTTTAATGTTTATCGTATGAAGAAAGACGGTAGCGATAACAAAAAGATTATTTCTACTTCTGCTTACTATATGACAGTTACAAAGGATTATATTTTCTATGTTGACTATAATAGGTCAAAGGCTATTTATAGAACAGACTTAGAGGGTAAAAATTCTAAGTGTATTTATGCAGGTGAAGCTAATTACTTAAATGTTTATAATGACGAATTATACTTCACAGATGCTAAAATTAACTACTGGCCAATTAAGATTGATATGGACGGTGGCAATCAGGAAGTGGTTGTAAATAAATATGCTTGTTATCTTGTAGTAGATAATGGATACTTATACTACACTTCACCTCATAACAATCAGACTAATCCAAATGGTGATGACTATATTTATAGAACAGAAATCAGTACAAAGGAGACAGAACTTCTTATAGGAGTTCATTCTGGTGACCTTAATATTGCAGATAATGTTCTCTACTATGATGATTGGGATAAGCTCAAAATTTATAAGTATGATTTAGATACAAATAAGGCAGAACAGATTGTTGATGAATCTGGTATGTACTTAAATGTTGGTAACGACAGATTATATTACATTATTAACAATAACGGAAACGGTGTTGTAAAGAATGTTAAATTAAAGAAATAAGGAGAAATTGTATGGCGAATATAATAGACGGAAAGGCTATTTCTACACAGATTAAAGATGAAGTAAAGGCTGAGGCTGCAGCACTAAAGGCAAAGGGTATTGAACCTTGCCTTGCTGTAGTTCTTGTAGGAGAAGACCCTGCTAGTCAGGTATATGTAAGAAACAAAAAGAGAGCTTGTGAATACTGTGGCTTTAAGTCATTAAACTATGAACTTCCAGCATCTACTACTGAAGAAGAACTTCTTGCTTTAATTGATAAATTAAATGCAGATAAGGAATGTAATGGTATTCTTGTACAGCTTCCACTTCCAAAGCATATTGATGAAAATAAGGTTCTTTTAAGAATTTTACCTGAAAAGGACGTAGATGGTTTCCACCCTTATAATGTTGGTTTATTATCTATTGGTAAGGCTGATTTAAAGGCTTGCACTCCAGCTGGTTGTATTGAACTTATCAAGCGTAGTGGAGTAGATATTACTGGTAAGAAGTGTGTTGTAGTTGGTAGAAGTAATATTGTGGGTAAGCCTGTAGGTATGCTTTTATTAGCTGAAAATGGCACAGTTATTACTTGTCATTCAAAGACTAAGGATATTGCATCAGTATGCAGAGAAGCTGATATTTTAGTTGCAGCTGTTGGTATTCCTAAGTTTATTACAGGAGATATGGTAAGTGACGGCGTAGTTGTAATTGATGTTGGTATCAATAGAAATGAAGAAGGTAAGCTCTGTGGTGATGTAGATTTTGAAAGCGTTGAACCAAAGGCATCTTACATTACTCCAGTTCCTGGTGGTGTTGGTCCAATGACTATTGCTATGCTTATGAAAAACTGTCTTACAGCTTGCAAGAAACAGAATAATTTATAATAAATTCAGAACAAATTAACGACCTTAATTTGTGGCTTACAAGATAAGCTATCGAATTTATATTTCTAATTTACTAATAAAAAAGGCTATAAAACCTTTTAACGGGTTTTATAGCCTTTTCTTATAATTTCAAACTTTTTAAATTCTGTAAAGTAACACTATCTCCAATTTTAGCCATTTTAATATATTTTTTTACAGTTTTCCAAAAACCTTGACGGCTTAATGGACTACCATTACAGTTTAAGAAAAGGGTTTTTACTGGAGATTTATCTAACAACAACAATTTACGGCTATTGTCTAAATAATCTAACAAATAGGCAAAAGCATTGTAGGGGAGAATAACAATACCACTTTTTAGTTTTATTTCTCTTGTTTTTTTATTAAAGCTATCAATATCTATAGAAACTAGCTCACTTATTGAAATTCTAGTACAACTTAAAAGAGAAAGCATAGCCTTATCACGTCTACCGGAGGTACTATTTGGTACTTGAAAAAGTATTTTATCAAAAATCTCCGGTGGAAGTGTTTCTCTCTTGATTTTCTTTTCAGCTTTAGGCATTTTTAGATTTATTTCACTATCTTTGCTTATAAGTCCCTTTGCAAACATATACTTAAAGAAACAGCGTATAGATGCTACATTTCTTGCAATAGTGGAATTTGTTCTGCCGTTAGCATATAGTGTTTTTATGTAATCTTCAACATATATTGGTTTACAATCTTTTAAATTTATACCAATATCATTTATGTAGTCCATAAAATTTTCAATATCGTGCTTATAAGACACAACTGTATTATCCGAGAAGTTTTTTTCCTCTTTTATATACTCCAAAAAACTCAAAAGCTGTTCCCTCATTTTAAAATTCAACCCCTTAAATAGTTAATTTTTGTTACTCAAATATTCCTTATATGCCAAAATACCGGCTATTGTTTTGCTATCACAAATTTCACCATTCCATATTTTAGCTATACTTTCTTCCAAAGTGTATCTTTCAATGGTTATAAACTCATCATCATCCATATTAAATTTTCCGGGAATTAAATTTTCAGCAAGATAAATATATAATATTTCACTACAGAAACCTATTGCTGAATACATTTTAAATAAAAATGTAAAATCATTGGATTTATAACTTGTTTCTTCTTCTAATTCTCTTGTAGCACATACTAAAGGGTCTTCACCTTTTTCAAGAGTGCCGGCTGGCAATTCAAGTGTTTCTGTTCTGGCTGAATGTCTATATTGACGAACAAATATAATCTTGCCATTTTCATCAATAGGAATCATAGCAGCTGCACCACCATGGACAACAGTTTCTCTGGCACAAGTTCTGCCGTCAGGTAAAGTTATTTCGTCTTTTTCAATATGAAAAACTCTGCCGTTATATACATTTTCGCTTTTTAACACATCATAACTCATGTACAAACTCCTCCAATTTATATAAATTTATATTTAAAAGTTTAATATTGCATATGTAAAATATATATTATAATTATAAACTCACTACTTTATTATACATAATTTTACAAAAAAAACATCTTTTTTTATGGAATTTTATTAAATTTGTGCAAAATAACCAAAAGAACGAAATAAATAAAATTAATAAAAATATCACTTTTAAAATCTATTTGGCTGTGTTATAATAATGTAGAGTAAATTGACTGATAAGGAGGCTTTTTTATGAGATATGCAAGACCTACAAGACATTATCGTGTAGCTGAAAAACAGGTACAACAAAATCCATATAAAGGTACGTTTATTCCTAATGGGGATAAGACAAAGCTTGGCATTTTTGCTGCTGGTGTTGGTGCTTTATTATTTGTTTTAGGCCTTTTGATTGGTGCAGTTGCTAATCGAGATTAATTAAAAATATTTTATAATAGGAGAGGATAATTTACTCTCCTATTATTTTGCAATAAAGGAAAAGAAAGGATTTTATTATGAAACTTGGTATTGTTGGTTTACCTAATGTAGGTAAGAGTACGTTATTTAATTCACTTGCTGGTGGTGGTGCAGAAGCTGCAAATTATCCATTCTGTACAATCGACCCTAATGTAGGTATTGTTCCTGTTCCGGACAAAAGACTTGATGTATTGGAAGAAATGTATACAGCTAAGAAAAAGACTCCTGCTGTTATTGAATTCGTTGATATTGCCGGTCTTGTAAAGGGTGCTAGTCAGGGCGAAGGTTTAGGTAACAAGTTCCTTTCTCATATTAGAGAAGTAGATGCTATTGTTCACGTTGTACGTTGTTTTGAAGATACAAATGTAGTTCACGTTGATGCAAAGGTTGACCCAGTAAGAGATATTGAAACTATCGAATTAGAACTTATCCTTGCTGACCTTGATGTTGTTGACAAGAGAATTGCTAAGACACAGAAGCAGGCTATGAATGATAAGTCTCTTGCTAGAGAAGTTGAAATCTTAAAGAAGATTAAGACAGTTCTCGAAGAAGGTAAGAATGCAAGAACTATTGAATTTGATGATGATGATTTAGCTTTTGTTGACTCACTTACACTTTTAAGCAGAAAGCCGGTTCTTTATGCTGCAAATGTTGGTGAAGAAGATTTAGCTGATGACGGTGCAAGCAATGTTCATGTACAGGCTGTTAGAGAAAGAGCTGCAGAAGAAGGCTCAGGCGTATTTGTTGTTTGTGCAAAGATTGAAGAAGAAATTGCTGAACTTGAAAATGACGAAAAGCTTGAATTTTTAGCTGATTTAGGTTGTGAAACAAGTGGTCTTGACAGACTTATTGCTGCAAGTTATAAGTTACTTGGTCTTATTTCTTACCTTACAGCCGGTGAGCAGGAAGTAAGAGCATGGACTATTACAGAAGGTACAAAAGCACCTCAGGCAGCTGGTAAGATACATACAGACTTTGAAAGAGGTTTCATTCGTGCTGAAGTTGTAACATATGATGACCTTGTGAAACTTGGTTCTGTAGCAGCAGCTAAGGAAGCTGGTGTTTACCGTAGTGAAGGTAAAGACTATGTTATGAAAGATGGCGACGTTGTTTTATTCAGATTTAATGTATAAGGATTGATTTTATATGAGTACGTTTTTACCTATTTTAGGTGTTGTTTTAGTTTTATATTTTCTATTTGCATTATATCAGAATGTTGCAATAGTTCTTCCTAAGGTAAATGAGATTTGGGAGTGTCCTCAGGAAAATCTTAAACTTATTTGTACTAGAGTTGAAGGAAGACACGTTGTTTGTACAATGTATCATAACGATAGAATAATAGAAGATGTTCATATTGGTAAGGCATTTTGTTCTTATGATGCCAGTTATAAAGATGTTGTAGATGGCAAGGAACAGATTGTAGGTGCTTTTGCCGGTAATTTCCTTTTTAGAAATTCAGATTTTCTCTATATCAGAGGTAATATGGACGGAGAAAAGGGTAAACATATTATGAAATTTTTTATAAGTTGATTTGGGGCGAGGTACTTTTAGTACCTCGCTTTTTGTAAGAGGTATATATGTATTTTAAGTACGGTGGAAAAGAGTTAAACTATTTAAAGAAAAAAGATAAAAAACTAGCTTACGTTATTGATAGAGTTGGTTTTGTGGAAAGAAAACTTGAACCAGATGTGTTTATATGTATTGTAAAGAATATTGTGGGTCAGCAAATTTCTAACAAAGCTCTTGATACAATATGGAATAGATTTATAGATAGAGTAGGTAAGGTTACTCCTGAAAATATATATAATTCAGATTTAGATGGTATAGGAATTTCAGCTAAAAAGGTTATGTGGATAAAGGAGTTTTCAAGGAAGGTTTTGGAAAAAGAATTTAGTATAGAAGCCCTTTATGAAAAATCTGACAATGATGCAATAAAAGAATTGTGTACATTAGACGGTATAGGTAAATGGACAGCTGAAATGGTTCTTATATTTTCTATGAACAGAATGGATATTTTAAGTTATGGCGATTTTGGTATAAAAAATGGTATTAAAATTTTATACAATAAAGAGGAAATTACAAAAGACTTATTTGAAAAATATAGGAAACGATATAGTCCCTATGGTTCAGTAGCCAGTATATACTTATGGGAAGTTTCCGGTGGTTGTTTAAATGATGAAAGGGAGGGGTAAAATGGAAAATTTGAGTCAGTTTTGTACGTGCAAAGATTTAAAATGTCCATTTCATCCGACTAATCATAGTAAGGGTTGCTCGTTATGTATTGCCAAGAATTTGAAAGAGGGAGAAATTCCAAGTTGTTTTTTCAATAAAGTGGGTAATGCCAGTGAAATGGAAAGCTTTTATTATGAGGATTTTGCAAAATTGGTTTTAAAGAACAAAAAAGAGGATTGAAATATGGAATTTGTAAAGATAGATAATAATTTTAAAGATAAAGAAAAGTTGTATAGCTTAAATGACGAAGCCTTTCCAAAAGAAGAAAGAATTCCTTCTGAAAAATTAATAGGTGTTTTGAAAGAGTGTAGTTGTGATGGCTGGGCTTTTTATGAAGATGAGTTTGTTGGTTTTGCAATAATAATACCGGATAGTGAAAATAAGGAATGTTATTTAAGCTATTTTGCTATAGAGAAAAATTTTAGAGATAAGGGAAAAGGCAGTAAGGCTTTACAGAAATTACAGGAAGTATATAGCGACTATCAAATAGCATTGGATATGGAAAGAATTGATGAAGTAGATGCTGAAAATTTTGAACAGCGAAAAAAGAGAGTTGCATTTTACGAAAGAAATGGATTTAAAAGAGCAAAATGTGGAATTTCTTTCTTTGGTATAAATTTAGAAATTATGTGTAATAAAGGTGAGTTCAGAAAAAGTGAATTTGAAAAAGTCCTTACAAAAATAAAAATCAAAGGTTTTGAACCAAAATTATACGATATATAAGGAGATAATATGGATAAAAGAATTTTAAAAATGACTATATTTCTCGCAATATTTGTTGTAGAATTTATATGGGCATTAAAAGTTGGATTTAATGGTGGAAGAATAGCTGCAATGGTGCTGTGTTTGATAGTTGCAGTATTAGCATATTTTAATATAGGTAAGAAAAAATGAAAAGCTCCTCAAGTTCAACTTGAGGAGCTTTTTGTATACCTAAAAACAATTAAAACTGACTTTTGAAAACGTCAACCTTATCAAGTTTTTCCCAAGGTACATTAATATCACTTCTACCAAAGTGACCATATGCAGCAGTCTGCTTGTAGATTGGTCTTCTTAAATCAAGGTTCTTAATAATTGCGGCAGGTCTTAAATCAAAGTTTTCTCTAATGATTTCAACAATCTTTTCATCAGAAACCTTACCAGTACCGTAAGTATTTACATAGATTGAAAGTGGCTGAGCAACACCGATTGCGTAAGCAAGCTGAATTTCGCACTTATCAGCAATACCACTAGCAACAACATTCTTTGCAACATATCTTGCTGCATAAGCTGCTGAACGGTCTACCTTAGTTGGGTCTTTACCACTAAATGCACCACCACCGTGACTAGCGTAGCCACCGTAAGTATCAACAATAATCTTTCTACCTGTTAAACCACAGTCACCCTGTGGACCACCAACAACAAATCTGCCAGTTGGATTTACATAATACTTAGTATTTTCATCTAAAAGTTCAGCAGGAAGAACTGCCTTAATAACCTTTTCGATGATGTCCTTTTCAATCTGAGCGTGTTCAACTTCTGGAGCGTGCTGAGTAGAAATAACTACATTGTCAATTCTAACAACCTTGTTATCATCATATTCAACAGTAACCTGACTCTTACCGTCTGGACGAAGATAGCTTAAAGTACCATTTTTTCTAACTTCGCTTAATTTTCTTGTAAGTTTGTGGGCATAATAAATTGGAGCAGGCATATATTCGTCAGTTTCGTTACAAGCAAAACCGAACATCATACCCTGGTCACCAGCACCAGTATCATCGCTATCAGCTTCACCGTTTCTTGCTTCAAGAGATGAATTAACACCCTGAGCAATATCAGGTGACTGTCCCTTTAAAGAAGTAAGAACTGAACAGCTGTCACAGTCGAAGCCGTATTTAGCTCTGTCGTAACCTATTTCTCTAACTGTTTCTCTTGCGATTTCGTCAAGGTCAACGTAGCAGTTAGTTGTGATTTCACCAGCAATCATAATAAGACCTGTTGATGTCATTGTTTCACAAGCTACTCTTGCCATAGGGTCTTTTGCAAGAATGGCATCAAGGACTGCATCAGAAATTTGGTCACAGATTTTATCTGGATGTCCTTCTGTTACAGATTCTGAAGTAAAGAATTTCTTCATTATTAATGTAACTCCTTTCAATTATAAAAAATATCTACCATTTAGAAATTGGCATAAAAAAAAGCCCTCGAAGGCTTATTCTCGTGAACTCATCTGTCGGAATAAACCGTAGGAATTAGCACCGATGCACAAAATGCCGGTTGCTGGGCTTCATAGGGCCTAGTCCCTCCGCCTCTCTGGATAAGCAAATATTCATAACATTTTTTACAATGGATATACTAACACCAATTTAAAACTTTGTCAAGGGGAGGAATGGTGCAAAATATATAACAAAAAAGCTATTGAAAACTTTTGTAAAATAGGCAAATTTTTTGAAAAAAATTATTGACTTTGAAATTAAAAGGTGTTAATATATACGGGTGTGTAATACGGACGTATTATGCAACAAACAGATTTATTATTTTTAAGGAGGTGCAGTTAATGCCAACATTTAACCAGTTAGTAAGAAAGGGTAGACAGACTAAGGTTACTAAGTCTACTGCTCCTGCGTTACAGAAGGGTCTTAATTCACTTAAGAAGAAGCAGACAGATGTAAGCTCTCCACAGAAGCGTGGTGTTTGTACATCAGTAAAGACTGCTACACCTAAGAAGCCAAACTCAGCTTTAAGAAAGATTGCCAGAGTTCGTCTTTCAAACGGTATTGAAGTTACTGCTTACATTCCTGGTGAAGGTCACAACTTACAGGAACATAGTGTTGTTCTTTTAAGAGGTGGTAGAGTAAAGGACGTACCTGGTGTACGTTACCACATCATCAGAGGTACACTTGATACAGCAGGTGTTGCTGATAGAAAGCAGGCTCGTTCTAAGTACGGCGCTAAGCGTGCTAAGAAGAAGTAATAATAAAACATTTTTTAAGACTGCGTAGCAGCCTTATTTATGCCTCATTATTTTAAATCTGTGTGTTGCAGGTTCAGGTAGTGTGGCATGGAATAGCGGCTACATAGTGGTCGCAAGTACCTATGAATTAATCAATTATTAAGGAGGGAAGAATCGTGCCAAGAAAAGGTCATGTTTCAAAGAGAGAAGTACTACCTGATCCAGTATATAAGAGTAAAGTAGTTACTAAGCTTATTAATTCCGTTATGTTAGACGGTAAGAAGGGTGTTGCACAGAAAATCGTTTACAGTGCATTCGCTCAGCTTGAAGAAAAAAGTGGTAAGCCAGCCCTTGAAGCTTTCGAAGAGGGTTTAGGCAACATTATGCCTGTACTTGAAGTTAAGGCTCGCCGTGTTGGTGGTGCTACTTATCAGGTACCAATGGAAATTAAGCCAGAAAGAAGACTTACTTTAGGTCTCAGATGGTTAACATTATACAGCAGAAAGCGTGGAGAAAAGACTATGGATGCACGCCTTGCTAATGAGCTTTTAGATGCTATTAACAACGCTGGTGGCGCTGTTAAGAAGAAGGACGAAACTCATAAGATGGCAGAAGCTAATAAGGCTTTCTCTCATTATAAGTGGTAATTAAGTAGATTACAAAAGGAGGAATAAGTGTGTCAAGAGCATGCCCGCTTGAATTAACCCGTAATATTGGTATTATGGCGCATATCGATGCAGGTAAGACTACCCTTACAGAACGTATTTTGTTCTATACAGGTCGTACTTACAAGATTGGTGATACTCACGAAGGTACAGCTACAATGGACTGGATGGAACAGGAGCAGGAAAGAGGTATTACAATTACTTCTGCCGCTACTACTACCCAGTGGCAGCTTAACCACGGTCTTGAAAACGCTGGTCCTATGCATCGTATCAACATCATTGATACACCGGGTCACGTTGACTTCACAGTTGAAGTAGAACGTTCACTTCGTGTACTTGATGGTTCTGTTGCTGTATTCTGTGCAAAGGGTGGTGTTGAACCACAGTCTGAAACAGTTTGGAGACAGGCAGATAAATACAACGTACCTAGAATGGCTTTCGTAAACAAGATGGACATTATGGGTGCTAACTTCTACCGTGTTGTAGATATGATTAGAGACAGACTTGGTGCTAATCCAGTACCTGTTCAGCTTCCTATCGGTGCTGAAGATGACTTCGTAGGTGTAATTGACCTTATGGAAATGAAGGCTTACTACTATGAAGATAAGCAGGGTACTAAAGTTGAAATTAAAGACATTCCAGAAGATATGGTTGATAAGGCTAACGAATATCATCAGCAGATGGTTGAACTCATCGCTGAAACTGATGAAGCTCTTATGGACAAGTACCTTATGGAAGAAGAACTTACAATTCCTGAAATGAAGAAGGCTCTTAGAAAGGCTTGTATCGCTTGTGAAGCAGTTCCTGTATTCTGCGGTTCAGCTTATAGAAATAAGGGTGTTCAGAAGATGCTTGACGGTGTTCTTGAATACATGCCAGCACCAACTGATATTCCTGCTATTAAGGGTCACATTCCAGGTGATGAAGAAAATATTGTTGAAAGACATTCTTCTGATTCTGAACCATTCGCAGCACTTGCATTCAAGATTATGAACGACCCATTCGTTGGTAAGCTTGCATTCTTCAGAGTTTACTCTGGTGTTCTCGAATCTGGTTCTTATGTATACAACTCTGTAAAGGGTAAGAAGGAAAGAATTGGTCGTATCCTTCAGATGCACGCTAACGACCGTAAGGAAATCGATAAGGTTTACGCTGGTGATATCGCAGCTGCTGTAGGTCTTAAGCTTACAACTACTGGTGATACATTATGTGACGAAGATAACGAAGTTATCCTTGAATCAATGAACTTCCCAGATCCAGTTATTTCTGTTGCTATCGAGCCTAAGACTAAGGCTGGTAGAGATAAGATGGGTGTTGCTCTTGCTAAGCTTGCAGAAGAAGATCCAACTTTCAGAACTTACACTAACCAGGAAACTGGCGATACAATCATTTCTGGTATGGGTGAACTTCACCTCGAAATCATTGTTGATAGACTTTTAAGAGAATTTAAGGTAGAAGCGAACGTAGGTGCTCCTCAGGTTGCATACCGTGAAGCATTCGGTCATGACGTAGACGTTGATAGTAAGTTCAAGCGTCAGTCAGGTGGTAGTGGTCAGTACGGTCACTGTAAGGTTCGTTTCGAAGTTATTCCACCAGATAGCGACAAGCCATACGAATTCGTTAACGAAGTTGTTGGTGGTTCTATCCCTAAGGAATACATCCCAGCTGTTGATGCTGGTATCCAGGAAGCTATGCAGGCCGGTGTAATCGGTGGCTTCCCTGTAGTTGGTATTAGAGCCGTTTGTTACGATGGTTCTTACCATGAAGTCGATTCTTCTGAAATCGCCTTCAAGATTGCTGGTTCTATGGCGTTCAAGGATGCCATGAAGAAGTCAGCTCCACAGTTACTTGAACCTGTAATGAAGGTTGAAATTACTGTTCCTGAAGAATACATGGGCGACGTTATGGGTGATGTAAGCTCTCGTCGTGGTAGAATTGAAGGTATGGAACCTCAGAATGGTGGAGTTCAGCTTATTAAGGCTTTCGTTCCACTTGCTGAAATGTTCGGTTACTCAACTGACCTTCGTTCAAGCACTCAGGGTCGTGGTACTTACTCAATGGAAGTTGACCACTACGAACCAGTTCCTAAGAGTATTCAGGAAAAGATTGCTGCTGGTAAGGCAGAATAATTTAGATATAATTAATTTTGCAAGTATTGCTAAAAAATACTTGCAAAATTCTTATAAATTTTGTATAATAAATCTAGTGTATAAGTCGGCTTTTTTGTCGGCATAGTAAGCACGATTTACTAAAATTTTAATTAATTTTAAGGAGGACATTTTAAAATGGCTAAGGCACATTATGAGAGAACTAAACCACATGTAAACATTGGTACAATTGGTCACGTTGACCACGGTAAGACAACTTTAACAGCTGCTATCACTAAGACTTTACATGATAGATATCAGTTAGGTGAACAGGTAGATTTCGAAAACATCGATAAGGCTCCAGAAGAAAGAGAAAGAGGTATCACTATCTCTACTGCTCACGTTGAATACGAAACTCCTAAGCGTCACTACGCTCACGTTGACTGTCCAGGACATGCTGACTACGTTAAGAACATGATTACTGGTGCTGCACAGATGGATGGTGCTATCCTCGTTGTTGCTGCAACTGATGGTCCTATGGCTCAGACTAGAGAACATATCCTTCTTTCAAGACAGGTAGGCGTTCCTTACATCGTAGTATTCATGAACAAGTGTGATATGGTTGACGATGAAGAACTTCTTGACTTAGTAGAAATGGAAATCACTGAACTTCTTGAAGAATACGGCTTCGAAGGTTGCCCAATCATCAGAGGTTCTGCTTACCAGGCTCTTCAGGATACATCTGGCAAGTGGGGCGATGCTATCATCAAGTTAATGGAAACTGTTGATGAATACATCCCTGACCCAGAAAGAGATACAGATAAGCCTTTCCTTATGCCTGTAGAAGACGTATTCTCTATTTCTGGTAGAGGTACTGTTGCTACTGGTAGAGTAGAAAGAGGTATCTTAAAGGTTCAGGACGAAGTTGAAATCGTTGGTCTTGTAGAAGAATCAAGAAAAGTTGTTGTAACTGGTATCGAAATGTTCCACAAGCTTCTTGATGATGCTGAACCAGGTGATAACATCGGTGCACTTCTTAGAGGTGTTAACAGAGATGAAATCGAAAGAGGTCAGGTATTAGCTGCTCCTGGTACAATCACTCCACACAAGAAGTTTACAGCTCAGGTTTACGTATTAAAGGCAGATGAAGGTGGTCGTCATAAGCCATTCTTCAACAACTACCGTCCACAGTTCTACTTCAGAACTACTGACGTAACTGGTGTTATCACTCTTCCAGAAGGCACAGAAATGTGCATGCCTGGTGATAACGTAGAAATGACTATCGAACTTATCAGCCACATCGCTATGGAACAGGGTCTTAGATTCGCTATCCGTGAAGGTGGTAGAACTGTTGGTTCTGGTTCTGTTGTTTCTATCATTGAATAATTTTAATAGTGAATCGGAAAGATAAATCCGATGGCTTGCTTGTCAAGCCACAAATTAACGAAGTTAATTTGTTCTGATTATTTAATATTATTTAGTGCTACTTTACACTTCAGGGTTCGTAGCTGAAGTGTGCTTTTAATCAAAAATCTTGATTTTCTATAATATTTAATTTCTAAAAACTAATTATCTTATATAATAAACTTTCTAAAAAGCTGGTGTTATGCACCAGCTTTTCTTTTTGTGAATATATGGATTTATTTGGGATAAATGGTTATTATATTAATGAAGTGTACATATATTGTTAAAGTGATAAGTTGTTTTAAATATAATATAGATTATGATGACGGAAAGTATAACTTTGATTTGTATAACTATTTGGTATATTTTAGACTGAAAAAAATCTAATACAGTTATGAATGTATCAAAAATTAAAAAGTTTTAAAGACCTTTTGAATTAGTTTAATATATATATGAGATAAAATTTAAGAGAGAAGGATGAGATACAGGAGTTGTTATATGGGATTATAAAAAGGCAGTTTATGTATTAGTAATGGTTTATATAGGCATATATGACTATATTTGTGCTATAAAATCTATAATTTAAATATGACTAGGATATCTAGGGGTAGAATAAAAAAGGCACAACCCAAAGGTTATGCCTTAACATCATATAGTTTTCAAATATTCTTCTACAAGGGTGTGGGATACGCTACCTTTGGGGTGAACCATAGTAAGTGCTTTTTCTGCTGGTATCCAAAGGGCAGAGTCTACTTCTCCGGAAAGTTTAAAATCTGTTTTATGGGTTTCAGCTAAGAAACCAATCATAATCATATCTTTTTTATCAAACCAGTATGTTCCTGTTATTTTAGGTTCATTTATTGTTAAGCCCAATTCCTCTCCAACTTCTCTTACTGCCGTTTCTTCGGCTGTTTCTCCCGGTTTCATATATCCTGAAACCAAGTTATAATAGTCGGTTGATATATAGTTTTGTCTAAGAAGTGCTACTTCCTGTTTTTCATTTGCTACCAAAGCAATAATACAGGAAGAAAACATATCAAAAAGAGGCTTTTTACAATTATCGCAATAGGGCATAAAACCCTCGTCGCCAATTTCTTTCTGTATTAACTTTGTTCCACAATCAGGACAATAGGTAAATCTCATATTAATCTTCCTTTATTTTATCAAATTTATAGTTGTGGCTGTTCATATATTCAATAATATTTGGCAACATACCTTGGTCAGAGTAATACCATAATCTAATGCCGTCAGCAGTAGTATTTGTTGTTATTTTCTTTATATCCAATACAGGATGATAGAAAAGACTCATAGTATAGTTATTTTCCATAGAATTATTAAGTCTGCCTAAAATACCGTTTAAATCACCTAAATGATGAACATAATCGGCTGGTGTTGGAACATAGTATACCTTTTTACTTGATTCAGTAGTATATGTCAACTGATTTATAAGTTCCTGCTTTGGATATGACTGATAAATAACATCAAAGTAATTTTCAGCAATCTTCAACTGGTCTTTTGTTGCTCCATAGTGAGGAAATTCAAAAAATTCCTCTGTATAGCCTAAGCGATGACAAGTTTCTTTAGCATAAATCATTCTTTGCATTTGTTGTTGGCGTGTATAAGGTGTTTTTGAACCCCATTCATAGCCTACACAGCTTTTATCTGTGCCATATTGGTGTGTGTAGCCGTGTAAACCGATGTGACCACCATGGTCTACCATATAATCAAGAGTATAGACAAAATAGGCGTTATAAAGGTTAAATGTAACGCTTACATCATTCCATGTGCTTGTTGCTGGATTTGAATATACAGGAACCCATGCTATATAGTATTGTTCGCCTTTTGTATATAAGTATTCGGCTGTATATCTTAATTTTTCAAGATTTTCAAAAGTATAGTTAGGTTTAGCTGTAGTATCCATACCGTCAGCTACAATATCCTCTAATCTTATATAGGCTGATTTTGTAGCTGTAGTTTTTGCAAGCTGGCTGGCTGGCATATTTGTTGAATGTTTCAGTATATTAACTTTGTTTGTACTTGTGTCTACAGTTGCAATATAGTCAAAGGGTGTCAAAAGTTCATAAAGTGAAATGTAGCATATATTGTTGTAATAACAAGTAACAACTCTGTTGCTGTCTTTTGTCTTTGTTGAAATATCTATAGTTTTTCCGTTAATAGTAATTTTACAATCATCGTTTACTAAGGAATATGTACCGTCCATAGCAGTAATTGTGTCATAGAGAGGAACACAAAGTCTACCATTACAATAAACAACATTAAAAGCTCGGCTTGTCCTACCCATAATGTTAAATGTTACGTTATCAGGTTGATATGTAAGCTGTGTTGGCTTTTCAACATAGGGTAAATAGTCACTGGCATTTGTTATAGAAAAAGTGCTTAGTGTAAATAGTGTTACTAAAATCAGTGCGATGAATTTTTTCATTATGTATTATCTCCTTGCCTAAAAATCCAAGTATAATTATAATTACATATATAAAAAATATCAAGTAGAGATATAAAAATTAATAAACTAAAAATTAGCATAATATGACATAATCTTTGGTATCTTTTTTTATTTTGAGCCATATTTTTGTGGGATAAATGTATGGAAGTAAACAATAGTAAATTTTTTTTATAAAATGTAAACAATATTTTAAAAACCACTATAATTTATGTTGAAAAATGTCTAAAATTAATGTATAGTATATTATTGGTGTATAATGAAAAGGAGGATTTAAAAAATGATTAAAGTTTGGTTGAGTGGGGCCAACAGTCAGATTGGTAAGGCAATAAATGATATTTTTTGCCCTACAGATTTAGAGCTTTTTAATACAGACAAAGAAGAAGTAGACGTAACAGATTTGAAGGCTGTAATGAATTTTGCTCAGGTTAGCAGACCGGATATTATAATTAACTGTTCAGCAATTACAGATATTAATCTCTGTGAAAAGGAACCTAAGCTTGCTTTTGGCGTAAATGCTATCGGTGCAAGAAATTTAAGTATAGCTGCAAGAAAATGTGGAGCTAAAATGGTTCAGATTTCTACAGATGATGTTTTTGATGGTTTAAGTGACAAACCTTACAATGAATTTGATGTTACAAACCCAAGAACTGTATATGGTAAGTCAAAGTGTGCCGGCGAGGGCTATGTTAAAGAATTTACCCAAAGACATTTCATAATCAGAAGTACATGGGTTTATGGCGAAGGTTATAACTTTGTAAATAAATTTATTGAAGAAACAAAGAATAAGAGTGAAGTAACTGTAGCGTCAGACCAGTTTGGTTCTCCTACAAGTGCTGAAGAACTTGCAAAGTTCATACTTCACATTATGACTACAGGAGAATATGGAACATATCACGCTACTTGTAAGGGTGTATGCAGTAGATTTGAATTAGCTGAAAAAATAGCTGAAATTTTAGGTAGAGATGTTAAAATTCATCCAGTTCCTTCAAAGGATAATGAATTTTCATCATTTAGACCAGCTTATGGAGTTTTAGATAACTTCATTATGAGCATTGTTGATGTGTATGATTTTGCTGATTGGGAAAGTGCATTGGCAAAATACTTGGGAGGAATTAAGGAAAGTGGAAAATAAAGAAAAAAAGAAAAAGAAATTGGGTTTAACTACCCAGATTTTTATTGCACTTGCTTTAGGTGCAATTGTTGGTATAGTTTTAAACTATCTTGTGCCAGATAGTGATTTTAAGCAGAATGTTATTATAAATGGTGTTTTATATGTTGTTGGTCAGGGCTTTATCAGACTTATGCAAATGCTTGTAGTTCCTTTGGTTCTTACATCACTTGTTTGTGGTAGTATGTCTATAGGCGATACAAAGAAATTAGGTGCAGTTGGTGTTAGAACACTTTGCTTCTATATTGCTACTACAGCTATTGCCATTACAGTTGCTTTATGTATCGGTAACTTAATTAACCCAGGTATAGGTCTTGATATGAGTGCAGTTCAACAAAGTGCTTCTACAGCCGGTTCTGTAGCATCAAATAGTGCTGACAAACTTAGCTTAGTAGAAACAATTTTGGATATTATTCCTACAAATATATTCAATGGTTTATCTGAGGCATCTATGCTTCAGGTTATATTCTTTGCTTTAGTTTTAGGTGTTATACTTGCTAAACTTGGAGATTCAGCAGATACTGTAAGTTCTCTCTTTAGTCAGGGTAACGATATTATGATGGAAATGACAATGATGGTAATGAGCGTAGCCCCTGTTGGTGTATTCTGTCTTATTGCAAAGACTTTTTCTACTATCGGTTTTAATGCTTTCATACCTTTACTTAAATATATGTTGTCAGTATTTATTGCTTTAGGTGTACAGGCCTTTGTTGTGTATATGAGTTTCTTAAAGGTATTTACAGGCTTAAATCCTATTAAGTTTATAAGAAAGTTCTTTCCAGTTATGGCGTTTGCATTTTCAACTTCAACTTCAAATGCTACAATACCTCTTTCTATTGAAACTTTAGATAAGAAAATTGGTGTTTCGAGAAGAATTTCTTCTTTTACAATACCTTTAGGTGCGACTATTAATATGGACGGTACTTCTATTATGCAGGGTGTTGCCGTTGTATTCGTTGCACAGGCTTTTGGTATTCAGCTCCATATGATGGATTATATAACTGTTATTGGTACAGCTACACTTGCTTCAATAGGTACAGCCGGTATTCCTAGTGTAGGTCTTATTACTCTTACAATGGTATTTAATTCAGTTGGTCTTCCTGTTGAAGGTATTGCCCTTATTATGGGTATTGATAGAATTCTTGATATGACAAGAACAGCTGTTAATATTACTGGTGATGCTGTTTGTACAACAATCGTTGCAAATCAGAATAAGGCTTTAGATAAAGAAAAATATAATAATATGGACTTAATTAAGGCAAAATAATTTACTAAAAAAGCTATGAAGATGAATACTCATTTTCATAGCTTTTTGCTATTTATTTTTTTTCTTTATATTCTGCACCCCAGTGTAGCATTGCATCTAATATAGGCTGAAGGCTTTTACCTAATTCTGTGAGAGAATATTCTACTTTAGGTGGAACTTCTGCATATACTTTTCGGGAAATAAGACCACTTTCTTCCATATCACGAAGTTGTGTTGTTAAGACTTTTTGAGATACTTTGCCAATAGATTTTTTCAATTCACCAAATCTTTTTGTGCCAGTGAGCAAATCTCTTATAATTAATACTTTCCACTTGCTTCCAATTAACATCAGTGTAGTTTCTACGGGACAAGCAGGTAAATTGTCGTTGTTTTTTTTGTTATTCATACAAACACTCCTGTATTTTTATTACATAAATTATATCATATAGTATACGAAAAATCAAAATAGTATGCATTAGTTTCTTCTAGGTAACTATGGTACAAATAAGTGCGTACTTTACAATTTGGGTTAAAATTTATACAATTATATAAAAGAGGAATTAAAGACGGAGGTACAAATATGAATACAGAAGATTACATTAATTTTTTGGAAAAGGAAATTCATACAACTATTATTGCAACAGTAGATGAAAAGGGATTACCTGTAACCTGTGCCATAGATATTATGCATAGTGATGAAAAAGGCTTATATTTTCTTACTGCAAAAGGAAAAGGCTTTTATCATAGATTGATAAAAGAAAAATTTATTGCATTGACTGGTATCAAAGGGGAAGACACTATGCACTGTGTTGCTGTGTCAATTAGAGGCAAAGTCGAGGAATTAGGTGGAGAGTTATTACCGTTTTTATTCTCAAAAAATGAATATATGAATGAAATTTATCCAACGGAAAAATCAAGAGAGGCTTTAACAGTATTTCGCTTATATGAAGCCAGTGGAGAATGGTTCGATTTATCTAAAAAGCCTATTGAAAGAGATACATTTTATATTGATAAAGATGAAAGTTACGAAAAGAAATATTTTATTACAGATAAATGCGTAGGTTGTAAAGCTTGCAAAAATGTTTGTCCTCAAAATTGTATTGATTTTACTACTATTCCAGCTGAAATTCATCAGAAAAATTGCTTACACTGTGGCAATTGTATGGAAGTATGTCCAAAGAAGGCTGTAGTTTGGAGGTAAGAATATGACACAAAAAGAAAAAAGGCTGTTTTTAATTAAATATTTACTTAATGAGAATTCAAAATATTCAAATATTGTAATTCCAGAGGAAGTAGAAGAACAGAAAAGGTTATTGCGTTCATTGTTAAATGTTCGTATGCCCCAAAAAGTAAGTAATGAGTTTTTAGAAATACAAGACAGTTATTTACAGGAAGAAATAAGCCAAAAGGGTATAACTGATATAAGTGAATTAGAACCTATAAAAAATGAAATTTATGTTTGGCAAGGAGATATTACAACTTTAAAATGTGATGCAATAGTAAATGCAGCTAATAGCCAAATGTTAGGCTGTTTTTATCCTTGTCATAGTTGTATTGACAATGCTATTCACACTTTTGCAGGAGTTCAGCTGCGTTTGGAATGTGCAAAAATAATGAAGTTGCAGAATAGGGAAGAAGAAACTGGCAAAGCAAAAATTACATCGGCTTTTAATTTGCCTTGTAAATATGTTTTACATACTGTAGGACCTATTGTAAGGGGGAGGTTGTGTAAGGAAGATGAAGAAAAACTTGCCAGTTGTTATAGGTCTTGTTTAGAGTTGGCAGAACAAAGTGGAGTAAAGAGTATTGCTTTTTGTTGTATATCAACAGGGGAATTCCATTTCCCAAATGAAAGGGCAGCTGAAATTGCAATAAATACTGTGAAAGATTATAAATCAAGAACAAATAGCACTATGGAGGTGATTTTCAATGTTTTTAAAAAGATGGACTATGAAATCTACAGAAAATTACTTGAGTGAAATTGAAAAATTAAAAGAGAAAATAGAAAAAGCTGATGCAATAATTATTGGTGCAGGTGCAGGGCTTTCTACATCGGCAGGGCTAACATATAATGGTGAAAGATTTGAAAAATATTTTTCAGACTTTAAAAGAAAATACGGCATAAAAGATATGTATTCAGGTGGATTTTATCCATTTAACTCTTTAGAGGAATATTGGGCGTGGTGGTCAAGACAGATTTATGTAAATAGATATGATATTGAGCCTACAGAAGTTTATACAAACCTTTTAAAGTTAGTAGAAAATAAGAACTATTTTGTTATTACAACAAATGTTGACCACCAATTTCAAATAACAGGTTTTGATAAGAAAAGATTATTTTATACACAAGGGGATTATGGTTTGTGGCAATGTTCAAAACCCTGCCATAATAAGACCTATGATAATGAAGAACAAGTTAGAAATATGGTTAATCAACAAGTAGATATGAAAATACCTACAGAATTAGTGCCTTATTGCCCAATTTGTGGAGCACCAATGAATATGAATTTACGCTGTGATGATAGTTTTGTTCAAGATGAAGGTTGGTACAAGGCAGAACAAAGGTATGAAGATTTTATTCGTAGAAGTAAGAATATGAATGTTGTATTTCTTGAGTTAGGAATAGGGGAAAATACACCGGTAATTATAAAATACCCATTTTGGAGAATGACAGAAGAAAATGAAAATTCTACATATTGTTGCATAAATCTATCAGAAATATATATTCCAAGACCGATAAAAGACCAATCCATTTGCATTGAAAGTGATATAGGAGAAGTTTTGAAACGAATGGTATAATTTAAGGGCTACCCAAATGGGTAGCCCTTCATCATATTAATATTTTTCAATATCTATTTGCTGTGCGTGGAATTCTTTATGTAAAACTCTTTCGCAAATTGTATTAAACTTTGCATTATTATCACTTACATAGAAAGTGTGTTTTTCTGTATTTAAGTCATTAAGCATATCGTGAGAAGTAAGATAGTTTTTAACCTTTAAGGCTGTTGCCTTTGCAGGGTCAACAATCTTTACTTTTTCTCCCACAATTTTACCTATACAAGCCTTTAAAAGAGGGTAGTGAGTACAGCCAAGAATTATAGAATCAATATCCTTGTCTAATAATTCCTTTAAATATATTTCAGCTGTTTTATATGCAACTTCGTTGTTTGTCCAGCCTTCTTCAGCAAGAGGTACAAAGAGAGGACAAGCCTTTTTATATACCTCAATTTGGTTATTTGCAGCCTTTAATCTCTTTTCGTAAGCACCACTGCTGACAGTACCTTCTGTACCAATTAAACCAACCTTATTGTTCTTTGTAGCAGCAAGGCAAGATTCAACACCCGGTGTAACAACCTCTATAATAGGTAAGTCTGGAAATTCTGATGTTAATGCCTCATAACAGTTGGAGCTGACGGTGTTGCAGGCAATAACTACAGCCTTAACATCCATAGTTTTCAAAAATCTAATTATCTGACTAGAAAATTTAGTTACAGTTTCTTTAGATTTTGAACCATAAGGAACTCTTGCTGTGTCGCCAAAATATATTGTATGTTCATAAGGCATAGTTTTTATTATCTGTTTTACAACAGTAAGTCCACCAACGCCAGAGTCAAAAACTCCAATTGGTCTGTTATCCATAATAACACCTCTTATTCCTCGTTACGAGTTAATGCAAGTTCAATAAGTTTATCTACAAGTTCTTCTGTATCAATACCGGCAGCTCTAAAAAGCATAGGATACATACTTATTGAAGTAAAGCCAGGTAATGTATTAATTTCGTTGAAAATAACTCTGTTTGTTTTTTCTTCAAGGAAGAAGTCAACTCTTGAAAGACCTCTGCCGTCAAGTACCTTAAATATTTCAATAGCTTTCTTTCTGATTTCTTCAGCTTTTTCGTTTGAAATATTTGCAGGGATTACAGTCTTAGATTCAGCATTGTTGTACTTTGCATCATAGTCATAAAATTCAGCAGCAGCATAAATCTGACCTACAGCAGATGCCTGAATATCGTGATTACCAAGAACAGCACATTCAAGTTCATCGCCTGTAATATTTTCTTCTATAACAATAGTTCTGTCGTGTTCAGATGCAGTCCAAAGACCGTCAATAAGTTCATCTCTGTTGTGAGCCTTTGTAATACCTACACTTGAACCGGCACAAGCTGGCTTAACGAAGCAAGGATAACCACATTTTTCTTCAACTCTATCAAGGCACTTGTCAAGGTCTTCAGATAATTCAGGTCTATATACAATAGTGTACTTAGCCTGGTCAACACCAATAGTGTCAACAATAATCTTTGTATAAGCCTTGTTCATACTTACAGCAGAAGATAATACGCCACAACCTACATAAGGAATTTTAGCAAGTTCAAAAAGACCCTGAACTGTACCATCTTCACCGTTTGCACCATGAAGAACAGGAATAACAACATCAACAGGAATGTTTTTAACCTTATCACCAACAATTCTGAGAAGACCATGGTGTTCTGTATCTGGGCTTAAAATGCAAGTGCTTGCAAATTTCTGCCAATCGTTATTGCCAATGCTGTCCAAAGGACCATCGTATAATAACCATTTACCTTCTTTTGTAATATATACTGGAATTACAGAATACTTTTCTGTATTAATATTTGAAATAATTGTAGCGGCACTTACCTTAGAAACATCGTGTTCTGATGACTGGCCACCAAACAATACAGCTACTACTTGTTTGCTCATTTTATAAATTCCTCCTAAAAAAGAATAGATATATTTATTCTAATACTTTTTGGGGATTATTACAAGTTTTTTTTGAGATTAAAGAGTTTTTTCTATTTCGTCCATTTGTGCAAGCCATAATTTAGATACGGCATCACTTGGCATTCTCCAATCACCTCTAGGGCTAAGGCTAACAGAACCTACTTTTGGACCGTCTGGCAAGCAACTTCTCTTAAATTGCTGTGAGAAAAATCTCCAATAATAATTTCTGAGCCATTTATATATTGTTTTCTTGTCATATTTGTCTTTGAAGGCTATATTTGCAATATAGAAAATCTTTTTAGGTTCAAAGCTCAATCTCATCATATTGTACAAGAAGAAATCGTGAAGTTCATAAGGACCAACTACGTCTTCTGTAATCTGTGCAATATTTCCATTTTCATCTGGAGGAAGTAACTCAGGAGAAACAGGAGTATCTAAAATATCATAAAGTATTTCTTTTAAATTGTTGTCAGAAGTTGTGTCGGCAAAATATTTAATAAGGTACTTTATAAGAGTTTTAGGTATAGAGTTATTTACACCGTACATACTCATATGGTCGCCGTTATAGGTAGCCCAACCTAAGGCTAATTCACTTAAATCCCCAGTACCAACTACAAAACCTCTATACTTTGATGCCATATCCATAAGAATTTGAGTTCTTTCTCTTGCCTGAGAGTTTTCGTATGTCAAATCCTTTACACTTTCATCGTGACCAATATCAGAGAAATGCTGTTTTACAGCCTTTTTGATATTAACTTCTATTAAAGTAGCACCTAATGCCTTTGTAAGCTCTACAGCATTGTTGTAAGTTCTGTCAGTTGTACCAAAGCAAGGCATTGTAACACATATTATGCCTTTTTTGTCTAAACCGGCAAGTTCAAAGGCTTTGTTTGCTACAATAAGAGCTTGTGTAGAATCAAGACCACCACTTATACCAATAACAACATTTTTAGTTCCAATGTGTTCTATTCTCTTTTTTAAGCCTAAAGCCTGAATGTTAAGTATTTCATCACATCTCTTATCTCTAGCCTGTAAATCACTTGGTACAAATGGGTGAGGGTCGAAAAATCTATCAACTTCCCCATTATTTTCTTCAAATTCAAAATTAACATAAGTATAACCAGTTGTGTTAAGTCTGAAAGAGGTATTTTTCTGTCTTTCAGAGGCTATTTTAAATACATCAACATCCCCATATACTATACCATTTTCAAATCTCTTGGCAGTTGCAAGTACAGTACCGTTTTCACAAATAATATTGTGACCGGAGAAAACCACGTCAGTTGTGGACTCTCCATATCCAGCACAAGTATAGATATATGAAGAAATAGTTTTAGCAGATTGACTGCTTACAAGAGAAAGTCTGTAGCTGTCTTTTCCTGTAATTTCATTTCCGGCTGATGGATTTGCAATAATAGTTGCACCTGCAAGACTATGATTAGAAGATGGAGGAATAACACTCCATAAATCTTCACAAATTTCAACAGCCAATGAAAATTCAGGTATGTTTTCAGCCTGTACAATAATTTTTGTACCGAAAGGTACAGTATCCCCTAAAATATCTACATAAACTGTTTCATCAAGGGCTTCTTCAAACCATCTTTTTTCATAAAATTCATTATAGTTAGGTAAGAAACTCTTTGAAATAAGAGCAAGAATGTGTCCTTTATACAATACAGCACCACAGTTATACAATTTACCTTTGTATTGATAAGGCATACCTAAAACAATCAGTGTATTTACATCTTTTGTTTCAGATTTAATTTTATCTAAGGCTTTCATTGATGAAGAAATAAGTGTTCTTTGACCAAATAAATCTCCACAAGTATAGCCAGTAATTACAAGCTCAGGGAAAACTATTATTTCAGTATTGTTTTCATATGCTGTTTTAACATTTTTTATTATATTATCAGCATTAAAATCGCAATCGCAAACCTTAATATCAGGTGTGGCAGCAGCAGTTCTTATAAAACCGTATTTCATAAAAGACGACCTCCATACAATAATTATTTTTATTGTATACCATTTTTCAAAAAAAAGCCATAAAAATTTATAAAATTTACTGAAAAAATACATTGGCTATTTTTTACATAAATTAGTTTTTTTGATTGTAAAATTTGTTGATTTTTTTAGATAGGTTTGCTATAATGTAATTAAGTAATTACAAGGTGTAACTTTTATTGCTTGTAATTTTTTCATTTATTATGCGATTTCTATTTGTTGAATATTGCTTTTGCTTGTGATATGATTGACTTATGGATATTGAATGGAGGGATGTATTTATGAAGAGAAACGAGATGATGGCCATGCTTCTTGCAGGTGGTCAGGGTAGTAGACTTGGTATTCTTACTATGGACAAGGCTAAGCCAGCAGTTGCTTTTGGAGGTAAATATAGAATTATTGACTTCCCAATGAGTAATTGCGTAAACTCTGGTGTTGATACAGTTGGTGTACTTACACAGTATCAGCCATTGACATTAAATGCACATATTGGTATTGGTGTGCCTTGGGACTTAGATAGAGTAAATGGTGGTGTTTCAATACTTGCACCACATATGAGAGAGGGCGAAATAGGTTCTTGGTATTCTGGTACAGCTAATGCTATTTATCAGAATATTGACTATATTGACTCTTGTAATCCAGAATATGTACTTATACTTTCAGGTGACCATATTTACAAGATGGATTATGCAGCAATGCTTAAATATCATAAGGAAAATAATGCTGATGCCACTATTGCAGTATTAGAAGTACCTATGGAAGATGCTAGTCGTTTTGGTATTATGAATGCCGATGAAAATGACAAGATTTATGAATTTGAAGAAAAGCCTGAACATCCAAAGAGCAACCTTGCTAGTATGGGTATTTACATATTCACTTGGTCAAATTTAAGAAAGGCTCTTATTGAAGATGAAAAAATTCATCCAGACAGTGACTTTGGTAAGCATATTATTCCTAAGATGCTTGGAGAAAATCAGAGCCTTTATGCCTATAGATTTAAGGACTACTGGAAAGATGTAGGTACTATTGAATCTTACTGGGCTGCAAATATGGAACTTATTAAGACTTTACCTGAATTTAATCTTTACGAAGATTTCTGGAAGATTTACACTAAGAGTGATTATCAGCCACCACAGTACACAGGAGATAATGCTTCTATAAAGACTTCTATAGTTTCAGAAGGTGCTCAGATTTATGGTTCTATTGAACATTGTGTAATAAGTAAAAATGTAACTATTGAAGAAGGTGCTGTAGTTAAAGACTCAATTATTATGGAAGGCTGTGTAATTGGTAAGAATGCTGTTCTTGACAGAGTAATTGTTGACCAGAATACAGTTATTGGTGATAACGTAAAGATGGGTCTTTGGGATAACATTCCTAATGAACAGAAACCTAAGATTTACAACACAGGTATTACAGTAATTGGTAGTGATACTGTTGTCCCTGATAATATTGAAATAGGTAAGAATTGTGTTGTTTATGGAAAGACTACTGCTGAAGATTATAGCGAATCTAAACTTCCAAGTGGTCAGTCAGTTATTATTGAGGGGGCGATGTAATGAGAGCCATAGGTATTATTTTAGCAGGTGGAAATAGTGAAAGATTAAAGGACCTCTGTAAGGTAAGAGCTATTGCAGCAATGCCGGTTGTTAGTTCTTACAGAGCAATAGATTTTTCTTTAAGTAATATGTCTAATTCCGGTATTAAGAAGGTTGCTGTTATTACACAGTTCAATTCTCGTAGCCTTCAGGACCACCTTTCATCAGCAAAGTGGTGGGAATTAGATAGAAAAGAGGGTGGTCTTTACATATTCACACCTTTCTTATCAAATGACAATAATTTCTGGTTTAGAGGTATTGCTGACTCAATTTATCAGAATATCAGCTATTTAAAGAGAAGTCACGAACCTTATGTTGTAATTTGTTCTGGGGAAGCTATCTATAAGATGGACTATTCAGAAGTATTACAGTATCACATTGATAAGGCTGCTGACTTAACAATAGTTTATAAGAATGTATCTCGCACAAATAAGGATGTACACGATTATGGTGTTATGACTTTTGGCGAAAACAACAAACTTGAAACATTTGAAGAAAAGCCAATAGATGCTAAGAGTTCTAATATTTCATTAGGTATCTATGTAATAAAGAGAACTCTCCTTATTAAGCTTTTGGAAAATGCCATTCCAAAGGGATATTATGACTTTGTAAAGGATATTATCTTAAGAAATAAGGACAAGATTGATATTTATGGTTATGAATTTGACGGTTATTGGAACACTCTCAATTCTGTAAATTCTTATATGGAAACAAATATGGACTTCTTAAACAGAGATGTTCGTAAAATCCTTACTCAGGAACCATTTATTGCATCAAAACCTAGTGATGACCCTCCAGCAAAGTATAACCCAACAGCAGAAGTTACAAATACTCTTGTAGGTACAGGCTCTATTATTGACGGTAACGTAAAGAATTCTGTACTTTTCAGAAAGGTATTTGTAGGCGAAGGTGCAACTGTTGAAAACTCTGTAATTATGAAGAGTTCTTATATCGGTAAAGGTTGCGTAATCAAAAATGCAATTATTGATAAGGAAGTTGTTATTAGTGATAACAAAGAGATTATAGGTACAGAGGAAGAACCTATCGTTATAGGTAAAGGACAGGTTATATAAAATAATATGTGGAATTTGATATGTTGGATGATATTGGGTGCTTTTGCCGGTGGATTTGCCAACAAAATAATGAATAATGGTAAGAGAGGCTGTTTAACCAACATTGTAATAGGTGTTGCCGGTAGTTTAATAGGTGGCTGGTTAGGTTCACTTATTGGATTTACTGCACGTTCACCTTTTAGTATTAAAGGTTGTTTTATTGCTGTTGTTGGTGCTTGTTTCTTAATTATTATATCCCGAATTATAACTAAATAAATTAAAGCCACTACAATATTTTGTAGTGGCTTTTAATAATGAATCGGGAAGATTGACCCGATGGCTTGTTTACAAGCCACATTTTGCAAGGCAAAATGTTCTGAATAATGAACCGGAAAGATAAATCCGGTGGTTTGACTTGTCAAACCACAAATTAAGGTCGTTAATTTGTTCTGACAAATGAATCGGGAAGATAAATCCGATGGCTTAATTACTGAAACATCTCTTTATGCTTTTTTCTATACCAGAAATAGTAAGAGTATTCTACTACTAACATAGCAATCCAGCCGATACCGGAAGCAAAAGCTATACCTTCAATACCCATTGACGGAGAAAGTATAAATGTGAATATTACTCTTATGGTTATTTGCATAGAAGTGCTAATAAATGTAATAGACATATTGCCTAAACCTCTGAAATATCCTTGCAGTCCATTTGTAAGACCGGATAGACAATAGAGGAATGCCATTACAGAAAGGTATTTAACACCTTCAGTAATCATTTGGTGGTCACTTTCAGAACCAAACAATGACATAAGGTTTGTTTTAAATAATGTAATTACTGTACATATGAATATCCAGTATATTATTTCTATTACAAGTCCTTTAGGTAAGGCAAGTTTAACTCGCTTTTTCTCTTTTGCACCTCTGTTTTGTGCTGTAAATGTCATCATAGAATGGGAAATACTTTGTTCCGGAATAAGGGCAAAGTTTTCTATTTTACTGGCAGCATTAAAGGCAGCAATTACAGAAACACCATGGTAGTTTACAGCACTTTGTATAAATAATTTACCAAAAGGCTGACAGCATTGTTGGAGTGCTGTAATAGAACCCAAGCTAAATGTTCTGTTTATTAATCTTCGGTTAAACTTAAAGTGCTTTCGTTCTACATGGAGCATAGGTACTTTTCTGAATACATATACCATACACAGAACTGCAGAAATACCCTCGGCAATAACAGTTGCAAGACCAGCACCAATAACGCCCATATTAAATATTCTTATGAATATGTAATCAAGACAGCCATTTAAAACAGATGAAATGGCTAAAAAGTTTATAGGTGTTTTGGAATCTCCTATACTTCTCAAACCAGCAGAATAAATATTGTAAAGACAGGTAAAAGGTGCACCAATAAAGACAAGTTTTAAATAACTGTTGGCATCAGCCATTATTTCTGGTGGGGTCTGTATTAGGTTCAAAATGGTATTTGAAAGCAAAAGACCTAGAATTACAATAATAGCAGTAATACCCATACCAATAGAAATAGTAGTTGCAAATTCGTTTTTGATGTCTTCATATATTTTAGCACCAAAAAACTCGCTCATAAGTACAGACGCACCAATGCAAATACCACTTATACCAAGTATAAGCATATTTACAATAGGGTCAGATGTACCAACGGCAGCTAAGGCTTTTGTTCCGGCAAATTTACCTACTATAATTGAGTCTACAGCGTTGTAAGTAAGCTGAAAAATATTACCTAGTATTATAGGAATTGAAAATTGGACAATATGATTATATATATTGCCTTTGGTCATATCTCTAATCATAAATAATTACTCCTTTGTAATGTATTTGATTATAGAATGTAAAATAAATTTTGTCAACAGAGGAAATAGTATGGAAAAAAGAACTATCAGAACAGGAAATATTGAAATAACATATATTTTGACACGAAAAAAAGTAAAGAATATTAATATGAGAGTAAAAGCTGACGGTAATGTATATGTGTCAGCCAGTAACAGAGTTTCTGTGGATTACATAGATAGATTTGTGGCATCTAAGGCTGAATTTATAATGAAAGCTATAGTAAAAATGCAATTAAAACAAAATAAACCTCTTTCATATAATGACGGAGAAAAATGCAAGGTTTGGGGCAATCCATGTCAGCTTAAGATAATTGAGGATAGTAGAGAAAGAGTAGAATATACTGACTTTGTTGTAACTATATTTGTTAAAAATATAGAAGACAAGGCAAAAGTAGAAAAGTTATATTTAAAATGGCAAAGAGAACAAGTGGAAAAGCTGGCACAGGATATTTCAAAGAGGGTATATCCAATATATAAGAAATTTACAACTTTTCCAAATATGAAAATCAGACTTATGAAAAGTCTATGGGGTTCTTGCAATAGAAGAACTAACACTATTACTTTAAATTTAAGGCTTTTTGAGTATAATACAAAGTGTTTGTTGTATGTTTTGATACATGAATATACTCATTACATACACCCAAACCATTCAAAAGAATTTCATAAGGCAGTTGGTAGTGTAATGCCAGACTGGAAAGAATATGACAATATGCTTAAACAAAAATAATTATTAATTATAATAGAAAGGATTTAAATATATGTCTATAAATACGACGAAAATATGTGATGATTTAGAAATAGCAGATGAAGGAACTACAGTAATAGCTTATAATAAAAATAATGAAAAGGTAATAGTTCCTTATGGGGTTTTAGAGTGGAGAAATGTATATGATGACGGGGACGATTGGGACCTTCCATTGTTTTTAAAACTTTCAGAAATCAGTAGTCAGCTTATAGCTAAAGGATATAAGCCCACTTTTTTTGTTTGGTGGGATATGGGATTGTCTGGAAAAATATATGCCTATACAAATGAAGAAGATAACCCTCACTGGAAAGAATACGGTGAAACAATAGGATACGCATAAAATAAAAAAAGTTTTACACCGTAGGGATGTAAAACTTTTTTTGATAGTGAATCGGAAAGATAAATCCGATGGCTTGCTTGTCAAGCCACAAATTAACACAGTTAATTTGTTCTGAATATTAGTTATCGCCACAAAGTTTTCTTGTGACAGTAATCATATATCTACCGTTAATTTTAGAAACAAAACTATCAAGATGCTTTGTTTCAAGGAAAGTATCAAGCCAAGGAATAGACTTAGATGCTCTAATATTGAGAGTAGAAAATCTATCTTTGCTAATAAAAGGCATTAATACTTCTTTAGCTGTTACGCCAGGATAGTCCTTCTGTAAAGAGATAAGGTCAAGAAAATACTGACCCTGACTATCAACGGCTGTAGGGTTTGCTGGAACTTTAAAGTCGCCATCAACTTCAATTTCCTTTTTACCGGAAATGTACTGGCTTTCAATCTTCTTTAAGAGTCCCTTTCCAAAATTATGGGCTGTAGCAACGGCTACGTTATTTTTAAGAAATTCGTTGTAGAATAAATCACTGAAAGACTTACCTACAATAACATCTATATTACCTAACTGCTTTAGTAGTTCCTTAGCATATAACTCAGGTTGGTCAATAGATGAGAAAATAACTTCGCTGAGAGTAAATCTGTCTACGGCCTTCCATTTATTATTAATTTTGGAATAAACAGAGACAAATCTTCCGCTAGTTACATCGCTAAGCATATTTGTTGCGTCAAAAAATGCTGCAATTCTTGTATTCATTTAAGAACACCTCCAATAAAAACAATAGTGACTTAAACCATTTGGTTCTCCAATTTATCCACGAATATAATGGTATCATAATGAAAAATAAAAATCAATAAAAATCTGATAACATTTTCACATAGTGATAAATTTCGTGTAAATTGAATAGTTTTGACACGAATTTCCAATAAAATACAGACTTTTTTCATTATCATATTTTTTGTATGGATAATTATTATACAAATTTATCACCTAATTTTTGGTTAATATAATGGTATAAAAGTAGATATTAACAAAATTGTAAGGTATAAAATTCAATTAAAACATTGAATTAAATAGGATTTTACAGTATACTAATACAGGTTTGTAGTTAAATAGTCCGGAGGTTGAAAATGAAAAATGCAGACAAATTGAAAATAGTTACTACAATAATAGGAATATTGTTGTTTATATATGGCTTAGCATTTATATTTGTTTTTAATCAAGGTACATTTGTTATACTGTTTTTAGCAGTTGTGCTTTTGCTTTGGACAAGAGTGAAAAGTGTTCCGGCTACTAGATTTTTTAAATTTTTATTGGTTCTTGGATACATATTCTTTGGTGCCATTATGGTCTTTATAGCTGTTGCTGGTACTTGTGATAAAGCAACGGGAGATGAGGATGCAGTTATAGTATTAGGTTGTAAGGTTAATGAAAGTGGTGTGTCTAATTCTTTAAAGGCAAGACTTGATACAACTTTAGAGTACCATAGCGTAAATCCAAAGGCAAAAATAATTGTTTCCGGAGGACAGGGCAGTAATGAGCCTATGACAGAGGCTGAGGCGATGAAAAGATATTTGGTTGCTAATGGTGTTCCGGAAGATATTATTTATAAGGAAGATAAATCTACATCTACAAATGAAAATTTTGCAAATTCTAAAGAGATATTGGAAAATTTGTTTGATGATGATTATACAGCTTGTATTATAACAAACTCTTTCCACGCCTACAGGTCAAGAGGTTTGGCTAAGCTAAACGGAATGAATTTAACAACATACAATGCACCTACGCCTTATATATCTATGCCTGTAGATTATTGCAGAGAGGTGTTGGCTGTAATTAAGTTATGGCTTTTTAAATACTAAGGAGTGAAGAATATGGCAGCTTACGAGGGCTTTGCACAGGTATATGACCGTTTTATGGACAATGTACCTTATGCCCGATGGACAGAATATTTACAGGAGATTTTTGAAAAACATAACTTGCCACATAATACAGGTGTAATATGTGATTTGGGTTGTGGAACTGGCAATATGACAATACCTCTTGCTAAAATGGGTTATGATATGATAGGTATTGATTTGTCAGAGCAAATGCTTGCTATAGCTTCTGAAAAGACTATAGAGGAGGATTTAAATATACTGTATCTTAATCAGGATATGAGAGAGTTTGAGCTTATTGGCAAGGTAGATGCTATTGTTTCCCTTTGTGACAGCTTAAATTATGTTACAGAAAAGGCTGACCTTTTAGAGGTGTTTAAAAGGGTACACGATTATCTTGAAAAAGACGGTTTATTTGTGTTTGATATAAATACAATTTATAAATTTCAAAACATATTAAGCGACAACAGCTTTTGTGAAACTACTGAAAATTCAGCATATACTTGGGAAAATTACTATGACGAAGAAGAAAGAATAAATGAATTTTATACTAACTTTTTTGTCGAAAATAGTGACGGCCTTTATGAAAGATATGAGGAGTTTCACTATGAGAAAGGCTATACTATAGAGGAAATAAAGGAACTTTTGGGTATGGCTGGTCTTGAATTTGAGGCTGTTTATGATGAATTGACATTTGAAGAACCAAAGGAAAACAGTCAAAAAGTTTTCTTTGTAGCAAAAGTTAAATAGGAGGAATAGAAATGGATTATATTTTAAGAGCAAGTGCAGGAGATGGAGCAGTAAGAATTTTTGTTGCAAACACTCACGATACAGTACAGAAAGCATTTGAAATTCACAAGACTTCACCAGTAATGTCAGCTGCTTTAGGTAGAGCATTAACAGGTGTAGCTATTATGGGTTCTATGCTTAAAAATGACAATGATTTAGTTACAATAACTATTAAAGGTGATGGTCCGGGTAAGGGTCTTACAGTAACTTCAAATTCAAAATCACAGGTAAAGGGTTATGTTTACAACCCTATTGTAGATATACCTTTAAAGCCAAATGGCAAGCTTGATGTTCAGGAGGCTCTTGGCTTTGGCGACCTTACAGTAATTAAGGATATTGGTATGAAAGAACCTTATGTAGGTACAATACCACTTATTTCTGGCGAAATTGCAGAAGATTTAACATACTATTTTGCTAAGTCAGAACAGATTCCTTCAGCTGTTGCCTTAGGTGTACTTGTAGATAGAGATTATTCTATAAAGCAGTCTGGTGGTTTTATTATCCAGATGATGCCAGATGCTCCAGAAGAAATTATATCTGCTATTGAAGAAAAATTAAAGGTAATTGAACCTTTAACAACTATGCTTGATAAGGGTATGACACAGGAAGATATTTTAAATGAACTTGTAGGGGATTTTGACCCACATATTTTAGATAAAATTCCAGTTGAATATTACTGTAACTGCTCTAAAGAAAGAGTTGAAAAAGCTCTCATTTCTATAGGTAAAGATGAAATTCAGGATATTATAGAAAATGAGGGAAGTACAAGTCTTCATTGTCATTTCTGTAATAAAGATTATGAATTTTCAAAAGAAAAACTTGAGGCGTTATTAAAGCGAATTTAATCATAAACAAAGGCGAGGGTGTAAAAACTCTCGCCTTTTTTGTAGTGAATCGGAAAGATAAATCCGATAGCTTGTTTACAAGCTACATTTTGCAAAGCAAAATGTTCTGACCAGTGAATCGGAAAGATGAATCCGATAGCTTGTTTACAAGCTACATTTTGCAAAGCAAAATGTTCTGACCAGTGAATCGGAAAGATAAATCCGATAGCTTGCTTGTCAAGCTACAAATTAAGGTCGTTAATTTGTTCTGAATATTTTAAAATTTATCTATATTTCATAGCCTGTGACATCATACATACACCTTTTGCACCATTTTCATAGCAATATTTAGAATTATCTTCATTTATACCACCTAAGGCGAACACAGGTATATTTACATTATCGCATATATTTTTTAGAAAATCCAAACCTCTGGGTTCTAAGTCTCTTTTGCAGTCTGTAGCAAAGATATGACTTGCTGTAATATAGGTTGCACCTAGTTTTTCTGCTATTTTAGCATCTTCTAGGCTATGAGTGGAAGCACCTATAATATTAAAGTGTTTTAATTTTTCAGCATCTTTTTCCAAATCGGTCATAGAGAGATGAATATTTTTACAATCAAGTTCTATAGCCACATCAGTAAAATGATGTAGAATTAAAGTTTTTTTGCATATTTTTATTGCCTTTTCGGCAAGAGAAAAATATTCTTGATTAGTTAAATCTTTTTCCCTCAATATGACATAATCAAAATCTGAATGGTTTAGTATTTCTAGTTGTTCTAAAAGGTTGTTACATAATTTACGATTAGTTATGGCTATTTTACACATAAATGTAATCACTCATTACAGGCTGTAAACCTTGTTCCTTAATGGCATTGTAAACTTCCTCAACACTTCTGCCGTCAGAAATTTCAAACTGTTCATCGCCTTTTTCTTCTCCAGTATGACCACCGATACCTACATTTACACCGGCAGAAATCTTTGTGGCAGCAATCTTGATTACGTTATTTCTAAATCTTTCACATTCTCTAGTAGAAATTGTAATACTAGCAAAAGGAAGAAGAAGTCTATAAGCACAGATTACCTGTAAAAGCTGAGGTTCGTGTACATCTTTAGGATTAATTTTATCATTGTTTATAATAGGTCTTAATCGTGGGCAAGACAAAGCAATTTCAGCCTTTGGATATTTACGCTGTAACAAATATGCGTGGTAACCACAGGCAAAAGCATCTTTTCTAAAGTCGTCAAGACCAAGTAAGGCAGCAAAGCCTACACCTCTCATACCACCCATTAATGCTCTTTCCTGAGTGTTAAATCTGTAAGGCCAAATTCTCTTGTTACCAGCAAGGTGGAGAGTTTCATATTTGTCAGAGTTGTAAGTTTCTTGGAAAACAGTAACATAATCTACACCACACTCGTGGAGATAAGCATACTGGTCAGAGTTTACCGGATAAATTTCAAGACCAACCATTCTGAAATATTTTTTAGCTATTTTACAAGCCTCACCAATGTATTCTACACTAGACATTTTTTCACTTTCACCGGTAAGAATAAGTATTTCTTCAAGACCAGTTTCAGCAATAGCCTGCATTTCTTTTTCTATTTCTTCCATATTTAACTTTGCTCTATGTATCTTGTTATGGCAGTTGAAACCACAGTAAATGCAGTAATTATCGCAATAATTGGCAATATACAAAGGTGTAAACATATAAATTGAATTACCAAAATGTTTTCTTGTTTCTACCTGTGCCTTTTGAGCAATCTGTTCCAAAAGAGGAAGGGCAGCAGGGGAAAGGAGAGCCTTAAAATCCTCAGGAGTAATATTGTCGTGTTTTAAAGCTTCAAGTACATCATTTGCTGTATACTTGTCTGGGTCATAGTTTTCCATTTCTGAAATAACCTTGTCCTGAATTTCAGAACCTATATTTTCCATTTGAGGAAGGTATTTCATATGGTCAATTCTTTCTTCACTCATTGTTGTTTGTCCTCCTTAGTCCTGTAAAAATCCTGTTAATGGTGATGATGCAACAGCACCTTTTTCAATTACTCTGCCAAGTTTAGCAAGGTATGCTGTTCTACCTGCTTCAATAGCCTTTTTGAAAGCTTCAGCCATAGCTGGAATATTACCGGCAGTTGCAATAGCTGTGTTTGCCATAACAGCAGCAGCACCTATTTCCATAGCTTCACAAGCCTGAGATGGCTTACCAATACCAGCATCTACAATAATAGGAAGTTCAATTTCGTCAATTAAAATTTGTATAAATTCCTTTGTGCAGAGACCCTTGTTTGAACCAATAGGGGCAGCTAAAGGCATAACAGCAGCAGCACCGGCATTTACTAAATCTCTTGCAGTATTAATATCCGGATACATATAAGGCATTACTACAAAACCTTCTTTTGCAAGAATTTCAGTTGCCTTTACAGTTTCGTAGTTGTCTGGAAGAAGATACTTGCTATCTCTCATTATTTCAATTTTTACAAAATCACCATAGCCAACTTCTCTTGAAAGTCTTGCAATTCTTACGGCTTCGTCAGCATTTCTTGCACCGGAAGTGTTAGGTAAAAGTGTAACATTCTTTGGAATAAAGTCCATAATATTATCTACATTACCAGCCTGTGCACGTCTTAAAGCAAGTGTGATAATTTCAGCACCGGCATTTTCAACAGCTGCCTTAATTAAGTCAAGGGAATATTTACCTGAACCTAATATAAATCTTGAGTTAAATTCGTGACCACCTATAATTAACTTATCGTTTTCCATTTTTTTGTCTCCTTTATACTTCATCTATACCTAGTAACAATCTCAATATTGTGTTTGCTTGGTGCATAGCACATATGCCTACACGAGGAGCCATAAGTCCTCTGCCAATTTCGGCAGGTGTTACACTGTCGCCACAAATATAAAATCGGTTGTTAATTTTCTTTGTTTTTATTGTATTACTGCTTTCATATCCAGCCATACCGGAGCCGGAAACAACAGTTACATTTTTTGTTTCAGTCAATAATGTGTTTATGAGCATAGCCTTGTATTCGGCTTTATCAAAAGCTTCACATACAATATCATAGTCCTTGAATAGTTCAATAGCATTATCTTCAGTTACTTTTGTATTTTCATATGTAATTTTTACAAAAGGATTTACTTCTTCAACTTGTTCCTTTAATGCTTCTGTTTTGTATTTGCCTAAGTCTTTAATTCTGTAGTTTTGTCTATTGAGATTACTTGGCTCAACAATATCAAAATCTACAATATGGATATGACCTACGCCACTTCTGGCAAGTGCCATAACAATGTTAGAACCTAAGCCACCTAAACCGGCAACAGCAACAGAACTTTCTTTTAATCTATCATATACCTTTGGGGTATGTCGTGCAGAAATTAAAGCCTCTAATTCATTAAGGGGAGGAAGTACACCTTTTTGTATAAGACTTACGTTACAATTTTCTGAAAGCTCTAAATTTTCATTGGTCTGAAAACCTTCAAAAATAACAACACAGTTATCATTTTTTGTTTCAGAAACAAGCTCTGAAATATTCTGGGAATTAGTTTTATAATTTTTACCATTTAGCTTTATTAACATATCAGCCCCCACCCATAAAGCATACTATTTCTAAAACGTCATTATCTTTTAAAACTGTTGTGTCGTAAGCCTTCTTGGAAAGAATTTCATTATTTAATTCCACAGCAAGGGCAGACTGCTTGTAATCAGCAGATTTAATATATTCAGAAACAGTTTTACCAATGTATGAACTTTCGTCTTTTCCGTTTATTTTAAGCATAAAGAACCTCCTTTCGGATACAAAAAAAGGGTACACAAAGAACTACACCCGTGGTGGTGTACCCCTTCGTGTGACCCTAGTCATACTCTGATAAATATATTAACAAAAAAATTACGTTAAGTCAAGTAAATTTATTGATTTTTTTGTCGAACTTGTACTTGATATTTAGCTCAAAATAGATTACTATATAATATATATTCATTGAAAATATTAGAGGTGTTGTGGATGAAAGTTTTGGTTACTGGCGGTATAGGGTATTTAGGCCGCAATATTTGTTATGCCTTATCGGATTGTGGGATTGAGGCAGTAGTTATTGACCATGTAGATGATGCTGACAAGTATACTTTGCCTGGTTGTCATTTTTATAAGGCTGATATTACAGATAAGGAAAGTATTTCAAAGATTTTAGATGAACATCCGGATATAGATTTTGTAATTCACAATGCAATGGTTTCTGCAGTTGCAAAATCAGTTAATCATCCATATGATTTTTATTATCAGAATGTTGTAACATCTATGGAGCTTTTCCATTTATTAAAAAATAGAGGTATTAAGAATATTATATATGCGTCAACGGCTTCAATATATGATGATGCACCTGGCTATGTTGTTACAGAAAGGTCACCGTTAAAGCCTAGAAGTCCTTTTGGCAGAAGTAAGTATATTACAGAAATGATTTTAAAGGACTTTTGTAATGCCTATGGTATGCGTTGCATTACATTGAGATATTTTAATCCTATTGGTGCAGACCCACAGACTAGAAAGGAACTCCCTCATAAAGCCGGTTCAAATATATTAGAAAAACTTGTGAAAATTCTTAAATATGAAGAACGCCAGTTTGTTATTTCCGGCGATGATTGGGACACTCGTGACGGCACTTGCATAAGAGACTATATTCACGTAAGAGATTTGGCTATGGCTAACTGTAAGGCTGTTCTTAACTTTGATAAGGCTTTTGAAAGAGCTGGAAAAGATTATACAAATTATCTTTCTTTAAATATAGGCTCAGGTGTTGATGTAACAGTAAAGGAATTTATAATTGCCTTTGAAAATGTTACACAGGAAAAAATAAATACCGTTATGGGTAAACGTCGTGAAGGCGATATAGGTGGTTCATATGCCAATATCCAGCTTGCAAAACGTACAATAGACTGGAAACCAGAATATTCCATTGAAGATGCAATATTCGATGTTTTAAAATATTATGAGTTATAATTATCTCAAATTGGAGGAATTATGCAAAGACATCGTAATTATTATGATAGGGGTGTAAGTGGAAGTAATAGGGTATATGTACTGCTTCTTATTCTAATAGGTATTTTGACAGCAGCCTTTTTTATCGGTGGTTACCGTAGGGCAAATGGTAATATTGATGAATATGGAAACGAAATAACAGAGGGAACTTCAGTTGATGTATCAGGGGAGGGAACAACTGTTAGTACGGCAGATGCTGAGGCTGTTGCTGAAAAATTCTATAACAATTCTGTGTTCGTTGGGGATTCTATTATGGCTGGGTTTGCTGGCTATGCTTCGTCTAGTGAAGCTCCGGAATTTTTGAAGAAGGCTGTATTTCTTGCTTCTGTTAGTTACGGTGTAGGTGATGCTTTAAAACCAGCTGGAAATGGTGTGGTTCATCCTATGTATAAGGGTGTATCTCAACCTGTAACTACATCTATAGCAGAGATTAAGCCGGAAAGAATATTTATTAATCTTGGTATTAATGAGTTAAATGGTGTGTCAGCTGAAAGAGTTGGTAAAAAGTACGGACAGCTTATAGAGAAAATAAAAGAAGCATCTCCAAATAGTAAAATATATGTTATAAGTCTTACTTACATTGTAAATGGTAAAGAAAAAGAGCATTTTACTAATGCTGGAATTAAGGTTTATAATCAATATTTGGAAAGTCATTGTAAGGAATGGGGTGCTACTTACCTTGATCTTGCTAGTAAAATGACTAAAGACGGAAATTCATTACCGGCTGAATACTCTAGTGACGGTTATGTTCATCATAACAAGGCTGGTTATGCCCTATGGGTACAGTTCCTTAAAGATACAGCTGTTAAATATATCAATCAATAAAATAAAGGAAAATAATCAAGGGAGGATTTATCGTGAAAAAGTTATTTGCGATATTAGTTTGTGGTTTGATGATTACTGTTTCTGGCTGTGGCAGTAATAAAAGTGATAATGAAACAACACAAAGCAGTCAAAATGTAGAATCAAAGTCTGTAAAGGATATATATGCTTCTGTTTCAGCAATGGCAGAGGGAAAACTTACAGAACTTGACCCACAGTATCTTTCTAATTACTATGGAATAGATACTACAGATTTAGATGAATATGTTTTTGCTCAAAGCGATACACCAGAGTCTTCAGCAGAAACTATTATTATTATAAAGTCAGCAGATACTTCAAAATTTGATAGTTATAAAACAAGTTTTGAAAATTATAAAAAGCAAAAAAGTCAAGAACTTACAAACTACAATCTCCCTGACCAGGCAAAGTTGGTAGACAAAAGCAAGGTTGTTGAAAAGGGAAATTACTTGTATCTTGTAATTTCTGAAAATGCAAACGAAATTATTGACACAATAGAAAAGAATATTTAATTCGGAGGACAATATGGTATTCAGTAGTTTGGAATTTTTGTTTTTCTTTCTTCCCATAGTCCTTTTGCTGTATTACGTTGTGCCATATAAAATCAAAAATATTGTACTGCTTGTGGCCTCCCTCATATTCTATGCTTGGGGGGAGCCAGTTTATGTGTTTTTGATGATTTTTTCATCATTAATGGGTTTTATTTTTGGAAAAGCAATAGACAAAAGCAGTTCTAAAACAGGCAAAAAGACATTATTGTTTTTGTCTGTTTTTGTGAATATAGCAATTTTAGGTTTTTTTAAATACGCAGATTTTGCTATATCAATAATTAATCAATGCTTAGGCACTTCCATAAAGGAACTTGAGTTAAGTTTACCAATAGGTATAAGTTTCTTCACATTTCAGATTATGAGCTATGTTATTGACGTATATAGAGGTACAGCTCATGTCCAAAATAATCCCCTTACACTTATGACATATGTTTCAATGTTTCCTCAGCTTATTGCTGGACCTATAGTTAGATATGAAACAGTAGAAAGAGAATTAAAGACTAGGACAATAAATTATAAAGGTTTTAAGAAAGGCACTATAAGATTTTTAGTTGGTCTTTTTAAGAAGGTTCTTATTGCCAATAATATTGGTCAGCTTTGGGATTATATTAATAGTTCAAATTTTGGAGAAATTTCTGTTAGTACTGCTTGGCTTGGTGCTGTAGCTTTTTCAATTCAGCTCTATTTTGATTTTAGTGGCTATGGAGATATGGCTATAGGTATGGGCAAAATGCTTGGTTTTAATTTTAATGAAAACTTTAACTATCCATACGTTTCAAAGTCTATTACTGAGTTTTGGCGTAGATGGCATATTTCACTTTCCACTTGGTTCAGAGATTATGTTTATATACCTTTAGGAGGTAACAGATGTTCTCATATAAGACATATTTTTAATATTCTTGTAGTATGGACACTTACAGGTCTTTGGCATGGAGCATCATGGAATTTTGTCTTTTGGGGGGCTTATTATGGCGTACTGCTTATTCTTGAAAAGTATGTTTGGGGTAAGCATTTAGATAAGTTACCTAAAGTGTTAAAGCATATCTATACTCTATTCATTGTAGTAGTAGGTTTTACAGTTTTTACTTTTGATGATTTATTAAAGCTAAAAGATTATTTATGTGTAATGTTTGGTTTAAAGGGTGTTTCGTTAATAGATAATGATTTTAAATTTTACTGTGTAAATTATGGCATATTATTAATAATTGCCATAATATTTGCAACACCGATATATCCAAAGATAAAAGAATATGCCAATTCATCTAACCACAGAACTGCTTATAGTGTGTTTGGTGGAGTTGTTTTCTGTTTCTTGTTTATGTTATGTGTTTCATATTTAGTGAACGCATCTTACAATCCATTTTTGTATTTTAGATTTTGAGGTAAATAATTATGAAATTTGTTCCAGCTTTTACATCTTTAATAGTTATTGTATTTTTATTGGCTTTTATTATTTTGCCAAAGAGTTCTTTTTCTGAAATTGAAAATAGAAGTTTGGCAAGTTTTCCTGAATTAGATTGGGACGATATAAAAGACGGAGATTATATGTCAGACGTAAGTACTTATTTATCTGACCATTTTCCATTGAAAAATACATTCGTAAATAGTAAAACTCAGTTTGAGCAACACGTTTTAAAAATGGATTGTATTAATAATATCTATATTGGAAAAGATGGATATAGAATAGAACAGTATGAAAAGCCGGAAAATACAGAAAAAATTATAAATACTATAAATAAGTTTAATGAGGCTGTTGAAAATATTAATGTGGATTTAATGCTTGTACCAACAGCCTATACTATATATGATGACAAATTGCCTTATTATCACAAGGAGATTAGCCAGCTTGAAACATTGAACAATATATATTCTTCTGTTTCTACAGGTAATATAGATGTTTATCCTAGTCTTATGTTACATAGAGATAATGAACAGCTCTTTTATAAATTAGACCATCATTGGACTACTGACGGAGCTTATTATGCCTATGTAAAGTATTGTGAATATAAGGGCTTTACACCTGTTCCAAAAGAGGATTTTAATATACAGGAAGTAACAAATGATTTTAAAGGCACTATTTACTCTAAACTTAATGATTATTCTCTTGATGGTGATGTAATAAAAGTATATGGTTATAACAATGATTTAACTGTAAATTATGATAATAAAAAGACAACAAATTCCCTCTATAATATGGACTATGTAAATAGAAAAGATAAGTATTCACTTTTCTTAGATAATTTACATTCATATATTGAAATTACAAATAATAATATTAATACAGATAGAGAATTGGTAATTGCAAAGGATAGCTATGCAAATTCATTTATTCCTTTTTTGGTAAATCATTATAAGAAAATATACGTTTTCGACCCAAGAAGCTACAAAGGGTCAATAAGTGAATTTGTAAATGAACACAGTAATGTAAAAGATGTTCTTATGCTTTATAATATGAATACAATAGACCAAGATACAGGCATAAATGCTATTTATTAATAGAGATAGGGGCAAGGAAACTTGTCCCTGTTATATTGAAAATATTTTTTGTAAAAATATTAAAATTTTTCTTGACATTTGATAGAACATATGGTATTATTTAATAGTCGTTTGACGAAAAAGTACATAGGGGTGTAGTTCATCGGTAGAATAAGAGTCTCCAAAACTCCAGAGGAGGGTTCGATTCCTTCCACCCCTGCTCATATGCGCGAGTGGCTCAGTGGTAGAGCATCGCCTTGCCAAGGCGAGGGCCGCGGGTTCGAATCCCGTCTCGCGCTCTTAGCTAACCTTTAGGTTAGCTTTTTTTATTTATATAAATATCGGAGGTTTTGTATATGCAATATGTTCATAAAAATGTTGGTGTCTGTTCAAGAGAAACTATTATAGATATAGATGAAAACCATATTATTCAGAATGTTGAAGTTATTGGTGGTTGTGACGGTAATTTAAAGGGTGTAGCTAGTCTTTTAAAGGGTTTAAAGGCTGAAGATGCTATTTCTCGTTTACAGGGTCTTACTTGTGGATATAAAAAAACTTCTTGCCCAGACCAAATTGCAACAGCTTTAACAGAAGCTATTGAAAAAATGGATAAATAATTTTACTAATTCAGGTACACTTTTACGGTGTACCTTTTTTAGTAGTATCAAAAAATGGTTGCGAAAAATATAATCGCAACCATTATTTTTTGTGATTTACAATATAGTAAGATAATACCCCAGTAGTTATGCCCAAAATTATACTGGCGATGACATCTGTGGGAAAATGAACGTATAAATATAGTCTTGAAAAACTAATTAAACAGGCTAAAACCATAGCAGGAATACCTAATTTTTTATTGCAACATAAAAGGGCAGTTGCAAAGGCGAAAGAGGCGTAGGTATGACCTGAAGGGTATGAAGTGTCAAAAGGTGGATTTATAATAAGATTAATATACTCTCTAATTTGGAATGGTCTAAGCCTACATACAATATTTTTAATAAATATATTACCGGTAAAAAGCATAATTATGAGAGATAAACCACAGGTATAGCCATATTTTCTAGTTCGTTTAAACAATAGTAAAATTATGGTAAGTATTATCCAAATTAAACCGGCATTTCCCAAAGATGATATTTTTGACATTATATTATCCATAAAATTTCCCGAAAAATATTTTTGAATAGCATCTAAAATCTTAAATTCCCAATCCATAAAAATAACTCCTATTACAATAATTATGTATTTTATTATAAAATTGACAACAATGTCAATACCCTATTGACTTTTATGGTGTAATAACATATTATTAAACATAGTTAAAGAGGTGGTAGTAATGAACATATTATTTTTTTTGAAACCTAAAAGTGAAGTTGCGTATGTTACTGGCAACAGTACAATAAGACAGGGTATAGAAAAATTAAAAGCCCATAGATATACGGCAATACCTGTTCTTGATGATGACGGAAGTTATATTGGAACAGTGAACGAAGGGGATTTTCTTAGATATATTGTTGAAAATAATCAATTTAATTTAAAAGATGAGGAACATAAGTATATTAGGGATATAATAAGATTGGATTGGAATCCATCAGTAAAAATAGATATTACAATGGACGAACTTTTTAAGAGGATAATGAACCAGAATTTCGTGCCTGTTGTAGATGACAGAAATCTTTTTGTAGGCATTATAACAAGAAAAGATGTTATAGAATATTTCTACAAGAGGGAAACGGCATTAAATGATTAATGTATAGAGTATTTATTGGTAAAACAATAGATACTCTTTTTTTTGTAGTGAATAGGATTAACAGAGTTAATTTGTTCGGAATGTTAAAAATTAGGCTTGTAATAATTATCTACTAAAAATCATATTATTTTTTGTCAGCAAAATAAGGAGGGCTAACGTGAAAGCCTATATTGAACAAAGAGTAGTGGAAGTAGGTAAGTATATAATTGCAAGCAAAGCTACAGTAAGGGAAACGGCAAAAAAGTTTGGTATAAGCAAGTCCACTGTCCATAAGGATTTAACTGAAAGATTAACAAAAATAGACCCAATACTTGCTAAAAAAGCAAGAAGTGTTTTAGATGTAAATAAAATGGAAAGGCATATAAGGGGAGGTATGGCAACGAGAAAAAAGTACACTGGCAAATAATTTGTGCCTTGACAAGCCAAGGCATTGGATTTATCTATAGGATTCAATATAAAAACAGCATAGGCTGTTTTCAACCTATGCTGTATATTTATATATTGTTTGATTATTTAACAACGATATTTACAATTCTGCCAGGAACATAAATTTCCTTAACAATATTGCCTGAAAGTTTATCGCCTAAAGCAGCCTTAGCAGCAGCAAGAACTGTATCCTTATCAGTCTTAGGGTCAACAGAAAGCTGAACCTTAACCTTGCCGTTAATCTGAACGGCAATGTTTACAGTTTCTTCCTTAAGCTTGCTTTCATCATATTTTGGCCAACCATGAGTAAATACTGATGTATCGTGACCTAAAAGTTGCCACATTTCTTCTGAAATATGAGGAGTAAATGGAGCAAGAAGTAATGTAAGAGTTTCAAGAGAGTCTTTATCAATACCACCAGCAGCCTTAGCAACAGCAATCATCTTGTTAGTATATTCCATGAAACCAGAAACTACTGTATTAAGAGTAAGTGCTTCAAGACGCTTAGTGATTTCACAAGTAAGCTTGTTCTTTACAAATTCCATTTCAGCTGTTGGCTTTTCAACGAGCTTGTCCTTATATTCATTAACGAACTTCCAAACCTTGTTGAGGTAACGGAATACACCGTCAATACCGTTATCATCCCATTCAGAATCAAGTTCAGGTGGTCCAATGAAAAGTTCGTACATTCTTAATGAGTCGCAACCATAGTTTTCAACTGTTTCATCAGGAGAAACTACGTTACCCTTGTTCTTACTCATCTTAGCACCGTCTTTTGTAATCATACCCTGATTGAACAATCTCTTGAATGGTTCATCAAAGTCTACAACGCCGATGTCGTGTAAGAACTTAGTATAGAATCTTGCATATAATAAGTGGAGAACAGCATGTTCAACACCACCTACATACATATCAACAGGGAGCCACTTCTTTAATGCTTCCTTGCTTGCAAGTTCTTTATCATTGTGGTTATCACAATATCTGAGGTAGTACCAAGAAGAACCTGCCCACTGAGGCATAGTGTTTGTTTCTCTCTTAGCAGGGCCACCACAGCAAGGGCAAGTAGTGTTTACCCATTCGTCAATAGCTGCAAGAGGAGATTCGCCAGTATCTGTAGGCTTGTAGCTCTTTACATTTGGAAGAATAACTGGAAGCTGGTCTTCCGGAACAGGAACTGTACCACACTTTTCACAATGGATAAGAGGAATAGGTTCGCCCCAGTATCTCTGACGAGAGAATACCCAGTCACGAAGCTTGAAGTTTACAGTCTTCTTACCAAAGCCTTTTTCTTCCATGTAGTCAGGAACTTTCTTCTTAGCGTCCTCTGACTTCATACCATTGAACTCATTAGAGTTAATCATAATACCAGGTTCAGTATATGCTTCTGTAAGGTTTTCAACTTCCTTACCGTCTTTGCTGATAACCTGAATAATAGGTAAATCAAACTTCTTAGCAAATTCGAAATCTCTGTCATCGTGAGCTGGTACACACATAATAGCACCAGTACCATAGTCGGCTAAAACGTAGTCAGAAACCCAAATTGGAGTCTTAGCACCGTTAAGAGGGTTAATGCCATAGCTACCAGTAAATACACCAGTTTTTTCTTTATCTGTCATACGAGATACGTTAGACTTTGTACTTGCTTCATAGCAGTACTTATCCATAGCATCTTTATATTCAGCAGTTGTAATTTCCTTTACAATAGGGTGTTCTGGAGAAAGAACCATAAATGTTGCACCGTATAAAGTATCAGGTCTTGTAGTATAAACCTTAATAGCCTTATCTGTACCATCAACAGGGAAGTCAATTTCAGCACCGTAGCTCTTACCAATCCAATCAGACTGCATTTTCTTAACCTTTTCTGGCCAATCAAGCTTGTCTAAGTCGTTAAGAAGTCTGTCAGCATACTTAGTAATTCTAAGCATCCACTGTCTTAAATTCTTCTTTGTAACTGTAGCACCACATCTGTCACAAACACCGTTAGTAGCTTCTTCGTTTGCAAGAACGGCTTTACAGTTAGGACACCAGTTTAAAGGCATTTCCTTTTCGTATGCAAGACCATTTTTGAACATCTGAATGAAAATCCACTGAGTCCACTTGTAGTATTCAGGGTCAGTTGTGTTGATTTCCTTATCCCAGTCATAAATAGCTGCAATATCGTTAACCTGTCTTTTAATATTTGAGATACTCTTTTTTGTTGCCTCTGATGGGTGAGTACCTGTCTTGATTGCATAGTTTTCAGCAGGAAGACCGAAAGCATCCCAACCCATTGGGTGAAGAAGTTCGTAACCTTCCATTAACTTCTGTCTGCTTATTACATCAGAAAGAACATAGCCTCTCCAATGACCAACGTGAAGACCGTTGCCTGAAGGATATGGGAACATATCCAAACAATAGTATTTAGGCTTACTGTCATCAGGTGGATTTACGGGATTTTCCTCCCAAATCTTACGCCATTTTTCTTCAATTTCTTTGAAATTATATTTTGTACTCATAAGAATCCTCCATATTAAGTAAATACATATATTTTATACCATATACTTAAAAATTTCAAGTAGTATTGTAGAATTTCTGAATTTTTATACAAAGTATTGCAACAAAAAAGCCGTAAAACCTTTGTTGGATTTACGGCCAAATTTTATTCTTCCATTAAAATATCAAGTGTTTTTAAAGTATTTTCAGTATTGTCTACAATAGGTACAAAACTTATATATGGAGTGTCATTTTGGAATAAGTTATATTTTTTCAATATTTTAGAGTCTTTAAGGCTTATACCATAAGGTTTTAATTCTCCTGTTTCAGGGTCTTTTATATCTAACACAAGTCCTTTTTTTCTAAGTTCATTTACCTTTTCATCAGATAAATAATCAGTAATAGGTGTTGTATATTCTACTTGTGTAAAGTTTTTTGTGTTTTCAGCATTACTTAAAAGCAAGTGAAACTCCAAGGCATAAACGTAGGTATTAAATTTTTGGTTTAAATCTGCCTCAACCATTACATCTGTGCTGTCAGAATAAAAGTTCTGTAGCTGTACTGATGTATGCTCAGGTAAATTAAGTTCCTTATTCAGGTCGGCTGTCATTTTGTCGGTATTTAATGCTGACAAAAATTGTCCATATATAGCAACACCACAAAAATTAGTATCCGGCACTCTTATAAACATTGTATATACTAAAGATGATAGGGCTAATACAGCAAGTATTGTACCAATGATGTGCAACTTGTAGTAGTCCCATATATATTCCAATTTTTTCTTTTTACTTAAATCTTTAAATGTCATTGTTATCCTCTGTTCTAAAATATGTTTTTGTAATTATAGCATAAATGACATTTATATAAAAGAGAAAAATTAATCTAAAATTTTACCGTCAGTTGAAATAGTTACAACACTCCAAGGAATAAATTTACCACTATCCATTAATGCTTTTTTAACGGCATTTTCAATACCACCACAGCAAGGAACTTCCATTCTGACTACTGTAACACTTTTAATATTGTTGTTTTTAATTATTTCAGTAAGTTTTTCTGAATAGTCCACATCATCAAGTTTAGGGCAACCAATAATTGTAACTTTATTTTTCATAAATTCATTGTGGAAGTTGCCATAAGCATATGCTGAACAATCAGCAGAAACTAATAAGTTTGCATTGTTGAAATATGGAGCATTAACAGGCACAAGTTTAATCTGAACAGGCCATTGTCTAAGCTGGCTAGAAATATTAACTTCTGCTGCTTCATGTTCTTCTCTTTCAATAGCTTTTGCCATAGAACCGGGACAGACAAAATCGGATTTCTTCTTTGCCATATTTGCCTTAACAGCGACTTCATCGTAGGGTAAGGCTTCTCTTTCTACAAATGAAATTGCGTTTGTAGGGCAAGTTGGCAAACAATCGCCTAAACCGTCACAATAATCATCTCTTAATAATACAGCCTTGCCATTTACCATACCTATTGCACCCTCGTGGCAAGCTGATGCACAAGCACCACAACCGTTACACTTTTCACTATCTATATGAATTATTCTTCTAATCATTTTTTTGCCTCCTTAAATTTTATATGTTTATTGTACAGTAACTTTTTAATAAAGTATGTTGTATTTACAACAAAATATAAAATTTTGGAGAAGAATTAGTTTTCCCATTTTTGTATAAATGGAATAATGTAGTCACAAGTATCGTCTAAATTGTTTTGAATATTTGTGCTTGTAGCTTTTAAATTTACAGGGTCTATTTCTGTAATATAATATCTATCCTTATTATCCTTATATACTGTTGCAACAAGAGTAGGGCTACTTTCTTTGCTGTGGTAATCTGGAATGTATGAGAACATATATATTGGGTTTGATATACCTAGCTTTTTAAGTGTTTCTACTGTTACATTTTTATAATCGCTGTATTTATCAATGTCTATATGTTCAGCAGTTTTTTGAGATTTTTTTATTGTAGCAACATTCCTGTCAATATGTTTGATTTGGTAATTGTTTTCCTTTAAGGCGTCCATATCCACAGTAAAAATAGTTGGACTATCCTGCTCCATAAACATAACTTCACATTCTTTGGTAGTATAGTAATCATAATAGTCACAAGAAATGTTGAATTTGTTTTTGTCTATTTCTATTCCATAGTAACTATTAATGACTTCCAAAGCCTTTGTTATTGCATCTTCTTTTGATATGAAATTAGGGCTTTCATTTATTGATTCAGGGGCATCTGTTATTGTGCTTTCTACGGGTTTGCTTAATTTGTCTACTATATCAAGCATTTTAGAACAATCGTTTTTGGAAATATATAGTTTGCCATCAACTTCTGTAAGAAGATTATCAAATACAACAATACCATTAAAAAATATTTCGTTGTGGTTAGCTGAAATATAAATGTTCTTATTGTCTTTTGTATATAAAATACTTCTGCTATTATCTTTATTTTTTGGAATATATCCATTTTCAGCCATCAATGTACTAAGTAGAGGCTTATTTATAACCTGTATTCTTGTAGCGTTAGTACAAATAATGGTTGAAAGTGTAATTACAGAAAGAATGGCTACAGCAATAAGTGTGCGAAAACCTATTCTTGTCTTATTTTTATGTAAAATATCATTCATTTTGTTTTTGTGATTTTCAGAAAATACAATATCATCATTAAAATTGTTTTTTATTTCATCGAATATTTCATTTTCAACTTCCGTAGCTGATTTTCTTATTAAATTATCTAAAATATCATCTATAAAATCTTTTGACATATTAAATTTCCTCCTTTAGCATTGTTTTGATTTTTTGTCTTGCTCGCTCAAGTCTTTTTTGTACAGTTTTTGCATATAAGTCCTAGAAAATTTCTAGTTTTTGTTTTGTCTGAAATATCTATGTTATCTAAATGCTTCATTATTTTTATAAAAGAAATCTGAACAGCATCTTCTGCAAGACTTTTATCTTTTAAAATGCTATAGGCAACTTTATACATAAATATGGAATAGTTATTATATAGAATTTCAGCCAAATTTTTTTGCTTGTGTAATAAATTTAGCATTGTGACCTCCTTAAATATTAAAAAACAAATTTGCTTTCTATAATATATAACAAAACAAAATTGCTTTTTGCGACAGAAAAATTGTCTTTTATTGCAAAATCAAAATGTATTTGATATTATTATAAAGTAAAATTATTTAAAATAAAGGTGTTGGATATGGAATATTACGAAAAGGAAAATAGTGTAGTTTTAAAGAATGTAAAGAACTTCAATATTGAAGAAATACTGGAATGTGGTCAATGCTTTAGATTTGAAAAAATAGATGATTTAAAGTACAAAATAGTTGCCTATGGCAGGGTGTTATATATTGCTCAAACAGAAGATGGTGTAGAATTTACTCCTTGTAATAAGGAAGAATTTGAAAATATATGGTACGACTATTTTGATTTGGATACAGACTATAACAATATTATAGAAAAAATATCAAAAAATGACCCAATTATGAAAAGTGCAACAGAATATGCTGACGGTATAAGGCTGTTAAATCAAGAGCCTTATGAATGTCTTTTAAGTTTTATTATTTCTCAGAATAACAATATACCTAGAATAAAGAAAATAATAAGAGCTATGGCCGAAACATATGGAAAGTTTTTAGGAGATGAATATGCTTTTCCTAAACTTGATGAAATAGAAAATGTTACAGTTGAGGATTTAATGGAGCTTAGAATGGGATTTAGAGCAAAGTATATTTTTGACTGTATATCTAAATTAAAAAATGGAGAAGTGGATTTATCAAAGGCTAACACTTTAAATACTGATGACCTTAGAAAAGAACTTATATCTATAAAGGGTGTAGGTCAAAAAGTAGCTGACTGTGTTTTGCTTTTTTCTCTCAAAAGACGAGAAACCTTCCCTACAGATGTATGGATAAAGAGAGTTATGGAGCATTTGTATTTTAATGATGAAGAAAAGGATATAAAGGAAATTCACGCCTATGCACAGGAAAAGTGGGGCAAGTATTGTGGTTATGCACAGCAGTATTTGTTCTACTATGCCAGAAGTCTTAAAATAGGTACAGATAAGGAGAAGAAAAAATGATTGCTACTATTATAAATGCTGTAGCTATTGTCATTGGTGGGTTATTAGGTCTTATTATAAAAGGTAGATTTAATAAAAAGTTGCAAGCCATAGCATCACAGGCAACAGGCCTTTCTGTACTTGTAGTTGGATTAAATACAGCTTTGACACAACTTATTACACAGCCTTGCAATTCAGTATTATTCGTAATAAGTCTTGTAGTCGGAGGTCTTATTGGTACTGTAATTAATGTAGAAGGCAGACTACAGGCTTTAGGTAGATGGGTTGAAAAGAAAGTTGGAGGAAGAAAAGGAGGAGTGTCCAGAGCCTTTGTTACAGCAACACTTTTATATTGCGTTGGTTCAATGGCTGTTGTAGGTTCTATAGAAAGTGGACTTCACCATAATTACAGCATACTTTTGACAAAAAGCATAATGGATATGATATATGCTGTTATAATTGCCTCAACTCTTGGCTATGGTGTTATATTTTCAGCTGTAAGTGTTTTTATATATCAGGGAGCTATTACAGTGCTTGCAGGTGTTGTAGAACCTTATCTTACAGGAGATATAATGAGAGAGATTGCCCTTGTAGGTGGTGTGCTTATAACAGGGCTTGGGATTGATTTGTTAAATATACGCAAAATTAATGTAGGTAATTTGCTTCCAGCCCTCTTAGTACCTGTGTTTTACTATGGTTTTTATTATATCGTTTTTTAAAAATCAGAGAAAATCGAAGAAAATGAAAGAAAATCAAAGATAAATATGGAAAATCATTCTATATTCGGTGTTTTATATGGTTGCATAAAATGGGATTGTAAACTAATATATACCTAACGTTAGCACTCACACTAATTGAGTGCTAACAGCACGAATTAAGTTTAAGGAGGAATTGTAATGAGTTTAAAACCATTGTCAGACAGAGTTGTATTAAAGCAATTAGAGGCAGAAGAAACTACAAAGGGTGGTATTATCCTTACTACTCAGGCTAAAGAAAAGCCACAGGAAGCAGAGGTTGTTGCTGTTGGTCCTGGTGCTGTAGTTGACGGTAAAACAGTTCCTATGACTGTACAGGTTGGTCAGAAGGTTGTATACTCTAAGTATGCCGGAACAGAAGTTAAAAACGATGATGTAGAATATGTTATTGTAAAAGAAAGCGACATTCTCGCTATTGTAGAATAATTTAGGAGGCATTGTATATTATGGCAAAGCAGATTAAATATGGTGTTGAAGCTAGAAAGGCTCTTGAAGCTGGTGTAAATAAGTTAGCTAATACAGTAAAGGTTACTTTAGGACCTAAGGGACGTAACGTTGTACTTGACAAGAAGTATGGTACTCCACTTATTACAAATGATGGTGTAACTATTGCTAAGGACGTTGAACTTGATGACAACTTTGAAAATATGGGTGCACAGCTTGTAAAGGAAGTTGCTACTAAGACTAATGACGTTGCCGGTGATGGTACTACTACTGCAACAGTTCTTGCACAGGCTATGATCCAGGAAGGTCTTAAGAACATTGCAGCAGGTGCAAACCCTATCATTTTAAGAAAGGGTATGGCAAAGGCTACAGAAGCTACTGTAAATGCTATCGAAAAGATGAGCCAGAAAGTAAACGGCAAGGAACACATTGCTATGATTGCTTCTATTTCAGCTGCTGATGAAGAAGTAGGTAATATGATTGCTGATGCTATGGAAAAGGTTTCTAATGACGGTGTTATTACTGTTGAAGAATCTAAGTCTATGCACACAGAACTTGAATTAGTAGAAGGTATGCAGTTTGACAGAGGTTACTTATCAGCTTATATGTCAACTGATATGGAAAAGATGGTTGCAAACCTTGACAATCCATATATCCTTATTACAGATAAGAAGATTAGCAACATTCAGGAAATTCTTCCATTACTTGAAGAAATCGTTAAGATGGGTGCTAAGCTCCTCATTATCGCTGAAGACGTTGAAGGCGAAGCTCTTACTACATTAATCGTTAATAAGTTAAGAGGTACATTCAACTGTGTAGCTGTTAAGGCTCCTGGTTTTGGTGACAGAAGAAAAGAAATGTTAAAGGATATTGCAGTTCTTACAGGTGGTACAGTAGTAAGCTCTGAATTAGGTATTGACTTAAAGGATGCTACTGTTGATATGCTTGGTAGAGCAAGAAGTGCAAACGTAACTAAGGAAAATACAGTTATCGTTGACGGTCTTGGTGATAAGGACCAGATTGAAGCTAGAGTTAGCCAGATTAAGGCACAGTTTGAAGAAACTACTTCTGAATTTGATAGGGAAAAGTTACAGGAAAGACTTGCTAAACTTGCTGGTGGCGTAGCTGTTATCAAGGTTGGTGCTGCATCTGAAATGGAATTAAAGGAAAAGAAGCTCCGTATGGAAGATGCTCTTGCTGCAACTAAGGCTGCTGTTGAAGAAGGTATCATCTCTGGTGGTGGTTCTGCTTACATTCACTGTATTCCAGAAGTTGAAAAGGTTTACGCATCTCTTGAAGGCGATGAAAAGACTGGTGCTGGCGTTATCTTAAAGGCTCTTGAAGCTCCACTTCGTCAGATTGCTGCTAATGCAGGTCTTGAAGGTGCTGTAATCGTAAATCAGGTTAAGAATAGCGAAGTTGGTCATGGTTTCAATGCTCTTACTGAAGAATATGTTGATATGGTTAAGGAAGGTATCATTGACCCAACTAAGGTTACTAAGAGTGCTATCCTTAATGCAAATAGTGTAGCTTCTACAATTCTTACAACTGAAGCTATCGTTGCTGATGAAAAAACAGAAGAACCTGTAAATCCAGCTGCCGGCATGGGCGGTATGGGTGGAATGATGTAAAACACTAAGATAAAATGAAAGCTCGCTTTCGATTTTATCGCAGTGTTTTACCGACACGAAGTCGAAAGACGAAGTGGCGGTAAATGGCATAACTAAAAAGTTATTAACTTTTGTCTATGCCATAACGCAATTACATCATAACCATAAGGTTTAAAATAGAAAAAATATTAGGGCGTGTTTATTGCACGCCCTTTTGTGATATACGAGGTGAAAGTTTGGATAGTATAATTTTTGATTTAGATGGTACTCTCTGGAATGCAACAGAGGGCATAAAAGATACTTGGAATGAAGTTTTAAAGAATTATCCTAATATAAGAGAGCCAATAACTACTGAAGAATTGGAAGGCTGTATGGGATTATTGTTAGATGACATTAGCCGTAGACTATTTCCAAAGGAATCAGCAGAAATGCAACATAAACTTATTACAGAATGTTGTGAGTTGGAGAATAAAGTCCTTGCAGAAAAAGGTGGAATACTTTTTCCAAAGGTACGAGAAACATTGGCAGAATTGAAAAAGAAATATAGACTTTTTGTAGTAAGTAACTGCCAAAGTGGCTATATTGAGGCTTTTTATAAAGGAAATAATATGGCTGAATATTTCGAAGATTTTGAGTGTGCAGGAAACACAGGAAAACCAAAGGGCGAAAACAATAAATTGGTTATAGAAAGAAATAACTTAAAAAGCCCAGTGTACGTGGGGGATACTCAGGGTGATTTACAGTCTGCTATTGATGCAAATATTCCTTTTGTTTTTGCTAAGTATGGATTCGGTAATGTAGATAGGTATGACTACAAAATAGAAAAATTTGAAGATTTACTAAAAATATTTTAGGTTGAATGAAGATACACTGTTTTGACGACAGTGTATTTTTTTTGAATATGAAAGACAAATCCTATGGCTTGATTGTCAAGCCACAAATTAACAAAATTAATTTGTCTAAAAAACTCTTGACAATTAAATATTACAAGTGTAATATTATAGATGTAATATTTAATCAAAGGAGAGATTATATGAAAAAAATTGTTGTTTTATTGCTTATGGTAAATTTATTGCTTTTATCAGGATGTAAAAACAGTTCAGTTGAAACAGTTCAGAAAGATTATAGTAGTTGTTTTAATGGAATTAATGGTTGTGCAGTGTTTTATGACTATGACAAAGAGAAATATGATGTATACAATGAAGAGCAATGCAATACCAGATATTCTCCTTATTCTACTTTTAAAATTGTAGCTGTTTTGGAAGGTCTTAATGATGGCGTGTTAATTTCGAAAAATACCAAGATGAAGTATAATGGAGAGAAATATCCTTTTGATATGTGGAATAAGGATATGAATTTAAATGAGGCATTTCAAACTTCTTGTGTTTGGTATTTTAGGCAAGTAATAGATAACATTGGTCAGGAAAAATTAAAAGAGGCTGTAGATGAATTGGATTATGGAAATTGCGATGTAAGTAAATGGGAAGGAGAGCCTATTAATGTGCAACAAGATTTAAATGGCTTTTGGCTCGGTTCTTCGTTAGAAATAACACCTATGGAAATGGTTAATATTGTAGCAAATATTTTTCAAGGAAAAACGAAATACAAAAATAACGAAATTAATATTTTAAAAGATATTATGAAGTCTGATAAAGAGGGGGTATATGGAAAAACCGGCACTGGCAAGGATAATACAGCTTGGTATACAGGATTTTATGAAATAAAAAACAAGAAAATATATTTTGCAATTCATTTAGACGATAATACAAAGAATGGTATAGTAGGTGCTGAAGCAAAGGAGATAGCAAATAATATTATTGATAGATATTACCGTTCTGATATGTGATTGACAGAGATTTTTTGTGATGATATACTCTGATTACAAAAGTAATAGGAGATGAGAGTATGAGTAAAAATTTGCCAAAAATTTCTGATGCTGAATTTGAAATTATGAAAGTAGTTTGGGATAAAGCTCCAATAAGTACAAATGATGTTATAGATTCTTTTAAAAATAATGATAAATGGAGTTCAAGAACAATACAGACAATGCTTATAAGACTAGATAAAAAGGGTGTGTTGGCTCATGAAAAAAAAGGGAGAACATATGAATATTATCCGTTGGTAGAGAGAAATGAGTACATAGAATTGGAGAAAAATAAATTTTTAAATAAATTTTTCGGAGGTGCTTTTAATAACTTATTTGTAAATTATTTGGAAAATGAAAATGTGTCCGAAAGCGAAATATATCAGTTGAGAAAAATACTAGATGAAAAAATAAAAAAGGAAGATTAATATGTCTTTTTCCTGCTTTTTAATGGAAAATTTTATAGTAAGTATTTTAATAATAATTGTTTATATATTAAAACTGATATTTAAAAATAAAATATCTTGTAGATTAAGTTATTTTATTTGGTTGACAGTCCTTGGTTTTATTATGATTTTACTTTTGCCATTACCAACCTTTGATTACGAAAGTATCATAAAAGAAAATAGTTATATATGTAATGAAAGTGTAAATGAAGAAGTATTGTATATAGGTGAAAGTATAATTAATGATTTTGCAGAAAATATCAGTGTTTGGCAGGAAACTTTTTTTATTAAAATTTTATTTTATATTTGGGTTGGTGGTGTTGTTTTTTCAATTTTGATTTTGATTAGAGATATTATGAGTTTACATAGTATTGTAAAAAAATCAAAATGTGTAAATTCTGATGTTGAGCAATTAATGGAGAAATGTAAAAAGACCATTCAAACAGACATAAATATCTATATAATACAAAGCAAATATATAGATTTTCCTGTTTCCTTTAGATTGAGAAAGTATTACATAGCATTGCCTAATAATATAGATTTTGAAAATGAGGACCTTTTTAATATATTATTACATGAAATTGTACATATAAGGAACAGAGATGTATCAATTAATTATTTTGCTTATATTGTAAAATGTGTCTATTGGTTTAATCCAATAGTAAATTTGGCTATCCAGTCGGTGAAAAAAGAAAGAGAGTTATATTGTGACTATATAGTTATGGAGAAGTTGTCGGATAATGCTCTTAGAATTGCATATGGACATTCTATATTAAATATGGCTGAAAGAAATATAAAATATAAATCTGCTTTTATTGCAAATTTGTTTGTTGGTAAAAAACAACTTTCGAATAGAATTTTTGCTATTAATAACTACTGCTGTGGCGTTAGAAGCAATAAATTGATAACTAATACTTTTGTAGTAATGGTTACATTTATTTTTGTAATAGCTTATATTTTTAACTTTATGGGAAAGGAAAATGATATTTATATACCTGAAAGAGGTTTGAATATTAGTTACGAAAAGGGATTTGATTACTTAGAAAATTATAAAGGCAGTTATGTTTTGTGTGATGTGAAAAATAACAAATATTATGTTGGAGGTACAAAAGGTTTCAAGAGGGTATCTCCATACTCTACATACAAACCTTTCGGAGCTTTAAATGCACTTGAAAATAAAGTTATAACTATAAATAAAAATGAAATTTTATGGAATGGAGATGAATATCCTTTCCCACAGTGGAATGAAAACCAGTCTTTAAATTCGGCTATGAAAAATTCAGTGAACTGGTATTTTCAAAATATGGATAATCAGCTGGGTTTAAAGAAAGTAAAAGACTTCTTTATTAAAATAAATTATGGTAATAAAAGAGTTGGGTTATTTACTAATGACTACTGGTTAAAACCGGTATTGAAAATATCACCTTTTGAACAGGCTGATATGATGAAAAAACTATATAAAAATGATTTTGGTTTTTCTAGTGAGAATATCAATGCTGTAAAAAAATCAATTTTTATAAGTAGGGAAAAAGGTATTAGCTTATATGGAAAAACAGGATCAGGAATTATAAATGGAAAAAAATCCAGAGGTTGGTTCATTGGATATGTGGAAAACGGAGAGGATATGTGGTCTTTTGCTGTATACATATCAGGAGAAGATAATGTAGATGGTATGAAAGCAAAAGCTGTAACTACAAATATATTAAAAGACAAAGGAATACTGAAATAGAAAAAGCTGTCGGGAAACCGACAGCTTTAAAAATCACTATTAAATTACTTAGGCTGCTTGCCGATGTAAGCAAGGATACCACCATCAACGTAAAGAATGTGACCGTTTACAGCATTAGAAGCTTCAGAAGCAAGGAATACTGCAGGACCAGCTAATTCTTCTGGCTTTAACCATCTAGCAGCTGGAGTCTTAGCAATGATGAATGAATCGAATGGATGTCTTGAACCGTCAGCCTGTCTTTCTCTTAAAGGAGCAGTCTGTGGAGTTTCGATGTAACCAGGTCCAATACCATTACACTGGATGTTGTATTCACCGTATTCAGAACAGATGTTTCTTGTAAGCATCTTTAAGCCACCCTTTGCAGCAGCGTATGCAGAAACAGTTTCTCTACCTAATTCAGACATCATAGAACAGATGTTAATAATCTTACCATGACCCTTCTTAATCATTGAAGGAATAACTGCCTTAGATACGATGAAAGGAGCATTTAAGTCAACGTCGATAACCTGACGGAATTCGTCAGCTGTCATATCGCACATAGGAATTCTCTTGATGATACCAGCGTTGTTTACAAGAATGTCAATAACGCCAACTTCCTTTTCGATTGTAGCTACCATGTTGTTTACAGCTTCTTCGTCACAAACGTTACAAACATAACCGTGAGCGTCGATACCAGCTTCCTTGTAAGCTGCAAGACCCTTGTCTACAAGTTCCTGCTTAATATCGTTGAAAACGATTGTAGCACCAGCCTTTGCCATACCACTAGCAATAGCAAAACCAATACCGTAAGATGCACCAGTAACGAGAGCAATCTTACCCTTTAATGAAAAATCAATACTCATTATAAATTACCTCCGTATTTATTATATAGTGATTAATCATAGAATTACCACTATGATTATTAATTATAATACAATATTTTCCTTTTGTCAAAATATTTATTATAAACTTGGCATAAAAGGCGTTTTATATTGCGTATATTACAAAAAAAGAAGTATATACATATATTAATACAAAAAAATACATAAAAAATTAACAAAATATAATGCTGTAAAATATATTATTTGCGTAATATTGCTGAATTCGGCTTGATTTTTAAGTTTAAATGGTGTATAATGGACTAAAAAATTTTAAAGGGAGTTAGGGTGAGATATGAACACAGAGAATACAGAGGTTATGGATTTTGACTTTAGGCGAATATTAGAGGCTATAATTGACAGATGGAAAATGATTGCCATTACAACAATAACATTGGGATTGTGTGCTGCTCTTTATAGTTCGTTCCTTATTACGCCTTTGTATAAGGCTTCTGCAACAATGTATGTAAACAACAACAAGAACACTGTTTCAGAAAACCTTAGTAACAATGATATTACTGCTTCATTACAGCTTGTACCAACAGTAATGAGAATTTTCGACAGCCGTACTACACTTGGTGAAGTAGCTAAGAAAATTGACCTTGGTTACACAGCTGACGATATTGGTAATATGATTTCTTTTTCATCAGCTGAAGATGCTCAGATTTTGACATTAACAGTTGTTAATCCAAATCCTGAACATGCCTACATTATTGCAAATGCTATTGCAGATACTGCACCGATTAAGGCAACAGAAATTATGGATGGTAGTTCTGTAAAGGTTATTGACTATGCTGAAAAGCCAGACCATCCTTTTTCTCCAAAGGTATTGAAAAATACTTTTATGGGTCTTGTATTGGGATTTTTAATAAGTGTTTGTGTTGCTGTACTTATTGAATTGACTGACAACAGTATTAGGGAAGAAAATGATATTAAGAAGTTATATCCAGATGTCCCTATTATAGGTACAGTTCCAGAAATAAAGGTTACTCTTGATGAAAAGACAAACTAAAAGGTGAGTGTTATGAAATTATTTGGGTTAAATAAAAAAACAACTGATACAGTTGTTGAAACTAAAAAAACTGCAGAGGAAAACAGATTACGACTTTTAAACGATGATACTCGTTTTGATATTAGAGAATCTTACAAGGAATTGAGAACTAATATTATGTTCTCTTTGGCTAAAAAGGGTTGTAAGGTTATTGCTGTTACAAGTTCTATTGCCTCAGAAGGTAAGAGTACAACTTGCTTTAATACAGCTATTACATTTGCTGAAACAGGAGCTAAGGTTCTTGTTATTGACTGCGATATGAGAAGACCTAACGTAGCAAAATTGTTAAATGTAAAGGGTGACAAAGGTCTTAGTAATATATTAGTAGGAGAATCTACAGTCGACCAGGTTCTTATTCATTCAGAATACAGTGGACTTGATGTAATTACAGCTGGTAATATTCCTCCTAACCCTACAGAGCTTTTGACAAGTGATAACGTAAGTGCAACAATAGAAGCATTAAAGGAAAAGTATGATTACATATTCCTTGATACACCTCCTGTTACTATCGTAACAGATGCTATTCTTCTTTCAAAAGTGTGTGACGGTTTTATAGTTGTTGTACGTCAGACAAGAGCAGAAAAGAAAATGCTTACAGATGCAGTTAGTAAACTTCGTTTCGTAGATGCAAAGATTATTGGCTTTGTATTTAATGGCGTTGTTGTATCTAAGTCTGGCTATGGATATTATAAGAAAAATTACAAATATAGCAAGTATTCAACTTATTATTGATATTTTGGAGATGATATTGTGATAGATGTACATTGTCACGTTTTGCCTAAAATAGATGATGGTAGCAAGAGTGTTGAAATGTCTATAGAAATGATGAAACAAAGTTATGCTCAAGGCATTGATACTATGATTGCTACACCTCATTTTTACATAAGTCACACATATGTTGAACATTTTGCAAAAAGAAGGCAAAACGCTTATGATACTCTTATGGAAGCAATAGATGGAATGACAGATATGCCTAAATTAAATCTAGGGGCAGAGGTACTTTTCTTCAATGGTATAAGTGTATTTGATGATTTAGAAAAATTGACAGTAAATAATAATGGCGAATATCTGTTATTGGAAATGCCTTTTTCTAAGTGGAATGATAAAATTTTAAGAGAAGTGGAAAGTCTTATGTATGACAGAAAACTTAAAGTTATTATTGCACATATAGAAAGATTTATTGATTTCCAAAAGGGTACAAATTATATAAATGAATTATTATCCCTTGGACCTTTAGTTCAAATGAATGGTGAGTATATAAATGGATTTTTTACAAAATCCAAAGCTCTTAATATGATAAGAGAAGGAAAGGTTCAACTTTTAGGGTCTGATTGTCATAATCTTGATAAGAGATGTCCTAATTTGGGCAAAGCTTTTAGTACCATCGAGAAAAAACTTGGTCAAGATTTTGTTGACAAAATCAATAAAATAGGGTATGATATAATCTATAGTGGGCTAAGTGTATAATTTTGAATGAGTGTGTGTATATGCAGTCGTATGTTTTTGTAGGATTGTAGCTCTATTCGGAGGACATTTACCACTTAATAACCTGTTGTTGTATATTTAAAAATAGGAAGAAAGGGGATTTGTTTGAGAAAAAAAACAAATAAAAAACACATAGGCTTAAAGGTCTTTTTGGTTATTCTTTTTTTCCTTATCCTCGTGTGTATTGCTGTTGCAGTAACTCAAAGAGATAATATCTCGGCAGTTATTGACGCATCAAAGTACAGTAAGGTTGATATTCAGAAACAAATGGATGATACCAAAACAGAAGTACAGAAAACACTTGAGGAATATAATGCTCCCGCTATCCGAGATTTTACTCCACAAGAGGAGGAGGATATAAGAAAGGGAAAAATAACTGCTGATGAGGCTATAGCAAAGATTATTGAAGAAAGTGGAGCTTCACAAGAAATTCAAAGTTCTTCTAGTTCTGATAATCAGGCAAGTAGTGGTAATACTTCTGGCAATGAAAATTCTCAGAGTAAATCAAATACAACGTCAGCAAATAAGGGTTCTGATGTGAATAATGGAGAAGATAGTGTGTCAAGTGTGGTAGGTCAATATACCGTTAGCTTGTATAAATTAAAAGCTAATTATTTGGGACAGATTGGCAATGTAATTGATGAGGCAAAGGCAGCTCGCAAAAATGGAGCTAGTGCATCATCTTTAGCTTCACAGTATATGGGTGAGCTTGCTTCTTTGGAAAGTCAGGCTGATTCTGCTGTTGATGCTGAAATAAGCCAGTTGAGAGAAAAGCTTACTGCCATGGGTGCTGATACAAGCATTTGTGATACAATGAAGTCTTCATATGAAAAAGAAAAAAGATTAAAAAAGGCTTATTATTTAAGTCTTTATAATGAAAAAAAGTAGATATAATGTAAGTAGAAGGTTATTAATTTTAAGGAGGAATATAAAATTATGAAAAAGAAAATCGTTAGTTTTGCAGCAGTTTTAATGGCTATGGCTATGACTACTACATCAGCTTTTGCAGTAACACCTAGAGAATCTGGTGATGTTGATGCTTCTGGCACACTTACAGCAGGCGATGCAGTACAGGTTCTTAATTCTGCAAATCAGGGTACTGAAATTGCAAATGGTGACTTCGATGGTGCTTGGAGCTCTACAGATAATAAGGTAACTGCAGCAGATGCTCAGAGAATTATGGATTATGTTCTTCAGCCAGAAAAGAAGTTTGACGAAATTGTAAACTTAAGAATTTATAGCGAAGCTGGTAAGGGTGAGGGTACAGTTACTAACCTTATTAGTGATATTGAACTTGACAATACAAAGGCTTATGACAATACATACACTGATAAGAATAGTCAGGTAGCAGCTGTTAGCAATGACACTCTTTTAGATGTTCTTAAGACAGCTAAGAATCTTGCAGTTAGCAAGCCAAAGGCTATTGATACACTTGCAACAAACATTAACAAGGTATACTTTACAAGTGCCAACAAGGGTGATGTATATCTTACTTCAGAAGATGGTTGGGCTGTTTTAGCTTATGCGTTAAAGGCTATTAACCCTGTTTCACCTGAAAACTGTGCACTTATTAATAAGCCAGTAGATGAAAAATATGCTACTATGGATGCAACAACAAAGGCAAGAGTTGATGCTTTTGAAGAAATGGGTAAAATTATTACAAAGAATGGTGCTGGACAGTTGGCTCTTACTGCTGATGATGTAGAAAATCTCTATAATTTAGCTCTTAAGGCTTTCCCAGGTAATGGTGAAATTACAGAAGAACAGTATGCTCAGGCTGCTGATGATACTTATGCTATTTATAGCAGTAAGTACGGTGTTTCTATGGAAACTGAAAAGTTAGGTTCATTCGCTGTAGGTCAGAGTACAGACCCTAACTTTAGCACACTTGTTGATTTATTAAGAAACTATGATACAAAGACTATTCAGGACGTAAGAAATGCTCTTGGTGACAAGATTTCTGTTACAACTGGTGCAAACACAGTTGTTGCTGAATTATACGCTGCTGCTGTAGCAAAATAATTAGTTTTGTATATAATGATATAATATAAATTGGGGAGATTGTCTTGTAGGCAATCTCTTTCAATTATAAAGAATTTTAGGAGGTTTTTATGAATTTAAAAAGAATTTTAGCTGGTGCATTAGCTGTAGCTTGTGTATCTAGTGTTAATGTTTTTGCAGCTGATACAACTTCAAAAACAGGCTTTTCAGATGTAAATGAAAGTACAGCTGAAGGTCAGGCTATTGTTAAAATGTATGAAGCTGGTTACATTAAGGGTTATGAAGATGGTACTTTTAAGCCTGATGGCAACATTACAAGAGCTGAATTAACTAGAATTTTTAATCAGGTTTTTGGTTATAAGGCTGATGAAGAAAAATTAAAGACTGTAAAGAACTTTGCAGATAATAATGAAAACGATGCTTGGTATTACAATGATGTAAGAATTGCTCAAAGTAATGGCTATATTAATGGTTTTGGCGATAATACTTTCAGACCAAAGGATAACTTTACTCGTCAGCAGACTTGTGTTGTTCTTGCACAGGCAGCAAAACTTCCTACAGAAGTTAAGGACGATATTAAGATTACTGATGAAGTATCACAGTGGGCTGAATCTTATGTAAAGAGAGCAATTTCAGCAGGTGCTTTTTCACTTGAAAAGAATGAAACTTTCAGAGCAACTGACAATATTACAAGAGGTGAAGTTTGTTTAGCTCTTGCTAAGTATATCGGTACAAATAATTCTGAAACTTCTACAGAAGTAACAACAAAGACAGAAGTTGTTACAAATGCTAATGGCGAAACAGTTACAGAAACTACTACAACTGATTCAACAGAAACTACTACAAAGAACACAAGTTCAAGTGGTGGTGGCGGTGGCTCAAGTAGTGGTGGTTCTAGTTCAGGTGGTAGCTCATCAACTGGAACAACTTCAACAACTACTACTGAAGCAACAACAGAAACTACTACAAGTGGTAAGACAGAAACTACTACTTCAAAGGTAGAAACTACTACAGAAACTACTACAACTGCAACTATTGAACTTACTGCAAAGGAACAGAAGGCGCTTAAAAATATTATAAGAGATACTAAGAGTTATCTTATTCCTTATTGCTCAACAGCTGAACAGAAGGAAGTAGCACAGTATATTTTAAGTGCTATGGAAGCATACTATGCTGACCCAAGTTACGATGTACTTTCAGATATTTCAACAGCTAAGCAGATGTACTATAGTCTTTCAGCAGATGAAAGAAAAGAATTCCAGTCAAACTGCCTTTCTTCTCTCTCACTTTCTGATATTGAAACATTAAAGCCTATTTTTGAACCATTCTTATAATTATGAAAAGAAATTGGTATAAGTATTTATTTATAATTCTTACAGTTTGTGTAATAGGTTTTATATGGTGGAACTCATCACAAAATGGCGAAGAATCCTCTGACATAAGTCAGGGGGTTCTTTATGAAATAATACAGTTATTTGCACGCATAGGTGTGAGTACAGATATAACAGAACATATTGTTAGAAAATTGGCTCATTTTACAGAGTTTACAGCTCTAGGAATGCTTTTAAGCATTGATACTGCTTTATTTTTAAAGAAAATGAAACAATATATATGGGTTCCGTTTTTTGTGGGATTATTAGTGGCTCTTGTAGATGAAACAATACAGTTGTTTCCTATAGGAAGAAGTAGCAAGGTAACAGATGTATGGCTTGACTTTTCAGGTGTAATATTTGGTACGATTATACTACTTGTGTTAAGACAAATTTATCTTTTTAAATTAAGGAAGACCTTGAAATAAAGGTCTTCTATTTTTTTGAAAGAATTTCCACTTAATTTTAATATAATTTTACGGAAATTTCACTTGATATTTGGGGAATGTGTATTATAATGTCATTTGGATAATAATTAATATAAATTTTATACGAGGTGTTATTATGAATAACAGATATAACGGATTTGATTTTATTAGAAAATATATTAATAAAAATGGTGATAAGTATAAATTTAAAGGAGAAACAATAAAGGATTTCCAGAAGTGGAAAGAGGCTGTTATTCCTAGATTAAAAAAAGGTTTGGGATTTGAAAACTTTCCTAAAAATAAATTAAGCTTTAGAAAAATAGAAAAAAATGAATACAAAGATTACATATTAGAAAAAGTTAAAATTTCTACTATGCCTAGTTTGGAAATGCCTTTTTACGTAATGACACCAAAGAAAGGTAATGGTAAAAATATTATTGCACTTCATGGTCATGGCTGTAACGGAAAAGAGGGTCTTATTTCTTCAGAAAAAAATGAAATGGTTTATAGCTATGCTTTAGATTTAATGAAAATGGGATATACAGTTTATATTCCAGACCTTTTAGGCTCTGGTGAACGCAGACTTGGCGTTTACGATGATATACAAAAATCAGATTGTGATGAATTGAATTTTGCATTAATCAGTTTAGGAATGTCATTACAGGGTATTATTGTTTATGAACTTATGTGTCTTGTAGACTACATAGAAAAAGAAGATTCTGTAAAGAAATTAGGTGTAGTAGGTTTTTCAGGTGGAGGCTTTAGTGGATTATGGCTTGGAATTTTAGACAAAAGAGTTAAGTATGTAGCTTCAAGTTGTTATTTCCATAGCTTTAAGGACACATTGTTGTTTACAAACAAGTGTGGCTGTAATTTCATACCAAAACTTTGGAACAGAGTAGATATGGGCGATATGGCTGCTCTCGTAGCTCCTAGACCTTTATATATTGAGGTAGGAACAGAAGATAGTCTTAATGGTGACAGAGGACTTATTGGTGTAAGAGAACAGGTTGACAGAGCTAAAAAAGTTTATAAAATGTTTGATGAAGATGTTGAGTATAAAGAATGTGAAGGACATCATCAGTGGTTTGGTTCTTGTTATGATTGGATAAATAAATTGTGAAAAAATAATTAAAGTTGTTGAATATATCCTATAGCTATGTTATAATTTTGGTGTAATATATAGATTATGCTAAAAACGGAGGTATAAAATGGCAATTATTAATATACTTGATTGCGGTGCAGTTGCAGATGCTAAAACTTCTTGTACTGCTGCTATTAAAACTGCTGTTGATAAATGTGCTGAAAATGGTGGAGGTACTGTTTTTGTTCCTGCTGGTACATATTTAACAGGTCCTATTTTCTTAAAGAGTAATATAAATCTTAATCTTGAAGCCGGTGCTACTTTATTATTCTCAAATGATATTGAAGAATATCCAGTAGTTACTTCTCGTTGGGAAGGTGTTAAGCAGGATTGCTACGCATCTCTTATTAATGCAGATAACTGCGAAAATATTTCTATCACTGGTAGAGGTACTCTTGATGGACAGGGTGCTTTCTGGTGGAAGATTTTTAGAGCTAAGGAAAATAAGTATCCAAGACCAAAGATGATTGCTCCTTACGAATGTAAGAATGTACTTATTCAGGGTGTAACTCTTACAAATTCTCCAAGTTGGACAATCAATACTATACTTTGTGATAACGTAACTATTGATAACGTAACTATCAATAACCCATATGATTCACCAAATACAGATGGTATTGACCCAGAATCTTGCTCAAATATTCATATCAGCAACTGTCACGTTGACGTAGGTGATGACTGTATTGCTATTAAGGCTGGTACAGAAGGTACTGCTGAAAGAGTTCCTTGTAAGAACATTACAATCACAAACTGTACTATGGTTCATGGTCATGGTGGTGTTGTTATCGGTTCTGAAATGAGTGGTTCAGTAGAAAATGTTACTATTAGTAACTGTGTATTCACTAATACAGACAGAGGTATCAGACTTAAGTCAAGAAGATACAGAGGTGGTGCTGTTCAGGATATTAGAGTAGACAATGTAATTATGGAAAATGTACTTTGTCCATTCATTGCAAACCTTTACTATATGTGGGGACCAAGAGGTATGGACCCAGATGTTGTTGATAAGAATCCAGCACCTGTTACAAAGGATACTCCAGTATTCAGACGTTTACACTTCTCTAATATGACTTGTAAGGATGTAAATGCTTCTGCCGGTCACTTCTTTGGCTTAGCTGAAATGTATGTTGAAGATTGTACATTTGAAAATGTATATATCTCTATTGCAGATAATGCTATTGAAGGCGAACCTGCTATGTATGTTGGTGTTCAGCCTGTTAAGGAAAAGGGCTTTGTACTTACAAACACAAGAGGTATTAAGTTCAATAATGTTACAGTTGTTGGCGTAAATGGTCCAGCTTTTGAAGTAGAAAATAGCGAAGATATTACATTTACTAACTGTATTAATAAGAATAATAAGTCAAACAGCGAAATGGTTAAGCAGACAAACTGCAAAAACGTTGTTGTAAAATAATATAATTATAGGCAAGCCTTTTACAGGTTTGCCTATTTTTCTATTTTTCTTCTTTTTTACGTTTCCTCTTAGCTATCTCTCCACCTAATCTGCCACTTTCCCTCGAAGTAAGACTTTTCCAACCTAATTTTTCTATTTTATCCCACAAACCTATTTCTTTTGCCACTTCACACTTCATAATATATTCAGGTGTAATTTTTTTCTTCTTTTCCATATATTTTTCACTCCTTCTTTAAAAGTTTGCCCAAATTCAACAAAAATATTTTACAGCATTGACAAGGAAGATATATAGTGGTATATTAAAAGTAAGTAATAAGATAGAGGTGCGATGTTTATTAGTAGATTTACTGACGGACAGAAACGGTTGAGGTAAGTAGAAAGGAAATGTTGCCGAAGAATTGCATTTTTTCTGTAGATGTAGTTCTGGTTGCTGTGGCTAATAGCCCTGTGACTGTCACTATGTAGGCGAGGTAGCCTTTAGTGGAGCGCTATCTGTGTTAAGAATTCGCACAGACCGCTCAAGACGGTCTGTTTTTTTATACAGATTAAGCACTTATTATTAAATAAAATATATAATATAGGAGAGAGGAAAATGAAAAAGGAAAAGTACAATGTAGGTATTATTGGTGCAACTGGTATGGTAGGTCAGAGATTTATTACTCTTCTTCACGACCACCCATGGTACAATATCAAGGTTCTTGCAGCATCTCCAAGAAGTGCAGGTAAGGCATACAAGGATGCAGTAGGTGCAAAGTGGTGTATGGACGAAGAAATTCCAGCAAGCGTAGCAGATATGGTTGTTATGAATGCAACTGATGATGTTGAAAAGATTGCTAAGGAAGTTGACTTCGTATTCTGTGCTGTAGATATGAAGAAGGATGAAATCAAGGCTCTTGAGGAACGTTATGCAAAGGCTGAATGCCCAGTTGTTTCAAACAACTCAGCTCATAGACATACTCCAGATGTTCCTATGATTATTCCTGAAATCAATCCTCAGCATCTTGAAATTATTCCAGCTCAGAAGGAAAGACTTGGTACAAAGAGGGGCTTCATTGCTGTTAAGTCTAACTGTTCTTTACAGTCTTATCTTCCAGCTATGGCTGTTATTAATATGAAGTATCCTATTGACCATGCTTTAGTTACAACTTATCAGGCAATTTCAGGTGCTGGTAAGACTTTCGAAACTTGGCCAGAAATGGTAGATAACCTTATTCCATATATCGGTGGCGAAGAAATGAAGTCTGAAGTAGAACCTAACAAGGTTCTTGGTAAGATTGAAGGTAAGGAAATTGTACCTTCTAATGAACTTTCTATTGAATGTCAGACTTATAGAGTGCCTGTATCAAACGGTCACACAGCTGCTATCTTCTTCTCATTCAAGGACGGCGTAAATAAGCCATCTGTAGAAGAAATTGAAAAGATGTGGGCAGACTACTCTGGTGAACCACAGAAGCTTAACCTTCCTCACGCACCAAAGCAGTTCATCCATGTTTATACTGAAAAGGACCAGCCTGACCAGCCACAGATTAAGACTGCTCGTGAAATTGATGGTGGTATGGCTATTTCTTGTGGTCGTCTTAGAGAATCTAACCAGTACGATTACAAGATGGTTTCTATGAGCCACAATACTCTCCGTGGTGCAGCAGGTGGTGCTGTTCTTCTTGCTGAACTTCTTACAGCAAAAGGTTACATGGACTAATTTTGTAAATTGATGATTGTGTCGGAATTGATAAAAATGGTCAATTCCGGCATTGAATATAGAAGGGAATTGATATAAATGGCAAAGACTTTACTTTTTACAGGTGCAGGTGTTGCTATTGTTACTCCATTTAATGCTGATGGCAGTGTAAACTATGACTCGCTTAGAAATATGCTTGAATATCAGGTAGAAAATGGAACAGACGCAATTATTATTTGTGGTACAACAGGCGAGGCCTCTACACTTACTGATGAAGAACAGATTAGTGTTGTTAAGTTTGCAGTTGATGTTATTAATAAGAGAATTCCAGTTATTGCTGGTGCTGGTAGTAATGATACTGCTCATGGTGTTCAGCTTTGTAAGAAATGTGAAGAAGTTGGTGCTGACGGTCTTTTGATTGTAACTCCATACTACAACAAGACTACTCAGAAGGGTCTTGTTAAATATTATGAAGCTATGGCAGGTAGTGTTAATATTCCTGTTATTGTTTATTCTGTTGCAGGTAGAACAGGTCTTAATATTAAGCCTGAAACTGTTGCAGAAATTGCTAAAATTGATAATGTTGTAGCTATTAAGGAAGCAAGTGGTGACCTTTCTCAGGTTGCTAAGATTGCTAATCTTTGTGGCGATAAGATTGCTATTTACTCTGGTAATGATGACCAGATTACTCCACTTTTATCTTTAGGTGGTAAGGGTGTTATTTCTGTTTTATCTAATGTAGCACCTAAGTATACTCACGATATGGTTATGTCTTTCCTCAATGGCGATGTAGCAAAGGCTGCTGAAATGCAGGTAAAGGCTATTCCATTAGTAAATGCTTTATTTAGCGAAGTAAATCCTATTCCAGTAAAGGCTGCCCTTAATATGATGGGTATGAATGCTGGTGGTTACCGTTCTCCACTTTGTGAAATGGAAGATTGTAACAAGGCTGGTCTTGAAAAGGCTATGAAGGATTTCGGTATTCTTTAATACAACTTTTACCTATGAAAAGGATGTGTACAGATTGGTAAAAATTATAATGCACGGATGTAACGGTAAAATGGGTAAGGTTATTTGTGATTTAGTTAATAAAGATGCTGATGCAGAAATAGTTGCAGGTATTGATATTGCTGGTGCAAATGCTCCTTTCCCTGTTTTTACTGATATAAAGGACTGTAATGTAGAAGCAGATGCTATTATTGATTTTACTACTGCAAGTGCTGTTCCAGCTGTTATTGATTATGCAGTAGAAAAGAATATTCCAGCTGTTATTTGTACAACTGGTCTTTCTGATGAAACAATGGATATGCTTAAAAAGGCATCTGAAAAGGTTGCTATGTTTAAGTCTGCTAATATGAGTCTTGGTATTAACCTTATTGCTACAATTTTAAAGAAGTATTCTGATGTTTTATATCAGGCTGGCTTTGATGTTGAAATTGTAGAACGTCATCACAATCAGAAGATTGATGCTCCAAGTGGTACAGCAATTCTCCTTGCAGATGCTGTAAACGAAGGTGTTGGTGGCGACCTTGAATATGTCTATGACAGAAGTCAGGTAAGACAGAAAAGAGATAGAAAAGAACTTGGTCTTTCTGCTGTAAGAGGTGGTACTATTGTTGGTGACCACGAGGTTATTTTTGCAGGACAGGACGAAGTTATTGAATTTACTCATTCTGCCCATAGTAAGGAAGTTTTTGCAGTAGGTGCTGTAAAGGCTGCTAAGTTTATAAAGGGTAAAAAGCCTGGTATCTACGATATGCAGGATGTTATGAGTGAAATTTAATTCCAAATATAACATAAAAGAGGCAACTGTTTCTAATTTATAGAAAGGGTTGCCTTTTGTATTACTTAAAAATCTCTTATTGGAAGTTTTATATCAAATACTTTTAAACTTAACCTTGTTTTTATGGTAGTTGTGTGGTATTCTATAGAAAATAAATTTACTAAGGAGGATAAAAATGGATAAAATTAGAGTTGCTATATTAGGGGCAGGTACTGTTGGAACAGGTGTATATAAGCTTATTAACAAACAGGCTGATGAAATGATTCACAAGGTTGGGGCTAATATTGAGATTGCTAAAATCTTAGTAAGAAATAAGAATAAAACTAGAGATGGTATTGATTCAGCATACCTTACTGACAATTTTGATGACATTTTAAATGATGATTCTATTAATATTGTAGTAGAAGTAATGGGTGGAATTGAACCTGCAAACACATATATTACACAGGCTTTAAAGGCTAAGAAGAATATTGTTACAGCAAATAAGGACTTAATTGCGTCAAAGGGTCATGCACTTATGGAATTAGCAAAGGAAAATGGCTGTGATTTACTTTTTGAAGCAGCTGTAGCAGGTGCTATTCCAATTATAAGACCATTAAAGCAATGTTTAGCCGGTAACTATATTTCTGAAATTATGGGTATTGTAAACGGTACTACTAATTTTATTTTAACTAAAATGACTAAAGAGGGTATGGACTTTGATGAAGCATTAAAAATTGCTCAGGATTTAGGATATGCAGAAGCCGACCCTACAGCTGATATTGAAGGTTATGATGCTGCCAGAAAGATGGCTATTATGGCATCTATTGCCTTTAATACAAGAGTTACTTTTGATGATGTAGCTACAGAAGGTATAACAAAGATTACATCAAAGGATATTAAGTATGCAAAGGATATGGATTGCACAATTAAGCTTTTAGGTGTTGCAAGAAATGACGGTAATGGCATTGAAGTTATGGTTCATCCTATGCTTATATCATCAAACCACCCATTAGCTACAGTTAATGATTCATTTAACGCTGTTTTTGTTCATGGCGATGCTGTTGATGACGCTATGTTTATGGGTAGAGGTGCTGGTGAGCTTCCAACTGCTAGTGCGATTATGGGTGATGTTATTGACTCAGCTAGAAATATTATACACAACTGTACAGCAAGAATTGGTTGTACTTGCTACAAGTCTATTCCAATTAAGAATATAGAAGACACAAAGTGCAAATACTTCCTTAGAATGCAGGTTTCTGACAAGCCAGGTGTTCTTGCAAGTGTAGCTAGTGTTCTTGGTAACAACGATGTTGGTATTGACAGAGTTATTCAGAAAACTAAGAAAAATGGTCTTGCTGAATTAGTTGTTATTACTGACTTAGTTCTTGAAAAGAACTTCAGAGATGCTATAACAATTTTCAATGGTATGTCAATGATTAATGAAATTTCTTCAATAATCAGAGTTTACAAGAACTAAGAAAATTAATTCCTTAGTAAATAGAACACCTCCAAAGGAGAATTAAATCTCTTTTGGAGGTGTTTTTTACATTGTGTGTATATGATTATGTATAGGTAAGTTTTCAATTTTATGTGTGTGGCTGTGTTCTTCAGTATTGCTATTATGTATATGAAGATGAGAATGAGTGTGACTATGCTCATGACAATGAGTTACGCCATTACTATGAGTGTGCATATGAGTGTGTATGTGTATATGCTCGTGAGAATGTTGCAACTGTATTGTATCGTGAGTTACCAATACTGTACCTATAATCATCAATATAAGGGCAATATAGAAGTTTATTTCTATAGCAGTACCAAATAATGCAAAAGAGAAAATTACCCCTAAAAATGGCGAAATAGCATAATATGCACTTGTTTTTGCTGCCCCTAGGTATTTCTGTGCCATAATATAGAATTTAATACTTAATCCATAAGAAACAAAGCCTAAAATTAATGTAATAAGTATAAATTTAATATTAGGTAAACTTTCTTTTATTGCTAAACCTATTATTAGAGAACCCATACCTGAGAATAAGCCTTTTAAAACAACTATTTCAGTAGAACTCTTACTCGATAACTTTCTGGTACAGTTGTTTTCAAAACCCCAACATACACAGGCACAGAGGATAAGAAGTGAACCTTTTGAAAAAGTGAAGGCTGACATATCCTCAAAGGAAAGTATAATAGTAGATACAGTTATAAATAATATTGCAGTCCATAGTTTTGGTGATATAATTTCTTTAAAACAAACCAAGGCTATGATTGATGTAGCAACAATTTCAAAATTGTTTAAAAGTGATGCATTAGCTGAATTTGTCATTGTTAAGCCAAACATTAAGAAAATAGGAGCTGCAATATCCAAAACTATCATTCCCAAAGTATAGGGCAATTCAGCTTTAGTTAATTTTTGTGTTTCGTCCTTTTCTTTGTGTATTATAGACAGTAAAGACATACCTATGCCGGCACCTAAATATAAAAATCCGGCCATTAATGTTGGTGGAATATTGTTTAAAAGAAGTTTAGACAGTGGTATGTTTACAGCATATAGGGCAGCTGCCAATATTGCGTATATTATAGCTGTTTTAGACATATTTTTCATTTGCATTATTCTCTCCTTTAAATTGAAATTATAATCTTCAAAAGGCATTATTATTACTTAATTACCTCTCGCTTCATATATAGTATAGGATATGGGTTCCCCTGTTCATCATAATCAGTTCTTTTATAAACATAAAATTCCATATGTTCATAAAAAGCTTTGGCTAGAGGATTTTGTTCATTTACAGTTAATTCATTAATATTATAATTTGCTATGCCATATTTAATTAATGCTTTTCCTATGCCTTTTCCTCTTTCACTATCTGCTACAAATAACATTTCCAATTTATTTTCAGCAATCCCCATAAGACCCATAGGGGTGTCAAAATCATCTTTAGCAACAATTAAATGTGGAATATTGTTTAATGCTTCTGGAATATATTTTTTATTTGTTGAATTTCATCATCTGACAAAAATTTATGCGTGGATTTTACAGTTTCTTCCTATAGATTAACTAAATATCCAACAAGGTCAGATGTTCGGTAATCAATTTCAAATATTTTCATATTTTCTCCATATTATTTTATAATTTTATAGTTATTTTTTTCTAAAATATCTATAGCTTTTTGAAAGTTTTCTTCTTTAGTTAATATATAATCTGTGTTATAGGTAGAAATAGCAAATATTCCTATTTTGTTTTCTGCCAGTAAAGTAGAGATTTTAGAAAGTATTCCAATAAGAGAAAAGTCTAAAACACTATGTATTCTAAAGGCTTTCCAACCTTTATCAATGTGGGTTGCATTATTGGGAACTTTGTTTGTTTCACACACAAGGGAATTTTCTTCATCAGTTTTACCGATGAATACATATTCATCATTTATATTTATGGTGTTGTAGTTCTCAACCTTACAAATAGAAAATTTTCTATCTATGATTTTAATTTCCAAATAATCATCTCCTATATACTATTATACAGCAAGTGAGAAAATTTGCAATTTAAAATAATTTACATTGTTAATTTGTGGCTTGATAGGCAAGTTATTGGATTAATCTTTCCGATTCATTGTTCAGAACATTTTGCTATGCAAAATGTGGCTAGTAAACTAGCCATCGGATTTATCTTTCCGATTCATTATAAAAAAATAGGGCAGGTTAAAAAACCTACCCTATTGATAAAATAAAATTACTTATCTAAGTTGAAATATTTAGCTGCGTTACCGTAGCAAATATCAGAAACTAACTTACCAGCAAATTCGATGTCATTAGCATATTCGCCATTTTCAATCCATTCACCGATGATGTTACAAAGAATTCTTCTGAAGTATTCATGTCTTGGGTAAGATAAGAAACTTCTTGAGTCAGTAAGCATACCAACGAATTTACCAAGTACACCTAAGTTACCAAGTGCCTTAATCTGAGCTTCCATACCGTCCTTGTTGTCATTGAACCACCAAGCAGTACCAAACTGAATCTTAGATGCAGCTTCAGGTCCCTGGAAACAGCCGAGGATTGTACCGAATACCTGATTATCAGCAGGGTTACCAGCGAATAATAAAGTCTTAGGTAACTTATTGTTGTAGTCAAGAGCGTCTAAAAGACCTGTTAAACCTTCAACAGTTGACCAGTCAGAGATACAGTCGAAACCAGTATCAGGACCCATCTGTTCAAATCTTCTAGTGTTGTTATCTCTCTTGATGTTTAAGTGAATTTCCATAGCCCAGTTTCTATCAGCGTACATTTCGCCTAAGAATAACATAAGCATAGTTCTATACTTTTCACAATCTTCTACGCTTGGCTTGTTACCGGCAAGAGCAGATGCGATAATAGAATCGATTTCAGCTTCATCAGCCTTTCTAAATGGAACGTAAGTAAATGCGTGGTCAGATGCCTTACAGCCAAGAGAATCGAATAAATCAGCTCTCTTAACGAGAACAGCCTTTAAGTCAGCAAAAGTCTTGATTTCAGTATTTTCTGTAGCACCAAGAGTCTTGATGTAATCAGCATATGTTGGAGCATCAATGTTAAGAGCCTTATCTGGTCTCCAAGCTGGGTATACCTTGAATGCAGTTTCTTCAGCTGCAAGTTTCTTGTGCCATTCAAGTGAATCAGCAGGGTCATCAGTTGTATTAATAGCCTTAACGTTAGAACGCTTGATAAGTTCTCTTACCTTAAATTCAGGTTTAGCAAGCATTTCGTTAATCTTGTCGTGAATTTCAACGGCATTGTCCTTTGTTAAAGGTTCGTAAATACCGAAGTATCTCTGAAGTTCAAGGTGAGTCCAGTGGTAAAGTGGATTACCAATAGCATACTGAATAGTTTCAGCCCACTTTACAAACTTGTTAAGCTTGTCAGCATTCTTGCCAGTAATTTCTTCTTCAGGTACACCTAAAGAACGCATAGCTCTCCACTTGTAGTGGTCGCCACCAAGCCATACATCAGAAATATCTTCAAAGTTCTTGTTTTCATAAATTTCCTGTGGATTTAAGTGACAATGGAAATCATAAATAGGCTCGTTCTTTGCATAGTCGTTAAATAACTTCTTTGCAGTTTCAGTTTTTAATAAGAAATTTTCATCAATAAAACCCATTTTTTTGTGTCCTCCAAAAAATAAATTAGATTTTTATATAAATGTATTATAAAGTTACACCATTCTTAAAGATAGCGATTTCTCTATATCCATTAATTTCATTTTTAGTTTTCTTTCTGTCAGAAGCAACATCAAGGATATACTTGAAGAATTCTTCTGCATACTCGTCCATCTTCTTGTCTTCAACTAATCTACCAGCATTCCAGTCAATCCAGTTAGACTTTCTTTCAGCAAGTGGAGTATTAGTTGCAATCTTAACAGTAGGAACAGGTGAACCAACTGGAGTACCTCTACCTGTTGAGAATAAGATAACGTGGCAACCTGATGCCATCATACCACTAATAGCTACGATGTCGTTACCAGGACCCTGTAAAAGAGAAAGACCGTCAGCAACAGCCTTTTCGCCGTACTTCAATACGCCCATAACATTTGAAGTACCACCCTTTTGAGTACAGCCAAGTGACTTATCTTCAAGAGTTGTGATACCACCTTTTTTGTTACCAGGAGAAGGATTTTCGCCTACAGGTTCGCCATGGCTAAGGAAATATTCCTTAAAGTTGTTAATAAGGTCAACTGTCTGCTGGAAAAGCTCAGGAGTTTTACATCTATCCATAAGCATAGTTTCAGCACCAAACATTTCTGGTACTTCTGAAAGAACTGTCTTACCACCGTTAGCAACCATAATATCAGAAATTCTACCAATAAGAGGGTTAGCAGTAATACCAGATAAACCGTCAGAACCACCACATTTAAGACCAATAACTAACTTAGATACTGGACATTCTTCCTGCTTAAACTGTTCAGCATATTCAACAAGTTTGCCCATTTCTTCCATAGCAGCTTCAATTTCGTCTTCGTGGTCCTGAACAACTAAGAACTTAACTCTTTCGTCGTCCCATTCGCCGAGAACCTTTTTAAATTCATTAAGGTTGTTGTTTTCGCAACCTAAACTAAGAACTAAAACACCGGCAGCATTAGGGTGATTTACCATACCCTTTAAGAGTTTCTGAGTATTTTCGTGGTCTTCACCAAGCTGAGAACAGCCATATGGGTGAACGAAGTTATAAATACCGTCAACTCTGCCACCAAAACGCTTGTTAGCTTCAGCAACAATAGCATTAGAAACACCATTTACACAACCAACAGTATTAACAACCCAAATTTCATTTCTGATACCAACTTCACCATTTTTACGAACATAGCCCATAAAAGTATCTTTTCTAGTAACAGGAATATCCTTGAGCTTTGGATTGTAAGTGTATTCAAGTGTAGAACTAAGGTTAGTCTTTACATTGTGAGAATGTACCCATTCACCAGCCTTAATATCCTGTGTAGCATGACCGATTGGATAGCCATACTTAATGATGTTTTCCCCTTCTTTAATGTCAACAAGGGCCATTTTATGGCCCCTGTCGATATTGTCAACTGCTTTTACACCGAAGATTTCTTCGCCAGCAGTAATATTACGAAGGGCTACAACAACGTTATCATTATCATTTATCTTAATAGCATTGTTTGTATCCATATTTTCCTCCGAATTTATTTAATTATGCTAAAACCTTTTCAACTTCAGAAACAACACCGTTGTTTAAGATATTGTATAAGTGGTCTGCAACAACTTCAGGGAAGTTACCTAATTCAGTATTAAGGTCTTCACCAAGCCAGAAGTCTTTATTTCCGCAAACCTTAGTAACGAGTTCAGCAACCTGAGCCTTGTCAGTAACATCAACGCCTGTCCAAGCATTCTTGTAGAATTCAAGAACTTCTGGAGCATCCTTGATTAAGTATTCTTCGTCGCCTCTCTTACCGATTAAAGCACCTTCTCTAATTTCAGTACCTCTGTAGAATGCAAGGTATGCAGCAAATGAGAAAGTAAGAATCTTAGGAAGTTCCTTCTTCTGTGCATAGTATTCGTTAATAGTGTGAAGTACACGAGCTTCCCACTTAGAAGTAGAATTTAAAGAAATGTCTAAAAGCTTATGCTTAATGAATGGATTCTGGAATCTATCAAATACAGCATCAGCAAAGCCCTTAAGGTCTTCAAGAGTAAGTTCTGGGCTAACGATAGCAGGGATAATTTCGTTGTTAAGAGCATCTTCAAGATACTTGTAGAACATCTTGTCTGCCATTAATTCGCCAACTAAGTTGTGACCAGCAAGGAAAGCACCAAGTACAGAGCAAGTGTGAGCACCGTTAAGAATTCTAACCTTTCTCTTCTTGTATGGCTTTACATCTGGAGTAAAGATAACCTTAAGACCAGCCTTAGGGAATGGAAGTTCCTTTTCAAGTTCAGCAGGACCTTCGATAACCCAAGTGTGGAAGATTTCACTTGTGTCAATAGCATTATCCTTGTAACCAAACTGTTCGCATAATGCTTCAGCTTCTTCACGAGGGTAACCAGTAACAATTCTATCAACAAGTGTGCTAGTGAAGATACAAGCGTTTTCAATCCAGTTGATGAATTCGTCGCCTAACTTCCAGTTAGCAGCATGCTGAAGAACATACTTCTTTAATGTCTTACCATTATCATCAATAAGTTCGCAAGGGATAAATACAAGACCCTTGTTCATATCACCATTGAATTCCTTAAATCTTACATATAAGAAGTTACAAACCTTAGCAGGGAAAGAGTCCTGTGGCTGGTCAGTAACCATATCTTCTTCTTTCCAAGAAATACCAGCTTCAGTAGTGTTAGAAACTACGAATCTGAGCTCTGGGTTCTTTGCACAAGTATTGTATGTATCAAGGTCAACATATGGGTTGATACATCTGTTTACGCAAGTAATAAGTCTTTTAGCTGCAACTTCCTTGCCATCTTCACGACCTCTAGCAATAAGAGTGTAAAGACCTTCCTGTTCGTTAAGAACGTTTCTTAAGAAGTCACCACCAGGGATAGGCTGGATAAGAGTGATACCACCTTCAAATAAGCCCTGTTCATTAATTTCGTCAAACATATAGTCAACAAAGGCACGAAGGAAATTACCTTCACCGAACTGAACTATCTTTTCAGGGAGAGTTTTCTTTGTACCGATTTTTAAATCATCGTTGAATTTAAAACCGTTTGTTAAAAGTTGTCTGTTTAAATTTTCCATGGGATATACTACCTCCATAATATTATAGTAAAGTTATTTTACCTATTTACATAATACTATATTTTTACTTTAAAATCAATAGAAATGCAGTTTTAAAGTTAGTTTTTTTATTAAATTAATAAAAATTTCAGTATTGTAAATGATTACATTGCTTTTATAGTGTGCTTAGACCTAATATTACAAGCCATCGTATTAATCTTTAGAAATTAATAAAAAAATAAGGTAGAAGTCAATTTTCAACTTCTACCTTTATTTTGTACAATATTTATTTTTTTATTACTGTCTTCTTCGTCTTATAGGAGGTCTGTCTGTGTTTTCAGATCTTCTTCGTCTTTCCTCCATTGACCTTTGCATTTCACGTCTTCTTTTTTGCAATCTCAATTCTTCAGCACTTCTTGTTCTTGATGAACTACTATTTCTAGGTCTTGAACTAGTTGAACTGTTTGATGAATGTCTCTTTGTTGTAGAATTTTTTGAAGAAGAATTCTTACCGGATTTCTTTCTGCGTTTCTTCTTTTTCTTTTTGTTAATATTGTTTCTTACAACTAATAAAATAATAATTATAATTACAACTGGAATAATGAAAATTAAAGCATTTAAAATTGTATGTAAAACAGATTTAACATTGTTTATTAATTTCATTTCAGCAAGCTGTTTATCAGATTTTGATTCCACAGAGTTAGATGCTGTAATATCAGCTGTAGCAATGGTTTTATCTTTGTATGTAAATTCCATTGTGCCAACTTTGTCGCCTTCTTTTATTGGGGCATATATTTTATTTGCGTTGTTGTCTTTGCCATAATCAATGACAGCCTTTGTTTTTACATCATTTGCTGAAACAAAGCTTGGAAGTTTAGCACTTACATCGCCAGCAACAGTTACATTTAATTCCCCAACATTGTAATCTTCACTTAAATATGTCTGGTATACAGGAATTTTATCTGTGTATGTTCCGGCAGTATAGACTTTGTTATCTTTGTAAACTGAAAAACCATAGTCAAGTAATGTTTTAGAGTCTGTATAGGCCTGATTATAACCATTTGCCTTCATTACAACAGATATAAGCTTTACGCCGTCTTTTTCAGCACAAGTTACAAGAGTGTTTTTAGCATCATCATGGAAACCTGTTTTACCACCAATAGCATACTGATAGTAATAATCAGATGTTGGCTTAAGCATTTTGTCCTTGTTATGTAAAAATCTCTGAGGACTTTTGTTATTAGCTGGAATTGTATGGTCTACAGTTCCCCAAATTTTGCTAAAGTTTTCGTCTTTAATAGCATTAAAGGCTATTAAACTCATATCATATGGTGTAGTATAATGGTCTACATCATGGAAACCGTGAGGATTATTAAAATGAGTATCCTTACAACCCCAGTCCTGAGCCTGTTTGTTCATTCTCTCTACGAATTTCTCAACAGTACCGTCTATATGTTCAGCAACCATCATACAAACTTCATTGGCTGATTCCATCATTATACCATAAAGACCGTCAAGGAAAGAAATCTGTTCGCCTTCTTTTATACCAATGATACTACTGCCTTGACCTATGCCATAAATAGCATTGTGAGATGCTGTAAGAGTATCATCAAACTTACCATACTTACAAGCAAGATAAGCTGTCATTATCTTTGTGATACTTGCAGGATAGAGCTTTTCGTGAGAGTTTTTCTCGTAAATTGTAACACCAGTATTGGCGTCAATAAGAATAGCTCCTCTGGCATCAATATTCAAAACCTTAGAACTGTCAGCATAGTTATTGATAACTGACGGTTCTTCCGTAGTAGCCTCTGTTGTTGTTTCAACTACAGAAGTAGGTTGAGCATAAATATTTGAAAAAAATGTTGTTAAAATTATCGAAAATATGGTAATATATATAGTAATATGTCTTTTATACATAAAATTTCTCCTAAAAATATTTACAAAGCAAATTATTTAATCCTTTGCTTAAAAATGCAACCTATGTATTATATAATAACTTTAATTTTAATTCAAGAGATAAAATGATTTTTTAATTTTATTTTAAAATAACAGTTGACAAAAATATTTTTATGACAGAAAATAGAATGGTGTAAAAAGGAATAATTAAATGTAGGGGTTGAAATTATGGCAAACAAAATTTTGGTTGTTGATGATGAAAAATTAATTGTAAAAGGAATAAAGTTTAGCCTTGAACAAGAAAATATGGAAGTTGATGTGGCATATGACGGAGAGGAAGCCTTCAATCTTGCTAAAAATAACAACTATTCCATTATTCTTTTAGACGTAATGTTGCCTAAAATTGACGGGCTTGAAGTATGCCGTATGATTAGAGAATTTTCAAATGTTCCAATCATTATGGTTACAGCAAAGGGCGAAGATATGGACAAGATTATGGGTCTTGAATATGGTGCTGATGACTATATTACAAAGCCATTTAATATTCTTGAACTTAAGGCTAGAATTAAGGCTATATTAAGAAGAAGTGTGAGAGTTGTTACTCACGAAGAACCAAAGAGCAACGTTATAAAATCAAGAGATTTGGAAATTGACCTTGAAAGCAGAAGATGTTTCATAAATGGCAAAGAAAAGAACCTTACTGCTAAGGAATTTGATTTATTAGAATTGTTTATGAAAAATCCAGGTAAGGTATACAGCAGAGATAATCTACTTACTACAATTTGGGGTGCCGGTTATCCGGGAGATGTAAGAGCCGTAGATGTTCATGTTCGTAGATTAAGAGAAAAAATAGAGGCTGTTCCTAGTGAACCAGAGTATATTCACACTAAATGGGGAGTTGGTTACTATTTCCAGTAAAATAAGATGGTATCAAACCGTTAGATTTAAACTTTTTACGGCTATTTTGCTTGTGAGTATAGTTCCACTTATTATATTCTCAATTTATATGGTCCATACACTAGGTAGATATTTTGAGGAGTCAAGTGAGAGAGAGGCTCTTTATCAGGCAAATAAAATAGCTGGGTCTATTCAGAAAGCTGGATACCTTACTTCTCCTGATAACAAAGATGCTTTAATTACTGAATTAAGTGATAAAAGCAGTGAAGGTGGGTTTAGAATTATTGTTGTAGACTCCAACGGCTATGTTGTAGCTGACACAAATAATTCTGCTACAGGTAAGGTCTATCTTGTGCCGGAAATATTGGTAGCTCTTTCTGGTAGAGATGAGGCAAATTTAAGACAAGATGAAAAGGCTGTTTATGCCTCTGCATATATTGAAAATTCAGCATCCAAAAAAGTAGGTGCTGTGCTTGTGGTTACATCATTTGACGATATTCATACATTATTAAGCGAGATTAATGCTCGTTGGATGGTAATTGCCATACTTATAGCTATTATAGTTATAATTTTGGTTTTTGTTATGGCTCGAATTATAATGGAGCCTTTAAAAAATATTTCTGTTACTATACAGAAAATATCAGCAGGGCAGTTGCACCAGAGAATTGAAACAAAGGGACACGATGAATTTGCTCATCTTGGTGAGGCTATCAACAATATGACCACTAGATTGGAGCAAATGGATTCATCAAGACAGGAATTTGTTTCTAATGTATCTCACGAACTTAAAACACCTTTAAGTTCAATAAAAGTTCTTACAGAGTCAATTTTATTACAGGAAAATGTTCCTACAGAAATGTATAGCGAATTTTTAAGGGATATTAATTCTGAAATAGACAGAATGACAAATATTGTAAATGACTTGCTTTCTCTTGTACGTCTTGATTACAACGGTGCAAAGTTAAATATAGCTGAAACTGACGTAAACAAGATGCTTAGAGATATTATAAAGAGAATAAAGCCTTTAGCAGACAATAAAGAAATTACTCTTAATTATGATGCTACAAAGGAAGTTACCATTGATGCTGATGAAGTAAAACTCAGTTTGGCTATTTCAAATCTTGTTGAAAATGGTGTTAAATACACTCCGGTAGGTGGAGAGGTTAGTGTTAGCCTTGATGCTGACCACCAGAATTGTTACATCACTGTTCAGGATACCGGTATTGGTATTGATGAAGAAGAACAGAGCAAGATTTTTGAAAGATTTTACAGAATTGACAAGACAAGAGATAGAGAAACTGGAGGAACAGGCTTGGGTCTTGCTATTACCCATTCTACAATAGTTCTTCACAATGGTTCTGTTAAGATTATAAGTGGCGAAGGTCAGGGTGCAACATTTATTGTACGTTTACCTTTAAAATATCAACAGAGTTAAGGGGTGGTTAGATGAATATTAAAAAAACTATTATGTCTATTGTAATCACAATAACTGCTGTTGCTATAATTTTTGGTATATTTGTTTATATTAGAGATGTGAAAATGGCAGAAGGAACAGTTTCATACAATATGTATTATGTTAATTCTGCTGAAAGCTGTTTAGGTATTGAAAAAAAGACTGTAAATTTAGTTGATGACGATGGGGTAATGTTCAATACAGTTGTCGACGAATTTGGCAGTGGACCTAAGTTTAACAATTCAGCTTTGGTTTTACCATCTGATTTTCACATTAATTCTAAGACTTATAAAGATAAGACAGCTTATATTGACTTACAGCCTAGTTTTAATAAACTTTCTCCAAGTGACAGAATTTTATGTATTGGAGCTATGGTGTATACCCTTACAGATATGAGTTTTATTGAAGATGTCTATGTATCAGTAAATGGCATAACATTAAATGAACCACAAACTGATACTCCTTGGAAATTTAACAGAGAAACTATAAGAAATAATCCTACTGTAAATCCTGAAAAAACTAATTGGCAGGTTGTGGAATTGTACTTTGCTGACAGAACAGGTACTCGTCTTGCCAGTGAGCAAAGAAGCATTGAAGTAAAGCAAAGTCTTTCATTAGAATACCAAATTGTGGAACAGCTTATTGCTGGACCTGAAAAGAATATGCTTGAAAAGACAATTCCGGCATCTACACAGATTAAGGATATTAAAACTGAAGACGGTATTTGTTATGTAAATCTTTCAAAGGAATTTATAAATAAGAAATTGGCAAATGTTACAAAGCAGACAACAGTTTATTCTATTGTAGACTCTCTTACAGAACTCGATAGTGTAAACAAAGTACAGTTCCTTATTGAAGGCGAAAAGATAAATAGCAAAAAAGACGGAATTGACTTTAGTAAGTTATTTTCAAGAAATGAAGCTATGATAAGATAAGAGGGAATATGAAAAATCCAATAGTCGGTGTATTGATATTTTTTGTAATAGGATTACTTTATGGACAGTATTTTGCTCCTTGGGCATATACTGTCCTTTTTCTTGTTATATCAATAGCTTTAGTATATTCATTATTAAATAAAAATATAATAGGTATATTTTTTATATTGGGATTTTTTGCTGGAATAGCAATAATGAATATTAATGTAGACAAAGATTTATTGCCTGAAATTGTAAACACAGATACAAAAGTACAAGCCACAGGTAAAATAATAAGTGCCAGTTATGTAAATTCCGGAAGTGGGAAATATATAGTCGATGTTGACGAAATTAAAAGTGACAACAAAGTGTACAATGATAAATGCAGAGTATGTGTTTATGGTGAAAAAGGGCTTTACATAGGAGATGTTATAGAGGTTACCGGAAAATTAAAAACTCCGGAAACAAAGAAAAATCCTTTTGATTTTGACAGTTATAATTACTATAAAATTAAAAGAATAGACTATTCTATGTCTGGAAAAATAAAGTACATTTCTACTGATGAAGATAGCCTTAATTTGAAAATAGATAATACAAGGAAATACTTTTATAATATCATATATAGAATTTCTCCAAAAAATAAAAGAGGAATTATAGGGGCTATGGTTTTAGGCTATAAAGATGATATAAGTGATAATGTATACGAACTTTACAGAAGTGCAGGAGTATCACATATTTTAGCAATATCAGGATTACATATTTCTATTTTTGCCGGAATAATACTGTTTTTGCTAAATAGATTTAACAGAAAAATAGCATCAGCAGTTTTGCTTGTGTTTATGGCTTTTTATTGTGTCATAACAGGCTGTGCATCATCTACAATTAGGGCTGTAATTATGATTTATGTATTGCAGTTGGGTCAAGTTTTTTATAGAAAATATAATCTTATAGGGTCAACGGCTTTTGCCTGCCTGATGTTGCTTATTTTTAATCCATACTATATTTATGACATTGGATTTCAGTATTCCTTTGGCTGTGTTTTTACAATAGGTATGGTTTTTGAAATTATAAAGGAATATAAAATTGAGGGAAAATTTATAAGACTTTTTATGGTTACATTTTTTATTGGGGTGACAAGCAAGGTAATAACGGCATACCATTTTTATTCCCTTAATCCTATTGATATTATTTCAAATATGATAATAGTTCCTTGTGTTAGCTTTGTGTTGCCAATTTGCCTTTTGGCTATAGCTGTAGGCTGTTTTTCAGCATCTCTGGGAGTTATTATTATGAAACCGGCTATTATGGCTTTTGATTTTTTTGATATAGTATGTAAATTTACAACAGGTACAGCTTTTTCAAACTATTTCACAGGTGCTGTACCGTTGTTGACGACAGTTATAATGCTTTTGTTGATTGTATTTTTATACAAATTTGTTTTGACAAGACAGTTAATATATGTTTTGCCAATTATGTTGTGTATTTTTCTGTGCCGTATAAAGCCTACTGAATATAATAGAATTGATGTTTTGTCAGCAGGTAAAGCTGAATGTGTAGTAATAAGAGATGCAGATTATGTTGGCATAATAAATGGTGGCAAATATGGAAATAGTGCAACAGGTGAAAAGGTAATAGTTCCCTATATGAAATATTACAATGTAAAGCATATAGATGATATATTTATTACATCATCTGAAAATTATGCCATTGGAGGTATTCCGGATTTATTAAAGAATGTAAATGTTGAAAATATTTACATACCTAAAAATGTTAAGGTGACTGAAAAGTTACAAGATATATTGAATTTAGCTAGAAATAATAATGTAGGCATACACTATATTTTAAAAGATGAAGAATTAAATGCTGTTGAAAATCTTAAATATAAATGTTATTATATAGGCTCAGGAAAGTATGGCAAATATGGTATAAAGGTGACTTTAGACAATGTTACGTTTTTAGTACCTTTCAATATTTCAAATAAATATGAAAGAGATTTTTATAAAAGAGGTATAGAGTCTGACGTACTGTTGCTTTCAAAAAGTGGTTCTAAAAAAGCTAATTCACAAGAATTTATAGATGCCGTTAAGCCTAAAAATGCCATAGTCAGCACAAGTTTAAAGGATTATTCTGAAAGTGAAGTTTTAGATATTTTAAAGAATTACAAAATAAATTTGTATAATACTAAAGCCGATGGTATGATAACTATAAGGACCGTTGACAATGGCTATGAAATAAAAAAATATGTGGGAGGTGATATTTTTGCAGAATTTAGATAATGATATTAAAAGTGGTAGTTTTAAAAGAGTTTATTTAATATATGGTGAAGAATCTTTTCTTGTAAAGGAATATGAAAACAAGCTGAAAGAAAGTATAATTCCGGCAGGGGCAGAAACTATGAATTTATCTGTTTTTGACGGCAAAGGCTTTTCCGGTAAAGAAATAAGCGAGGCTATAGATACAATGCCTTTCTTTAGCGAATATAGATTAGTAATAGTTAGAGATAGTGGGCTATTTACTATAGGTAGAAAAGATGATACGGATTTACTTGCAGAATATGTAAAGAGTATACCGGATACTTCTGTTTTGGTTTTCTGTAATGAGAAAGTTGACAAGAGAAATGCACTTTATAAGGCTGTTAAGAAAAATGGCTATGTGTGCGAAATAAATATGCTCAAGGAGAAAGAGCTTACTAACTGGGTTATTAAACTTTCTGGAAATAAAATATCAGCTTCTGACAGCGAATATTTCATAAAAAATATTGGCGTAAGTATGGTTGCCTTAAAGGAAGAAATGACAAAACTCCTTAACTATACAGGTGATAAAAAAATAACAAGAGAAGATATAGATATTGCCTGTACAAAATCTGTTGAGTCCAATATTTTCGATATGGTTGGAGCAATAGGTGGCAAGAATACAGAACTAGCCTTGGATATTTACGGCAATCTCCTTAATATGAAAGAAAGCCCTTTGGGTATACTTAAAATGATTGCAAGACAGTTTAAAATGATACTGGAATGTAAATACCTCTTGAGAAAAAAATATACAAAACAGCAAATAGCCTATGAATTAGGTTTAAGAGAATTTATAGTAGCAGGTTGTATAAATCAAAGTAGAAATTTTACTTTAGGAAATTTAATGAAAGCTGTAGAAGATTGTGCAAAGTGTGATATTGATATTAAGAGAGGTCTTATACAGGATAAATTGGGCGTAGAAATAATAATATTGAAATATGCTAAATAGAATATAAATTATATCAAAGTATTGTATTTATATATTCTATTTTAACTATGAAAAAAGTCATATACTGGCAAAGGTATATGACTTTTACTTTTTAATTCTTATTTATCAAAATATCTTTTTTACTTTCTAATTTTTCGATTTTCTTTTCAAGTTTTTCGATTTTTTTGTTTTCTTTCATAGCCTGCTTTTCTTCTTTAATTACAAGTTTATCTACAAAATCGTCATTGTAATTTCTGATGTATGCAATACCAATGGCTGTAGGACCGGTATGAGCACCTATAGTAGCACCGATATTTAATTTAATATAATTAGCACCTTCGTCTAATCTTAAATCGTCAGGACTTTCGTTTTCGAAAAATGAAAGTTTAGCAAAAGAAAATTCTTTTACATTTTTTATTTTCTTAGAAATGCCATGTTCTATTTCAAGAATAGCTTTTTTTCTTCCTCTTACTTTTCCCTCTGGCAAAAGTTCACCATCATCTAATTTTATTAAAGGTTTAATATTAAGTAACTTACCGGCAAGGGCAGAGGCTTTTCCAATTCTGCCACCTCTTTGAAGAAATTTTAAATCATCTACAGTGAAAAGTATACCGCTTGTAGTAGCAAGTATTTTACTTCTTTGACAAATTTCTTCAAAATCAAGATTATTTTCAGCCATTTTGCAACATTCTAAAACTAAAAGACCTTGACCGCCAGTAGCAGAAAGAGAGTCAACAATTTCTACTTTCGCATTGGCATAGTCTTCTAATATCATATTTTTAGCATTAACAGCACTTTGGAAAGAACCACTGAATTTTTGAGAAAGAGTAAAGCAAATAACTGATAAATTTTCCTTAACAGCTTTTTCAAATCTAGTGTAATAATCATCAATAGATGGACAAGCTGTTTTAGGGTTTGCTTCAGAAGAAACAAGCTGGTCATAGAAATCCTTTTGAGAAATTTCTTCACCTTCTTTTAAATAAGTTTCTTCACTGAATGAAACATAAAAAGGCACAACATCTATTCCGTATTTTTCTACAAGTTCTTTAGATAAATCAGCCGAACTGTCTGTAATAATCTGTATATTTTTCAAAACTTCCTCCTAAAAACTACTTGGGATTGGTACTCCTCTAGGTTCAACAGGTGTAGAGAACACAATCTGTGTACTTGTCTTGCCAAAAGTTTGGAGTCTACCTATAAACTCGTCTAAATCCATTGTACTTGGAAATGCTACTTTAAGGAGCATACTATATTCGCCAGTAACACAATTACATTCAAGTACGTTTCTTTCTGCCTTAATAAAAGGATAGAACTCTGGCTTTTGATTTGGATTCATTTCAAGATTTATAAAGGCAGTAATATGATACCCCAATTTATGTCTATCAACTCTTGCTCTATAATTTTTTATAATTCCCTGTTTCTCTAAATGGTCAATTCTTGATGAAACAGCTGGAGAAGATAAAAATACTTGTTCTGCAATACTCTTGAGAGGAGTACGAGCATTTTCTTGTAAAATTTCAAGAATTTGTTTATCTATTTTATCCATAATAAACCTCCTGTTTCTTAATTTTTTTAAGTTAGTAATCATTTTAACACAAATTTTTATGGCTGTAAAGAAAGAATTGTTAAAAAATTTAAGTATAAGGTGGAATTGTTTTCTCAATAAAATAATATGGAAAATCTGTTGTATATGGTGTATAATGTTCATAATAAGCAAATTATAAAAGCACAATATGAAAATATATAAGTACGGAAATGAGGTAGTCTGATGAGAAATCTTACTTTATTAACTGACCTGTATGAGATAACAATGATGCAGGCGTATTTTAAAAATAATAACAAGAATAAAATGGCTATTTTTGATGTGTTTTATAGAAAAAATCCTATGGACGGTGGCTATGCCATTTCTGCTGGTCTTGAACAGGTTATAGAGTATATTAACAATTTGCATTTTACAGAAGATGATATAAATTACTTGGCATCTCTTAAAATTTTTGAAGATGATTTTTTAGATTATCTTAAAAACTTTAAGTTTACAGGGGATATTTATGCTATTCCTGAGGGTAGCGTAATGTTTCCTAGAGAACCTATGTTAAAAGTTATTGCTCCTATTATGGAAGCTCAGTTTATTGAAACAGCTATTCTTAATATTTTAAACCATCAAAGTCTTATTGCTACAAAGGCTGCCAGAATATGCTATGCAGCAGAAGGGGATGGCATTATGGAATTTGGCTTAAGACGTGCTCAAGGTCCCGATGCCGGTATTTATGGTGCAAGAGCTGCTGTTATAGGTGGCTGTGCCGGTACAAGTAATGTTTTGACAGGTCAAATGTTTGATGTACCAGTTATGGGTACTCACGCTCACAGTTGGATAATGAGTTTTGATGATGAGTATACTGCTTTTTATACCTATGCAAAACTATACCCAATGGCTTGCACACTTTTAGTTGATACCTATGATACTCTTAATTCAGGTGTGCCAAATGCTATAAAAGTATTTAAGCAAATGAAAAAAGAAGGCATTGAATTAAAGAATTATGGTATTAGATTGGATAGTGGTGACTTAGCGTATTTATCTAAAAAGGCTAGGAAAATGCTTGATGATGCAGGTTTTAAAGATGCAACAATTACAGCATCTAATGACCTTGATGAATTTCTTATTGCCAGTCTTAAAATGCAGGGAGCAGAAATTACAAATTGGGGTGTTGGTACTAATCTTATTACATCTAAGGATTGCCCATCTTTCGGTGGCGTTTACAAACTTGCAGCTATTATGGAAGACGGAGAAAACTTTACACCAAAAATTAAACTTTCAGACAACAGCGAAAAGATTACAAACCCTGGAAATAAGAAAATTTACAGAATTTATGAAAAGGAAAATAATAAAATTAAGGCTGATTTAATATGTCTTGAAAATGAAACTTTCACAGAAAATGAGGATATGCACCTTTTTGACCCACACGAACCATGGAAGAAAACTGTTTTAAAGGCTGGCACTTTCACATTAAAGGAATTGCTTGTAAAGGTATTTGATAAGGGTCAATGTGTTTACCATAGTGATAGTGTAATGAAGTTGAGAGATTTTGCAATTTCTGAAATGGAAACACTTTGGGAAGAAACAAAGAGATTTGAAAATCCTCATCAAGTTTATGTAGACTTATCTCAAAAATTGTACGATATTAAAATTAGTCTTTTGGAAAAGATGAGCAAGGAGTAACAAATGAGAAAGTTAGTTATTGCCGAAAAACCATCGGTAGCAAGAGATATAGCAAGAGTTTTAAAGTGCAATAAAAGAGGAGAAGGTTATTTATATAATGATGACTATATTGTCAGCTGGGCAGTAGGTCATTTGGTTACTCTCTATGATTGTGAAGATTATGATAAATCTCTAAAAAAGTGGTCTGTAGAGGCTTTGCCTTTTATTCCGGAAAAAATAAAAATAAAGCCGATAAAAGCTACTAAAAGTCAGTTAGACATACTTTCTAATATTATGAATTCACCTAAGATAGAAAGCCTTATTTGTGCAACAGATAGTGGACGAGAGGGTGAGTTGATTTTTAGATATATTTATGAATGTGTTGGTTGTAAAAAGCCTTTTAAAAGACTTTGGATTTCCAGTATGACAGATGAGGCAATAACAGCTGGCTTTGCTTCATTAAAAGACGGTAGTGAGTATGATAACCTTTACGAGGCAGCCAAATGCCGTTCGGAAGCCGATTGGCTTGTAGGTATAAATGCTACAAGAGCTTTTACATTAAAGTATAATTCACTTTTGAGTATTGGTAGAGTTCAAACTCCGACACTTGCCCTTATTGTATCAAGACAAAAGGAAATAGATGCCTTTAAACCAGAAGAGTACTGGGAAGTTGAAGCTGATTTTGGAGAGTATAAGGGAACTTACATCAATGACAAAAACGAAACTAGAATTAATAAAAAAGAAATAGCACAGGAAATAGTAAACAAGGTAAAAGGTAAAACAGGCAGTGTAACTTCTATTGAAAATGAAGAAAAGAAAAATCCTGCACCTTTCTTATACGATTTAACAGAATTACAGAGAGATTGCAACAGAAAATACGGCTTGTCAGCTCAAAAAACTTTGGATATTGTTCAGGATTTGTATGAAAAAAGAAAAATGGTTACATATCCTAGAACGGATAGCCGATTTCTTTCTGATGATATGATACCTAAGTTGCCGATTATGTTAAACAGATTAAAGGCGACAAAAGAGTATGGTATTTATGCTGACTATGTATTGTCACTTCCTAAATTGCCAATATCTAAAAGAATAATAGATAATAGTAAAATAAGTGACCACCACGCAATCATACCTACAGAGGCAAGGGCTAATGTGGAAAGTTTGAGTGCTGATGAATTTAAGGTGTATGACCTTATTGCAAGAAGATATTTGGCTGTTTTCTATCCAAATTATATATATAATACAACAAAGATTATAACTACAGTAGAACAGGAAAATTTCCTTACAAAGGGTACAACTATTGTTCAAAAGGGTTGGACAGAATTGAATGTAGTTTCTGAAAAGGAAAAGAAGAAAACTAAAGAAGATGTACTTCCTAATGTTGTAGTTGGTCAGGAAGAAACTGCTAAGAAAGTTAAAATTAATTCCAAAAAGACTAAACCACCAAAGGCATACAATGAAGCTGGATTGTTGTCAGCTATGGAAAATGCCGGTAGATTTGTAGAAGATGAGGAATTAAAAGAGCAGTTGAAGGAGTCAGGTCTCGGAACTCCTGCCACAAGAGCAGCAATAATTGAAAAACTCATAAAAACAGGTTATATTGTTCGTAAAGCTAAAAATCTTGTCCCAACAGAAAAGGGAATTAAACTTATAGAAATAGTGCCTAAGGAAATGAAAACACCTGAAACTACAGGAAAATGGGAAAAGAGTATGACCATAGTTTCAAAAGGTGCTATGGAACCTGAAAAGTTTATGAATAGCATAAAAAGATATGTTAATTATATTGTAGAGCAGTCTAAACAAGGAGACTGCAAGGTTATTTTTGCAGCAGATAAGAGCCGAAAAAGAGGTAAAAATTCTCCTGAAGTTTTGGGAGTCTGTCCAAATTGTGGTGGGCATATTTTTGAAAATTCAAAGGGGTATTATTGCTCCAACTGGCGACAAGGCTGTAAGTTTACCATATGGAAAAATACATTAGAAAATTACTGTACAGCCATTGACCCAGATTTTGTAAAACAATTATTAAAAGATGGAAAAATAGAAAATTTATTTGTGCGTAAACCTGATACAAATGAAAAATGTACTTGCACTATAACAGTAAATAAAACAGGGCAATTAGATATATCCAATTTGAATGTTATTAGTTAATATCGTCAGATATTCCTTCTACTTCTCCTTTTTCGAGAAGGTCTTCACATTCAAAAAAATCAAGTTTTTTGTTTAATGCAAATATTATAATGCTGTCACGTTTAATTCTAGGATATAGAATACCTACATTTGCTATTTTTAATAACTTTTGAGTAGAGTCTAAATCTAAATTCATTGCAAAAGCTATTTGAAGTAATTTATTTCTTGATGGATTACACTTTTCACCTCTGAAAATTTCATAAACGTATGATTCAGAAAGAGAAGTGGATTTTGCAATTTTGCTTTTTGTTAAGTTGTCTCTTTCTTCAAGAAGTTCGTTTAGATATTTAGCAACATTTTGTTCTATTAATTCGTCACGATTTGTAGATAAATATTGATTTATATCTGAGGTATTATCAAGTTCTTTAAGTAGCTCATCGGTCTGTTTTGTCATATGTTAGTAGCTCCTTTTTTAGTATTATGGTATAATGATATAATATTTTAAATTTTTTTTCAAGAGGAACATAGTTATGGATTATTTTACAGAATATAAATTAAGTAAATATAAAGAAATAGAGCCATTAAGTGACAAGGGTACAACTGTATTAGTCTATGATACTGTGGAAAGAGAACTTCTTGTGAAAAAGGTAGTAAATGCAGAAATCTATAAAATTTACAAAAAGATAAATGATATTGAATGTGATTATATGCCCAAAATTATAGATACAATAAAAGTTGAGGACGAGTATATTATAATAGAGGAGTTTATAAAAGGAGACAGTGTAGATTATTTAGTAAAGCAAAAAGGTGCTTTTTCTGAGGAAAAGGCTGTTTCTTATATTATAGATATAGGCGAGGCTTTAAAACAAATTCATAGCAGGAATATAGTACATAGAGATGTAACTCCTAACAATGTTATTATTGATAAAAATGACAGAGCAATACTTTTGGATTTAGACATAGCCAGAATAGAATATAAAAATGAAAGCAGAGATACTACATTACTTGGAACGGCAGGCTTTGCATCTCCGGAACAATATGGCTTTGCAGAAACAGATACCAGAGGAGATATTTTTTCAATGGGAATGTTGTTAAATTTTATGCTTACAGGTGAAGTTGTACAGAAAAAGATTTATACTAAAACAGGTCTTTATAATGTTATATCAAAAGCTATACAAATTGACCCTGAAAAGAGATACAGAAGAATAGAGGAATTTATAATTGATGTATCTGCCTACTGTCCTGAAAAAATAGTTACAGAAAAAAATTCAAAGCTGTTATATAAAATAGCCTATCACTTACCTGGGTTTAGGACAAATAAAATCTATAAAAAAATAATTGCTATAATCTTATATTTTGCTTTTTTATGGGATATATATAATACCATATTTTATAGGGAAGTGTCTTTTAAAGAAGGCTTAAAAGAAGTTTTCTTTACTTTTCTTTTATTTATTTTCCCTATGTGGTTTTTTGGAGCAAGAGGAAGAATTATGAAAAAGATACCTATGCTTAGGGAACTTAAACCCATACCTAGATTTATAGCAGCAGCCGTTTTATACTTCTTTTTACTTTTAATTTTTAGTACAACATATTAAAATTTTCATACATACTACGCTGACAGCGTAACAAAAAAATAGCATCTACTGTTAAAATATAACAGTCAGGTGCTATTTTTTGTATAAAAATCTGACATTATGGACAGATGTGTCTACATAAATGTTAGCTATTCTTTATGTGAATAATAGATTTAATTATTTTGGAAATATCTTTTATATCACATTCTGACAGTCCAGAAAGATAAGAATTTATTTTGTTAAGTTCTGGCGATGTAACATTTATGGTAGGTAAATCAAAGCTAAAAAGAATAGGCAATGTAACGTTAAGAGCTTTTGCTATCTTTTGTATAGTTGATATTGTTGGTGATTTAAGACCCCTTTCAATCTGTCCTAAATGGGCGGCACTAATACCGGATTTGAAAGCCAATTCTTCTTGATTCATGCCCGAAGAAAGCCTTAAATTGCGTATTCTGTCGCCTAGCTGTTTTGTGAATTCGTCCACAGTAACACCTCCAAGGTAATGATACAAATAATAGGACAAAATAACAAATTATTTTAGGAAGTGAATAATTTAATAACTTTAGATATTTAAAATGGTGAGAGGTATTTCTATAGGTTTTACAAATAAATTACCTCTTATTCAGATTAAGAAAATAAAAATATAATTTATAGATAGTATAAAAAATAATATCTATAGATATTGACAAAATAAAAATAATATTGTAATATATGATACATAAAAGCACTAATTTGACGAAAAATTTAGTGACTATAGATAAATTTAAGCCAAAAGAGTAAATGGCTTATTGTACAAAATAAGAAGGGGTGTAGAAAATGAAATCAAAAATTAAGTCATTTTTTAAAGGAGTTCTTGTTGTTTTTTTAGCTATTATTGTTATTTTTATGGTACTTTTATTTTTTGGTGAAGATAAATCCGGTGATTATAACGAAATAGCAGATTTAATAAAAGGCGAAAAAATTGAACAGGCTGAAAATTTATTGAATAAAAGCTCTTATTCAAAAATGGACTATTCTGATGAAGATGGCAAGAAAAAGATGGAGTTATACAGAAAGCTCTATACAAAGGAAAAGAAATATGATGAGGCTGCGGATGTTGTTATTGCTTATCTTAAAGCGAACAATATTGATATAAAAGCAGAAAATCCTGATTCAGCTGATAAGTTAGGTCAAATTGTATGGGACGTTTCTGATATTTATAACAAGCTTTCAGAAGAAAAGCAAAAAGAAGTTATGGACTTAATGGGCGAAAGTTTGCAGAAAGATGTTAATTATGAAGGCAGAGAACAAAGAGAAGCAAATTTAGCTAAAAATGAAGAATTTGAAAAAGTTGAATACTATATAAACAATGAGTCTGTTGAAGATGCAAAAAAGATGTTGGAGGAAAGCAGTTTTTCTAAGATAGGCTACAAGGAAAGTGCTGATGAAACAGTAATTTCCGGTGGTATTCTCAAAATGCGTTTGTATAAGGATTTATACATAAAGCAAGAAATGTACGATGATGCTGTTGATGTTATGTTGACTTTTGTAAAAGAAAATGAAGGTAATCATAAGTATGACCAAAGTGTTTCAGCTTTTATTGCTGAAATATATGATAAGCTTTCTGATGAAAAGAAGAATGAAGCAATGGAATTGATGGGAGATACTTTGACTACTGAACTTAATAGAAGAAAGGGGTAGTGAATATGAAAAATGTATTATATATGCTAACTAGCTTTGCTATAGGCTTAGGTGTTGGTTCACTTATTACATATTTATGTAAAACAAAAGAAGAAAATCACAATGGTGTAATAAATATTGAGGACAACGGACAAGGTCGTCATTTAACTCCATTTGGTTATATATAAAATAAAAAAAGGAAAAGAGGAATAGTTATGGAAAAAGAAAACAAAAGTATACGTCAGTCTATGAGAGATGGATACATTAGAGGACTTACTGGAAAAGAAGAAGATACTTCGATGGCGAGAGTTTTAACTTCTAGTGAACCGTTGCCTAATGAAATACAGAAATTTAGAAAATATAGTTATCTTATTTGTTTAGTTTGCTTATTTCTTGGTTGCTTTATTCAGATATTATTATTAGTACCAATGTTAGGATTCCCTATGGTGTTCTGTATTGTAGAAGCTATAGCAGACCATAAAAAACAGAGATTAAGACAAGCTAAATTTAAAATTAATCCAGAAGTTAATAATGAGATTTTATTTTCAGCTACACAGCCTGTCTTTGTTTCAAAGTACAATTTACTTGTTGAAAAAAATCAAGATGGTACAATGAAAATTAATCATAATGGCTATATGTATGATATACATATTAACAAAGATGGTACTTTTATTGTATGGTGGAGAGCTTCAATGAAGAAAGCATTTTTTACATTTTTACATTATAAACAATATCGTAAATTATTAGCAGATATTGGATTTATTGCTTATGAAATACAGCATGCAGTAGGTATTGAATAAATATAAGATTTTCGAAAGAGGGTGTTGTTATGAAAAAGAAAATAGTTATATTGGCGATGGCATTAGTTGGGGCTTTCTCATTAGTTGGATGTACAACTGAACAAGCTGCAAATACAGCTATTGACCTTGTTAATAGTGCAAGCACACATGATAGTGCAGAAGTATTGTCTGTTAAAAATGGGTACTTAACAGATTATTCAAGTACTGTAACTGTAGGTAGAGCTTTTGATGAGTTCTTAAGCAACCCTATATGGCAATATTTCGATGCAGATACAGGTGAAAAAGTTGTACAGGTTAATGGCACTTGTACGTACAATGATAAAAGCGTAGAGGTAAAAGTTCAATTTATATTAAACGATGATGATACTTTTAAAATTCATGTATTGGCAATCAATGATATTGAACAAAATGATTTAATGCTCCATGGATTTTTAAGTAAGATATTTGAGGAGGCTGACGGGGGTACAGAAGCTACAACAACAGCACCAGCTACTTCTGCGCCAGTACAAACAGCACCTGCAGAAACAGTAGTAAATTACAGTGCATATAAAGAACCATTAGAGCAGTTACGTAACGACTTTGGAAATGATGGAGAATATGCTCTTTGTGACTTAGATGGCGATGGGGTAAAGGAACTTCTTATTTCAACAGGTTTTGATAACTCAGATTGGAAAGTATATGTATATACAATAAATAATGGTGAGTTTGAAGCTTTAAATGAGTTTGATACCGGAGCATCTCTGTTATACGAAGCACCTTACGGAAATGGAGTATACAGCGTTTATAGTCATATGGGCTACATGAGAATTGACAGAATATCATATGATGGTGTTAATGTAAATATGACTACAGTATCTGAAACAGATAATGGTGATGAAGAATATACTGGAAGTAGTCAGCTTACAATGTATAACATTAATGACTATAGTCCTTTAGGCTAAGAGAAAATTTAAAGTGGTGATATAAAATGGCAAAGATTATTTCTATAGATAACGAGGTAGTTTCTATTGGAACTGACGATAAGGGTATAAGAGAGGCTAGGCTTTGTGATTTTAATTTCACTCCCGAAGTAGGAGATGAAGTTGATATTTACGAAACTGAAACTAAGCTTATTGTTGTGAAAAGAGAAAACTATCAGAATAATCAAACAGCAAATGCTAATATTGTTCCAAATGTAATGTCTAATACGGGACAAAACAATGGAATGAATCCTAATGGCATAAATATCAATCTTACTAATGCACAAGTGCAACCACAGGTACAGCCACAAGTACAGCAAGTTATTTATGGCAAGGTAGTTGATAAAGTTGTATACTGTATATTAGCAGGACTAGTAGGTTCATTTGGTATACATAAGTTTTATGCCGGAAGAATAGGAAAGGGTTTATTATATTTAATATTCTGCTGGACATATATACCTCTTATATTGTCTATTATTGATTTGATTAAGGCTATATTAACTCCATCTGATGTAAATGGAAAAATTATAGTATAAGGGGCTTATTGAAAGGGAGCGTGATTGGTATGAAAAAATGGTTGTTAAGTATTGCTGCTGTAGCACTATCATTAAGTATGAGCTTATCTACATTTGGTGCAACAGGAACTATAGTAAATGGAAAGACTATGGTGCCAGTAAGAGGTGTATTTGAACAGCTTGGTTTTCAGGTTTATTGGGAAGGTAGTTCAGGCACAGCCTACATAGTAGATGATGATACTTCTATTGAAATTACAAAAGGAGAAAGTATCTTCTATGTAAATGGCTCTACAGTTTATCCTGATGTGCTACAACAGGTAATAGGTGGTAGTTTATATATTCCGTTAAGAGCTATTGCTGACAGTATAGGTGCAGACATCAGCTGGAATGCTGAAGATAAAATGGCTCACATTTCATATGAAGGCAATGATGTATATGTAAATTGTAAACCTCAAGAGGTTTCATTACAGTCACAAGTTCCTAGCTACTATATTTATCCGGCAGGTGAATATTCTGCAAAGGGTTACAGATTTAGTGTAAATATGTATTCATCATATGACGATGACGGAAGTGTTGGTGTGATTTATACAAATGACAGTAATAGTAACAGAGGTTATATGTATAATGTTGGCACTAATATTTACAAGATTTCTGGTGGCACATTAAATGGCTGTAGAATAGGCTTTACAAGTAACAAAATGATTGTTACCGGAAATTCATCATTAAACGGCAACTATGCAAAGACAGCAACTTATGAAATGCCATAAAGTATGGTGAAAAAATTAATATTTAATTTTAGTAATTAACTTTTTGAAATAAAAGTAGGTGGTGAGTATTATGGCAAATTATAGACAGAAAAAATTGGATAATACAGATTCAAATTATGGCTGGTATACTTGTGTAAGATGCGGAAGAAAAATGAGAAAAGGTGATATGGATATTGACCATATTATTCCTCAAAGTAAAGGCGGCAGTGACAGTCTTTATAATCTTCAGTGTATGTGCAAGCATTGCAATCGCTCAAAAGGAAATACTGTTGATTTGCAAACAGGTCGTGATTTAGCGAGAAATGCAAAAGATACCTTGCTTAAAAATTTTTTTAACAGAAAAAAGAAATAAGAAAATTTTATTAATGTAGTTGTGAAGAATGATGCCAAATTCTATATAATATGGTGTTGTTTTAAAATATTATATTTTTTTGAAAAGGAGAGATTTATATGGCAGTGGGAAATATTATCGTAGACATAATTGAAACTGGAGCTAGAATAGTTGTTTCAGAGAAAGCTTCAGAATGGACAGGGAAAGTAATAAGAAAAGGGGCAGAAATTGCTGGTGACGTGGTAAAAGGTAAAAAATAACTTTGTAATTGGAAAGGAGAGATTTATATGGCAGTACCTGTTGGAGAGATTGTAAAAGTTGCCGTAGATGTAGTCAAAACCGGAGCTAAAACTGTAGCACTAGAGAAAGGTGCAAAAAAATTAGGTGATATGTTAAAAAATAAAAAATAACTTTGCGAGCTAAAACAAAAAGGTATGAGAAGAACCGATAATAACAATTTTAGGTGTAGTATTTTTGAGTGAAGTTAGCAATAAGATTGAAATATAAGAGATATGCATAAAAATAGAAAAGGAGAGATTTATATGGCAGTACCTGTTGGACCTATTATAAAACTTGCTGGAGAAGTAGTCAAAGCTGGAGTTACAACTAAAGTAATAGAGAAAGTTGTAAAAATAGTATTAAAAAAATAACTTTGCGAGCTAAAACAAAAAGGTATGAGAAGACAAACCTATAATAACAATTTTAGGCATAGTATTTTTTGTGAAGTTAGCAATAAAATTGATATACAAAAGATATGTATAGAAAAGGAGAGATTTGTATGGTATCTGTTGGCTCTATTATAAAACTTGTCAGAGTATTATTCAAAGTTGTAGTTTTACATAAGGTAGACCCAGATATGGTTGTAGGAATACCACCTTGTGTAACAAACGAGAGAGCGAGAGAGAGCGTTAGATAATATATTAAAAAATAAGAAATGACTTTGCAAGTTAGAACAAAAAAGGGGTAAGACAAATCTATAATAACAATTTTAGGCATAGTATTTTTTGTGAAGTTAGCAATAAGATTTATATACATAGAGATATGCATAGTTTAAACTATTTTTTTAAACTATTATGAAATAACTTAAAAATCTTCACACGCTTAATGTAATGTTAGGCGTGTGATTTTTTGCTTTATAAAATTTGAATTGAATTTGAATAGTGAATTGAAAAGACAGAATTGTAGACATAAATTTACAATTTATTCTTGAATTATACACCCTTTTATGCTATGATTGTATAAATATAATTTATATTACATTAAGGGTTACACTAAGGAGGATTTTTTTGATGAAAGGCATTATTACAGTTTTAGGTAAAGACCAAGTCGGTATCATTGCTAAGGTTTGTACTTATCTTGCAGAAGACAAGATTAATATTTTAGATATTTCTCAGACTATTGTAAATGGTTATTTCAATATGATGATGATTGTTGATTTAACTGGCTGTAGTGATAGAGTATCAGAAGTAATAGACCAGCTTGCAAATCTCGGTAAAGAAATTGGCGTTGATATCAGACTTCAGAGAGAAGATATTTTCGACAATATGCACAGAATTTAATTGGAGGGTATATCTATGATTTCTCGTGGTGAAGTACAAGAAACTAATAATATGATTTCAGAGGCTAATCTTGATGTAAGAACTATTACAATGGGTATTAACCTTTTAGATTGTGTTGATTCAGACCAGAAAAAGTTAAACGAAAAAATTTACGATAAGGTTACTAAGAGTGCTGAAAAGCTTGTTTCCACAGGTGATGAAATTGGCAAGGAATTTGGTGTTCCTATTGTAAATAAGAGAATTTCTGTTACACCTATTGCTCTTGTTGGTGCTAGCAAAAATCCAGCAGACTATGTTGAGATTGCTAAGACTCTTGACAAAGCTGCAAACGAAGTTGGCGTAAACTTCATTGGTGGTTACTCTGCTCTTGTTCAGAAGGGTTGTACTGAAAGCGACAAGGCTTTAATTGCTAGTATTCCGGAAGCACTTACTGTTACAAACAGAATTTGTTCTTCTGTTAATGTAGGTAGCTCAAGAAACGGTATCAATATGTCAGCTGTTAAGCAGTTAGGTCATACTATTAAGGAAATGGCTGAAATGACTAAGGACGATGCTTGTATTGCCTGTGCTAAGTTTGTTGTTTTCACAAATGCTGTAGAAGATAACCCATTTATGGCCGGTGCTTTCCATGGTGTAGGCGAAAGAGATAAGGTTATTAACGTAGGTGTTAGTGGTCCTGGTGTTGTTAAGAGAGCTCTTGAAAGTGTAAGAGGTGCTGACTTTGAAACACTTTGCGAAACTGTAAAGAACACTGCATTCAAGATTACTAGAGTAGGTCAGCTTGTTGCTTTAGAAGCATCAAAGAGATTAAATGTTCCTTTTGGTATTATTGACCTTTCACTTGCTCCAACTCCTGCTGTTGGTGATAGTATTGCAGAAATCTTCAATGAAATGGGTCTTGAACACGCTGGTGCTCCTGGTACTACTGCTGCTCTTGCTATTCTTAACGATAATGTTAAAAAGGGTGGCGTTATGGCATCTTCTTGTGTTGGTGGTCTTAGTGGTGCTTTCATTCCTGTAAGTGAAGACCATGGTATGATTGATGCAGTTGAAGCCGGTGCTTTAACTCTTGAAAAGCTTGAAGCTATGACTTGTGTTTGTTCAGTAGGTCTTGATATGATTGCCATTCCTGGTGACACTTCTGCTGAAACAATCTCTGGTATCATTGCTGATGAAATGGCTATTGGTATGATTAACAACAAGACTACTGCTGTTAGACTTATTCCTGTAATTGGTAAGGGTGTAGGTGAATCAGTAGAATTTGGTGGTCTTCTTGGTTATGCTCCTATTATGCCTGTAAATAAATTTAGCTGTGCTGATTTCGTAAACAGAGGTGGTAGAATTCCAGCTCCTATCCACAGCTTTAAGAATTAATTTTAAATTTATTGAATATAATAAATATACTAACTTTAGGTCCTATGGTAATGCCATAGGACTTAATTGTATAATTTTGAGGTGATAAAAATGAAATGTGACAACGTTTTAAAGTTTTTTGAGGCTATAAACCAAATCCCTAGAGGTAGTGGAAATGAAAAAGGTGTAAGCGATTACATTGTTTCATTTGCAAAGGAAAGAAATTTATGGGTTCATCAGGATAGTGCCAATAATGTAATAATTAAAAAAGGTGCTACAAAGGGTTATGAAAATGCTCCTACTGTTGTAATTCAAGGTCATATGGATATGGTTTGTGTTAAAAATCCTGATGTAGTTCACGATTTCCTCAAAGACCCTATTAAAATGATTTATGAGGGAGATTATTTAAGAGCAGATGGCACAACTCTTGGTGCTGATGATGGTATTGCTGTTGCTATGGGTATGGCACTTCTTGATAGTGACGATATTCCACACCCAGCTCTTGAAGTTGTATTTACAACTGATGAAGAAGTAGGAATGTTGGGTGCTAGTAGCCTTGATATGACACTTTTAGAGGGTAGAATTTTATTAAATGTAGACTCAGAAGAAGAAGGTATATTTACTGTAGGTTGTGCCGGTGGTAGAAAGACAAATTCTGTCGTTCCAGTAGAGTATGTAGAGTCTAAAAATCAGGAATTTTCAAAGATAACTATTTCAGGATTAAAGGGTGGTCACTCTGGTATTGACATTGTAAGATACAGAGCTAATGCCAATAAACTTATGGCTAGAACACTTGAAAGTTTAGTTGAAAATTGCAATATTGAAGTGGCTGAAATAAGTGGTGGTTCAAAGGATAATGCTATTCCTAGCATTAGTGAGGCTGTCGTATCTTGTAGTAGTATTGAAAATTTAGATGTTCAGTGTAAACTTTTACAGGCTGAATTCTTAAATGAATACTATAACATTGATGACAATATTACTATTACTGTTGAAAAGACTGAAAAAACAAAGGTATTCTCAGACGAAAGTACAACAAGAGTTTTAACAGTTATGAATAACATTCCAGACGGTATACAGTTTATGAATTTGGAATTTGATATGCCACATACTTCTAACAACTTAGGTGTTGTAAGTACAGATGAAAATGGTGTATCAATGGTTTGTGCTATAAGAAGTGATATTCCGTCAAAGAAAATCGAACTTTATTCTAAAATTGAGAGTTTAACAAAGCTTGCAAAGGGCAATACTACATTTAGAGGAGATTATCCGGCTTGGGAAATGAAACAGGATTCACCATTGCGTAATCTTTGCGAAAAGGTTTATACAGAGCAATATGGCAAAGCTCCAGTTGTTGAAACTGTTCACGCAGGTCTTGAATGTGGTCTTTTTGCAGAAAAAGTACCTGATTTTGATATGGTTTCATTTGGTCCTAATCTTTTGGATATTCATTCTCCTAGTGAAAGAGCAGAAATTCCTTCTGTTGAAAGAACTTGGGAATTTCTCTTGAATGTGTTAGCTGAGATTAGAGAATAGGAAGATATTAAATGAATCTGCCATGGGATAAAAGTTATTTTAAGCTATGCTTTTATATTATTTTTACATTTATGATATGCTACATTTTTAAGGCTGTTGTAGACGGAGTTGTCTATGCCCTTGGAAATGTAAGTGGCATATATAATTGTGCCGTTAATATATTTACCTATACTACATCAATTTTTTCGGTGTTAATATTGGGCTTTGCTATAGCTTATGTACTTAATCCTATGGTGGATTTTTTTTGTGAACGAATAAGGAATAGATTTTTAAGTGTTTTTTTAGTCTATATAATAATATTGGGTTTTATATTTTTTATTTGCTATGTTACCGTTAAGGAAATTAGACTAGGCGGTAAAATTACTTTTGTAGAGGGTATGAATCTTATTATAGAAAATTTTAAACACAATATTGAAAATGTCTATGTAGATGTACTTTACTATTTGGAAAGGTATCATTTGGATTTTATAATTAACTATATTAATACTTTTAAGGGTAAAATCTACGATACAATGAATAATGGTATTAGATTAACAATATTTTACAGAACTCTTGGAAGAATAGCTACAGCACTTTTAGGACTTATTATATCTTTTTATCTTTTGAAAGATAAAGAGAGTATTTCTGAAAGTTTTAAGAAGTACTGTAAAAGAATTTTACCTGAAAAAGTCTATAAATTTTGTGCTGTAAATATTGAAGATATGGACGATGCTTTTTCGGGTTATATAAGAGGACAATTTACTGACGGTATTATTATGTCAGTTATTATAAGTGTGGTTCTGGGAATAATGGGAATAAAGTTTCCATTAATAATAGGTATAATAAGTGGATTGTCTAATATTATTCCTTACTTTGGGGCTTTGATTGGTTTTCTGCTTTCAGTATTTATGGCTTTAGTAAATGGAGATGTGTCAAAGGCTGTTATTGTAGGTATTGTAATTATAGTATTGCAACAAATAGACGGCTATATTATTTCTCCTAAAGTTTTAGGTCATAGTGTTAAATTAAATCCCGTTGTAATAATAATTGCCCTTGCAGTAGGTGGTAAACTTTTTGGATTAATGGGAATGGTGTTGGCAATTCCATTTGTAAGATTTTTAAAGATAAAGATAGAAAAACGGTATCAGATAGAATAAGTCTGATACCGTTTTGAATAGTGAACCGAAAGATAAATCGGACATACGAAGTGTGGCTTTCAACGAAGTTGAAAGTTCTGACAGTGAACCGAAAGATAAATCGGACACACGAAGTGTGGCTTTCAACGAAGTTGAAAGTTCTGACCAGTGAATCGGAAAGATAAATCCGATGGTTTGCGTGCAAGCCACAAATTATTTTAGTGGTGGTGATGACCACAACCACAATCATGACCATGTTCGTGATGATGCTCGTGACCACAACCACAATCGTGACCGTGTTCGTGATGATGCTCATGACCACAACCACAATCGTGACCGTGTTCGTGATGATGCTCGTGACCACAACCACAATCGTCACTGTGTTCGTGTTCTTGTTTTTCTAAAGCATCTACAATTTCAAATATATTGCCATAAGCTACAAGTGAAACAAGTTTATCGTTTACACCGTCAAGAGAATATGTAGCATAGTCTACAAATTCTTCCTGTGTCATAGGGCAAGGAATATTCTTTAAGAATTTTTGCTTTAAGAATTTTTCTTTTGTCTTTGGAAGTTCAGCACAAACACCAGCAATATATGTATTTACATCATTTGCAAGTTCTTCTGTAGTATATTCCTTATCCAAATCCTGAGGAGTCATAATTTCTTCTTCAAGCTCTCTGTAAAATCTATTGCTAACGGCATTGTTTACAGAAATTGTTGTCTTTAACTCATCTGAAAGATTTTCCCAATCTGTAACTTCGTCCATAAGATTGTTAATTTCTTCTTCAAGAGGTTTGCTGTCTTCAAATCTGCTTTCGATTTCATTTGAAACCTGTAAAAATACAGTATCAGCAAGTTCATCATCTTTGTTTTCGATATAGTCAACTACTGAATAATAGAAGTCCTTAATAAGCATTTCGTCTTGGAATAAGTAGTCTTCATCAATAGCAAAGTTTGAAAGAATAAGTAAGTAGTTTACATCATTGTAGTAAATGCTTAAAAGAGAATAAATGCTCTGTAAAGCCTCTACATTGTCATCAACATCGGCGATATAACTTTCAAAATCTTCCTTTGTAGCAGCTTCTGTATCGAGAGCGTAAACAGCAGAAATCTTTTCATACATCATTGGAAAATCTTCTTTTATGCTGTCAACTGGTACATAGAACATATCCTTTAATCTGTCGCTACAAGCCTTTGCAAATGTAGGTGGAAGATTATCAATTAAAATACCTAAGCCCTTTGTAACATAGTCAGAAAACTTGTCCTTTGTCATTCTTATAGGAAGATTAGCCATAATATTTGAAATAGCAAATTTTCCCTCTATTGTTGAACAATCCTGATGTGAAGCAAAATGAGCAGCTGCACTAACCACAGACTTGTTTGATAAAGGAACATCGTCACTAATGTTTGAAACGTCCTTAAGCTTAAATTCGTTTACAAGGTATTCACCCATTTGGTCATTTAAACAAGTGTAGCGATTTATTATAACGCCCATATTTACAATTTCCTTGCTTAATTCAACAAGCTGAGAATTGTATTCGCTTCTGTCTGCAATATCCTGAGCAAGAGCAAACTCAAGTTTTTTGTAGCAATCATATATTTTGTCTTTAAGGTCTAATACTCTTTTAGGAATTTTATATTCTACTTCTTTTTCCGGAAGTTCTGTTAAATCGTAAATAAGATTTAAGAGAGCATCTTTTTGTTTATATTCAATGAGTTTAACTAACTTTTGTTCAAGTTTTTCCATTTTTATCCTCCTATTTCTGAAACCAATAACAATACTATACCACATTTGCAAAGTAAAGTAAATAAATAACCTTTTGGACTTGTAAAATCCGTCAAAATGCTTTAATATATAGTTATAATTTATTGGGAGGTGTTTTCTTGAAGTACGTAGAAAATGCAAGAGTAGTATCAACAGAGTTTTTGCAGAAGGGTATCTGCAATCTCGTTTTAGAATGTCCAAAAATTGCTAAAGATGCAAAGCCTGGACAGTTTATAGAAATTTATCCGGATAATGGAGTTAATCTCCTTTCAAGACCTATTAGTATTTGTGGCATTGATGTTGTTGTTGGCAACATTAGAGTTGTATTTCAGGTTGTAGGTAAGGGTACAGATATTTTCTCAAAACTTAAGAAAGGCGATAGAGTTAGAGTTCTCGGCCCTTGTGGAAACGGCTATACACTTAATGACGGTACAGCACTCCTTGTAGGTGGTGGTATTGGTGTTCCTCCATTGCTTGAAACTGCAAAGAGATTAGATTGCAAGAGCAAAATTGCTGTATTAGGTTTCAGAAGTAATCCTTTCTTAGTAAATGAATTTGCTAGAGTCTGTGATAGAGTGTATGTTACAACTGATGACGGTTCAGAAGGCTTTAAGGGTAATGTTGTTCAGTTAATGGAAAAAGAAAATCTTACAGCAGATATGATTTATTCTTGTGGTCCAAAGATTATGCTTAAATTCCTTTCAGAATATGCTATGAAGAATAATATTCCTTGTCAGGTTTCTATGGAAGAAAGAATGGCTTGTGGTATTGGTGCTTGTGTAGGTTGTGTAGTTGAAATAAAAGAGGGAGACGGAACAACATACAAGAAAGTCTGCAAAGACGGACCAGTATTTGACTGTAAGGAGGTTGTTTGGTAATGGCTGATACAAGTGTAAAGATTTGTGATATTAAATTTAAAAATCCTGTTATGACTGCATCTGGCACTTTTGGCTGTGGTCGTGAATATTCAGATTTTGTAGACTTAAATAAACTTGGTGGTATAGTTGTAAAGGGTGTTGCCGACAAGCCATGGAAAGGCAATCCAGCTCCTAGAATTGCTGAAGTTTATGGTGGTATGCTTAATAGCGTAGGTTTGCAGAATCCAGGTGTGGACTATTTCATTAAAAATGAAATTCCTTTCCTCAATTCTCTTGATACAAATATTATTGTAAATGTTTGTGGTCACTCTCTTGAGGAATATGTAAATGTTGTTACAGCTTTAAGAGGTCAGGATGTTGATATGCTCGAGCTTAACATTTCTTGCCCTAACGTAAGTGAAGGTGGTCTTGCTTTCGGTACTGACCCTAAACTTGTAGAAAAGGTAGTATCAAGTGTAAAGCAGGTTGCTGACAGACCTTTAATTGTTAAACTTACACCTAACGTAACAGATATTACAGAAATTGCAAGAGCTGCTGTTGCTGGTGGTGCTGATGCCCTCAGTCTTATAAATACTCTTACAGGTATGAAGATTGATATTAACAGAAGAAAGCCTGTACTTGATAGAAAAGTTGGTGGCATGAGTGGTCCAGCTGTTAAGCCGGTTGCTGTAAGAATGGTTTATCAGGTGGCTAAGGCTGTTGATGTACCTATTATTGGTATGGGTGGTATTTCAAATGCAGAAGATGCTATTGAATTTATTATGGCCGGTGCAACAGGTGTATCTATTGGTACAGCTAATTTCATAAATCCTACTGCCACTATTGATACTATAAAGGGCATTGAAGAATTTATGGATAAGAATAATATTAAGACTCTTGATGAAATCAGGGGCATTATTGACTAATAAAATTGTGAATTAGGTGATAAAATGAAAAGATTTTTAGCATTGGGAATGGCAGTGGCTATGGTACTTTGTTCATTAACTGGTTGCGATACAAGTCACAAAGTGAATGCTGCTATTCAGGAAAATATTTCAACACTTGATAATAAACTTGCAAATCTTGAAGTAACTGTGGGAGATTTATATCAAGAGGGTATAGCTACAGATGAAATGAAAGATGAAGTAGATGACCTCCAACAGGAATTAAGTGAAGCAAGAGATATGTTTGCTGCTACTACTGACGGAGAGCAAGATGCAAACATTTCTAGCAAACTTATTGACCTTACTTCAAAGGCTGATGAACTTGAAGGTCAGGTTCAAGATGCTTTAGGTGGCATAGGCAATGTAGAAAATTATGCAAAGGCTATGAAGAAAGTTACTGGCGAACTTGAAAGTGCTATAAAAACAGCTGTAGACAGTGGCAAAATGGATAAGTCAAAATTGACAGAATTTCAAAATGCTAGTAGTAAGTTAGATGCTATTGTTAGCAACCCAGATGAAACAACTACAAATAAGGCTGAATTATTAAAAATAAGAGAAAGTCTTATTGCCCTTGCATCTGAGGCTAGTGCTAGTAATGAAGTTATAGACGGACTTGCTCAAAATGATAAAACAACTGTTCAGCCAACAGTTAAGTCAGAAGATTTGACAAGTCTTGTAAATGCTTACACTACTTTGCAAAATACTGCATCACAGCTTTATGAAAAAGGCAATATTACAGAAAAACAGTATACTGAAATTTTAAATCTTGGTATGGATGTTTCAAAATTACAGGAAAAAGCAAATAAGGGCGAAAAAGAAGATTCTGTAAATAGTGAAGCTAAGAAATTAGCAAGTAAAGTTGAAAAATTAGCAAACAAAATTAAATAGTGTTCAACTAAAAGGACTAGAGTATAGTCCTTTTAGTTTGCTTAAAATCTGGTTAAATCCTCTTTTCGCAAACATTTTAAGGTAAAAAGAAGTAGAATATAAATGCCACTGGCAATAGATAATGAAATTAATATAGTAATGTTGTTTGTAATTTTAAAAATGTTGTTTGAAATAAATAACATAATTACACAGGCACAAGTAATTGAAAGTATAGGTTTAACAAATAATAATGTTACACTAAAGTGAGTTTTTGTCCTCTCTTTTATTCTAAGGAGCGTAATTGTGGTAACAACTATTGAAGTTATAAACCATATAAATATAAATCCGTTTAATCCGTAGATTGGTACTAAAAAATATATGCTTATTAAATTGATAAGGGAGGAAATAGTATTGACCTCAAATATAAAAAGCTGTTCTCCAAGTCCGTTTAATACGCCTGAAAGTGTTACCTGCAAATATGTAAAAGGGCATATAAAACCTATTAATTTCAGCATACTGCCTATTTCCTTTTCGGAATAAATAAGTTGACCTATTTCATAGCCGTAAGTTATAAACAGACCACCTGTTCCACAAGCTACGATAGCTGTCAGCAAAAGAGAATGTTTTAATGTTGATGTAATACGGTTATAATTTTTAAGTGTATAACATTCAGCAATTACCGGTAGTATAGCTGTTGCCAAGGCTGTTAAAAGTGATGAGGGAAACATAACAAGGGGCATAGCCATACCACTTAATCTACCTAATTCACTTAATGCCTGACTTTGGCTCATACCAAAAATTTGAAGCCTTTGTGGCAATATAATATTTTCTACTGTTGCGTAAATTGAACTGGCAACTCTGTTTAATGTGAGAGGTATTGCCATTGAAGTTATAAGTGAAAGTGCTGTAAAAGTAGTCATAGTAGGAACTTTAGGCTTTAATTTGTGGTTTACAAAAAACAGATTAAGGGCAGTAAATAAAAAAGATATTATTTCTCCTAAAGCCATACCTAATATAGCAGCACCACAGGCATATTCCAGTCCCATAGGTACAAAGGTGTTTGCTAAAACATAAACAGCCAACATTCGCACTATTTGTTCTATAACTTGACTTATGGCAGGAACTTTTGCCTCCTGCATACCTAAAAAATAGCCCCTTATTACAGAACCGGCAGCCATAAACGGAAAACAAGGACTAAGCCATTTTAAAGAAAGTGTAGTTCTTTTATCTTTTATTATATATTGGCTTATTTTTTCGGCGAAATTATGTACACTAATACTTAAACACAAAGCAATAGTGACGGAAATAATTAAGGAAATAGTCAATATTTTTTCGGCATTTCCCTGTTGTCCTTTTGCTTTTTCCTGTGCTGTCAGCTTTGACATTGTAGTTGAAAGCCCAGAGGAAGAAATTGCCCATATTAACAAGTACAAAGGTGTTATAATTTGATATAGTCCCATACCTTCAGCACCTATGGTTTTGGACATATATATTCTATAAAAAAAGCCTAGCACTCTTGTTATTATATTTGCAGATGTAAGAATGATGGCACTTTTTATAATTGCTTTTTTGTGCATAGCTTCCTCCTGTTTGCTCTTATAATAAAAGTATGATAAAATAAATTAATTATGATAATTTTGAAAGAGGTGAGGAAATGTTTGATATTCCGGCAGAATTAAAAAAGTTACCAGAGTCCCCTGGTGTCTATATTATGAGGGATAAAACCGATGATATTATATATGTTGGAAAAGCAAAAATATTAAAAAATAGGGTAAGACAGTACTTTCAAAATTCGGCTAACCATTCTTTGAAGGTAAAGCAAATGGTAAGCAATATTGACCATTTTGAATACATTGTTACTGGTTCAGAAGTAGAAGCTCTTATTTTGGAAAACAATTTAATAAAAAAACATAATCCAAAGTACAACATTCTTTTAAAAGACGATAAAACTTATCCATATATAAAAGTGACTACTAATGAAATGTTTCCTCGTGTTTTTGTTACAAGAAAATTATTAAAGGATAAAAATAAATATTTTGGACCTTTTACAAACAGTTCAGCTGTAAAGGAGAATATAGCTCTTATAGATAAAATATGGCAGGTTAGAAGATGTAGCAAGGTTTTCCCCAGAGATATAGGAAAGGGTAGACCTTGTCTTAATTATCATATAGGGCAATGTAAGGCTGTTTGTACTGGAAAAGTATCAGAAGAAGAATACAACAAAATGATAGGAGAAATACTGGATTTTTTGGGTGGTAAAACAGAAAATGTAGTAAAAAATCTTACATCAAAAATGCTGAAATATTCAGCTGAAATGGAATTTGAAAAAGCAGCAGAAGTAAGGGATACTATTGAAAGTATAAAAATACTTAACCAAAAGCAAATCATTGAAAATCTTCATATTGATGATAGAGATGTAATTGGTTTTGCCAGAGGTATAAGAGAGTGTATAATGCAGATTTTCTTCATTCGTGGGGGAAAGATTACAGGCAGAGAACATTTTATGCTTGAAGAATGTGAAGATGTAGAAGATAAGGAGCTTATGACACAATTTGTCCAGCAGTTCTACAGTGGCACTCCTTTTATACCAAAGGAAGTTATACTTCAATGTGAAATTGATGATTTTGATTTAATTAGTCAATGGCTTAGCGAACAAAAAGGTCAAAGAGTTAATGTCCTTGTGCCACAAAAGGGCGAAAGAAAAAGCCTTGTGCTTATGGCTCAGAATAATGCAAAAATTGTACTTGATAAATTTGGTGCTGAAATAAGGAGAGAACATAAAAGAACAAAGGGTGCTTTGGAAGAAATACAAAAGGCTCTTAATATTGATTTTGAACTTAATAGAATTGAAAGTTACGATATTTCAAATACACAAGGCTTTGAATCCGTTGCGTCTATGGTAGTTTTTGAAAATGGTCTTCCAAAGAGAAGTGACTACAGAAAATTTAAAATAAAAACTATTATAGGACCTGACGACTATGGCAGTATGGAAGAAGTTATAACCAGAAGATTTACAAGATATATAAATGAAACTTCTGGTGATGAAAATGTTAAAAAGGCTGGATTTGACAAAAAGCCTGATATGATTTTCCTAGATGGGGGTAAAGGTCAAATTTCAGCAGTTCAAAAGGCATTAACAAACCTTAATTTATACGTTCCTGTTTGTGGTATGGTAAAAGACGATAGACACAGAACAAGAGCTTTAATGTACAATGGAGAGGAAATAGAATTGCCATATACATCAGAGGGCTTTAAACTTCTTACAAGAATACAGGACGAAGTTCATAGATTTGCTATAGAATATCACAGAAAACTGAGAGAGAAAAAGCAAGTCCACAGTATATTAGACGATATTTCTGGTATAGGTAGTGTAAGAAGAAAGGCATTAATGAAGCACTTTGGGGATATTAATGCTATAAGACGAGCTGAGGTTGAAGAACTTCAACAGGTAGATGGTATGAATATTAAAAGTGCTGAGGCTGTTTATAACTTTTTTAGAAAATAATTTATGTAAAATTGAGGTAGTATTCTGCCTCTATTTTATATTTTTCAAAATATGTATGATAATTATGAAAAATTTTGTTAAATGATGAAATTTCCATTGAAAATATTGTTGATTTGGTTTATTATAAAATAAATGAGTGTGTATGTTTTGTGGAAATTGCATACACAAGAAAGGAGATTGTTATGTATTCAGTAACTATTCAGGAAATTAAAGACGAGTTTGAGCTTGTCAATTTAACAGACGAAATAGATTTAAAAGCCATTGAAATAGAAAGTCCGGAGGTAAACAGACCAGCCTTACAGCTTGCTGGATTCTTTGACTATTTTGATAGTGAAAGAGTACAGTTAATGGGTATTGTTGAATACACTTATCTCTGTAAGCTTACTCCAGAATTTAGACAGGAAACTCTTGAAAAGCTTTTCCATTACAAAATGCCTTGCGTAATTATGTGTAGAGACTTAGACCCTCATCCGGAAATGCTCTACTATGCAAAGCAGAGAGGTGTTCCTATCCTTAAAACAAAGGAAACTACTTCTGAATTTATGGGCGAACTTTTAAAATGGATGAAGGTTCAGCTTGCACCTAGAACTACTGTTCACGGTGTACTTGTTGATATTTACGGTGAAGGCGTACTTATTACAGGCGAAAGTGGTATAGGTAAAAGTGAGGCTGCTCTTGAACTTGTAAAGAGAGGTCACAGACTTGTAGCCGATGATGCTGTTGAAATTAAAAAGGTTTCACACACTACTTTAGTAGGTAGTTGTCCGGAACTTATAAGATACTTCATTGAAGTTAGAGGTATCGGTATTATCAATGTTAAGCAGATGTTTGGTGTTCAGTCTGTAAAGGATACACAGAATATTGATATTATTATTAAACTTGAATACTGGGAAAAGGGCAAGGCTTATGACCGTCTTGGTATAAAGGAAAACTATATGGATATACTTGGAAACAAGGTTGTATGTCATAATATACCGGTACGTCCTGGTAGAAATTTGGCAATCATTTGTGAGTCTGCTGCTGTAAACTGTAGACAGAAGAAGATGGGCTACAATGCAGCTCAGGCATTAAACGACGCTATTATGAATAACGCTATGAATGGTAATCATTAATTTATTAAGGAGAGAATAAGAATGTATTATTTAGGCGTAGATTTAGGTGGAACAAATATTTTTGTAGGTTTAGTTGATGAAAATGGTAAAATTATTTCTAAGGAATCAACTCCTACAATTAGTGTAAGAAGTGCAGACCTTATTTTAGAGGATTTAATTACTCTTTGTAAAAAGGTTGTTGAAAACAATAACTTAGAATTAAGTGATATTGAATATGTAGGTATTGGTGTTCCTGGCACTGTAAACAGAGAAAACGGTGTTTTGGAATATGCCAATAATCTTAATTTTAATCATACAAATATTGCTGAGTATGTTGGTAAAGCTCTTGGTTTACCAGTTTATTTGGAAAATGATGCTAACTGTGCAGCTATTGGTGAAATTACTGCCGGTGCCGGAGATGGCTTAAAAGATGTAATTTATATAACGCTTGGTACAGGTGTAGGCTCAGGTATTATTGTAAATGGCAAGCTTTTAAGAGGTGCTTTTGGTGGTGGCACAGAAGCTGGTCATATGGTTGTTATGTATGAAGGCGAACAGTGTACTTGTGGCAGACTTGGTTGTTGGGAAGCCTATGCTTCTGCTACTGCTCTTGCCAGAGAGGGTAGAATGGCTGCTGCTAAGTATCCAAACTGTGAAATATACAACCTTGTAGACGGCAACATCAAACTTATTAATGCAAAAATGGTATTTGATGCAGGGGATAAGGGTGATGAGGTTGCTTTAGATATTATTGATAAATACATAAAGTATGTAGCTATTGGTATATTAAATCTTGTAAATATCTTTCAGCCACAGTCTGTTATTATTGGTGGTGGCGTGTGTGCACAGGGTGTTAAGCTTACAAGACCAATTCAGCAGATAGTTCGTGATAAGGCTTATGGTGGCAACTGTAAGACAGAAATTAAGGTTGCAAAATTAGGAAATGATGCAGGTATTGTTGGTGCAGCAATGTTAGGAAATTATCAGGAGTAAATATGGAAAATATTATTGAAGTATTGAAAAATGCCATAGGTGAAGAAAATGTAATTGAAAATGAGCCTATGAGCAAGCATACTACATTTAGAATAGGTGGAAATGCAGATATTTTTGTTACACCTCAATCAACTGAAGATATAGAAAATGTAATCAGAATTGCTGAGAAAACGAATACACCATATTACATTATTGGAAATGGCAGTAATTTACTTGTAAAGGATAATGGAATTAGTGGTATAGTAATTCAGATATACAAAAAATATAGTGATATTACTATAGAAGGAAATGAAATAACTGTTCAAAGTGGAGCTTTGCTTTCTACTGTAGCAAAAAAGGCTATGGAAAATAGTCTTACTGGTTTTGAATTTGCAAGTGGTATTCCTGGTACAATAGGTGGTGCTGTTTGTATGAATGCCGGCGCTTATGGTGGGGAAATTAAAGACGTTTTAATTTCTTGTAAAGTTCTCAAAAATGGAAAAATTGTTGAACTTAACAATGAACAAGCTGGCTTTGAATATAGAAACAGCCGAATTATGGCTGAAAAAATGATAGTTTTAGAGGCTGTTTTAAAATTAGAAAAGGGAGATAAGGAAGAAATTTCATCAAAGATGAAAGAGCTTAACTCTCAGAGAAATACAAAACAGCCAGTAGAATTTCCTAGTGCAGGTAGTACATTTAAACGTCCGGAGGGATATTTTGCAGCAAAACTTATTGATGATAGTGGGCTTAGAGGTTTTAGTGTAGGAAAGGCACAGGTTAGTCCTAAGCATTGTGGTTTTGTCGTAAATAATGGTGGAGCTACAGCACAAGAAGTTTTAGAACTTATAGACAAAGTGACAGAAATAGTTTATGATAAATTTGGTGTCAGGTTAGAGCCTGAAGTTAGAATTATAGGTCAATAAAAGGGGGAAAAGCCTATGCGTTTTATAATAGTAACAGGTATGTCCGGTGCAGGAAAAAGTACCGTACTTAAATTTTTGGAAGATATAGGCTTTTTTTGTGTAGATAATCTTCCTCCAAGTCTTATTCCTAAGTTTGTGGAACTTTGCGAAAGTCCAAATTCAGGAATGGACAAAGTGGCATTAGGTATTGATATTAGAGGTGGCAGACTTTTTGGAGAACTTTTTAATTTCTTAAATGAAGTGAGAAGTGAAACAAGTAAGTATGAAATTCTCTTTTTAGATTGTAGCGATGAAGTTTTACTTAAAAGATATAAGGAAACCAGACGTTCTCACCCTCTTGCTTCAAAGGGCGAAAGAATTATAATGGGTATCAAAAGAGAACGAGAACTTCTCCGAGATATTAAAACAAGGGCAGACTTTATAATCAATACTTCAAATATGCTTACAAGGGAATTGAGAGTACAGCTTTCTTCTATATTCCTTGATGATGACAGATTTGAAAGTCTTATGATAACAGTTCTTAGCTTTGGTTTTAAGTATGGAATACCGGCCGATTGTGACCTTGTGTTTGATGTGCGTTTTATTCCAAATCCGTTTTATATAGCAGAGTTAAAGCACCTGACAGGTAATGATGTAGCTGTCAGAGATTACGTAATGCAATGGGACGAAGCTAAAGAATTTTCTAAAAAATTAAACGATATGGTAGAATTTCTTATACCAAATTATATTAAAGAGGGCAAAAATCAACTTGTAATTGGTATAGGTTGCACAGGTGGAAAGCACAGAAGTGTAACATTGGCTAACGAATTGTACAATAATCTCAAAAGGACTGGTCATAGCGTTGTAATAGCCCACCGAGATATTGACAAAGACGCAAAGAGATAGTATACTTTACTTAATAATGATTTTGCTAAGTTAAGATACAAAACATCAAAATAAAATCTTTGCGGTTGTTCTGACTGCAAGTAGGTCAGACGGTGGTTATATGTCATTTTCAACTGAAGTTAAAAATGAAATATTGGATTACGAAGAAAGAAATTTTCATTGTCTTAATGCCGAACTTACAGCATATATTTTATTCTGTGGGGAGCTGTTTGGTGATGACAACGGATTTAATATCGTAATTCGAGATAGTGTGAAATCAGTTCTGAATAGAACTAAGGCACTGATATATAAATTGTATGAGGCAGAAGTGAGTATCAAAGGTAACGAAATAGTTATTGATGATAGTGGTCTTGTGCAAAAAATAATTGAAAATACTAAAGTTAAAGACAGAGGCTGGTCGGATTATGATTATGTAGTTGACCCCTCTGTTGTTTCTTCAATGTGTTGTAAACGAGCCTTTGTAAGGGCTAGTTTTGTTGCCTGTGGGTCTATTGCTGACCCTAACAAGCAGTACCATATGGAGTTTGTTAGTAGTGATTATGACCTTATGACAGACTTGAAAGAAATTATTTCTGAGTTTGGCATTGATGGAAAAATCATTGAAAGAAAAAACTATTTTGTTGTATATTATAAAGAAGGAGAGCAATTAGTAGATTTGCTTAATATTATGTCTGCTCACAAGGCTCTTTTAGAGTTTGAAAATCTAAGAGTTATAAAAGAAGTAAGAAATAATATTAACAGAAAAGTTAATTGCGAAACTGCTAATCTCAATAAAATAGTGTCTGCCTCTGTTAGACAGTCAGAGGCAATAGAATACATAAAAAATACTGTCGGTTTAGATTTTTTGCCGGACAATTTAAGGACTATGGCTGTTGCTAGATTGAAAAATCCAGATGCAAGTCTTAAAGCTTTAGGGGAGTTAGTTGACCCACCTATTGGAAAGTCTGGTGTAAATCATAGATTAAATAAAATATGTGAAATGGCTTCTGAATTAAAGGGGGAAATGCAAAATGAGTAAAAAGGAATTAGTTGTTGGTACAAGTCTTGTAGAAAGACCTATCGCTATGCTTGTTCAGACTGCTGGCAGATTTGCTAGTGAACTTCATTTACAGATGGACAATAAGAATATAAACTTAAAGAGTATTATGGGTGTAATTTCAATCGGTAATCTTGTAGGACACGATGTTGTTATTTCAGCAGATGGTCCAGATGAAGCTGAGGCCCTTGAAGCTATTGTTGAATTTTTAAGCTAATTGCTTGATTAATATATTGTTTTGACTGAGAAAAAGAGGAGTAACTATTAACATCTGACAGAGATTTGTGTACATAGGCTGAGATACACATCGGAAAAGTGATAGTGAAGGTAGCTTTGGAGTCATCAGACTGAATAGTTAGGTCTGACGTAGGATTGCGTTAAATCATTTAAGTGCCTGTGCAAGCAGGAATTAAGGTGGTACCGCGATGCTTTCGTCCTTTGTTAGATGAAAGCATCTTTTTTTATATAAAAAATGTAACTAATGATATTTTTGGAGGTAAAAATGAGTAAAGAATTAGCAAAAAACTATGACCCTTCAATAGTTGAGGACAGAATTTATCAGAACTGGCTCGACAAGGGTTATTTTCACGCAGAGGTGGACAAGACTAAAAAGCCTTTTACAATCGTAATTCCACCACCAAATATTACTGGTCATCTTCATATGGGACATGCATTAGATAATACTATGCAGGATATTCTCATTCGTTGGAAGAGAATGCAGGGCTATAACGCACTTTGGGTTCCTGGTACAGACCATGCTGCAATTTCAACAGAAGTTAAAATTGTAAACAAAATGCGTGAAGAAGGTTTAACAAAAGAAGATATTGGTAGAGAAGGTTTCCTTAAGAGAGCTTGGGCTTGGAAAGAAGAATATGGTAGTACTATTCTTAACCAGCTTAAAAAACTTGGTTCATCTTGTGACTGGGAAAGAGAAAGATTTACTATGGATGCAGGTCTTTCTGATGCTGTTCTCACAGTTTTCTGTAAGTTATACGAAAAAGGATATATTTATCAGGGCGAAAAGTTAATTAACTGGTGTCCTACTTGTCAGACTACAATTTCTGATGCAGAAGTTGAACATGAAGATAAGCAGGGTGGTTTTTGGCATATTAAATATCCTATTAAGGGTACTGACAGATTCTTAGAGTTTGCAACAACTAGACCAGAAACAATGCTTGGTGATACAGCTATTGCAGTTCATCCAGATGATGAAAGATATAAGGATATTGTAGGCAAGGTTTGTGTAGTTCCTTTTGTAAACAGAGAAATTCCAATTATTGCTGATGAATATGTTGATATGGAATTTGGTACTGGTGTTGTTAAGATTACTCCGGCTCACGACCCTAATGACTTTGAAGTTGGCGAAAGACACAATCTTCCTAAGATTAATATTTTAAATGATGACGGTACAATCAATGCTAACGGTGGCAAGTTTGAAGGTATGGACAGATACGATGCCAGAAAACAGATTGTAGAAGAACTTGACGAAATGGGTCTTTTCATCAGAAAAGAAGAAATCAACCATGCCGTAGGTGTTCACGATAGATGTCATACTGTAATTGAACCACTTATTAAAAAGCAGTGGTTTGTAAAGATGGAAGAACTTGCTAAGCCAGCTCTTGATGCTTATTACAAGAAGGACTTAAAGTTTGTTCCGGACAGATTTGGTAAGATTTATACTCATTGGCTTGAAGATATTCACGATTGGTGTATTTCAAGACAGCTTTGGTGGGGTCACAGAATACCAGCTTATTACTGTGAATGTGGCGAAGTTATTGTTAGCAAGGAAGCTCCAAAGACTTGTCCAAAATGTGGTAGCACAAATATTAAGCAGGACGAAGACTGTCTTGATACTTGGTTCTCATCTGCATTATGGCCATTCTCAACTTTAGGTTGGCCAGAACAGACAGAAGAATTGAAGCATTTCTATCCTACAAGCGTACTTGTAACAGGTTATGATATTATCTTCTTCTGGGTAGTTAGAATGGTATTCTCTGCTATGGAACAGATGGGCGAAGTACCATTTAAGACTGTACTTATCCACGGTCTTGTAAGAGATGAACAGGGTAGAAAGATGAGTAAGTCTCTTGGTAATGGTATTGACCCATTGGAAGTTATCAAGGATTATGGTGCTGATGCTTTAAGACTTACATTAATTACAGGTAATGCTCCTGGTAATGATATGCGTTTCTATTACTCAAGAATGGATAACAGCAGAAACTTTGGTAACAAGCTTTGGAATGCTGCCAGATTTGTTATGATGCACATTGGCGATTCTGAACCTAAACTTGACAAGAGTAAGCTTACATCTGCTGATAAGTGGATTTTAAGCAAGGTTAATACTCTTGCAAAGGAAGTTACAGATAACCTTGACAACTATGAACTTGGTATTGCTGTACAGAAGGTTTATGACTTTATTTGGGACGAATACTGTGATTGGTACATCGAAATGGTTAAGCCTAGACTCTATAATGAAGAAGATGAAACAAGAGAAGCTGCGCTTTGGACATTAAAGACTGTTCTTATTAATGCTCTTAAGATGCTCCACCCATTCGAACCATTCATTACAGAAGAAATATTTACTTCTATTCAGTCAGAAGAAGAAACAATTATGCTTTCAAAGTGGCCAGAATTTACTTCAGAATTTGATTTTGAAGAAGATGAAAAGGCTATTGAGCTTATGAAGGAAGCTATCAAGAATATTAGAAATATCAGAGCTGAAATGAATGTTGCTCCTAGCAAAAAAGCTAAGGTATTTGTAGTAAGTGAAAATGAAGATGTAAGAAATATCTTTGAACATGGTAAGGTATTCTTTGCTACACTTGCTTATGCTAGTGAAGTTGTAGTTCAGGCTGATAAGACTGGTATTGATGATGATGCAGTTTCTACAGTAATTCACAATGGTGTTATTTATATGCCATTTGCTGAACTTGTAGATATTGCCAAGGAAAAGGAAAGACTTTCTAAGGAAAGAGAAAAACTTATTAAGGAAGTTGAAAGAGTAGAAAAGAAGCTTTCTAATCAGGGCTTCGTTTCTAAGGCTCCTGAAAAGGTTATTGCTGAAGAAAAGGCTAAAATGGAAAAATATTCTACAATGCTCAAGGCTGTAGAAGAACAGATTGAAAGATTAAAGTAATCTTGCAGTTAGTTTAATGTAGGGACCAGCAGAATATTTAGCAAGCTAAATGTAAATTGCTGTGCAATTTATCGGACTCCTTTCCGATTCGTGCCGTGAAAAATATGGCACTAAAACCTAGTACCATATTTTTGTCCCTGTCTAGGTTGCATAGGCGAGCAATAAATTACAAAGTAATTTATGACCAGCCTTACGGTCGGGCAAAGCTCTGGTCAGAACTTTCAACTTCGTTGAAAGCCACACTTCGTGTGACCGATTTATCTTTCGGTTCACACCTGTGGAATTGGTTTAAGAAAACCAAGGTTTTCTTAACTACTTTCCTTTGATAATCTGAAAAATGCAAATACATTTGTCAAAAAATGCAAATTATTTTTTTAATTAGATTTATTGACATTTTGAAAGATTAAAGAAATCTTGACATATTTGTTGTATAAATTTTTATAGAAAAAGACCCTTAGTATAAAATTTTACTAAGGGTCTTTATTGATATTTGTAAAAAATATAAAAAATTTACAAAAAATTGGTTGACATTTATTAATTTAGTGGTAATATTATATATAGTAATATAAATTTGAGACAAGTTTAATAAAACTTAATTAAATTTATTATTATATGCTTATCTTATACATCTTGGATGAGATGTTGATTACTAATATTTGTAATTCACTTATATGTCACGAAAACATTCATCTATTTTTATCAAGGGTTTTGTGAAATTTGAAATAATTTATAGTCAGTTTTGTGCTGAAACTGGAAAAAGAGTTCAAAAAATTCTCGATATTATAGCATTTTTCGTTAAATTTACAAATTTTTCAACATTTTTTTCAAAAAAGACTTTAAAAAATTTGTAAAATATGTTAGTATAAGTGAGTATGTAGATTTAGGAAAGAGGGTGTTGTCTTTATTCGATATTGCCAACTGGAATAGGGGAAAGGCTTTATCGTTAAAATGATTTGTTCTAAAAGGTATAAAGGGGTTATTTCTGGTACGACAATGCGAAGTCTGCCAAATATGAAACTAAAGGAGAATTTAGTATGAAAAATTCAAGAAAAATCACTTGGTTCACACAGTTCTCATATGGCTGTGGTAACCTTTTAGGTAGTGGTCCACTTGCAATTACAAGTGCTTGGCTTCTTATCTACCTTACAACTGTTTGTCAGTTAGACCCAGTTAAGGCTGGTACAATCGTTGGTCTTCCAACACTCTTAGACGTAATCCTCAACCCTGTAATGGGTTTCATCACTGATAACTTCTATAAGACAGCTATCGGTCGTAAGTTTGGTCGTCGTAGATTCTTCATCTTATTGGGTATTCCTCTTATGTTAATTTACCCATTAATGTGGTTACCAACAGGTAGCTGGAGTGAAGGCGCAAACTTCTGGTATCACTTAATTACATTCCTTGCATTCGAACTTGTTTACACAAGTGTTATGATTCCTTACGAAACACTTGCTGTAGAAATGACAAGCGATTTCGATACAAGAACATACCTTACAGGTTCTAAGGCTGCCATGGGTAAGATTGCAAACTTCCTTGCTTCTGGTATCCCAGCTCTTTTCTTCTCTATTTATGGTGAAGCAAATGACAATCCTGTACCATATATTGCAACAGCTATTACATACTGTGTAATTATGATGGTTTCTCTTATCTTACTTTACATTAACTCTTGGGAAAGAAGTCCTGAAGAAGTTAAGGAAGAAAGTGACACAAGAGGCTTAGGTGAAATCCTTAAGAAGTTATACATTGATAACTTATCTACATTAAAGTTAAAGACTTTCAGACACCACTTAGGTATGTACCTTTTCGGTTTCGGTGCTGAATGGTTATTCGCATCAACATTTACTTACTATGTTGTTTATGCTCTTCATAATGAAAAGGCATTCGCTGCTGAAATGAACTCAATGTCAGCCATCTTACAGTTAATTTCTACATTCATTTGTATGGCTGTAGTTGCTAAGATTGGTTTCAAGAAGCCTTACATGTTAGCTTTAGCAGTTGTTATCGTTGCCGTTTTAGCTTACGTTGGTATTGGTTTCGGTGCTATGCACGGTGGCGACTTACACGAAGATAAGTTAATCGTTATTGCTATTACAGCAATCTTTGGTTTAGGTACTGGTTCTGTTTACTATATCCCATGGAGTACATATACATTTATGGCTGACGTTGATGAAGTTGTTACTAACCGTAGACGTGAAGGTGTTTACGCTGGTGCAATGACAATGGCTGGTAAGCTTATGAGATTCATCGTTGTTCAGACTTTAGGTTTCGTACTTGCTGCTAATGGTTTCGATAAGAAGGCAGATAATCAGCCTGAAAGTGCTATTACTGCAATTCTTCTCGTATTATTAATCGGTGTTTGTGGTCTTGCCGTTATCGGTATCTACTTCACAATTAGAATGAAGCTTGACCATAGAACTCACCAGATTGTTAAGGATGAAGTTGCTAGAATTCATGCTGGTGGTAAGATGGAAGATGTTACTCCAGAAGTTAAGAAGACTCTTGAACAGCTTACAGGTTTCAAGTATGAAGCTTGTTTCGGTAACAACGATATGGGTTACCATCAGGGTGTTAAGTTCTTCACTGGTAAGAACATCGCTTGCCTCATCATCTTCATTGCTTTCATCGTTGCAATGCTTACTAAGATGTATGGTGTTTGGTAGGATTAATCTTTCCTATACATAAATCTTGATTATTATTGGCCAGCAGTCCATTAACTGTGCTGTTGGTCAATTTACTTTAGAATAAATCATTTTAAGACAATGTTGAAAAAATCTACTGATTAACAAATGACAATTCCAATATGAGGTTGGTTTTGTAAAAAAATAAGCCGAATGCAAAAGTATAAAAAGTATACTTGATGCAATCGGCTTATTTTTTATCTAAATAAATAACTGGTGCAGAAATTCTACACCAGTCAATCTCTTTATTCATTTTCTAAAAACAATTCTTTGAAGTATGGTAATTCTTCTGCCCATTTACAGAACTGACGCCATTCATCAAGCTTGTGGCTCTTTCTAGCAAAGTACATAGCTCTTACATTCTCGTATGAGAAAGTACAAGTTCTAGTTTGATTATAGCTTGATGGTAAAAGCTGAATTATGCTGTACCATTGGTCTTTATCCTTTGTTTCTACAAAGTTTTGTCTGAGACTTTCCAATTCCTTTATGAAAACTTCTAAGGCTTTTTTAGCTGACGGAATAAGTTTATCGTGGCTAAAGTCATCAATTTCAAAAGGCTTAGAATGTATTTTGTGCATTGTACTTGTTGAGTTCGCAACAGTGCCTACCTTGTAAGTGTCATATTCTTTCCACCAGTACATAGGGGCAGTAATATCAACAGAAATAAAAATCTGTCTTATAAACTTTCTGTGGTCTGAACCAGCTTTGCAAAGTCTTTTTGCAAGACCTAAATCGTTTTCACCAAAAACGAAAGTGCCATCTTCTTTAGTATAGCTGTCTATTTTAGCCCAACTGTTCATTGGGTTTCTAGCACCTCTAATGGCATTTTCAAAATTCATTGTAAATGTCTTTTCAAATTTTATCATTATAAAAATCTCCTATGCTTTTATTTACGTCCATTCCTAACTAATTATACAGCATTTTGTTGTGGATTGCAATTAATAAAAAATACTGGTATTTATACAAACTTTAATGTATAATAATTAGATAGGAAATTGCAGTTTTGGCTATGATTTTATAGCAATTAATTATTGGTATATTATGGAGGAAATATGAGATATATTAATACATTACACGACGGTGAAAATTTAATAGATTTTTATTTATGTAAGCAAAAACAGACATTTAAGTCTAAAAATGGCAAAAATTATCTTTCACTTACACTTTTAGATAAAACAGGTACTATTAACGGTAAGGTTTGGGATATAAATAAAAATATTCAGAGTTTTGAAGAAGGAGATTTTATTAAAATTGATGCCAGTGTTCAAACTTTTAATAATGACCTCCAGTTAAATATTAAGAAAATTAGACGTGCTCAAGAGGGCGAATATTTTGAGGAGGACTATGTTCCATCAACTAAAAAAGATGTAAATGAAATGTTTAATCGTGTTACTGATTACATAAAGTCTGTTAATGACAAGTATATCAAGGAATTATTAACTAATATTTTTGTTAAAAATACAGATATTGCAAATAGTTTTAAAAAGCATACAGCTGCTAAGACAATGCACCATAACTATTTAGGTGGACTTATTGAGCATACTCTTTCTGTTACAGATTTGTGTGATTTTATGGCAGGTCACTACGAAAATGTAAACAGAGATATGCTTGTAGCTTGTGCCTTACTTCACGATATTTCAAAGATTAAGGAATTATCGGAATTTCCTAATGTGGAATATACAGATGACGGTGAATTGTTAGGTCATATTGTAATGGGTTGTGAGTTTTTGGGTAAAGAAGCTGATAAGGTAGAAGGTTTCCCTCATCAATTAAAATCTCTTATGCAACATTGTATTTTAGCACACCATGGCGAATTTGAATATGGTTCTCCAAAGTTGCCAAAAACTATTGAGGCATTTATACTTCATTGTGCTGATGATACAGATGCAAAGGTAAAAATGTTTGAAACAGCTATTGAAGAAAATCAAACAACAGGAAAATGGGTAGGCTACAATAGAATTTTAGCTAGAAATATTAGAAAGTCAGAGTATTAATATGGTACAAAAAAATCAAAAATTAGTAGTAGAAATAGTAGATTTATCTTCTGAAGGTGCAGGTGTTGCAAAAGTTGATGGCTATCCAATTTTTGTAAAAGATACACTTGTTGGAGAGAAAGTAGAGATTTTAGTTTTAAGAGCAAATAAGAATTATGGATTTGGTAAGGCAATTAATATTATAGAGGCTTCTTCAGATAGAGTAGAGCCAAAATGCCCTGTGGCAAGTAAGTGTGGTGGTTGCTCTATTCAGCATATGTCTTATGATTGCCAGCTTAAATATAAGAAGAATAAAGTCTATCAAAATTTAAAGAGAATAGGTGGCTTTGATAATATTGAGGTGGAAGATACAATAGGTATGGATGAACCTTTTTATTATAGAAATAAGGCACAGTATCCGGTTGGCTATGACAAAGGTATTATTACTGGATTTTATGCTGCCAATAGCCATAGAATAATTGATTTTGATAATTGCTATATAGGAAGTAAAAGAAATAGAGAAATATTAAATATAGTAAAGAATTTTATAGTAGAAAATAATATTACAGCCTATGATGAAACGACAGGTAGAGGTATCGTTAGACATATTTTAATAAGGGAGGGCCATTTTACGGGAGAAATTATGGTCTGTCTTATTGTGAATGGTAGTAAATTTAAGTATAAAACACAGCTAGCAGAGGCTTTAAAAGACGTTGAAGGTGTAAAGTCAGTTTCTGTAAATTATAATACTACAAAATCTAATGTTATTTTGGGTGATAAGGTAGAAACAGTATATGGTAGTGATTTTATAATTGATTATATTGGTGATTTAAAGTTTGAAATTTCTCCGTTGTCGTTCTTCCAAGTAAATCCAGTACAGACACAAAAATTGTATGGAAAGGCGTTGGAATATGCAGATTTAAACGGCGAAGAAATAGTTGTGGATGCCTACTGTGGTATAGGAACAATTTCTCTTTTCCTTGCCCAAAAGGCAAAAATGGTTTACGGTGTAGAAATAGTTCCTCAGGCAATAGAAGATGCCAAAAAGAATGCCAAAAACAATAAAATAGATAATGCAGAATTTTATGTTGGAAAAAGCGAGGAAATAGTACCAGAACTCTATAAAACAAAGGGAGTAAAACCGGATGTAATGGTGGTAGACCCTCCAAGAAAGGGCTGTGAAGAAAGTCTCCTAAATCTTATGTTGCAAATGCAACCAAAACGCATAGTCTATGTTTCATGCGATAGTGCAACTTTGGCAAGAGATTTAAAAATTCTTTGTGCAACAAATGAGTATGAGATAAAAAAGGTACAGCCAGTTGATATGTTTCCGCATACAGGGCATGTGGAGAGCGTGGTTCTGTTGACTAAGGTACAGAAGTAAAAGTGTGAAAAAGGCTTGAAAAAAGGGCTTTTTCGGTATTTTAAGATTTGAAAATAAGACCATTAAAAATGGCTGAAAAATCGCATAAAACCTTGATATTTTTATAGTCGGATAGACAGAGATATTGAGAATAGGTCGATTATACAGAAGTGTTTATTTATGATTTGTAAAAAAGGTGGGGACGAAAATAGGCTAATGAACATTCAAAAATACATTGAATAATGATTAGGCTATTTTAGAAATGAGAGGTATTTATACCCAGCAAAGTGAGAGTAATTCCGGCTAATACAAATGAGCCAATGAAACACGTTGTTATCTATGCTTGTGTTAGTTCCAATACTATGGAACAGTTGGATAGCTTAAAAGCACAGATTTCTGGGTTGACAAAATTTGTATTTGGGCATAAAAACTGAAAACTGGTTGATATTCATATAGATATGGCATCTGCTAAAAAAGATTCTGTTCGTCCTGCATTTCATAATATGATAGAAGAATGTAAAGCAGGACTTACAGATATAGTTGTGGTAAAGAGTATCGTAGGTAAGGAAAAGCGAGTAAATCAATATGCACTAGTAAAGCTCCATTTTATGAAACGTGACGATTTAAACGATGGATTGGAAATTGAAGCCAATTCTTCTAAATTATTAATCGATGCAAAAATCTTAAGACAGTATTTTGGTATTGAGTATCAAAATAACTTAGGAGATATTTTAAAACAATTTACTGAAACTTTCGGAAAAGCAATTCCAATGAATATTCCTAAAAATATTTCAGATGAGGAAAAAGGTGCAATGGTGAAGTCACTTAGTATAAGTGATTCAGAAAATCCAAATAAGATTTATTGTTATAAAATAAGAAGAAACCCTAGTGGCGGAAAAAGAAGTGATTTCAATTCGGATAAAACAAAACTATTAAGGTCTGGTTTATTTAGAAAATTTGAGAATTAACCTGGCGTTAGCTTTTGCTATTCTGATGATTCGCTTAAAGAAAATGATGATTCAACTATTTTATACAATTTCTCAAAATAGCCTATTTTTAAATGCCGAGCAGACAGGCTTTAATATACATATGAACTATCACAAAAACACCAATAAATAAAGGCTTTTTGAGATTTCTAAACAATTCTAAAAATAGCCTAATAATTTCACCCTGTATGGTGCAGCATTTATGCTCCACCGTCCAAAACTCTCTCGCCACCAAAACATTACATATTCCCCATTGCCAATTAACATATATCACAAGTTCACTTCATAAAATCATCATTTTAACCTCTGAAAACGTACATATTAACCTAAATAGCACCTTTTTTGCAAATGAACATTGAAATTTTTTTAATTTAATGATATAATCACCGCATAAATAAAAAGGAGGGGATTTTATGAGGCTACAAAAATTTATGTCATTACTGCTTTCTTGTATAATGCTTTGCTTGTCTTTTCAGGCAAATTGTTTAAGCATTTATGCGGAAGCACTCAGTGCCGCAGAGCCGACAACCGACAGTGACGGCACACAGGCTTGGAATAAGAGCTTAGGAACAGATGCATATCCTCAGTTCAGCGGCAAGGCGGTTTCTTATATCTCTGAGCATGGCGAAGAGGTATATTCAAACACAAATATATCTTGCAATAACCATTCATATGTAAACGGTATTTGCAAGACTTGTGGTGAATATGAAGTGCCTACTTTGGAAAACGGAGCATATCAGCTGTCAAACTATGGTGAGCTTGTATGGTTTCAGCAGTATGTAGATGCCGACAATACAGGTGCAAATGCTGTACTTACGGCGGATATAACAGCAAATAAAAATTTGCTCAAAGAGGACGGAAGCGTATCTGATGTCCCTGTTTATAAATGGACCCCTATAGGCAGAGATTTGAAACTGTATTATACAGGTACATTTGACGGAAACGGTCATATAATCAGCGGATTGTGTTGCAATGATACAAGAAGTTATTGCGGCTTGTTTGCGAAGATGAAGGGTACAATTAAAAACCTTGGTATAGTAGACAGCTATTTTGGCGGTAAGAATTGTTATCATGCAGCAAGCTTTGCTGGCATTGGTTATTTAAATTCGGTTATAGAAAATTGCTTTTCGGATTCGTCTGTAGTCGGCTCTATGTATTGCGGAGGCATTGTGGGACAAACTACTGGCAAAATAAGCAATTGCTACTATATAGGTAAAATTACTGCAAATTCAACATATTCAAATGCAATATCAAGCGATAAATATAATAGGGGTACATTGGAAAATTGCTATTATTCAAGTGAATGTTCATTAACCTCATCAAGAGCCGAGGCAAAATCAAGGGAGCAATTCTCAAGTGGTGAGGTTTGCTTTTTGCTTAATAAAAAGGTAACAGACGGCTCACAGATTTGGTATCAAAAGCTTGGTACAGACAGCTATCCTAAATTAAATGGAGCAGATGACGAAACAGTATATTATTGCTATGACAGGTCACAGAATAAAAAGTTTTATTCAAATACATATATTGCTTGTACAGAGCATATATATGAAAATGGTATCTGTTTGGCTTGTGACAGCTTGCAGAAGCCTGCTTTGGAAAACGGAGCATATCAGTTGGAAAACTATGGCGAGCTTGTATGGTTTCAGCAGTATGTAGACGCCGGCAATACAGGTGCAAATGCTGTACTTACGGCGGATATAACAGCAAATAAAAATTTGCTCAAAGAGGACGGAAGCGTATCTGATGTCCCTGTTTATAAATGGACCCCTATAGGCAGAGATTTGAAACTGTATTATACAGGTACATTTGACGGAAACGGTCATATAATCAGCGGATTGTGTTGCAATGATACAAGAAGTTATTGCGGCTTGTTTGCGAAGATGAAGGGTACAATTAAAAACCTTGGTATAGTAGACAGCTATTTTGGCAGTGAGAAATGTTATCATGCAGCAAGCTTTGCCGGTTATGCTGTAGAAGGGTCTGTTATAGAAAATTGCTTTTCGGATTCGTCTGTAGTCGGCTATGCGTATTGCGGAGGTATTGCGGGAGAAACCTATGGCAAAATAAGCAATTGCTACTACATAGGTAAAATTACTGCAGATTCAACAGATTCAAATGCAATATCAAGCGATAAATATAATTATGGTGCATTGGAAAATTGCTATTATTTAGAAAGCTGCGGATTATCAACCACACGAGCTGTAGGAAAAACAGCAGAGCAGTTTGCAAGCGGTGATGTGTGTTATATTCTCAAAAGCAGCGAGAATAATCTTGTTTGGGGACAGAATTTAAGCAGTGAAGGCTCTATGCCTGTTTTGACATCTGATGAGGAACTTAGGGTTTATAGGGTAACGACTGTAAAGGATGATGCATCTTCATCTTATTATTCTAACAGCAGCTGTACACTTCCTGCAGATGACACCGGTTACTGGATTGATGAAAACGGTAAGGTTTTGTATTCTCCTGCAAAGATTACAAAGGATACAACTATTACATTTAAGCAGTTTGTATCTGTACTTGGAGATGTCAATCAGAACGGTAAGGTTGAAAAGGCAGATGCTGCGGCTGTTCTTAGGCATGTATCGGGTATTTCTTTAATTTCCGATGAGGCTGAGCTGCTTCTTGCAGATGTAAATAGGGACGGAAATGTTGATGTCAGAGATGCTGTGGAAATAATTAAAAAGGCAGCTGCTTAGTCGGCTTAATTCTGATATTACAAAATCAATAAATTAAGGGTGCATAGCTTTTGCTTTTGCACCCTTTAATATTTTTGTTAATATGTTTTCGACCACTTTCCAAAATACCCACGCCACGTGGAGACGGTGGTTCTGTTGACTAAGGTTGAGAGATGAAAATAAGACCATTAAAAATGGCTGAAAAATCGCATAAAACCTTGATATTTTTATAGTCGGATAGACAGAGATATTGAGAATAGGTCGATTATACAGAAGTGTTTGATATTATTCAAGAAGAGAAACAGAAACGCAGTAATATAGTTATTGATGAGAATGGAGTACACAGAAGTAATAAGAAATATAGTTCTATGAAGAAATAGTGAATTTTTATTTTATGAATTGTACATATTGTAATTTAAAAGGAGAAATTATGAAAGAAACAGACTTAACACAAGGCAAGATTTTTCAGAAGCTAATAAAATTTTCATTGCCGATGATTGCTGGAAATTTATTACAGCAGATATATAACCTTGTGGATACACTCATTGTAGGAAGATGCCTTGGGGCAGATGCTTTGGCAGCCGTCGGTTCTGCCTACACACTTATGATTTTTATAACGTCAATAATTATCGGACTTTGTATGGGAAGTGGTGCTTTTTTCTCTGAGGACTACGGTGCGGGAAATCAAAAGAAACTAAAAGAAGATATAGGGCTTTCCTTTTGGTTTATTCTTTCTGTTTCTGTAGTAATATGTGCTATTATTTATCCGGGAATGAATTTTATCTTATGGATATTACAAACGCCTAAGGAGTTAATGGCACTGACAAGAGAATATGTCACAGTGGTTTTTGTCGGAATTATTTTTGTATTTCTGTATAATTTCTTTGCTTATTTGCTAAGGTCAATGGGAAATTCATTTATGCCACTTGTGTTTTTGGCAATCTCGTCTGTGCTAAATATTGTACTGGATATATGGTTTGTTGCAGGATTAAATATGGGTGTTGGAGGTGCAGCTTTAGCTACTGTAATTGCACAGGCTGTTTCAGGGTTGGGTCTTTTGATATATTCGATGATAAAGATACCTGTTTTAAAAAATAATCATGAAAGAACAGGCTTTAATATCCAAAGATTGAAGGAAATTATTATAAATGATGTTGCTACAGGAATTCAGCAGTCCGTAATGAATTTTGGTATTCTGATGATACAGGGGCTTGTCAATAGCTTTGGCATAACAATAATGGCTTCATTTGCTGCAGCTGTTAAAATTGATACAATAGCATATATGCCAGCTCAGGAATTCGGAAATGCATATTCACTATTTGTTTCACAGAATTATGGAGCTGATGAGAAAGACCGTATTCGAAAAGGAACACATATCTCTTTTGTTATTTCTGCTTTATTCTGCGTTGTCATCTCACTTATGATATTTATTTTTGCAGAAAATCTAATGCGAATTTTTATAGATGCAGATGAAATTAGAATTATAGCAGAGGGAACGAGATACCTAAAGATTGAAGGGTCGATGTATGTGGGAATAGGAGTGTTATTTCTGTGGTATGGATATTTCCGAGGAATAAACAAACCTCATATTTCCCTTTTGCTTACAGTTATATCATTGGGAACTCGTGTGATACTATCCTACACTTTGGCACCTCATACACCATTGGGAGTAACGGCAATATGGAGTTCAATTCCTATTGGTTGGGTGTTGGCTGATGTAGTCGGACTATATTTATATATGAAAATATTTAATGGTAGGTGATTCTAAATGGCATATGGAAAATCAATCGAACTTTTTCTTGTAAATGGAACAGCAGATAGCCTTATTACAGCTGAATTATCAAATTGGAATGGTAAGGCGATAAAGATTCCTCGTATTGAAGTTGCATCATGCAATCGGGACGATATTACTCAAGCTGGGGTATACTTTTTATTTTGCAAGGAGGATGATGGTTCTGACTCAGTTTATATAGGAGAAGCAGAAAATGTTAAAGATAGATTAGTACAGCATCTGAGAGATTATCAGACTGAAAAAGAAGAATATTATTGGAATACAGCTGTTATATTTATAGGTAGAGATTTAAATAAGGCTTTGATTAGATATTTGGAAAATAGATTTGTAGAAATGGCAAGAAATTGTAAGAGATGTAATGTTCTTACTAAAAATACATATCACAATACAGTTATGAAAGAATCACAGATTGCTGTTATGGAAGAATTTATTGATAATGTAAAAATTCTTATTAATGCACTTGGTTATAAGGTGTTAGAGCCTTTTGCTCATGTGGATTCATCAAGTTCGAATGTAGATGATGAGTTGTTTTATATTACATCGTGTTCAGTGAATGCCACAGGTAAAGTTACAGTAGAAGGGTTTGTTGTGTTTGCTGGAGCTAGTATTGATAAAAGAGATTCTGCAGATTCTTTAAGTGAAGGCATGAAGAAGCTGAGACAAAAACTTCTGGAATCAGATAAGGTTGATAACTACATAACTAAGGAAGACATTTTATTTTCTAGTTCGTCAACGGCTGCAAAATTTTTACTTGGCTATAGTGTTAGCGGACCTCAAAGATGGAAAACAAAAGATGGTAGAAGTTTGAAGGAAATATAAGGTAATCAAACAGATTAAAGGAATGTTTTTTGGGGAGTTTGGGTATGAATATAAGTTACTGTTTTTGTAAACAGAAAACAATGTGCTATACATGTGGTTAAAAAAGAACCTCTTATGTTGGGCTGACAACCAATAAATTTATCAAAGGAGGAAATTCAAATGAACCATAAAGGTTTTTTATCACATATAACGTGAAATTGCAAATATAATATTTATTTTTGTACATACCAAGATTGGAACTAAAAGTTTATTTCTACTTTCTTTATGAAAACAGCTTAAGTCAAGGGCATAATCTGTTACTTGGTCTATTGCATAGCTAGGATATGTACTTTCTCCTACTTTAAATTCAAGCAAAAACACGATACCCTTATACAAAATAACGTTATCGATACGATTGCCTATTCTAGGAATTGTATACTCGAAAAGTATATGGCCTTTGGGAAAATCAGAAAGCTCTCTCTTTAGAATTTCAATTTCTTTTTTCCAAGTATTCTTTTGTAAATCTTCAGCTGAAAATTGGTCATTAACTGTAATTTCACCAAAAATTTCATATTCGTTTTTATCTAAAAAATTATTTATACTACTTGAATAATATGCTCTGTTCATTTAATACCTTCTCTCTAGTTATTTTAAATACATATTAATTAATAGTTTTTGAATCAGTATATTTGATTGTTACAGTTAGATTTATCAATATCATTACATAATATTATAATTTAATATTAATAGCAATTGTACTTTTAGGATTTTAATTGAACATTTGAATTAGACAAAAAATTGCAAAGTTAAAAGTTTAAAATAATGACTTGTAAATATTAGGGCTGTAGACTATTATTATAGTATAAATATTTGGTATCATATAAGTTTTATAATACTAAAAAATGAAAAATAAAAATGTAATGAGGAAGGTTTTTATGAAGGTTAAAATTTTTGTATCTGCAATACTTATGGCAAGTATGTTTTGTGCTAGTGGGAGTAATACAGGGAATGTAAAGGCTGCTACTGATATTCAAAGTTCAGTTCAGTCAGTAGAAAATAACGGTAAGAGTACTTTTAGTGATGTTCATTCAGGTGATTGGTATTATAATACTGTTACAGAAATGGCTCAAAGGGGAATTTTATCAGGATATAGCGACGGAAGTTTCAAGCCAAATGCAAGCATTACAACAGCTGAATTTATATCAGTTATAGGCAGGATTATGGGACTTAGTGGTTCTAATGATATTATTGTAAGTCATTGGGCTGCACCCATACTAAAAACAGCTATGGATAAAGGTTGGTATGATTATGACGAAAATCCACCGACTGGAGAAATGTATGACCAGCCTATAAAAAGGCAACTTGCTGTCAAGATAGTTATGAAAGCTATGGCGAAGTCTGTTCAATATGATTACAATGTTGAGTCGGCTAAAATAAAAGATTTCAGTAATTTAAATGGTAGATATTATGATACAACTCTTTCAGCCTATGCTGATGGAATATTAACTGGCGATTCAAGTGGTATGTTTAGACCGGAAGGTTCTCTTACAAGAGCAGAGGCTTGTACTATCATAAAAAAAGCAATGGACAAATATGTAGGAAATGTAAGCATTGAACCTCAACCGGAACAAACTACGGTTCAAGCTGTTAGTGGAGGAGTAAGTGAAAATGGGCAATTAAAGGTTGTAGGAACTCAATTATGTAATGAAAGAGGAGAGGCTGTTGTATTAAGGGGTATGAGTAGCCACGGTCTTCAATGGTTCCCTCAGTTTGTAAGCAATGATTATATAAAAGCTGTTGGAGTAAGAGGTGCTAATGTAATGCGTTTTGCAATGTATACAGGCGAAAATGGTTATATATCAAATCATTCTGTAAAAAATATGCTGACAACGGCTGTTGATAATGCTGTAGCAAACGATATGTATGCTATTATAGATTGGCATATTCTTAGTGACGGAAATCCTATGACATATAAAAATGAGGCAAAAGAATTTTTTGCTGAAATGGCTCAGAAATATAAGAATAGCAAAGCTGTTATATATGAGATATGCAATGAACCCAATGGAAACATAAGTTGGAGTAAAGATGTTAAGCCTTATGCAGAGGAGATTATAAATACAATCAGAATTTATGATAGTAATGCAATTATTTTAGTTGGAAATCCACAGTGGGACCAAGACCTTGATAGTGTTGTAGCAGATAGGCTGAGTGGCAATAATATTATGTATACTTGCCATTTTTACGCAGGTACTCATACACAATGGCTTAGAGATAAGATTACAAATGCCCTCGATAATGGTATACCTGTATTCGTAAGTGAATGGGGAACAAGTAGTGCTGACGGCAATGGTGGTGTGTTTACAGATGAAACAAATAGGTGGCTTAATTATATGGCTGATAAAAAGATAAGCTGGTGTAATTGGTCATTGTGTGATAAAAACGAAACCTCAGCAGCACTTAATCAGGGGGCAAATGCTTCTGATGGCTTGAGCAATTCAGAACTTAGCGATTCGGGGAAGATAGTGTTTAATAGTTTTAAATAGGGATAGGGAAAGCATATCAGTTTTTTCAATTACAAGTATAATATCTTATGATTATACAAATAGTTGTTGAAAAATATTGATATAAAGTGTATAATCAAATATATGGTATGCATTTGAAGTATACATATGAATACATATATAAAATTATACTTATAAACAAGGGGCGATTGATAAGAGATAAATATATATTAAGTTTGTTTGTGCCTTTATTGGGAGCAGATGAACAAGAAAAGGAGTACACAGATTTATGCCAGATTTAGTAGACTTTAAATCTCATTGTGTAGATATATCATTAAATATTCTTCTTAAAGACAGAACGACGGAAAAGAATATTATATTTGCAACAGATGCCTATGATAGTATTGAATTTACAACATCTATTACAAAGAAGTTAATTTTACAGGAGGGTTATGTAGATATTCGTCCTAGAGTTTCAAAAAGTTTGGAAGAACAAACCCAGAGAACTCGAAGAAAAGCAGAAGTTTTTACCCCTTCGTGGATTTGTAATAAAATGAATAATCATTGTGATGCAGAATGGTTTGGAAAAGAAAATGTTTTTAATATAGAAAAAGAAGACAGTTGGATTTCAACAACTGAAAAAATTCAATTTCCGGAAGGCAAGTCTTGGATGGATTATATTGATTCTAGGCGACTGGAAATTACTTGTGGTGAGGCTCCTTATCTTGTATCCAGATATGATACTACTACAGGAGAAGAAATTCCTATTGAAAATAGAATAGGAATTTTAGATAGAAAATTACGAATAATAAATGAAAATGTAAAAACACATAAAGAATGGAACAGATGGGTTTATCGTGCTTTTGAAAGCGTATATGGTTATGAGTATCAAGGAGATAATCTGTTAATTGCAAGAATTAATCTCCTTGAAACTTTTTGTGAATATGCAAGAAAAAGATGGAATGAAGAACCCAGTGACTCCGCTATAAAACGCATTGCAAACATCATTAGTTGGAATTTATGGCAAATGGATGGAATTTATGGAGTGGTCCCATATGCTGGTGCAGTCTACGAAATAGAAGATGAAGATACACATCAAATGTCACTTTTTGAACTAATGGGAATGGCTGAAACTGAACCGAAACCGGTTGAAAAAACGCCAGAGAAGACAATAGATTGTAAAATATATAATTGGAGAGAAGATAAAAGCGTAATATACAAAAGTATGAAGGAGGGATAATGTCATGAAATTTGATTTTGTTATTGGAAATCCACCTTATCAGGAAGATGATGGTGGTAATGGGAAAAGTGCAAAACCTGTGTATAATCAGTTTGTCGAAGCCGCAAAAGCACTAGAGCCAGATGTATTATCGATGATTATCCCATCAAGATGGTTTTCTGGAGGAAAAGGTTTAGATTCTTTTAGAAAAGAGATGCTTAACGATGAACATATTAGCCGAATAGTTGACTATGAAAATTATAAAGATGTATTTCCTGGATTAGGTGGATTGTCTGGGGGTGTGTGTTTCTTTTTACGGGATAAATCACATAAAGGAAATTGTAAAGTTACAAATGCAACAAATGTTTCGTCGAATACTATGGAAAGAAAGCTGAATGAATATAATATTTTCATCAGAGGAAATCTATCTGTTAGTATAGTTAATCATATACATAAGGTGCATTCTGGGGAGTTTTTAGATTCTGTTGTATCATCAAGAAAACCTTTTGGACTTCCTACTAACTATTCTCCAAAAGAGTCTGGAATTCCATGTTGGTTTATTCAAAAAATTGGTAGAAAATTTGCATTGTTGCAAGATATTGATGACAGTAAAAATTATCTTAATAAATGGAAATTTTTAGTGCCAAAAGCACCAATAGCTGGGCAGACAGATTTTTCGAAGCCTGTAAGTATATATTATGACCGGAATACAATAATTGCCAAACCTGGTGAATGTTGTACGGAATCATTTATTATCCTAGGGGCTTTTGATAGTGAAGAAGAGGTGAAATCGTTTAGAACATATATTTTTACAAAAATAGTTAGATATTTACTTCTCCAAACAGTTGTTTCACAAGATATAACAAAGAAAAATTTCTGCTTTGTTCCTAATATTGGTAAGTATGAGGGTGTATTTACAGATGAACGATTACGACATATGTGGAATATTTCGGATGAAGAATGGAAAATAATAGATTCAAAAATAATTTAGAAAAGGAGATGGAATAAATGCGAAAGCCTGATATTAACACGGTAAAAAGTGTTACACCGATGATTTATGCGTATACCACTCCTGAAATTGCAAGACATAACGGATGGACAAAGATTGGTTATACAGAACAAGATGTTGAAACTCGTATTAAACAGCAGACTCATACAGCAGATGTAAAATGGAATCTGGAATGGAAGGGTAATGCTCTTTTTGATGATGGTTCTGGTGAACGCTTTACTGATAAGGATTTTCATGCGTATCTTAGAAAGTTAGGTGTTGAGCAAGAAGCAGGTAAGAATAACGAATGGTTCCATGTAACGGGTCAGGAATCCAAAATCAAGTTCTATGATTTTAGAGCTAATCATGGAATTTTGCAGAGTGTTTCAACAGTTATTCCATATCAGCTTCGTAAGGAACAAGAAATTGCTGTTGAGCAGACTATTGCATATAAAAATGGCCATAAAAATGGTGAATTTTTGTGGAACGCAAAGCCTAGATTTGGCAAGACACTGTCTGTATATGATTTTTGTAAGAAAATAAATGCAAATAAAGTTTTGATTGTAACAAATAGGCCGGCTATTGCTAATAGCTGGTATGATGACTATACAAAATTTATAGGGCGTGAAGGCGGATACTTTTTTGTAAGTAATGTTGATGGAGTTAGAAATAAACAAGGTGTAATTTCATACGATGAATATAAAAAGGATAAGCAGACACGCCAAAAGCATAAAGATATAGATGATACAGTCGAAATGGGCATTATAGATTTTGTATCATTACAAGATTTAAAGGGGTCAATTTACTTTGGTGGTGAATATGACAAATTACAGGAAGTTTCTAAAATAAACTGGGATGTGTTGGTCATTGATGAAGCCCATGAAGGGGTTGATACATATAGGACTGATGTGGCCTTTGAACGAATTGAACGAAAATTTACTTTGCATTTATCAGGAACTCCTTTTAAAGCGTTGGCAAATAATAAATTTGACGACAATGCGATATATAACTGGACATATGCAGATGAACAGGCTGCTAAGCGTGACTGGGATGTGTCTTCTGAAAAAGAAAATCCTTACGAATCATTGCCAAGATTGAATTTATTTACTTATCAGATGTCTGAAATTATAAAAGATGAATTGCAACAGGGTGTTGAAATTAATGGGGAAACAGAAGAGTATGCATTTGATTTGAATGAATTTTTCAGTACAAACAATGGAAAATTTAAGTATAATTCTTCTGTCGATAAATTTTTAGATGCAATGACTTTGCAAGAAAAATTTCCATTTTCAACACCGGAATTGAGAGATGAACTCAAACATACATTTTGGTTACTGGATAGGGTAGAAAGTGCAAAGGCATTGGCTTTGAAGCTGAATAATCATCCTGTTTTCAAGGATTATAAAGTAATTCTTGCCGCTGGTGATGGCAAGCTTGATGATGACGAGGAAACAAAAAAATCATATGATAAAGTTGTGGATGCAATTGGCAAGTATGATAAAACCATTACATTATCTGTTGGGCAGTTGACTACTGGAATTACTATTCCAGAGTGGACAGCTGTATTGATGTTAAGTAATGTGAAAAGTCCAGCTATTTATATGCAGGCTGCGTTCCGTGCTCAGAATCCTTGTCTATTCCAAAATGGTTCAAGTTATGCTAGAAAAGAAAATGCCTATGTATTCGATTTTGACCCAGCAAGAACACTGACAATTTTTGAAAAGTTTGCGAATGATTTATCGTCTGATACATCAGCGGGTCGAGGAGATTTGGAAACTCGTAAGGCACATATTAAAGAACTATTAAATTTCTTCCCTGTAATTGGTGAAGATGAAAATGGCGAATTAATTGAATTGGATGCAGAAAAAGTATTGACTATTCCAAGGAAAATTCGTTCAGTTGAGGTTGTTCGCAGAGGATTCATGAGCAATTTCTTATTTCAGAATATTTCCCAGGTGTTCAGTGCACCACAGGCAATTATTGATATTATTTCCAAATTTGAACCGGTGGATGAACAAAAGGGGAATGTGAATTTTTCAGAAGAAGTGAAAGAAGATTTGTCATTGAATGATGAAGGTGAAGTGGATGTGCCGGATAAGATTATAATTGGTGCTGCCAATGATGTGTTTGGTGATAAAATTTTTGCTCCAACAGAAGATGTAAATTCGACTATATCTGAAATTGTTGATACACCTGAAAAAGCTACGTCTGCATTAGATAAGTTGAAATCAAATACACATAGTCAGATGACAGCAAATATTCTTGCTGAAGCAAAAAATTCATATGGTTCTGAAATGAAACCATCGGACAAGCGTAAGTTAGAATCGAGAATTAATGGTGCTGCTGATAATCTGATTGATAAGTCATTTAAGCATTATACTATTGATAAAAATACGATTGAACAGGAAAGAGCCGAGGCTTTACAATCTCGTCATGAGACAGGTCGTTCAACAACTGAAATTGATCAAGAATTTGATAAAAAGATTAAAGAAGCAACAGAACAGTTTCAAGAAACATTGAAAACAGGTTTGGAAGAACTTGTGGAGGAATCAAAGAAGGATGTTGTAAAAACAGTTGAAACGAACAAGCGTGAACGAGAAAAATCTGTAATCGAAGAGGGGATTCGTGACCACCTGAGAGGTTTTTCAAGAACTATACCATCATTTTTGATGGCTTATGGTGACAACGAAGTAACACTTGCGACATTTGATACAGTTATTCCTGATACCGTATTTAAGGAAGTAACAAGTATTACACTTGAGCAATTTAGACTTTTACGCGATGGTGGACCTTATCCAGACCCAGAAACGGGAGAAGAAAAAGAGTTTAAAGGTAATTTGTTTGACCCAGTTGTATTTGATGATTCAGTAAAAGAATTTCTTGCGTTAAAGAAAAAATTGGCGGATTACTTTGATGAGAAGAGTGTAGAGGATATTTTTGATTATATTCCACCACAGAAGACAAACCAAATTTTTACTCCAAAAGCAATGGTAAAAAAGATGGTTGATATGCTAGAAGAAGAAAATCCAGGTTGTTTTGATTTGCCGGATAAGACTTTTATTGACTTATATATGAAATCAGGTTTGTATATTGCAGAAATTGTAAAGCGTTTATATCAGAGCGATAAAATGAAAAATCTTTATCCAGACAAGTATGATAGACTTAAACATATTTTTGAAAAACAGGTTTATGGTTTAGCTCCAACAGAAATTATCTATAAAATTGCAACAAGCTATATTCTTGGTTTTGATGAAGATGTAAAGATTACAAGACATAATTTCAAATTGTTAGATGCTCTTCCATATGCTAAAAATGAAACTTTAAAAGAAAAACTTGATGAAATTTATGGTGAATAATAATTGTGGTTTGAGTTGATTAAAAAATGTGAAAGTATATTCAATCACAAAAGAGTATGAATCAAATAAGTATACAAAAACCAGTTTACTAAGGCCTTATAACTTTGTAAACTGGTTTTTGTTTTTTAGATACTAAGATAAAAGAATGGTTTGGTGATAAAAAATTATATATAGATATGAGTAGAATTATATAAAAAATGTTGATAAATGCTTATAGTAATTGTATAATGAAACTAAATAGTGTTTTATAAAATATTATGCATTAATTTTGATAATTTTTAAAGTAGAGATATATAAGTTATTTATAGGTTAATATAATAAATCAAAATTTTAAGGAAAAGGTGGAGAGGTATGGGACAATTAGAAAATAGAGAAGTCAAAAGGGAGAATTCACAACAAGTCAATGGTTAAAAAAATAAATATTCTTCTATGTTACTCAAATCAAAAAATATTATATTACATGGGGCTCCAGGTACTGGCAAAACTTATCTTGCAAGGAAAATTGCTACAGATATTATAACAAATGGTGAATTTGATGATTATACCAGACTAAATGATGAACAGAAAAAACAGATAGAGTTTGTACAATTTCATCCTAGCTATGACTATTCTGACTTTGTTGAAGGCTTATGCCCTAAAATAAATGATGATGGTTCAATAGGGTTTGAGCTACGAGATGGAATTTTTATGGAATTTGTAGAACGCGCAAGAAAAAACTACGAGAATACAAAAAAGACAAAAGATGATATTAAAAAAGAAATAATGGCTCAAGAATTAATGGAAAAATTCTTTTCGGCCATTGATTTTGAAAGTACATCGTTTAAAATAAAAACGGGAAATGAATTTAAAATAACAGATATTGATGATAATAAAATTTACATATATATTCCTAATAATCCATCTATTAAAAATATTACTATAGATGTTGAGAAAGTTAAAAGAATGCTTGAATCTGGAAAAGAGTTTAAACAGATAAAAGATGTTACACAATTTTTTAATGATAAGGTACAAACTCAGCAACATTCGTATTATTTTGCAATTGTTAAAGAAATTAAAGAAAGATGGGAAAAAGAAGAAAAAAGTAGAAAATTAAATAAAGATATAAATATAGAAAAATTAAAAAAATTTATTTTTATTATTGATGAAATAAATAGAGGGGAAATATCAAAGATTTTTGGAGAATTGTTTTTTGCTATAGACCCAGGTTACAGAGGAAAAGCTGGTGAGGTATCTACCCAGTATGCAAATTTACATCTTAATCCTAATGATAAATTTTATATTCCAGATAATGTATATATTATAGGAACTATGAATGATATTGACAGGTCTGTTGATAGTTTTGATTTTGCAATGCGTCGAAGATTTCGCTTTGTTGAGGTCAAAGCAAATGAACATATTGAAATGCTTAACTCTTTAAAAAATGAAAAAATAAAGAAAAAAGCAATAGAAAGAATGGAATCTTTAAATAATGCTATTGTTGAAGTAGATGGACTTAATACAAATTATCAAATTGGTGCAGCTTATTTTCTGAAATTGAATGAGCTTACTTTTGAACAACTTTGGACAGATTGCCTAAAACCTCTTTTAGAGGATTATATTCAAGGAATGTATGATGAAGAAGATATTATGGAAAAGTTAGCTGAAGCGTATGGCTACAATGAACTAAGAAAAGGTAACATAAATGAAGATACTAAAGGTTGATGACAATTCACAAAATAAAAAAAGTTATTTTGCAGATATTCAGAATCTTATAAGCAAGATTTCTGATAAGACATTAGAGCAGTTAGAAAAAGAAGGCTTATTTGTGTTTCCTAAAAAAGTTCAAGAGTCTAAAGACATAACTAGAAAGCAAATGATTATTCAAAGTGTTAATGATTCTTATTGTACAGGAAATATAATGGGCTATCTTGGGTATAAAAATGAAAGATTAATAATTAAATCACGATTTGGAGAGAAAGACAATGATTATTTTCTCCAGTATCTACTTAGTAAGGTATTAAATATTCCTAATATAGTTGATTTAGATATGAATGTTAATCAGGAAAATAGATTGTTTAATATGTGGATTTTTTTCTTTCCGTATTACCTTAAGACAGCTATGAGAAAAGGAGTGTTCAAAACCTATATACGCTATAAATATAATGATAAGAATGTTAAAGGTACTATTGATATAGCGAGACATATCTCGAAAAATACACCGTTTATGGGAAATATAGCTTATAGCCAAAGAGAATGTTCATACGATAATTATTTAATGGAACTTGTGCGACACACTATTGAATATATAAATAAAAAGCCTTATGGAAATAGGATTTTAAGTACTGTAAAAGATGAAGTTAGACTTGTTATGTATGCTACCCCAGGTTTCAATCGTATGGATAGGCAAAAAATTTTGCTAAAGAACAGAAGGAATATAATTAGACATGCTTACTACAGAGAGTATCAATCTCTTCAAAAATTGTGTCTTTTGATTTTGCAGCATCAAAAACATCAGGTGGGATGGGGACAATGTCAGATATATGGTATTTTATTTGATGGTGCATGGCTATGGGAAGAATATATGAATACCTTACTTAAAGATATTTTTTACCACCCGATGAATAAGGAGAGAGAAGGAGTACAATGGCTATTTGCTAAAAATAAAGGGAAAATTTATCCAGATTTTATTAGCAAAAATACAAAGAAAAATATAATAGCTGATGCAAAATATAAACCTATTGATAATATACATAATAAAGATTATTTGCAGTTGTTAGCTTATATGTTTAGGTTTGATGCAAAACAGGGGTATTATTTATATCCAGATACTGAAGATAGAGAAGATTTAAAACTTTTTTTGAATAAAGGGTCTAAATATGAATCTAATATGCAAGCAAGAGATGATATTTTTGTTGTAAAACATGGATTAAAAATACCAATTAATACTAGAAGTTATGATGATTTTGTTTTAATGATGAACAAAAGCGAAGAGAAATTTATAGATGTATTTGAAAATTAAAGATTAGTTCTTGACCAAGTTTTTATTCTTTTAGAGATTTATATTTGAAATACTATTTACGTTTAAGTAAAATACTAAAAAATAATAAATATTATATAAAAGTTATATACAGGATAGATAATGTTGTATAGATTACATATGGAGGTGTTTTTATGAAATTTAATCCGGGGTTAGAAATAGGACAAATATTAAAAAATGATGATATTGTAAATATTTTTAAGTGTGGAAACATGGGAGGAATGAGACGTTCAAAGGCTACAAATACTTTGGTTATTGTTTCAGATTATACAAAGGGACTTTACCATGATAAATGGATTGGAGGGGTTCTTCATTATACCGGTATGGGTAAGTTAGGGGACCAAGATATTCAGTGGGCACAGAATGCAACATTGGCTAAAAGTGGTCATAATGGAATTGATATTCATTTATTTGAAGTTATAAATCCAAAAGAGTATATTTATTGTGGTAGAGTTGAGTTGGTAGAGGAACCATATACAGAAATACAGTCAGACGAAGAAGGAATTCCACGTAGAGTATGGATGTTTCCTGTACAACCAGTACCGTATAATGATGTTGAAAAACCACAGATGTTTGTATTTAAAGATATGGAAGATTACAAAACACGTGGAAAGAATGTAGATGAAGAATATGCGAAAATATTAGCTGAAAATAAAAAAAATATAGGTAAATCTATTTATGTGCAAAAAGTTAATTCAGTGAAGGAGTTGGAACATAAAATAGAAATACCTGAGGATGTTGTTGGCAAGAAAATCAAACATAAAAAATATGGAATAGGAACAATTACTGAAATTAATGGCAAATCAATATATATAGTTTTTGATAATGAAGGAGAAAAAAAGATGGTGTATGATATATGTATAAAAAATAAAATATTTGAGTTTATTTGAGGTGTAGTATGAAAACAATAAAAGTAGTTGCGGCAGTGATAAGTGATTCTTTAGAAAATCCTAAAAAATTTTTGGCTACAGCTAGAGGATATGGCGAATTTAAGGGAAAGTGGGAATTTCCTGGAGGAAAGATTGAGGTTGGGGAAACGTCTCAGCAAGCCTTGGTAAGGGAAATTCAAGAAGAACTTAATGTAAAAATTAAAGTATGTGATTTAATTGATACTGTGGAATTTGATTATCCTAAATTTCATTTAAGTATGAAATGTTTTTTATGTGTTATAGTAGATGGGGAGATTATATTTAAAGAGGCAGAAGATGCAAAGTGGCTTGACAAAAATGAACTATATAGTGTTGATTGGTTACCAGCAGATAGGATTATTGTTGAAAGGTTAAAGGTTTAATTAAAATCTACAATTTATGATTGTGAATAAATATTTGAAGTTTATATAGAACAGCATAAACAAAATAGTGGTATATTATTTCAGTAGTTTAATTTTATTATGGGTTACCTAATTGCTTAAGATTAACTACATAATTGTGTTATTTTATAGATTTTTTTATGTGGCATATGGGTATACAAATTATAAATGATATATCAAAAAAGCCCAATTATATGGGCTTTTTTGATAAACTTGGTTACCTCAAAAGGGTAGCAATTACATGACATAATAAAGATTATAAAGTTATTTATCGAAAAATTTTATGGTTCTGTGATATTCAAGATATTTTTTGTTTTCTTCTGAAACGGAAATTTTCATTGATGGATTAATTCCCAAAAGTGAACAATCTTTGTCATCTAATCTTTTTGAAATTATTATATTTCCTTCATCTGAAAATGTTATAAAACCAGCATCAAATAATGCGTCATGATTTGGGCATAGTAAGAAACCGTTATTAACATCTAATTTTTCGTTTTCATCACTTACTGACCAAGGCTTAATATGGCTCGCTCTTAATAAAGAAGGGTTATCTAGTTTACATAGACAGCAAGAGTTATACTTATTTAAAAGACGCTTTCTAAAAATACTTTGGTTTACCCTTCTTTTTATTAATGCTGTTATTTCTTTCCCTTTTATTTCAGAATTTTCAATATCATTAATTATTTCTTTGATTTCTTTATTTGGTTTATTTTCGCCATTCTTATATGTAGTTATCAAATTATATAAATCTTTACCAACTGGGTCATCAGTATAATATTTTTTATAGCTAACAGTATATTTGTTCCAATTATATGGGTTGTCTTTTTTAATATATATATAATCATCAAGAAAAAATATATCCTTTAATATAATACAACCAATATCAGTGCTTACTTGAAATTTTTTGTCTTCTACTGTATTTTGGATAGAAGAAAGCAAATCTTCTAAAGATTCACTACCATTACTTATACCATACTTTTCCCATGCATCAGCTATACTCATTTTTTCAAAATGTGAGAAGTAAGCACCCCCAACTATTGCTACATTTTCGCTATTTGTTTTATCGTGCGAAAGGAATACAAAAAGCTCACCTTCTTTAAGAGATTTAAACTCTTTTTCGTCGGAAGTCCAAAAATTAATGTATTTACCAAGTCTTCCGTTTTCATAATTAGTTTTTAAACTTGATATCCATTTTGAACTTGTTCTTCTTACACAAAATGTACTCATAGTAATCACCAGCCCCTTAATAATATTTATAAGTATATAATAATATATTTATAATAATAAGTCAATTAATTTATATTGTGATTTGAAAATATTTTAATTATGTTATTGCATTTTCAAATATATTTCAATATAATATTTTTATAAGTTCTAATAAACACGATGAACTGAAAAATATCTATTGATAGGTACTATTATGTGGAAAATGGCTATGTAGATTGCGATGAGATAACATGGAGTAGAATTACATATTTTGAGTGGTGGAATTGAGAATTTCTTTATATATTAATTTAAAAGCTAAAGGTTATGGTGAAATATAAAATACACTTTTTTATGCCTAATAATAAAAAATGTATAATGAATATAATACAAAGTATTTTGCTTATACTTCTTTCTTTATTTTTTAAAAACTTATGCAAGTTATAGTATTAGCTTCTTAAATAAAAATAGTAAAGAAGTATTGATTAATATTAAGGGGAGGTATTATACATGTTAGAAGATTTTTTTAGTATATATGACAATAAAAATAATAATCGTATTAGAATTGAAGATATATTTTGTGAAAATGGTTTTAGGTTATTTGTCCAATATTGTGAAGAAAATAAGCTTGTTTTTTTAGATGAATTAAAAGATTTTGATTTTCAAAAATTATTTGATATGAAAGGCATGGGTATTGGAAAAATAAATGCTATTATTAAAAAATATGATGAAGCTATTGGGGAGAATAATTCTCAGTTGTTTAATACTAGGTCGAGAATATTATTCGATGAAATTAATCCAGAAATATATGATGTATCAATAGAAATTATTGGAATATTAGGAATTAGTTCTAAATGGATTTCTATTTTAAAAAATACAGGATATATTACAGTAGGTCAACTAGAAAAAATAGATATTAATTTGCTTTCAAAAATTGTTGGAATGAGAAATATAGATAAGTTTAGAAAAATGGAAAGTAAACTAAAACTACCTTTGATAAAACTTTGTGGTTATGTATTTGATAAGAATAAAGAAGAAAAAGATTATTTGATGGCACTAGAAAGATCTTTTGGATTTACACTTCAAGAAATAGCAGATGAAAGAGGAGTAACGAGAGAAAGAATACGACAGATTACAAAGAAATATTTTGATAAAATTAGTCCATTAATAAATCAAATAGTATTAAACAAACTTGAGGCAAAAGGATATATTACGATAGATGAATTGCTTGGTATATTTGATAATGATGATTATAATCAAATAGGGATTGAAGCATGTTATATGAGCGAAGATTTAGAATTTTTGGATTTTGCAGATGTTTTTGTTCAAATTAGAAAAGACGAAAAGAGTACAGAAAAATATATATTGGATTTGGTAACAGAATTTATCGGAGAAGGAATAGATTTATATGAAAATCTTGAAGAATTGGATATATTAATGACTGATAATGGATTTCAATATGTGGGAAGTGAAGAATTTATAAATTTAATGCAAAAATATGGATATAAGTTATATGGAGATTATGCCATAAAGGGTAGTAAATCCTATGCTTTTTTATGCAAAAAAATTATCGCAAAGGAATTTCCTAATGGCATTAAATTATATGAAAGTGAAGATTTAGATACACTTCGTAATTTAGTAAAAAAGCAATATGGAAATTTAGGAATTCCAGATAACAATAGAGCATTTACTTCAAGATTAACAGAATATTTAGTGTTATGCGGGAGAGGAATGTTTACAGCAGTAGAAAATATTAATATTGAAATAGAAACTATTGAAAAAATTAAAAAATTTATTGATGAAAGAAAAGAAAGTGTTGTATTTTATATAGAATTATTTACCCAATTTAAAGAACTTTTAAATAGAACAAGCAATATTAATAATTATCATTTTCTTCATGGAGTATTACTATACTATTATCCAGAAGAATATACATATGCAAGAGATTATTTAACCAAAAAAGAAAATTGTATATCAGCTACATTGGGAGATAGAATTAAGAAAGTATTTGCTGATAATAGATGTCCTATTCATAAGAATGATTTGAAGCTATTTATACCTGGAGTATCAGAGGCTATGTTACTTAGGGCTATACATGAGGAAAAAGAATTATTTCAATGGGAACATAATTATTATTTCTCAGCTCAAATGTTATCCATTTCTGTTACAGATATAGAGTATATACACAATACTATTTTAAATATTATGAATGAGAATTTTGGATATTGTAGCGATAACTTACTATATAATAAAGTTATAAATAAATTAGAAAATTGTTTTAAGGATAATAATATTAAATCTCCTTCAAATTTATTTTATATATGTACATACCTTTTTAGTGATGAATTTGATTTTAGAATACCCCATATTGGAAGAAAAGGTATGTTTGACGCAATTTCCATGAAAGAAATTGCCTTGAGCATGTTGAAAAATATAGATGAAATAAGCTTCAATAAGTACTCTAATATTGCAGAACACCTTATGTGGGCTATGGGAACGAGAGGTATGGTATTTTCTGACATCGAAAAGGAATATATTAGAATATCTGATGATAGATATATAAAAAGAGAATTGTTTAGAATAAGTGATGAGGAAATTGGACAAATTGAAAGTGTGATTTGTCAAAAAATGAAAAATAACTTTCTTTCATTAATAAATTTTGAAAGTTGGGGATTATTACCAAATATTAAATATGAATGGAATAGCTTTTTATTGCGTTCAATTATAGAAAAGTTAAGCTCTAAATTAAAAATTATTGAGACTAGAAAGAAAAACAGAAATTTTGAAAGAGGAATTATTGTAAATGTAGACTCTAGTTTTTCAGAATATTCCGAAGTGGTAGCTAATTATTTAAAAGAAAATGGATATAGCACTATTTCAAAATCAAAATTATTATCAATTTTAATCGAAACTGGTTTAACATATAAAATTATTCCAAAAGAATTGTATAATTCTGAATCAATAAAGTATTTGGACGAAGAATTTGTAGTGGTATAATTTAAAAAAGTGCTTGATTTTGGTGTAGGAATAAAGAGAAATTATATCTTTATGTATAGTTAGGTGCGACTTTTAAAATAGATGTCAGAAAATAATTTACAAGTTATTTGATGATAGTTCAGAACACGATGATTATTTATATTTTGGTAATAAAGAAAAATACAGAAATTCATAGATGATTACTATCAATTTCTTGACTCCTATGATAAGATGAATGATATACTTATTGAAGGTTTTGAATGAATAAGAGTGTTACTATCAATCTTTATAAAAACAGTCAATTCCTATATAGTTTAAAATATTAATAAATTCATTCCAATTATTTGGATAATTATTAAATCCTTGGCTATAGAGATTGATAGTGTCTGTGTGTATGTTTAATTTCCAATAAAAACCAGGAAACAATTCCATAGGTTTATTGTAATTAATCATATCCCAATCTATAATATTCATTTTTTCTAGCATTTTACATATTTCATTAATTTTATCTGTAATATTTATGGAATAAGTTTTTTGCTTATAATAGCACTGTAAAATGTAATCTTTGTTAGTAGTTTCTAATATTACATACAATTCAGGTGTACTTGTATTCATATTTTGATATTCAAATTTAAAGCCGTAAAGTTTTGCCATATAATCCCCTAGTAAATTGTTTATGATATTTGATTTAGATATGGATATTATAGATAATAATTTATTAAAAGTCAAAGTATAGTGTAAAATGTTTAATATTAATTGAAATCAGTTTATTATTGTCTTTAGGACTTTGTGAACTGGTTTTTATTTTTAAAATAAATGTATAAAACAAAGAAATTGGAAACAATATAAATGATAGCTAGTGAAGTATGTTTAGGAGGATATATTTATGACAGATATGTTTTGTTTCCAATGCCAGCAGACAGCCGGAAATAAGGGGTGTATACGAACAGGTGTATGTGGCAAACAGCCTACAACAGCAAATCTTCAGGACGAGTTAGTATACGAATTAATTTGTCTTGCAGAAACAATGGCTGAAAAGAATATGAGAACAAAAGAGGCTGACCGTTTATTTATTGACGGATTATTTACAACTCTTACAAATGTAAATTTTGACAACGAAGCTATAGAAAATTTTATAAAAAGGATAGAAGCTGAACGCAAGGCTGTAGGTGACACTAGAGAACACAATCTTGTGGAATTGTGGGATGGGGATACAGATATTGTTTCTTTGCGTTCTACTTTACTTTTTGGGCTAAAGGGTATGGCAGCTTATGCTCACCACAGTATGAACTTAGGTTTTGAGGACGATGAAGTAACAAGTTGGTTCTACAAAGGGTTAAGTGAAATAAACAAGGAACACAGTCCAGAGGAATGGCTTGACCTTATTATGGAATTTGGCAATGTAAATCTTAAGTGTATGGAGCTTTTGGACACTGCCAATACAGAGAGTTTTGGAAATCCTGTACCTACGAGAGTAAATACAGATATTAAAAAAGGTCCTTTTATTGTAATATCCGGTCACGATTTAGGAGATTTACAGCAGTTACTTCAACAGACAGAGGGCAAAGGTATAAACATATATACCCACAGTGAAATGTTACCGGCTCATGGTTATCCGGAATTGAAGAAATATCCTCACTTGGCAGGAAATTTTGGTACAGCTTGGCAGTCACAGCAGAAGGAGTTTGAAGACATTCCAGCACCCATACTATTTACAACAAACTGCCTTATGCCTTGGCGACCTAGTTACAAGGATAGAATTTACACTACTTCAGTTGTAGGTTATGAGGACATAAAGCACATTTCGGCTAATAAAGACGGACACAAGGATTTTACTCCAATAATCAAACAGTCTTTAGAGTTGGGTGGCTATGAACACGACAGAAGTATGAGTGGTATTAACGGTGGGCATATGTTGACAACAGGTTTTGCTCACAATGCTGTGCTTTCTAATGCAGACAAAATTATTTCGGCTATTAAATCCGGAAAAATAAGCCACATTTTTCTTGTAGGTGGCTGTGATGGGGCAAACCCAGGAAGAAACTATTATACAGAATTTGTTAAGAGTACGCCAATGGATTCTCTTGTATTGACTCTTGCCTGTGGTAAATATCGTTTTAATGATTTAGACTTAGGAGAAATAGATGGTCTTCCTCGAATTATTGATATGGGACAATGTAACGATGCCTACAGTGCTATAAAGGTAGCTATGGCACTTTCAGAAGTGTTTGAATGTAGCATAAGTGATTTACCTTTAACATTGGTACTTTCTTGGTACGAACAAAAGGCTGTTTGTATTTTGCTTACACTTTTGTCATTAGGTATAAAAAATATGTACCTTGGACCTACTATGCCGGCCTTTCTTTCAGAAGGTGTTTTGAAAATTATTATTGACAAATTTAATCTTCAGCCAATCACAAATCCACTTCAAGATATGGATGCGATTTTAGGCAGAGGTTGAAAACTTTGTTAGTTTAAGTTATTGGAATTTGTATTTCTGATTTATGGCCTATTGTTTTATAGGAGGACAATAGGCTATATTTGTATTTATTGAAATATAAAAATAAATATGATAATATAAGGCTAATAAAACTAGGAGGGATTATTGTAATGTGTACAGCAGTAACTTATAAAACAAAAGATTTTTATTTTGGCAGAACTTTGGACTATGAATTTTCTTATGGCGATGAAATTACAATAACACCTCGTAATTATGAGTTTAATTTCCGTCATACAGGTAAGGTGGAAAATCACTATGCCATTATTGGAATGGCACACGTTGCAGAAAATTATCCATTATACTATGATGCAATAAACGAAAAGGGTCTTGGTATGGCAGGACTTAATTTTGTAGGTAATGCTGTGTATTCTGATATTTTAGAGGAAAAAGAAAATGTGGCACAGTTTGAATTTATTCCATATATTCTTAGTCAATGTGCCAATATATATGAAGTTAAAGAAAAACTTTCAAATATAAATATTACAAATACAAGATTTAGTGAAAAATTTCCTTGTGCAGAGCTTCATTGGATAATTGCTGATGGAAATGGAGCAATTACTGTAGAGGCTATGAGTGACGGACTTCATATATATGATAATGAAGTTGGTGTGTTGACAAACAATCCACCTTTCAATCAACAAATGTTTTTATTAAACAACTATATTGGACTTTCTCCTAAACAGCCAGAAAATTTATTTGCCAAAGGTGTTAATTTGCAGACATACAGCAGAGGTATGGGTGCTATTGGTTTGCCAGGGGATTTATCTTCTGCTTCCCGTTTTGCCAAGGTGGCTTTTACAAAGTTAAACTCTATTTCTGGAGATACAGAAATGGAAAGTGTAAGTCAGTTCTTCCATATTCTTGGGGCAGTAGACCAGCAAAGAGGCTGTTGTGAAGTAGCAGATGGTAAATATGAAATTACACTTTATACATCTTGTTGTAATGCAAGTAAAGGTATTTACTATTACACTACTTATGAAAATCACCAAATTAATGCTGTAGATATGAACAAGACTGATTTAGAAAGCAGTGAATTGACAAGATATACTCCTATTACTAGTCAGCAGATTAATTTTCAAAATTAAATAAAATTTGTATAAGCCTACTTATTTTGAATTGTGGCAATAGAATTTATATGAAAATGAAGTGTAGTAATATGTGCTGATTTAACATTTCATTGACTTTAGTGCAAAAAACAGATATAATCATTATAAAACCCATAGACTTACTAGGGTAATGTAAGATTGTATGATTGTTTGTGAGGTAGTATAATGTTAAATCAATTTTCAAGAACACAGTTATTGGTTGGCAAAGAGGCAATAGACAAATTTAGAAATGCCAGAGTAGCCGTTTTTGGTATTGGTGGTGTAGGTGGCTATGTATGTGAAGGTCTTGTAAGAAGTGGTATTGGTGCTTTTGACCTTATAGATGATGATAAGGTTTGTCTTACAAATCTTAACAGACAGATAATAGCTACAAGAAAAACTGTTGGCAAGTATAAGGCTGATGTAATGAAAGAGAGAATACTTGAAATAAATCCGGACTGTCAGGTAGAGGTTCACAAGTGTTTCTTTCTTCCGGAAAATGCTGATGAATTCCATTTTGAAGATTATGATTATGTTGTAGATGCTGTTGATACAGTAACTGCTAAAATTGAAATTATAATGAAGGCACAGGAAAAAGGTGTGCCGGTAATAAGCTGTATGGGAGCAGGAAATAAACTTGACGGTAGCCAGTTCAAGGTATCAGATATTTACAAGACAAGTATGTGTCCTTTAGCTAAGGTTATGAGGAGAGAACTCAAGAAAAGAGGAGTAAAGAAGTTAAAAGTTGTTTACTCTGAAGAAAAGCCTACAAGACCTTTAGATGATATGTCTATAAGTTGCCGTACTCATTGTATTTGTCCTCCTGGGGCACAGCACAAATGTACAGAAAGACGTGACATTCCGGGTAGTACAGCTTTTGTACCATCTATAGCAGGTCTTCTTATTGCAGGAGAAATTATAAAGGATTTAGCTGAAAAATAAATATTTATTTTGAGATAGTATAGTGATTTTTATATTACTATACTATTTTTTTATAAAAAATTGAAAAAAGGTATTGACTTGAAGTTAGGTCTAAGTTGTATCATTAACTTACAGCTAAAGAATGACTATAGTGAATGATTTTTGAATGGAGGAAAATAAGATGATGTTAAACGAAACTTATACTTTATCAAATGGAGTAAAGATACCTAAATTAGGTCTTGGTACTTGGTTTATTGATGATGACAAAGCAGAAGATGCTGTAAAAGAGGCTGTTAAGTTAGGCTATAGATTAATTGATACAGCACAGGCTTACGGTAATGAATGTGGTGTAGGTGAGGGTGTTCGTAATTGTGGATTGCCTAGAAACGAAATTTTTGTTACAAGTAAGGTAGCAGCAGAGGCAAAAAGCTATGAAAGTGCAGCAGCATCTATTGATGAAACTCTTTCTAAAATGGGCTTAGACTATATTGATATGATGATTATTCATAGTCCACAGCCTTGGGCAGAATTTAGAATTGAAAAGAGATATTTTAAAGAAAATAAGGAAGTTTGGCGTGCTTTAGAAGATGCTTATACTGCTGGCAAGATAAAGGCTATAGGTGTATCTAACTTCTTACAGGACGATTTAGAGAATATTCTTGCAGATTGTAAGATTAAGCCAATGGTAAACCAAATTCTCTTACATATAAGCAATACAAATACAGAATTAGTAGACTTTTGTAACAAGAATGGTATATTAGTTGAAGCCTATTCTCCAATCGCACATGGGGAAGCGCTTAAAAATGATGCCATTACTGCTATGGCTAAAAAGTATGGCGTTTCTACAGCACAGCTTTGTATTCGCTATGTAATTCAGTTAGGTACAGTGGCATTACCAAAGACAGGAAATCCAGTCCATATGAAGGATAATGCAAATGTAGATTTTGAAATATCTGATGAAGATATGAAGGCTTTAAAAGAAATGGAACACATTGATAACTATGGAGAGTTTAATGTATTCCCTGTATTTAGTGGCAAGCCTTTAGCATAATAATATTTTTTAATGATAGCCTTTTGTGAAAGAGTATTTTGCAAAAGGCTATTTTTATATTGAATCGGAAAGATAAATCCGACGACTTGATGTATCAAGTCGCAAATTAACAAAGTTAATTTGTTCTGACCAGTGAATCGGAAAGATAAATCCGACGACTTGATGTATCAAGTCGCAAATTAACAAAGTTAATTTGTTCTGAATTTTTATATTGAAATTAAATCGGAAATATAAATCAGGTGAACAAAATAATTCCTATATTCATATATGAAAAATTTTAGAAAATTTTCACAGGTGACATTATTGACTTAATTAAATAAAAAATATATACTATTCCTATAAATAATATATGAATTGAGTGATTTACTTGAAAACATAGTAAATTACAGGGTTTCATACATATTTAAGACAATATTTGATACCGAAAAAATAATTTTCTTGGAAAAAATTATCAAAAAACTATTGACAAATGGAGAATTATAGAGTATCTTATATACATTATTCCTATAAGATAAATAGGAAAAGTAAGAATTGATAAAAAAGGAGGCAGTAAAATGCAAAAATTTAAAAATGGAAAAATGTATTATGTTGTTGCTGGAGGATTAATAGACTGCCTCTGTATGATGTAATTAATTAACAGTATAGGTAATGAAAAAATACAGCAATAACGAGGTGCAAAAAATGAAAAGAAAATTATTAGGAATTATATTATCAGCAGTATTATTAACAACAACAGTTCTTACAGGTTGCGGAAGTGCTTCGGCAGAAAATGACGGAAAGGTTACAATTACAAATGTTTCCTATGACCCAACCAGAGAACTTTATACATCATATAATGAGCTTTTTGCAAAGCATTGGAAAGAAAAAACAGGTCAAGATGTTGAAGTTACTCAATCTCATGGTGGTTCTGGTAAGCAAGCTCTTGAGGTTGCAAATGGTCTTGATGCAGATGTAGTTACTTTAGCTCTTGAATACGACATAACTTCTATTCAAAAGGCAGGACTTATAAATGAAGGTTGGATAAATAAATTTGATAAAGACAGTTCACCTTATACATCAACAATCGTTTTCCTTGTAAGAAAAGGAAATCCTAAAAATATTAAAGATTGGGACGATTTAGTAAAAGACGGTGTTGGGGTTATAACTCCTAATCCTAAAACTTCAGGTGGTGCAAGATGGAATTATCTTGCAGCATGGGCTTATGCCAATAAGAAATACAACGGTGATGAAACACAGATAAAGGATTTTGTTAAGAAACTTTACCAAAATGTTCTTGTACTTGATTCAGGTGCAAGAGGTGCAACAACTACATTTGTAGAAAACGGACAGGGCGATGTACTCCTTGCTTGGGAAAATGAAGCGTATCTTTCAATCAAGGACCACCCAGACGATTATGAAATTGTTACACCAAGTATAAGTATACTTGCACAGCCTTCTGTAGCTGTTGTTGACGATGTAGTAGATAGACGAGGCACAAGAGATGTAGCTACTGAATATTTACAGTATCTCTATTCTGATGAAGCACAGAGAATAGCTGCTGAAAATTATTATCGTCCATCAAACGAAAATATTCTTAAGGAATATAGTGATAAGTTTAATCTTAATGTAAATTTAGTTACAATAAAGGATTTCGGTGGTTGGGACGCCGTACAGGAAAAGCATTTTGCCGATGGTGGAGTGTTTGATGAAATTTATGAGAAAAAATAGGTGATGTAGTATGAGTAAAAGGAATAAAAGAGTAATACCTGGTTTTGAACTTTCAATGGGTGTAACTCTTACAATGTTAAGTATCATAGTTATAATACCATTAGCGTCATTAATAGTATTTACTGCTAATTTGAGTTTAGGTGAGATTATAGACGTAATTACAAAGCCGAGAGTTCTTGCTAGTTTTAAAGTAAGTTTTTTAACTGCTTTCATAGCATCAGCAATAAATGCTGTTATGGGTGTTATTCTTGCTTGGGTTCTTGTAAGATATGATTTTCCATTTAAGAGAGTTTTAGACGGTATGATAGAACTTCCATTTGCATTACCTACAGCAGTAGCCGGTATTGCACTTACTTCACTTACAGCTGACCAAGGTCTTATAGGTGGCGTATTTGCTAAGTATGGAGTAAAAATTGCCTACACAAGAATAGGTATAACAGTTGCACTTATTTTCGTAGGTATTCCATTTGTTGTGCGTTCTGTTCAGCCGGTTTTAGAAAAATTGGATTACTCCTATGAGGAGGCTGCCGGTGTACTTGGTGCAAGCAGATTTACGATATTCAGAAAAATTATTTTTCCAGAAATAAAGCCAGCTGTATTGACCGGTTTTGGTCTTGCTATGGGTAGATGTATTGGCGAATACGGTAGTGTAGTATTTATTGCAGGTAATATGCCATTTAAAACAGAAATTACACCACTTATTATTATGTCAAAACTTCAGGAATATGACTACGCCAGTGCAACAGCAATAGCACTTGTAATGTTAGTATTTGCATTTGCACTTTTATTCCTTATAAACTTTATACAGGCAAGAAACACAAAAATATTAAACGGAGGAAGATAAGATGAAGAAAAATGAATCAAAATTAGTTAAATATACGTTAATCGCAATTTGTCTTATATTTGTTTTTTTATTTCTTGTTCTTCCTTTATACATAGTCTTTGCAGAGGCATTTAGAGATGGGATTGAAAAATACAGAGAAGCTGTAACAGATAAATATACTATAAGTGCAGTTCTTCTTACTCTTGAGGCAACAGTTTTTGCAGTTGTTGTGAATACTGTGTTTGGTGTATTTGCCTCTTGGGCGATTACAAAGTTTAACTTTAAAGGTAAGAAATTTCTTACAACACTTATTGATTTACCAGTTACAATATCTCCTATTATAGCCGGTTTAATATTTGTACTTACATTTGGTAGACAAAGTATTTTATATCCAGCTTTACAGAATATGGGTGTTAAGGTTGTGTTTGCTGTTCCTGGTATTATACTTGCTACAGTTTTTGTAACCTTTCCTTTTATATCAAGAGAACTTATACCAGTTCTTGAAGCAGAGGGTACAGACGAGGAAGAAGCAGCAGCTCTTATGGGAGCAAGTGGTTTTACAATATTTAGAAAGGTTACATTCCCTCATATAAAATGGGCATTCCTTTATGGTGTTGTACTTTGTGCTGCAAGAGCAATGGGAGAGTTTGGTGCTGTTTCTGTACTTTCTGGTCACTTGAGAGGAAAGACAAATACACTCCCTCTCCATGTAGAGATACTTTTTAATGAATTTCAGTATGTACCTGCTTTTGCAGTAGCCTCAATACTTGTAATGATGGCTGTTTTAATATTGATAATAAGAAGTGTCATTGAATACAAGGGAAAGAAGGAATGTTAAATGTATGTAGAATTAAAAAATATAAATAAAGTTTTTGGTGATTATAAAGCATCAAATAATGTAAATTTTGGAATTGAAAAAGGCAAGCTTGTTGCTTTGTTAGGACCAAGTGGTAGTGGTAAAACTACAATACTTAGAATGATAGCCGGTCTTGAACATCCTGATAGTGGTGACATAATAATAGATGGAAAAGTTGTAAACGATATTCCGGCAAGTAAAAGAGGAATAGGTTTCGTTTTCCAGAATTATGCCTTATTCAGATATATGACAGTATATGACAACATAGCTTTTGGTCTTAGAGTTCAAAAGGTAAGCAAGAAGAAAATTGATGAAAGAGTTAAGGAACTTATTAAGTTAATTGGTCTTGAAGGTCTTGACAACAGATTTCCTAGTCAGCTTTCAGGTGGTCAAAGACAGAGAGTTGCCTTTGCAAGAGCCTTAGCTCCAAATCCTCAGTTACTTCTTTTAGATGAACCTTTTGCTGCTATTGATGCAAAAGTTAGACAGGAACTTAGAAGTTGGCTTAAGGAAATGATTGAAAAGTTGGGAGTTACAAGTATATTTGTTACTCACGACCAAGACGAGGCAATAGAGGTTGCTGATGAAATTATAATTACAAATAAGGGTAGAGTTGAACAAAAGGGAAGTCCTGTTGAGATATATCAAAATCCACAGACAGCTTTTGCTGCATCATTCTTTGGACAGACTTCTTTAATTGAAAACTATACAAGTTTCAGTACATTTGATGAAATTGAAAAGGCTGATTCAGCTATTTTAAGACCTGAATTTGTAAAGATTACAAAGAAAAATGAAGTTCAGAAATATAAGACTTCTGCAGCTGAGGGTGTTGTAGAAAGAGTTTCATTCAGAGGTAATAACATAGAGCTTACAGTAAGATGCAAGGATAATGTTTTTACTGCCAGACGTGGACTTGACGAAAATCCTATTGAAGCAGGAGAAAAGGTTGATGTATTTATTTATAGAATGTTTGTGACAGCTGGTGACAAGGCATATCTTATTGAAAACAAGGCATTAAACGAAAATTCAATGATTATTTAAAAAGAGGAATATAATATGGCAGATTACAAGAATTTAAAAAGCGAAAAACTTAAAACAGATGTGCTTATTATAGGTGGTGGTACAGCTGGTTGTTATGCAGCTATTACTATTTCTGAAAAATCTCCAGAAACACAGGTTTTAATATGTGAAAAGGCTCATATTAAAAGGAGTGGTTGTCTTGCAGCAGGTGTAAATGCACTTAATGCTTACATAACAGAGGGCAGAAAGCCACAGGATTATGTAGACTATGCTAAGAAAGATGCAGACGGCATTGTGAGAGAAGATTTACTTCTTACAATGAGTGAAAGACTTAATGCCGTTACAGCAAGACTTGAAGAATTGGGACTTGTAATATTAAAAGATGAAAATGGAAAGTATGTTACAAGAGGAAATAGAAACCTTAAAATTAATGGCGAAAATATAAAGCCTATAATAGCAGAAGCAACTAATTCCTGTCCTAATGTAAAGGTACTTAACAGAGTTGATATTATTGACTTTGCAGTAAAGGACAACAAGGTTATTGGTGCTTACGGTATTGATATTGAAAACGATACTTTCTATACTATTGAAGCAAAGGCTGTTATTGTTGCCACAGGTGGTGCATCTGGTCTTTATAAACCTAACAATCCGGGATTTTCAAGACACAAAATGTGGTATCCACCATTTAACACAGGTGCCGGTTATGCTATGGGTATAAAAGCCGGAGCAGAAATGACTACATTTGAAATGAGATTTATAGCATTGAGATGTAAGGATACAATAGCTCCAACCGGTACACTTGCACAGGGTGTTGGTGCAAAGCAGGTAAACTCTCTCGGTGAGGTTTACGAAACAAAGTACGGTCTTACAACTTCTGAAAGAGTTTACGGAACAGTAAATGAAAATATTGAAGGTAGAGGACCTTGCTATTTAAGAACAGAGGGTATTAGTCACGAACAGGATGAAGATTTGAAGAAGGCATATTTAAATATGGCTCCATCTCAAACTTTAAAGTGGATAGAAAGTGGCAAAAATCCTTCAGAACAGAATGTAGAAATTGAGGGTACAGAACCTTATATTGTAGGTGGTCATACAGCAAGTGGCTACTGGATTGATACAGAGAGAAGAACTACTGTAAAGGGTCTTTATGCTGCCGGTGATGTAGCCGGTGGTGCACCACAGAAATATGTAACAGGTGCTTTAGCAGAAGGTGAAATTGCCGGTCTTACTGTACTTAAGGATATTGAAAACTTTAAGGCAGAAGAATTAGCTGAAAGTGATGTTGAAAGTCATAAGAATGAAGTTTTAAAATTCTTAAACGGTGAAAACAGCAGATTTACAACAGAACAGATTGAAGAAGCTATGCAGACAGTTATGGACTCTTATGCAGGTGGTATTAAAACAAATTACCGTTTTAATGAAAAACAGCTTAAGATAGCTGATGAAAAGATTAAACAGCTTTATAGCTTGTCAGAAAATCTTGTAGCAAGTGATTTTCAGGAACTTATGTATATATATGAGTTAAGAGAAAGACTTGTTGTCTGCCGAAGTGTAATTGCTCACTTAAAGGCGAGAAAAGAAACAAGATGGCATAGTTTTGCTGAAAATCTTGATTATCCGGAAAAGGATAATGAAAACTGGAATAAATATGTTAATTCAAAACTTGAAAATGGCGAAATAAAAATCATTCTTAGAGATATTGTAGAAGGAGGTACGACTTATGAGCATAATAATTGATAAAAACAAATGTGTAGGCTGTAAGAAATGTAGTGTCGTATGTCCCGGTAGCCTTATTAAAACAGACGAAAATAATAAGGCATACATAAAATATCCAAAGGACTGCTGGGGTTGTACTTCTTGTATAAAAGAATGTAAGGCCCATGCAATAGGTTTTTATCTTGGAGCCGATATTGGAGGTATGGGCAGTCTTGTTCATACTGAAAAAAGTGGTGATATATTAAAGTGGGTTATTGAATCTCCAGACGGAAATGTCAGCGAGATAGATATAAATCAGAAAGAATCTAACAAATATTAAGAATTGGAGGTAGTAAAAATGAGCGAATTATCACATCTTGATGCGCTTGAGGCAGAAGCCATATATATTATAAGAGAGGTTGCGGCAGAGTGTGAAAAACCAGTTATGCTTTATTCAATAGGTAAGGATAGTTCAGTTATGCTTCACCTTGCTATGAAAGCATTCTATCCTGAAAAGCCACCTTTCCCATTTATGCACATTGATACAACTTGGAAATTTAAGGATATGATTAAATTTAGAGATGACACAGCTAAAAAGCTTGGCATTGATATGATTGTATATACAAATGAAGAAGGTGTAAAGCAGGGTATCAACCCATTTGACCACGGTTCAGCTTATACTGATATTATGAAGACACAGGCTCTTAAGCAGGCACTTAACAAATACGGTTTTACAGCTGCCTTTGGTGGTGGTAGACGTGATGAAGAAAAATCTCGTGCTAAGGAAAGAATTTTCTCATTCAGAAATGAAAACCATGCTTGGGACCCTAAGAACCAGCGTCCAGAAATGTGGAAGTTATACAACACTAAAATTGAAAAGGGCGAAAGTATGAGAGTTTTCCCTATTTCTAACTGGACAGAAAAGGATATTTGGCAGTACATAAAGAGAGAAAATATTGACATTGTACCTCTTTACTTTGCAGCTGAAAGACCAGTTGTTGAAAGAGATGGCAACATCATTATGGTTGATGATGACAGATTCCGTCTTAAGGAAGGCGAAAAGCCAGTTTACAAGTCAGTACGTTTCAGAACACTTGGCTGTTATCCATTAACAGGTGGTGTTGAATCTACTGCAACAACATTAGATGAAATTATTGATGAAACATTAAGTGCAGTTTCTTCTGAAAGAACTTCAAGAGTAATAGATAACGAAGCTGCCGGTAGTATGGAACGTCGTAAGAGGGAGGGTTATTTCTAAAATGAAAGGATTACTTAAATTCATAACTTGTGGTAGTGTAGATGACGGAAAGTCAACACTTATCGGACATATTTTATACGACTCAAAGCTCCTTTATACAGACCAGGAAAAGGCCCTTGAGCTTGATAGTAAAGTAGGTAGCAGAGGTGGTAAGATTGACTACTCACTTCTTTTAGACGGTCTTATGGCTGAAAGAGAACAGGGTATCACTATTGATGTTGCTTACAGATATTTCACAACTGACAACAGAAGTTTTATTGTTGCTGACACACCAGGTCACGAAGAATATACAAGAAACATGGCAGTTGGTGCATCTTTTGCAGACCTTGCTGTAATTCTTATTGATGCTACACAGGGTGTTCTTGTTCAGACTAGACGTCATGCAAGAATTTGTAAACTTATGGGTATTAGATACTTTGTTTTCGCTGTAAACAAAATGGACCTTGCAGGTTATAACGAAGAAGTATTTAACAAAATCAATGGTCAGATTGAAGAACTTAAGAAAGAACTTTCTCTTGAAAATGTTCAGGTAATTCCTCTTTCTGCTACAGAAGGTGACAACGTAACAGTTAAGTCTGAAAATATTCCTTGGTACAAGGGCGAAGCACTTTTACCATATCTTGAAAATATTGATGTATCTGAAAAGAATGAAGAACAGGGCTTCTATATGCCAGTTCAGAGAGTTTGCCGTCCAAACCACAGCTTTAGAGGTTTCCAGGGTCAGATTGAATCAGGTAGCATTAGTGTAGGTGATGAACTTATAACTTTACCAAGTAATGAAAAGGCTCATGTTAAGGAAATTATCGTAGGCGATAAGTCTTCTGATACTGCTTTCAAGGGTCAGCCTGTTACAATTACACTTGATAAGGAAGTTGACGTTTCAAGAGGTTGTGTACTTGTAAAGGGTACTAATCTTGCACCTTATGGCAAGCTTACTGTATCACTTTTATGGATGGACGATGAACCTTTATATACTGGTAAGGACTATATTGTAAAGCTCGGTACAAAGTCTATTCCAGGTGTAGTTGAAAAGATTAACTATGCTGTTGATGTAAACACAGGAGAACACATCAAGGCTGAATCATTAACTAAGAATGGTATCGCTCTTTGCGAAATTCAGCTTGCTGAACCTATTGTTGCAGACAAATTTGAATATCACAAGACATTAGGCGAACTTATTCTTATTGACAGGGTTTCAAATATGACATCAGCTTGTGGTGTTGTTGAAGATTTAAGCGAAAAGGCTGGTTCTTTCTCTGATAGAGCATCATTTAAGAATGGTGATTTAGAGGCAAGAGGCGATATTTTTGAAGAATTCTATTATAGTGTAGAAAGTTTATCTGTATTAAAGTATCAGCCGGTTAAGAATACATACACTATTGGTGATGAAATTCCAACAGAGGGCGAAAGTTACAAGTATCCTGATACATTCGATATTATTGTACTTCGTGATGGCGTTGCTGTTAGTGTAAGAGATAAGAAGATTAAGGATATTGTTGAAGTATCTCAGTATAAGTATGAAAACACTCCAGTTGTAAATGGTAGAGGTTTTGAAATAAAGGTTAATTCACAGGAAGATGTAGAAAACTTCCTTAAGGAATACAAGGACTCAGAGGGTTCTAGTCAGTTCTTTAGTAAGTGGATGAACTTTGATACTTACAGAAAAGTTGCTTTAAAGGCATCTAAATAATGTTAAAAAGGAGAACATCTATTAAGGTGTTCTTCTTTTTTTGGAAAGTAAAATATGTGAAAAAGGGCATATTAATAGAAATTGAAAAAGTTAGTAGTGAGTTTAAAATTATTACCAAAAATTGACACATTAGCTACATAATTTGCAGAAATTTAACAATTATGCTTGACCTGTGTCGAAAAATCAATATAATTGTTTGGTAAGTAAAATTTAATATTTTTAAGGGAGGAACAACCTATGTTTGAAAAGCTTTTTAAGCTTAATGAACACAACACAGATGTTAAGACGGAAATTCTTGCCGGTATTACAGTCTTTATGACAATGGCTTATATACTTGCAGTAAACCCTAATATCTTATCAGCAACAGGTATGAACTCAAATGGTGTATTTATTGCCACAGCACTTTCAGCCTTTGTTGGTACATTACTTATGGCGTTATTTGCCAATTATCCATTTGCCTTAGCACCAGGTATGGGACTTAACGCATACTTTGCCTATACTGTAGTTCTTGGTATGGGTTACAGCTGGGAAACAGCTCTTTCAGCTGTATTCGTAGAAGGTGTTATCTTCATTTTATTATCTGTTACTAACATTAGAACTGCAATCTTCAATGCTATTCCTTTAACATTAAAGACAGCCGTTTCTGTTGGTATTGGTCTTTACATTGCAATCATTGGTTTAAAGAATGCCAATATTGTAACTAATGGATTATCACTTTTCTCTGTTGATGGCTATGTAACAGCCAATAATCTTACAGCAGGTAGTGTAGGTATGCACGATGTAGGTATTACAGTATTACTTGCTATTATCGGTACTCTTATTACAGGTGTTTTAGTTGCTAAGAATGTAAAGGGTAATATACTTTTAGGTATTCTTACTACTTGGATTTTAGGTATTATTTGTCAGGTTGCCGGCTTATATGTTCCTAATCCAGATGCTGGTTTCTTTTCATTAATTCCTAGTGGTATCGTAAGCTTTGCTTTAGGTGATATTAAGGAAGTAGCATTTAAGATTAGCTTTACTGATGTTATTTCAGGCAAAGACAACCTTGTAAACTTTATTGTAGTTGTATTTGCATTCTTATTTGTAGACTTATTTGATACAATCGGTACTCTTATTGGGGTATCTTCTAAGGCTGGTCTTTTAGATAAGGACGGTAAACTTCCAAAGATTAAGGGTGCATTACTTGCAGATGCTATTGCTACTACTTTTGGTGCTGTTTTAGGTACATCAACAACAACTACTTATATTGAAAGTGCATCAGGGGTAACAGAAGGTGGTAGAACAGGTTTAACAGCTTTAACTACTGCAATCTTATTTGGTTTAGCATTATTCTTCTCACCAATTTTCCTTGCTATTCCTTCATTTGCAACTGCTCCAGCACTTATCGTTGTTGGTTTCTATATGGTGACTAACATTGTTAATATTGATTTCGCTGATGCTTTTGAAGCTATTCCTGCTTACATTTGTATGATTGCTATGCCTTTCTTCTCTAGTATTTCAGAAGGTATTTCAATGGGTGTAATTTCTTACACAATTTTACATCTTGTAAACAAGAAAGAAAATAAGAAAATTAGTATCTTAATGTATATTTTAAGCGTATTATTTATTCTTAAGTATATCTTACTTTAATTTGTGGCTTGATATACAAGCTTTATCTATTATAAAAATCCCACTTTTCTTTAATTAGGAAAGTGGGATTTTAGTATAAGCATATATGAAAAAAAGGCTCACTTTCTATTTTTGATTGAAAGTGAGCCTTTTTAATGAGTCGGAAAGATAAATTCGATAATTTAACTTGTTCGGAATTTGTTTATTCAGTTTCTGTGTCAACAGTTTCTTTAATTACTTTAGCTTCCATATTTTTAGGTAAAATAAGATTTAATACAATAGCTACAATGAAAACAACAGCAACACAGTTTTCAGAAAATACGTTTTCAATTATCTGTGGGAATATGCTGAAGATTTCCGGTACTTGAGTAAATCCAATACCAATACTTAATGAAAGGGCTGCGATTGTAATATTTCTCTGAGAATAACCACAACCACTAATCATCTGTAAACCACTAATAACTATATTACCAAACATCATAAGAGTACAACCACCTAATACTGCATCAGGTAAAGTTGCAAGTAAAGAACCGAAAATAGGGCAGAAACCAGCAAGAATCATAATTATAGCACCGGCAGCAATAGCATATCTATTAACAACCTTAGTCATTGCTATAAGTCCTACATTCTGACTAAATGATGTAATAGGAAGACAGCCAAAAACTGATGAAAGGGCACTAATGAAACCGTCACAGGCAATAGAGCCTGAAGTTTCTTTTACTGTAGTATTACGATTAAGACCAGTTGCAGCAAGGGCTGATGTATCGCCAATAGTTTCAGTAGCAGATACAAGGAATATTAATGTTACTGAAATAATAGCATTAATATTAAATTCCGGCTTAAATGGCATAATAGATGGCAATGTAACTATTGATGTGCTATTTAAAGCAGAAAAATCAACTACACCCATAAATATAGCAACAATGTAACCTACAATAAGACCAAATAAAACAGAAAGCTGTTTCCAATATGATTTAGCAAATATGTTGAACAAGATACAGCATAATAAAGTAATAGAGCCTAAAACCCAGTTAGTAATAGAACCAAAGTTTTCGCTACCACTACCACCACCGAAAGATGCTGCACCTACAGATAACAATGAAAAACCAATAGCTGTTACAACACTTGCAGAAACAATAGGAGTAATAAGTTTAAGCCAGTATTTAGCTAAAAGACCTAAAACACCTTCTATTAAACCACCGACTAATACTGCACCTACAATGGCGTTATAACCATAAGTTGGACCTACAAAACACATAATAGAAACAAAAGTGAAACTGATACCCATTACAATGGGAAGACCAGAACCGATTTTCCAAAGAGGGAAAAGCTGTATTAAAGTACCGATACCTGCAATAAGCATAGCACTTTGAATAAGCATAGCACTTTGTTCACTAGATAAACCACAAGCTCCAGCCACAATGAATATAGGAGCAATATTTGCAACAAACATTGCTAAAATGTGCTGTAAACCAAATGGAATAGCCTGTTTAACAGGGATTTTACCGTCAAGACAATAAATATTATCTGTTGAAGAATTATTCATTTTTAATTTTTTCCTTTGTATTTAATTTTTATTGTTCGTGGAATACAATAGTGCTATTAGAGGCGTCCATACTATCTACAATAGCAAGTGATTCTAAGTGATAGCCAAGGTTTCTGATAATTCTACCACCAGACTGGAATCCCTTTTCAATAGCAATACCGATACCTTCAACAGATGCACCAGATTCTAAAACAATAGAAATTAAGCCCTGTAATGCACAGCCGTTTGCAAGGAAGTCATCAATAATTAAAACGTGGTCATCAGGTGAAAGGAATTTTTTAGATACAATAACCTGATTTTTGCACTTATGAGTAAATGATTCAACTTCAGCAATGTACATTTCGCCTTCGATGTTAATACTCTTAGTCTTTTTAGCAAATACAACAGGAGCATCAAAATATTTTGCAACGATACAAGCAATACCAATGCCTGATGCTTCAATAGTTAAAATTTTGTTAATAGGCTTATCTTTGAAACGACGTTTAAATTCTTCGCCCATTTGTTCAAAAAGATGAATATCCATCTGATGATTAAGGAAACTGTCTACCTTTAAAACATTTCCTTCTTTAACAATACCGTCTTTAACGATACGTTCTTCTAAAAAATTCATTTTTGTTTTCCTCCGTTTGTTGTTTACAGTTTAGGATTTTTGATGTAAACGAAATAATATTATAAAGAATATGGTAACAAATTTTTGTGTTTTTGGCAATATAAAAATGAAGAAAAAACGAATATTTTGTCAAAAAAATGAAAAGTCATATAAATTTATAAATAATTTGGATAAAATTTCTTAATTTAATAAATTTTTTTGACTATATATACATAAAAATGAAAAATAAATCTTTAAAATATAATATTTTTTCGGAAAGGTAATTTTGGTAAGTGGCTCTAATAGTGGGGTTTTAATAAAAAGAGAAAAATAATAAATATATATTTGTATAAAATTGACAAAATCAAGGAACTGATATATAATGTAGACAAATGAAATAGGGATGAGGGAACTAAAGAATTAAAGTTTTCTAGTACGGGAAAAGAGGGAACGCTTATGATTAGTTTTTTTAGTTGTCTTATTATTTTAATTGGTGGATATTTTATCTACGGTAAAGTTGTAGAAAAGGTTTATGGACCAGATGACAGAGAAACACCGGCTGTTCGTTTAAGTGATGGTGTTGACTATGTTACAATGCCTACATGGAAATTATTTACCATACAGCTTTTGAACATAGCTGGTCTTGGACCAATTTATGGTGCTTTGTCAGGAGCACAATGGGGACCATCTGTATTCCTATGGATTACATTGGGAACTATTCTAGGTGGTGGCGTACACGATTTTTCAGTTGGCTTTTTAAGTATGCGACACGATGGTGCGTCAGTTTCTGAATTAACAGGAATGTACTTAGGTAGTTTGGTAAAGCAGATTATGCGTGTGTTTAGTGTAATTCTTCTTGTTATGGTTGGTGCCGTTTTCGCAGTCGGTCCGGCAAGTTTGATTGCGATGTTAATTGGTAAGCAGGGAGTTGCTTCAGGACTTCTTGTAAACACAAATTTTTGGTTAATTATAATTTTAATTTATTACTTTATTGCAACTTTCATCCCTATTGATAAGATTATCGGTAAGATATATCCATTGTTTGGTATATGTTTAATTGTTATGGCAGTTGGTGTAGGTGTAGGTATATTTACTCATGGATATACAATTCCTGAAATTACATTAACTAATTTACATCCAGCTGGTACACCTGTTTGGCCGGTTATGTTTATTACTGTTGCCTGTGGTGCTATTTCTGGTTTCCATGCTACACAGTCTCCATTGGTTGCTAGATGCTGTAAGTCTGAAAAGCAGTCACATTTGGTATTCTATGGTGCTATGGTTAGTGAAGGTATTATAGCTTTGGTTTGGGCTGCTGCCGGTTGTGCAGTTTATGAAAAAACTGGTGGCTTAATGACAGGTTTATCACAGTTATTAACTGACTCTGGTCAGGCTGCTACAGTTTATGATGTATGTTTAAAGACAATGGGTGGCGTTGGTATCATATTAGCTATGATTGGTGTTATTGCTTGTCCAATTACATCTGGCGATACTGCATTCCGTTCAGCAAGATTAGTTATTGCAGACTGGTTCAAGATTAATCAGAAGTCTTATAAGAAGCGTTTGATTATCTGTGTGCCATTATTACTTGTTGGTGCTATAATTTGTCAGCTTAACTACAATATCGTTTGGAGATATTTCAGCTGGTCAAATCAGACTTTAGCAATGATTGCTTTATGGGCAGCATCAATGTACTTGTATAAGAATAATAAATTCTGCTGGATTACAGTATTCCCAGCAACATTTATGTCAGCTGTATCAGCAACATATTTTGTTTATGCTCCAGAATGTTTAAATCTTGGCACAGCAATAGCTTATCCTATTGGTATAATAGTAGCATTAGTATTCTTAGGAATTTTCCTTTATACAGCTATTATTAAAAAAGGTAATGTTAAAGTAAAGGAAGAATAAACTAAAAAAAGATTGAGTCCTCTTAGTGGGGATTCAATCTTTTTTTGTCTATAAATTATTGTAATATTCAGCTATAAGTTTGTTTGTAATATTCCTTGAGTTAAAAATTTGTTCTCCAAATCTTTTTACAGGCATAACTCCTAAAAGAGAGTTGGTAATAAATATTTCTGTAAATTCGCCAATATTTTCAGGTCTAATAATGCGTTCTTCTACATTTGCTATTTTCATTATGTGTTGTCGCAATACTCCGTTTAAAAGTCCACTGGACACAGGAGGGGTTACAATTTTATCTTTTGAAACGAAAAATATATTAGTTGTTGCTCCCTCGCAAATTTCTCCTTTTGTATTTAAAAATATAGGTTCGTCAAAACCATTTTCTTTTGCTTTTCGCTTTTCCCATATGCAATCACTATAGCTTAATGTTTTCATATATGTAAAAGGGGAAGTTTCATTTCTTCTTATATTACTGTATTCTAGCTCAAAGCCTTTTTCATATTGTTCTGTAGTATATGTGTTCTGCCTTGATGTAATGGTAATATTTTCTTTAGATACTGTTAATTTTAGTACACCATTTTTCATTGGATTTTTTGAAATATATTTTTCTATTTCATTTTTTCGCTTATCAATCCATTGGTCAATAGGTTCTTGTACTATATTTAAGTAGCTAACAGCATTTTTTAATCTGTCTAAATGCTCGTCAATAAAAATAGCCTTATTTTTGTAGACCCAAATTGTTTCAAAAGCTCCCAGTCCAAACCAATAACCTTCGTCTGCTGTTATTTTTATATTATTACTCACTTGTTTTTCCTCCTGTAATAGCATCTATAAGTGCTTTTGCTTTTTGTTCAGTTTCTTCATATTCAAATTCTGGATTTGATTCATAGGTGATGCCTCCACCTACACCTAAATTATAAATGCCATTTTTGTGAACCAATGTGCGAATTACAATGTTTAAATCACAATCTCCATTTAATGTCAAATATCCCATAGAGCCTGTATATAGACCTCTTTGACTATGTTCCAATTTATCTATGATTTCCATAGCACGAATTTTAGGTGCACCAGTTATTGAGCCACCGGGAAAAGTAGATTTAAGTAGGTCAATAACAGTTTTATCATCTTTTAATTCTCCGCGAACAGTTGATACCAGATGAAAGACAGTTGCATATTCTTCAACATTAAATAGCTCACTTACATTTACACTTCCTGCCTTACATACTCTGTTTAAGTCATTTCTTTCTAGGTCAACTATCATTAATAATTCACTTTTATCTTTTTTAGAATTTTCCAATTCTTTTTTCAAGAGTATATCTTCTTCAGTGGTTGAACCTCTTTTTCTAGTACCTTTTATTGGACGTGTTTCTACTATGCCATTTCGTACTTCCAAAAATCTTTCAGGAGAGGCACTTACAATTTGAAAATCTCCATCGTTAAAATAAACACCAAATGGAGAAGGGTTATGTTTTCTTAAATAGCAAAAAATATCATAAGGCTTTCTGTCACTTTCTATTTTAATTTGTCTTGTCATATTTGCAATATAAATATCACCTGTTTTAATAAAATTCCTCATAGATTCCACAGCATCTAAATATTCATTTTTGCTAAAGTCAGAAGTAATATTGCAAATTGTATTTTCATCAGAGCTTATGTTATTTTTATTTAATATATTTTCTATTTCGTCTTCATAATTTTCTATAGAATTAAATTTTTCTTGAGTGGAAATGTAAATTTCATTTTTCTCTAAATCTTCAATTATGTACAGGTCATAAAATGTAAATAAAGCGTCAGGTATATCAATTTCTTTATTATGTTTTGAAGATATATTTTCAAATTTTCTACCATAGTCGTAAGTTAAATAACCTATAGCACCACTAATAATAGGAAGGGTGGTATTGTTTTCTTGCTTATTTTCTTTAATGTAGCTATCTAAAAAATCTAACAAATTTCCATTTGTTTCATCACCATTTACTTTTAAAATGCCGTTGCTTTCTTTTACTTCTAAATAAGGGTACAAACCTATTATAGAATATTTGCCGTATTTGTTTTTTAGAGAAGAATCCAGAAAAACAGACTTTGTATTGTGAAAGTGAGAATATAATATTTCAGCGGGAAAATATTTTTTCAGCTTTTTATATTTTAAAGACAATTCTTGTACCTCCATTGTTGACATATTTTAATAAAGTTGTTTAATATTTCGTGTCCATTTTCTGTTAAAACAGCTTCCGGATGAAATTGTATTCCATATACGGGATATTTACAGTGAGAAATTGCCATAATTGCACCGTCACTTGAGATGGCATCAATATTTAATTCACTAGGTAAAGATGTTTTGTCTACTACTAAGGAATGATACCTTGTTACATTGTAGTGCTTTGGCAGTTTATTAAAAATTCCTTTGCCGTTGTTTTCTATTTCAGTTACTTTTCCATGTATTGGTGTTGTACCACAACAAACCTTTGCACCGAAGGAATGACCAATAATTTGATGCCCTAAACATACACCTAGAATAGGAATTTTATTGCAAAAATATTTTATAACTTCTTCTGAAATACCACCGTCTTTTGGATTACCGGGACCGGGAGATATTATTATTCCACTTAAATCTTCTATTTTTTTTAGTTCATTAATTGTCACTTTATCATTTCTTATTACTTTTATATCCTGTCCCAACTCTTGAAAATAGGCAGACAGGTTGTAGACAAATGAATCGTAGTTATCTATCATTATAAACATCATGAAACCTCCAACATAAAATAAAAAAACCGAAATAAACCCATAGTGATATGAGTCTATTTCGGCAGTCTTCTGTAATTCAGGCACACCTATATACAATTTTGTAAAACGATTATATCATAGTATGAAGTTTAAGGCAAATATAAATTTTATCATTTTGGAAACAATAAAAATTATTGACAAAGGAATGGTATTTGATAAAATGTAAATATAGATTAATGTTTTAGGAGAAATATTATGGAAAGATATGATATAGCAATAATAGGTACAGGACCGGCTGGATTGTCAGCTGCAATAACTGCAAAAATCAGAAATAAGAAAATATTATTAATAGGAAATCCTAATTTTAGTGATAAGGTGCAGAAAGCACATCAAATACAGAATTATTTAGGTTTGCCTGCTATTTCAGGGAAAGATTTAGCAAAGGCTTTTGAAAATCACATTAATTCTATGGATATTACTATTACAGAGGGAAAAGTTAATGCTGTATATCCAATGGGAAGTTATTTTGGATTACAGGTTTCACAGGATATTTATGAAGCTGAAACAGTAATAGTTGCTACAGGTATAGTTACAGGAAAGGCTTTTAAAGGTGAAAATGAACTTTTAGGTAGAGGTGTAAGTTATTGTGCTACTTGTGATGCACCATTATACAGAAACAAAACTGTTGCCGTAATAGGATATAGTCCAAAAGAGGAGTCAGAGGCAGAATTTTTAGCAGAAGTATGCGAAAAGGTTTTATATATTCCCATGTATAAAGAAGAAACAAAATTATCTGACAAAGTTACTATAATAAATGAAAAGCCAACTGCTGTAATAGGGGAAAATAAAGTAAAGTCTTTACAGACAGAAAAAAATAATTATGAAGTAGACGGTATTTTTATATTACGTGACAGTATACCTCCGTCACAGCTTGTTTCCGGATTGGAAATAAAGGATAACCATATTGTGGTTAATTTACAAATGGAAACAAATATAAAAGGCTGTTTTGCTTGTGGAGATATTGTAGGTAGACCATATCAATACATTAAGGCAGCAGGACAAGGCAATATAGCTGGTCTTTCAGCTGTTGCGTATTTAGATGCAAAAAGAAAAGCTATGGAAAAAAATTAATCCCATAGCCTTTTTACTATTTTACTATTTTACTATTTTTACCGGTGATATAGTTTTAATTTTAAATATAAAATAATAGTATTTTACAATTAATAGAATTACTATAGTTGCTCTGCCAATAGAATTGTGCATCATCAAAAATGCCATACAAAGCATAAATGAAACCGGAAGAACAATACAAAGTTTTGTTTTTGATGTCATACTTCTGTTTTTCTCAAAACTTTCAAGGTGGTTTTTGTAAAGTTTTGTAGATTTAAACCAGTTATGAAATCTATCGCTACCTTTGGCGAAGAAGAAAGAAGCTAAAAGTAGAAATGGTACTGTAGGCAGAAGGGGAAGTACCACCCCAACTGCACCTACGGCCATTGATAATAAACCAAGTGCTATGTATAAATATTTCAAAAAATCAACTCCTTATTGTGTCTATAATATGTTTTATTGCTGTTATCGGGTGATAAAGCAACATTCGAGGACCGGAAAATCTCATTACTTTTCTTATTTGTTCTGCCATATCTTTTTTATAACAATGGGTTTTACAACTACTGCAAAAAGTCTTTGTCTGTCTGTTAGGACAGTAATCTATTCTTTTGAAAGTGTAGTCTTTCAGCGTTTCACATTGTTGGCACAATGATTTTTTAGTATTGTGATTTTTGTTGCAATACAGCCTAATCATAAGTTCTGAAATCTGTTTTTCTTTTTCTATTTTGTTCATTAACTGTTTCTCCCACTTTCCATAGAATAAATATTGTCAGCAATAGCAAGTGTAGATTTTCTATGGGAAATTAAAACTATAGTTTTGTCATTTGCATTATGTAGGGATTTTAATATTATTGCTTCATTTAAACTATCTAAATTGCTTGTAGGTTCGTCTAAAAGCATAACCGGAGCATTTGACAAAAAGGCTCTGGCAATGCCTATTCGCTGTTTTTCTCCTCCGGAAAGTCTATCGCCTAACTCTCCAATAGGTGTGTCATAACCCTTTGGAAGTTCAGAAATAAACTGATGTATAGAGGCCTGTTTTGCTGATTTTATTATTTCGTCTTTTGTTGCACCAATTTTGCCTATAGCTATGTTATTTCCTATTGTATCATTAAATAAATATGTTTCTTGAGTGCAATAGCTTTCGTTTTTTCTCAATGTACTTGTGTTAATATTTTCTATAGGTGTACTTGATAATAATAATTCTCCACTATCTCTATCCCAAAATCTCATAATTAATTTTAGAAGTGTAGATTTGCCACAACCACTTTTGCCTAAAATACCTGTAATTTTGTTTTTATCTATTTTTATTGAAATGTTATCCAATATTTTAATACTATCATATGAAAAAGACAAGTTTTTAAATTCTATTTCATCGAAATCTTTATCAATACCGTCTTCTATTTCAGATACTACAGGTTCTTCTTCCAAAAGTGAAATAACTCTGTCGCCACTAGCCAAGGTCTGTGCCAAATTGTTAGATAGATTACTAAGGGCAATTACTGGACCATAGGAGCTTACAAGAGCTGTAATGGAAATTGCCATTTCTGAAAAAACTATTTTATTGTTAAAATACAGTATTGAAGATGTAATAACCATTATAATATTAAAAATAAATACTGTACCCTCTGTAAAATTTCTTGATGAAATTTCACCGGCTTTAAGTTTTTTATGTAGTGCTTTGCTTTCGGCAGTTTTGTTGGCTATTTCATTTTTCCTTTTTTCAGTAAATGAAAATTGTAATAAATCCTGTAATCCTCTTAAACTGTCAAGAAAAAGGCTGTTTAATTCTCCGGCTTTATTTCTATAGGCTAACCCGTCATTTTTAACTTTTTTACTATTTATAATTGGAATGATTACACCCACGAAAAAGTAAGCTAATATAGCAATTATACCTAATAGAGGAGAAAAACTGCCTATAAACAATGCCATAAATACAGATACTATTAATGCTATAAGTATAGGTGAAATAGTGTGGGCATAGAAAACTTCCAAAAGTTCTACATCACTTGTTATAAGTGAAATAAGGTTTCCCTTATCCTGACCCTCTAATTTGGCTGGGCATAATTTGCGAAGGGCAGTAAAAACCTTATCCCTTATTACAGCAAGTATTCTAAAAGCAATGTAGTGGTTACAAGCCTGTTCGCCATATCTTAAAATACCTCTAAAAACTGCCAATAACATAAGAAGTATAAAAATTGTTTTAAGTGAAAATGTAATATTATAACCTAAAACTGTTAAAACACCAATAACACCAAAAACAGGAATAAATATAGCACATAAAAATCCCAAAACACCCATTATGACAGCAAATAACATATAATGAATTAATGGATTTATTAATGTTATGAGCTTTGACATTATTTTGAAACCACTTCGTCTATTCATTTTCTATACCTCCCTTGTTGAAATTTTCTAGGTTTTGCTGTTTATTGAAAAGCTCAGCATAATAGCCTGATTGTTCCATAAGTTCAGTATGTGTGCCATTTTCTATAACAGTACCATTATTAATAACGTAAATATTATTTGAATTAATGGCATTTGCAAGTCGGTGTGAAATCATAATGACTGTTTTTTCTTTAGCAAGTTCATATATTACATTCATAATGTCTTCTTCACTTTCCAAATCTATATTTGATGTAGACTCGTCAAAAATGTATATTGGTGTATTGTGAAGTAATGCTCTTGCTATGGCAAGGCGTTGTCTTTGACCTCCGGAAAGGTTGTTACCTTGTTCAGTTACTTCTGTATTTAAACCATTTTCACTGTTGACGAAATCAAGTAAATTTACTTTCTGAAGAACATTTAACATTTCATTTTTTGTGGCATCATTTTTACCCATTTTTAAATTGTATTCAATAGTTCCCTTAAAAATATAACTGTTGTGAGGTATATATGTAACCATATTCATAAGTGAATTTTCTGAAATATCAGAAAGTTCATCATTGCCCAACTTTATACTGCCACTATAGTTTTTTAATTTGCCTGTAAGTATTGATGCTATAGTTGATTTACCACAGCCACTTTTGCCAACAAGAGTGAAAAGTCCTTTGTTTGGCAATGTAATATTAATGTTATTCAATATGATTCTGCTTCCGTCATAAGAAAAAGAAACATTTTTTAAACATATATTGTAATCATCTAATGTAGTAGTATTATTTTTGATTTCTATATCTTCTATATCCAATATTCTGAATATTTTATCAGCAGCAGCAGTACCATTCATAGCAACGTGGAAAAATGAGCCGAGCTGTCTGAGAGGTATAAAAAATTCGGCTGATAAAAGAATAATGATGAGCATATTTAAAAGAGAAATACTGCCATTGTTAAACTCTGAAATTCCTATAATTATGCCAATAGCTGAACCACCAAAGGCAACTAAGTCCATTACAGAAATAGAATTAAGTTGCATTATTAATACTTTCATAGTTGCTTTTCTGAAAAGTTCGGCATTTTTGTTCATTTCAATATGCTTTTGTTTATCACAGCCATATATTTTAAGGGTAGTAAGTCCTTGTATATTTTCAAGAAAGGTGTCGCCTAAATTTGTATAACTATTCCAATATTTTGACAAAAGCCTTTTTGCAAACTTTTGTATTAACACAATAGACAAGGGTATAATTGGAACACAAACAATAAAAATTACAGCTACCTCAATACTAAAAATGCTGAAAAGTATAAAAAGTGTAACTACAGAAATTATTGAATAAAAAAGCTGAGGTACATATTGTGAAAAATAAATTTCTAACTGGTCAATACCTTCCACACTTACCTGAACAGCCTCAGCCGTTGAAATATAATTTTTGTAGGAAATACCTATTTTACAAAGTTTATCAAATATTTTTTCTCTTAATATTTTTTTTGCTTGTTGTGATGTACGAGAGGTTATATTTATATTGATTTTTGTAAATAAGGCTCGCAACAAAATGGAAACTATTGTTATACCTAAAGTTTCAATTAAAATTTGGGAGTTAAACGTTTTATTGTAGAAACAATAATTAATGAAACGGCAAATTGAAATAGTAAATGCAATATTGCAAAGTAGAGACAGCCATTGGAAAAATACTGCCTGTGCCGTATAAGTAAATACCTTAGGAATAAGTTCCAAAAGGCGTTTATTAAGCATAAAAAAGCCCTCCTAAATGATTTTGGAAATTCTGTAACAAAATAAACAAATCATATAGGCGGGCAACCAATTTAATTTGAAATATTAATTTTGGATTATTATATAATCTCAAATGGATTTTGTCAACAGTTTTTTGTTTGGAAATTTTATCAAGTCTTATTGAAAATAAAAACTATTGACAAAAGAAAAAATTGTATTTATTTTAAAATATGATGTTTGTTTTATGATTTGGAGGTAAAGATATGGAATTAAGTAAGGCACAGTTAAACTATATACTGGCTATAAAACAGCTGGTAGGAGGCAAGGTTACACAAAAATATATATGTGAATATTTGGGTGTGAAAAAGTCTACAGCTAGCATAGCCTTAAAAAATTTAGAAGAAAACGGTTATATAAATAAATCTGAAAATAATTATATTCTTACAGAAAAGTCTTGGGAAATTTTAAACCAGACTGATAGAGAAAAGTTTGAATTTATGTCATTATTTAATGGCTTTTTTGGCATAGAAAAAGAACTTTGTGAAAATGAATATAAAAAAATATGTGGTAGTTTTGACAAGGAATTTATAGACAAACTTACACAACTTAGAGAAAAGGAATATAATTTTGCAATAAACAAAAATAGTAATGACGAAAAGAAAATGAGCATAGAATTTGGTAAATATGAAATACCTTTTCAGGTTGTACAAAGTAGCGGCGAAACTCCTTCTATGGGAGATAAGGGCTTTTATCATCCTGCAATTTTGGTTATGGAAAAGGATAGTCAATATATAGTTTTAAAGTCTAAAGAAATATATTATAAATCCAAAACCAGTCAAATATTAAAGGGAAAATTACAGGAACTCTATTATTTGGATACAAATATGGCTTGGGTATTGTCTAAGCAGAAAGAAGATAGTAATTGGATAATACCATTAAAAGAAATATTGTACCAAAAAGACGATTTTGAAAAGGCATCAGTGGGTATAATCAAAATAAAGGTAGCAGCAACTACAATGAAAATGCCTGAATCAATAGCAGAAATTACATTTAATTTTAAGTTGTTAAAGAAAATAGAAGAATAGTTATTGAAACAAAAATATCAATAAGCCTGTTGACAAAGGTCGAAAAAAATAATATAATGTCAAAAGGTTAGCATCAGCTAACAATGGCTTTGAGTGTTTTGAAAAAGGTGGGCAGCCAAGCCCCTATACAAGTTTATATTGTTTTTTATGATTAAGGAATGGCTATTATAGCTGTTCCTTAAATTTGTAAATGGGGAAATTTGATTTAGGTTAGATAAAACTAACTGCACAAATCATTGTTAAAAATACTTTTAAAGCTTTAATTTTTATAAATAAGTTAGCAATAGCTAACCAAATTTAAAAGCGTTGTTATAGTCTACGGCACATAAAGAGTAAATTAAATGTGATTTACTTTTAATGCTTTTAGAAATAAACTATAATATTTTTGTATATTTTTGACTATTTTTAGGAGGAAGTAAAAAATATGAAATACAAGAGATACCTTTCAGTTTTTCTTGCTAGTGCAATGGCAGTATCAAATGCTCCGTTAAACACTTTGGCAGACGTAGATACAGGTATTGAAAATGTAACAGAGGTGGATTCTGAAAATACAGACTTGTCTGAGGAAGAATTTGTTTCAGAAGAACAGACAGAGGAGAGTACAGAGGAAACCACAACAGAAGAAACTACAGAAGAAGTTACAAGTGTAACTGATGAAGAATACATAGAAGAAACAACAGAAAGCAATATTGATGAAGACAATGCAGAAACTTCAACAGAAAGTGTATTTGAAGAAGTTGTGGAAAGTCTTACAGAAAATGATATTATTTCAGATTATGTTTCTTATTCAGAAAATACATTAGATGACGGAAAATATACAGCTGATATATCTTTCCTCAATGAAAATATTGACACAGAGTCAATGGCTGGCAGATACTTTAACGGTACACAAGTGCCGGTAACAGTAGAAAATGGCAAAGTCAAGTTAAGAATAGAATATACAACAGATTTACTTGATAGCCTTGGTCAGAAAACAGGTGATGAAATTACAGACCTAGAGGTTATGACAGAGGGCGACAAGAAATATGTTGAGCTTACTTTAAATAGTGTTGATGAAATTGGTTACTTGCAGATAGTAGTAAATGCAGGTAGCTTTGGCAAAATGACACATATTGTAAGAGTAGTGGTGAAAACTGATACAATTACAAAGGTTGAAGAAGAAAAGGCTGTTAAATATAGTGTTCCGATAAAAATGGTACAGGCATCAAATCCAACCGTTGAATCAATGGGTAACGGTGCTTTAAATGGTAATGCTATTGTTACAGTAATGAATGGAAAATCAACAGTTGAATTAAATTTAAAGGCTACAAATTTTGCCGGATTATATGGTCATCTTACTAAGTTGTGGAGTTATCCAACATCAGAAAAAATGGACTATAGTTGGTGGGGCGACAGTGCTAATGAAATAGAGGCAGAAGTTGCAGAAACCTATATGGACTACGGCTTACAGTATAATCAGGGAGATACAACACAGTCAGAATTTATAAAGTCTGTAAAAATAAATAGAAGTGCTGAAAAAGAAAACTATATTTATATCAGAATACAGGTTGATGCTATGGCTGGCTTTGACCAAGTAGCAAGACTTGACCTTGATTGGGACAATGCCGTTGTAATGGGTGATGAAGACACAACCGAAACTTCAAGTGAAACATCTACTGAGAGTACAACAGAGACAACAACAGAAAGCACTACAGAAACTACAACAGAAAGTACAACAGAGACAACTACAGAGAGTACAACTGAAAGTACAACAGAAGCTACAACAGAAGTTGTTACAATAGCAAATGGTGAATATACAGGCAAGATTTCTATACTTAACGAAAAAACAGATGCAGATTCAATGGCTGGGAACTATTTTGAAAAAGAGAAAGCCTATGTTGTATCTGAAAATGGCAAATTAAAAGTAAGACTTGCTTATACAAGTGACCTTATTGTTTCTCTTGCTCAAGTGGTAGGGGAAAATAGTAATGAACTTGAAGTAGTAAACAATGGCGAAAATAAATATGTTGAAATTACCATAAATGGTGTAAATGATATTGCCTATGTTCAAATAGTAGTAAATGCCGGTAAGTTTGGACAGATGACACATATTGTAAGAGTGAAGGTTAATGCTGATAGTCTTGAGAAAATAGAAAATGAAAACAAGGAAGTTTCCTATAGTGTGCCAATAAAAATGGTACAGACAGCAAACCCAACTTTAGAATCTATGGGACATAGTGCTTTAGATGGAAATGCCATTGTAACAGTAAAAGACGGAAAATCAGTTGTTGATTTAAAGTTTAAGGCTGTTACTTTAAACAGTCTTTATGGTCATTTAATAAATATGTGGAGTTATCCAACTGCTGAAAATATGGACTATGGTTGGTGGGGCGACAGCAATTATGAAATTCCCGCAGAAGTAGTTGAAAAGTATATGGACTACGGTATGGAATATACAAGTGGCAACCTTGAACAATTTGAATTCCCAAGAGTAATGAGATTAGAAAGAAATGCTGAAAAGGAAAACCACATTTTTGTCAGAGTTGATGTAGATGCTATGGGGATTTACAATCAGGCTGCCAGAATTGATTTTGATTGGGATAATGCAGAAGTTATAAAAAATGACAATACAGAAAGCATTGTTTCAGCTCCTGTTATAAATGTAGATAAAACACAGGCTAGTAACAGTGAAAAGGTGAAGGTAAGCATTACTTCTTCAACAGAAAATGCTAAAATTTATTATACAACTGACGGTAGTGAGCCTGATGAAAATTCAGAACTCTACACAGGAGAATTTGAAGTAACAGCTCCTTCTGTTTTTGGTGGTGATGTAGTTGTAAAGGCTATTGCTGTTAAAGACGGAATGGTAAATTCAGCAGTAAATGATGTTACTATTACATTTGCACCACAGCAGAAAACGGTTGTGGCAAACAATGAGGAATTAGGTGCTAAAATAGAAGCTGTGGAAGGTTCTGTTGCTAATGATGTTACAATAGATAAAATTGAAAAAGATAGTGAAAAAGTTGAACCATTAAAGGATATTATTAATAAAGCTGTAAATAGCAAAATTATGAATATTGATTTTGCCCTTAATGAAAATGCTGAAAATCTTCTTTTAAATGTTGATGTAACAGATTTTGATAAGGCTACAACAAAACTTTATAGAGTGACAAATGACAACAATTATGAAGTTGTAGAGTCTACAATAGTTGACAATATTCTCAGTGCTGAAATTAATACAGCAGGTATTTATGTAATTGCAGATACTAAAAATTCAAATAATGGTGGTAGTTCAGAAACTATTGAAGACGGAAAGTATTGGATGCCTATAGCTTTATGGAATGCAAATATTGACCAGGAATCAATGGGAAATTCAGCTTTTGAAAACAACAGACAGGCTTTAGTTACTGTAAATAACGGTATTGCAACAGTGGAAGTTGCATCAAATCCAGTGGCTGTAAGTGGCTATACTTCAGCTTTAAAGAGTATTCAAAGTAGTGATACAACAATAAAGGTTTTATCTAAAGCTCCATTTACTACAAATACAAAGTTTGACGGTAAAGAACATAAATTTGACTATGTTTCTAAATTCTCTTTCACTACAAACTATATGGAAAAAGAATTTTTAAATGTTCAAATTAGTGTTCCATATACTCCAATGGACGGTGTTATGGCTAGTGCCGGAGGAAGTCTTTCTGCCAGATTAAAACTTAATTGGGATTCAATGAGCAAAACAGATGATAGTGCTACATTAAATCCGGATTCTTCTTCAGCAAATGGCTCAAGTAGTTCTGGCGGTGGCAGTTCTGTAAATACAAGTAATGAAGATACTGGTATTAAAATTGAAGCTGATGAATTTGTATTTGATGACGGCACAACATTTAGTACAGATGTTGTAAGCTCTGGAGAGGAATATAAAACAGCTGAAAGCCTTTTAGGAAATACTGATTTCAGACTTTTTGACATTAAGGCTTTAGTAGGTAGTACTGAGGTGAAGCCAAATGGTCAGGCCAAGGTATATATTCCGGTAAAGGACAATGACAAAAATGTTGTTATTTATAGAATAAACAAGGGTGACAAGACTACTGAACCGACTAAAACTGAACTTGAATACACTATTTCACAGGATAAAAAATATTATGTGGTAACAGTTAAGGAATTTGGCTTATTTGCTGTAGCTGAAAGCACAGGAGAAGTCAAGGAAGAAGAAAAGACTGATACAGTTACAAAGGAAGAAAATACAAATATTGATAATAATAAAGTAGCCTTTAGTGACATTGAAAATCATTGGGCATATGACAATATTTTATCAGCTGTAAATATGGGTCTTTTTACTGGTGTAAGTGATACTGAATTTGCTCCTAACAATACAGCAACAAGAGCTATGTTTGTTACTGTATTAGGCAGACTTGCAGGAGTTGGTACAAGCAAAACAGGAGATAACAAGTTTACAGATGTAAAAAATAACGATTACTTCTATCCATATGTAATGTGGGCAGTTGAAAATGGTGTTGTAAGTGGTTTAAGCCATAGCAAATTTGGTTCTTCAAGCAATATAACAAGAGAACAAATGGCTGTTATGCTTTATAACTTTGCAAAGAATCAAAATATTGAACTTAGCAAAATTTATTCAGGCAGTAATTTTAAAGACACTGACAAAATAAGTAGCTGGGCTGTTGAAAGTGTAAATGCACTTGCAAAAGCCGGTATTCTAAACGGCAGGGACAATGGCAACTTTGACCCTAAGGGAACAGCAACAAGAGCAGAAATTGCAACAATGTTTGTAAAGTTCATAGATGCCTATATGCCACAAAATGAAATAACAGAAAATACAGCTAAAACAGAATAATTGATTTTGGGGAGGTTGAAAAAGCCTTCCCAAGTTTATGAAAGGAACGTATTATGAAAAATATTTTTAGGAAAATGGGAGCATTGACATTGTCTACCATATTAATGGTAGGCATTATGGTATCAAGTGCTTTTGCCATAGATGACGGTACATATACAGTAAAAACTGTAACATCCTACGTTAATCCGGATACAGGCAAAACTGATGACGGAGGTACAGGTAATTCTGAATTAGGAGAAGGTATGTGCAGAAGTGTAATAGACGAAAAAGCCGAAATAGAACAGAAAAATGGCAAAGTTACTATTACAATGCGTATGAAGTTGTACAGCAATCTTTCAAATATCAGAATTGCAACTCAGGAAAGTCCAAAGGGCAAGTATAACGAAGTTAAATACAATGTTTTAAAGGAAAGCTCATCAACAGACAGTGCTGACATTCAGTTTGAACTTCCAAGTACAGATGCCTATGTTCAGACAAAAATGTATGTAGTGCCAATGGGCAGAGATGTGTGCTTCTATTGGAAATGTGATACATCAAAGGCTGAAAGTTCAAATGGTAAATTAGAAGAAGAAAAGGTTACAGAAAAGGAACAGACAGCAGGTGACAAGTTTACTGATATTACAAATCATTGGGCATCAGATGCTATTAAGGCTGTAGTGAACAAGGGACTTTTCAGTGGCACTTCTGAGGTAACATTTTCTCCTGATAAGGAAATGACTAGAGGTATGTTCGTAACTGTTTTAGGTAGATTAAGTGGCGAAAATATTTCCGGTACTGCTACTTTTACTGATGTAGATAATTCAGTTTACTATGCTCCATATATTGCATGGGCAAATAAAAATGGTATTGTAAATGGTGTAAGCAGTACATCATTTAGCCCTGACACTCCTGTAACTTGTGAACAGGCTGCTATTATACTTGTAAAGTATGCACAGTATAAGAATATTTCTCTTGAGAACAAGAGTATTTCTCCTAGCACAACATGTGTAAGTGAATGGGCAAAGGAAAATGTAATTAAGGCAGGTAAGGCAGGTATTATTACAAAGCAGAATACAAATGGCTATGATTATACTTCTCCAGCTACAAGAGGTGATGTTGCCTCTATGATTAATAACTTTATGACTTATTACGGAAAGTAAGAAAGGGGAATACATAGTGAAGTTAAAAGCAATAGCTTTAATATTGTGTTTTGTATTGATTTTAGGCTGTTTTACAGGTTGTGGTAAAAAATCTACAGAAGAAGAACAGGTTACAGAGGTAACAGAAGAAACAAGTACAGAAACTACAACTTTGACAACTACTCAGACTACAACTGTAGCCACAACTGAAACAACTACTGTAAAAGCAAGTACTACAAATTCATCAACTAAAACAACAGCAAAGTCTACAGGTGGAAGTACAGGCAAGGTTAATTCTGCTGTAATTGCAGAAGCCAGTTCCGGTAAAAAACAGCCGGTAAGTAAGGCTGTACTTAATGCCTCAAAGCCTAAGGAAACTACAATTCCAACAGGTGCTAGAATAGTAGCAACTTCTGCTGCTGTTTGTGATATTATGGATAGACTTGGCATTGGTCTTGTAGGTGTACCACAGACTACAGTTACAGCCATAGCATCAAGATACAATGGAGTAAAGACTGTTGGTTCGCCAATGTCTCCGGATATGGAAATTATAAAGAGTTTAAATCCAACTGATGTTATAGGTCCTGATACTTTAAAAGGCGATTTAGAAATAAAGTATAAAAATATTGGTGTTAATTCTACATTCTTAAATTTAAGAAGTGTAAAGGGTCTTTATGACAGTGTTAAATTAATAGGTGACAAGTATGGCAAAAGTGCTGAAGCAGATGCTATTGTAAAGGAATATAATGAATTTATTTCCAGCTACAAAAATAAGCATAGTGGCAAAAGTCCAAAGGTTCTTGTGCTTACAGGTCTTCCCGGTAGCTATCTTGTAGCAACACAAAATTCCTATGCAGGTTCACTTGTTGAGCTTGCCGGAGGTACAAATATATTCCACGACAATACAAAGGATTTTCTTACTGTAAATCCGGAGGAAATGCTTGCTCGTGACCCTGATATTATTATAAGAATAGCTCATGGTGTTCCAAAAGAAGCCCTTGAAATGTTTGATAAGGAGTTTTCGACTAATGATATTTGGAAACATTTTAGAGCAGTTCAAAATGGCAAGGTTTACGATATGGACTATATGCTTTTTGGTATGAGTGCAACATTTGACTATCCACAGGCATTAGCTGACCTTGAACCGATACTTTATGGTGATTGATATGAAGTGTAAAAAAATATTGAGTTTTGTAATTATATTAATATTGTTAGCTGTACTTTTTGTTGTGGCTGTAAATTCCGGTAGTGTAAAGGTTTCCTATGGAGAACTTTTAAAAGGAATTTTCATTGAACACAATGACAATGTAAATATTATTTTGGATTTAAGATTTCCTCGAATACTAATAGCAATGTTGTCAGGTGCAGCCTTGGCTGTAAGTGGTGTGCTTTTCCAGGCTGTTTTAAAAAATCCACTTGCTGACCCGGGAATTATAGGTATTTCCTCTGGTGCAGGCTTTGTAAGTGCAATTATTATAGCCTTTTTTCCAACTTGGTTTTTGTTTACTCCTATATTTTCATTTTTAGGAGGTATGGTGGCTTGTGTCCTTGTATATAGCCTTTCCTACAAAAATGGCTTTTCACCTCTTAGAATTATACTTGTGGGTATAGCAATTAATGCAGTGTTTTCAGGCTTATCCAGTGGTTTTGGCTCTATGAGTAGTCAAAATTACCAAAGTGCATCAGAACTTATTAATGCAAATATTTCAATGAAAACTTGGGATGATGTGAAACTTTTGGGTGTTTATGTTGTAATTGGTCTTGCACTTGCCTTTGTGATTTCCGGTAAGTGTAATCTCCTTGCTCTTGAGGATAAAACAGTGCGAGGTTTAGGTGTAAATGTAAATGGACTTAGAGTTGTAATATCCGTTGTAGCTGTGTTACTTGCGTCAATTACAACTGCTGTTGTCGGAGCAATAAGTTTTGTTGGGCTTATTGTGCCACATATGGGCAGATTGCTTGTAGGTAGCGAACATAAATTGCTTGTGCCATTTTCAGCTTTGTTAGGTGCTTTTGTAATGCTCCTTGCTGATACAGTAGGCAGACTTATTGCCTATCCTTATGAAATTTCTCCGGCAATTATAATGTCAGTTGTAGGAGGACCATTCTTTATTTTTCTTCTTAAAAGGAGTGATAAAACATATGGAAATTAAAAACGTTGAATTTTCTTATGGCAATCATAAGGTTTTAAATGATATTTCATTTAAAGTACAAGAGGGAAAAATAACTACTATTATAGGGGCAAATGGCTGTGGTAAGTCTACACTTTTTAATGTCATAACAAAGAACTTAAAACCTCAAAAAGGTAGTGTGTTACTAAATGGAGAGGATATAAAACATATTTCTCTCAAAAACTTTGCAAGACAGGTTGCCATTGTGCATCAGTATAATACAGCACCTAGTGATATTACAGTTGAAAAACTTGTAAGCTATGGCAGAATTGCACACATAGATAAGGGCAGAAGAAATTATGCTGATGATGAAAAATACATAAATTTTGCAATGGAAGTAACAGGTGTTTCTGAATTTGCTAAAAAGCAGATTTCTAATCTTTCCGGTGGTCAACGCCAAAGAGTGTGGATAGCTATGGCTTTGGCACAAAACACAAAAATTCTTCTTTTAGACGAACCCACAACTTACCTTGATGTCAGATACCAAATTGAAATATTGAGATTGGTAAAAAAATTAAATACAGAGTATGGAATTACTATTATTATGGTTCTTCACGACATAAATCAGTCAATAGCCTATAGCGATTGCATTATTGCTATGAAAGACGGCAAAATTCTGGCAGAGGGCAATCCTAATGATGTTATAAACGAGGAACTTATTAAAAATGTCTATGGCATAGAGTTAAGTGTAAAGGAAATAGAAGAAAATAAAATTGTGTTGACGGTGTAGTAATATTTAAAAGCAATCTCATTTGAGGTTGCTTTTTTGTGTGAAAATATTATTAATATGTTTTAATATTAGTTTTATTTTGTATTATTTTATGGTATACTAAAAACAATATTTATATAAAGAGGTGGTAAAAATGAGAATATTTCATTTATCGGATTTACACATTGGAATTAAGCTATATGGTTATGATTTGAGGGAAGAACAGGAATATATTTTTAATGAAATTATAGAGAAGATGAAGGAATATAAGCCTGATGTAATTGTTATTGCCGGTGATATTTATGACAGAGCTATGCCATCAGGTGATGCTATTGAAATGTTTGACATATTTATTAGCAAAATCAGAAATGCTGATAGCAGTATTAAAATAATGATGATTAGTGGTAATCACGATAGCAGACAGCGTATAGGCTGTTTTAGTGAAATATTAGAAAAACAAGGAATATATATGGTAGGTATACCACCTAGAACACAGGAGGATTACATAAAAAAGGTTACATTACAGGACGAATTTGGTGATATAAACTTTTATCTTTTGCCATATGTAAATACAGCTGATATTAAGAGTGTACTAGGTTACGATATGGAACTGAAAATACTATATAATGAAGCATTTCATAAATTTTTCGAAAGAGAAAATATAGACGAAAGTCAAAGAAATATTATTGTGAGCCATCAATTTTATCTTCCTAAAGGTGAAAAAGCTGAAAATATAGAACGTACTGAATCGGAAGTAAAAACAGTTGGCAATACAGATTGTATAGACGCTGATGTACTTGAAAAATTTGACTATTCAGCTTTAGGACACATTCACAAGCCTATGAAAGTAGGTAGTGAAACTATAAGATATTGTGGCACACCTATGGCATATTCAGTAAGTGAAGCTGGACAGGAAAAAGGTATATTAATGGTAGATATAGGGGAAAAGGGTACAGGAGTTAAAGTTACAAACTTGCCTTTAAAGCCGATGAGAAATGTAAGAATAGAGGAAGGAAAGTTTGAAGAATTAATAAAAAAATATTCTAAAGATTTTGTGACTGTAGTATTGACAGATACTGAAGAAATTGAAGTTTTAGATATGAGGGAAAGATTAAAACTGGCTTTTCCTAAATTACTTGAAATCAAAAGAGATAATGTAAGGCGAATAGACGATGAAATTGAAATAGAAACGGAAGATACACTAAAAAGTCCTTATGAATTGATTTGCAAGTTTATACCTAATCTTAAAGATGATGAAAAAGAACTTATAAAAGATGTTATAAATGAAGTAATGTTAGAGGAGGGAGAATAATGCGTCCTATATCTTTAAAACTAGATGCTTTTGGCTCTTATGGAAAAGAAACTTTAATAGATTTTACCAAACCTACACAGAATTTATTCCTTATAACAGGGGATACAGGTTCAGGTAAATCTACTATTTTTGATGCTATAGTTTATGCTCTCTATGGTGTTGGTAAGGAAAATGAATTAGAATACCAAAGTAACTTTTCATATAACAATAAACGCCCAACTGTAACATTTACTTTTGCTGAATCTTCAGAAGAAAATGCAAAGCAATATACAATAATTAGAACTCCTAGATATTACAGATATAAGGAAAATAGCAAAAAGAAAATTCTTTTAAAAAATCCGGAAAACTCAACAGTCACATTAATTGAAAACAATAGTGACAATAAATGGGATAAGAAAAATGGTGCAAACAAAAAGATTGAAGAACTTGTGGGACTGGACAGGGACCAGTTTATGCAGGTTGCAATGATAGCCCAAGGGGAGTTTATGAATGTTATCAGAGAAAGTTCTGAAAACAAAAAGAAGATTTTTAGAAAAATTTTCAACACTGGAATATATGACAAAATATCTGATGCTCTCGGAAACAGAAGAAAATCATTGGAAAAAAGCATAAGTACAATAACAACAGAATGTCAAACAGAAATATTGCACATAGTTTTAGATGAAAATTATGACAAATATCCTCAATTAAATGAATATTTGAAAATACTTAAAGATGGAAATATGTCTATTATAAATGAATTTAATACATTACTTGAAGACTATTGTAGCTATCTTAAAAAGCAGTGTGAAAACATATGTAATGACAATGAAGAAATTAATAATAAATATGAAAAGGCAAGTGCAGATTTAACAGAGGCAAATCAGCTTTTAACAGTTTTCGTTGAGTATGAAAAGGCAGAAAAGGCTTTAGAACAGTGTAACGAGCAAAGAACTGAAATGGCTGAAAAAGAAAGTTTATTAAATAAAATCAATAATGCCTATGTTATAAAACCCTACTATAACTATTATACTAATGCACAGAATTCTAAAAAGGATTTGGAAAATAAAATTATTTTTCAGGAAAATTCTTTGCCTGAATTAAAAAATGCTTTTACTAATGCAGAAAACAAGTTAAAGGAAATAGAGCCTTTTTTTGAAAATGCTAAAAATGAATTTATAGAAATAAATAGCAGTGTAAATTCGGCACTTAAAATATTTGACCAAAAGGAAAAAATTGAAAAAGAAATAGAGGACTTAAAAGTTCAATATAACAAGGCTGTTGAGTCAAAAACAGCAAAAGAAAAAGAAATTGAAGGTATAAATACTTTAATAAAAGAAAATACTGAAATAAGGGAAAAGTATAAAAATGCCAATGTTGAAAAGGTTCAGATATACAATGAAATAAAAGAGTGTAAAGGCATAGTAGATAAAAATGAAAATATAGAAAATATTCAAAAACAAATTAGAGAATTACAGGGGAAATGTACTGTAAAACAAAAAGAATTTACAGATTGTAAACAGCTTTATAATGATGTAAATGGGGAATATGAACGAATTAACAACCTGTTTTTAAGTGAGCAGGCTGGGGTGTTGGCTAAGGAATTGAAAGACGGAGAACCTTGTAAGGTATGTGGGTCAACAGTTCACCCTAAACCCTACGTAATTGACGGCAATATAAAAATACCAACACAGGAAGAAGTAAACAATGCTAAGGAGAAAAGGGATTTAATTGACAAAGAACTTCAGGAAAAGTCTATGGAGTGTGGCAATATTGTAAAAGATATTGCAAATTTGGAAGATAATTATAATAAAGAATGTAATGAAGTTTGTAAATTACTTGATATATCTTCAAAGGAGTTAATTACAGATGTATTAAATGAAAGAAAAGCTGATTTGAATAAAAAATATGCAGAAAATAAGGCAAATTGCAAGGCTTTAACAGGTGCTGAAAATAGTATATCCCAATTAAATGAAAGATTAGAGAATGAAACAAAGTTGCTAAATGCCTATGACGAAAAGGTAAAAGAGTATAAGGAAAAACTTATAAAGACGGAAACTGCTCTAGGTGAAATGACAAACAACACAGATTTTAATTCAAGGGAAAATGCAGAAAAGGCAAGAAATAAAGCAGAAATAAATAAAAATGACTTTGAAAGTAAGTATTCTGTTGCCGAAAAAGAAAAATCAAATGCAAAAACTAAATTGGAAAACGCAGAAACACTTTTAAAAGACTACAAAAATAATTTGCCAAATGTTGTTGAGGAAGTTGCAAAAACTGAAAAAGAATACAATAGTGTTTTAAAGGATAAAAAGTTTGATGATAATAGTTGGCTTGAATATATAGAAAAGTATAGTCAAAGTCAGAGAGATGACATAGCAACAGAAATTGAAGAATACAAAGAAAAATTAAAATCAGCAGAAACTAAAAGGGAAACTGCTTTAAAGATTATTAATGAAAAGGAAAAGCCGGATATAGAAATTTTAAGTGGCAAAGTAGAAGAATTAAGGGAAAGTAAGAAAAAATCTGATGAACTAAAGAATATTACATTTAATGCCATTGAGAAAAATAGTGAAGTTTTAAATAATATAGTAAAGAAAGTTGAAGACCAGACAGAAATTTTAAAAGAGTACAACAAAGTAAATGTTATATCTGATTTAATATCAGGGTCAGTAAATAAACAGGCTAAAATTGACCTAGAAACCTTTGTTCAAAGATATTATTTGCAAAATATTCTTCGTTCTGCAAATAAGAGATTTGAAAGTATGACAGCTAGTCAATACCAGTTAATATTAAAAGACCTTAATAAAACAGGGAAAAGGACCAATGAAGGTCTTGATTTAATGGTTTATTCTTTAGTAACCGGCAAGGTGAGAGAAATAAAAACTCTTTCCGGAGGTGAGTCATTTATGGCTGCACTGTCTTTGGCACTTGGTATGGCAGACCAAATAAAGAATAAAAAAGGCTCTATTAACTTAGATATGATGTTTATTGATGAAGGTTTTGGCTCATTAGATGATAGGTCAAGGGCACAGGCTGTTAATGTACTTACAGAAATGGCAGGCAGTGATAAACTTATAGGAATTATTTCCCACGTTTCTGAATTAAAGCAAAATATAGGCAACCAGCTTATAGTATCAAAAGATGAAAGTGGTAGTACTGTAAAATGGAAAATTGATTAAAAAATGGAATAAAAAAATAAATATGGGCAATAATATAAGTATAAAAATACTGTAAAATAAGCAATATTATATTAAATAAGTTAAATAATACATTATTTTTGTGTAAAATGCCGTTGACTTTTAAATAAAATAGTAATATAATTTACCGTAAGGCAAAAATAAAAAATATAGAACGCTATGCCTTTGAGAAAGTATTTTTTTATATTCTAAATATGTGGGAACTTTTGGTTGTATATGGGGAGATTTTACGAAAATAAACAGAATATAAGCTACTTAATATTAATTATATTATAGTAAATGAAATGTCTTATTAGTAAATTCATTGTGTATTAAAAAATACCATATGGTTGAATAATAGGCGTTAGGTAGTTGACTGCTTATTTTATTACATAAAATAGGAGGAAAAAAGATTATGAATGCTTTTTTAACAAATTATCTTGCAAATATTATACCCGTATCATTTGAAGTTGAAAGTAAAGGCGAGGTTACGAAAGTCGGTAAGGATAAACCTCAATTCAGAGTGTTTATCAATAACGACATCAGTAAAACAGAATTAATGACAAGTACATCACTTGCTTTAGGTGAAGCCTATATGCGAAAGGATATTGATGTAGACAAGGATTTATTCGAAGTTTTAGATGCTTTTCTGGGACAAATGGGAAAGTTTACAACAGATAAAAAGAAACTTAAAAATCTTATTTTTACATCAATGACAAAGAAACATCAGAAAGAAGAAGTAAGTTCACATTATGATATAGGTAATGATTTTTACAAACTTTGGCTTGATGAAACAATGAGCTATTCTTGTGGATATTTTAAAAATGCTACAGACACTCTTTATGATGCACAGGTAAATAAAGTACACCATATTTTGGACAAGTTACAGCTTAAGGAAGGTATGACACTTTTGGATATAGGTTGTGGCTGGGGCTTTTTGCTTAAAGAGGCTGTTAAAAAATACGGTGTAAAGGGCTACGGCATTACCTTAAGCAGTGAGCAGAAAAAGAAGTTTGAAGAAGACATAAAGAAAGAACATTTAGAAGACAAGTTAGAGGTTCATTTAATGGACTATAGAGAACTTGAAAAATCCGGTTTACAGTTTGACAGAGTTGTAAGTGTAGGTATGCTTGAACATGTTGGTAGAGGTCATTATGACTTGTTCTTAAAGAATGTAAATGCCGTTTTAAAGCAGGGTGGATTATTCTTACTTCACTATATAAGTGCCTTAAAGGAACATGAGGGCGACCCATTTATAAAGAAATATATTTTCCCAGGTGGGGTAATACCTAGCTTGAGAGAAATAGAAGATATAATGCCGGAATACAATTTCTATACTCTTGATATTGAAAGTTTAAGAAGACACTATTCAAAGACTTTGCTTTGTTGGAGAGAAAATTTCCTTAAACATTGGGACGAAATTGTGGCAACTAAAGGCGAAGAATTTGCCAGAATGTGGGATTTGTATTTAGCCGGTTGTGCTGCTACATTCCACAATGGCATAATAGATTTACACCAGATTTTGATGTCAAAAGGTATAAACAATGATTTACCTATGACAAGAATTGTATAATAAATTTTTATATCCCAGCTGTAATAAATGCAGTTGGGATATTTTTTAAAAAAATTTGTGCTATTTTTGTAATATTAAAAAAGTTTGAATAATGTCGTTTTTTGTTGACTTATAAGTTTTTTTGTTCTATGATATATAATTGTCAGAAATTATTTAAGATTGGGATGCTTATAATGAAATTAAAAAAAATGACGGAAAAACTGAAACAAATTTTTGCTAAACCTCTGAAGTTTTTCAAAGGCAGTTCATCTGAGAATGATGTTTTTGAAAAATGGTCAGAAGCTAGTGGAAAAGAAAAAATCAAAATCATAGGCAGATTTATCAAACAAAAAAAATCTTATGTTATAGTTTGTGTATTTGCTATTGTTGTGATTGTAGTAAGTGGCGTTGTCAATTTAAAAAACGGTGTTTTGACAAAGGAAGAAGAAATGGTAAATGCCGAAGAAATATTGACAGAGTCTTCTTCTAGCACTTCTACAACATCAGCAGAATTAAATACAGAAACCACTTCTAATGGTCCTGTGGCTTGTCATTACAATGCTGACGGTAAATTGTATGGTAAAAAGGGTACATTCAGTGGCTTGTGGCCTCAGCTTGAAAAGGAGGCAAAGGCTAGTAATGAACAGTATATAAAGGACTTGATGGTCTATGTTGGAGATAACACAGAGCTTGAAAAATGCAAGTATGAAGAAGATAAGTTTACAAAAATAAACGGTTATGGTACAGTTCATTGGCATCAGGTAGGGCATAAATGGCCTAATAAATATTCTTGTGCCTATGGTGGAAGTAGTTCAACTAGCTCCAATAGTCTTTTTAAGGATATTAAGAAAGAAGAAAAGGTTGAGGCTGTCAGTGAGGCTGTAACTGAAAACGTAGGTCATGACGAAAAAAGTGTAGAAGTTATGCCTGAAATTGTTTTATCTGACTCAGCTGTAGACGTAGAAGAAGCAACTACTAAGGTTGTAGAAAAGGCTACAGAGCATACAACAAAGGCAAAAACAGCATCAAAGACTAAGACAGAACCAGCTACAGAATTGCAGACAGCAAATACTATAATAGAGGTTTCAGGTCTTGCTCCGGGCAAGGTTTGGGCAGGTAATTCTTGTGGGGTTTGTTCTCTTGCTATGGCACTTTCAACACTTTCAGGTGTTACAGTTTCTCCTCCGGAAGTTGCTCTTGCAGCAAATCTTCTTATAGGTAGTAGTGCTTGGTATCAAGTAATAATCTATTCTAAGTCACAGGCTAAGTTGGCACAGCTTGCAGGCTTCCCAGTGTATATGGAACCTTGGAATGAAGCTAAAAAAGCTACAATGGACGCTTGTCTTGATGCAAATGGTGTTGCACTTTTTGTTTCAAAGGGTAGTGACTGGGTAGATTTTGGTGGCAGACATTATATTATGGTTCGAAATAGAGTAGGCGATAAGTATTATACAGCAGACTCAGGCAAAAATCCTACACATGGATTTACTTATGAACAGCTTTCAGCCGGTTATTGTCAGCAGTATGTAGTATATATTTATCCAAAATCTGTAGCTAAGAATAATAACAAAACAAATACTACAACTAGCACAGCAAAATTAAATAAATAATATATAAGCCTTTGCAAAGTAAAAATGCAAAGGCTTTTTTATATTGAATCGGAAAGATAAATCCGATGGCTTGTTTATCAAGCCACAAATTAACAAAGTTAATTCGTTTTAAGGGTTGAAATATCCAAATAGTCCATTATATTGTATGCCAGCATAAGATTGAAAACATATTGAGGGTCATCTAGGTCCTTGCCTAAAATTTCTCTTATTTTTCTCATTCTGTAGTTTATAGTATTTCTGTGAGTGTTCATAATAAGGGCAGTTTCAAGTATACTTGAGCCGTGGTTTAAATACACTTTTAAGGTTTCAAAATATTCACTGTTGTGAATACTGTCATAGGCAATAATTGAGCTTAATGTAGTTTTTGCTATACTTTCCAATATAGATTTGTCCTGTGTTTCATAAAAAATACGGAATAAACCCAGAGCTGAAAAGTATTGTATTTTTGCATTTGAAGAAGTAGCTACCTTGTGGGCAAATACAGATTCTCTGTAGCTTTTGTGTAGGTCAATTAAATCATTTATGGTAGAACCTACGCCAATGTACTCTACATAGTCAGTCAATTCTCTTTTGTTGTTGTCTATAAGGTTGTTAAATTGTGTAATTTGCTCGTTGTATAGTACAAGTATTGTATAATTACTGTGGCTTATAATATTACATTTAGGAAAAAGATTGGAAATATGTTTTTTAGTCATTTCAGCTGAGTTTTTAGATGTAATGGTTACAACACAATAATTTCCGTTTTTATCATATCCACCCTGTGTAATAGTTGGAATATAACTTTCGCTATATTCCGGAGATATAAGAGCATTTTCGAAAGATAGTGCAAGGGTGTTGTCTATTAATGCCTGTTGAGATAACATCATACAAAAATCCTGCATTATTTCTGCAATATGGACTTTCCATGGCATTGATAGGAGAGGAAAGTTCAGTTTATCGGCATATTCGCACACTTCATCTGTTATATGTGCATCAAGAACATATCGCCCAGTATTTAGTATAAGTCCACAACATTTTCTCTTTGCTAAAGTATCAATCAAGTGAAGCATATCTTCCTGATTATGTATTTGCATACCGGTGGTTATTACCAGTTCGTTGGCTCTTAAAAAGTCGTTGTTTTCAATATCTTCCAGAAGATAAACCCAAGCAACAGATATATCTAACAGGTTTTGATGGCAGTGAAGTTTTATAGAATATTTGTTATTATCTTTCTGACAAAGTTCTTTTAAAGTAACAGACATAGAAACACTCCTTTCTTTTTACTATAATATAACATATTTCGATTTGTGCTACAAGCATAAATTACAGCACAATAGTTTAGGCTAAAACACAATTGACTTGTGCCACAATGATGACTATAATTAGGGCATAGCAAAGAACAAAGGCGTTCATGGTAATGAAAATTACCGTGGACGTCTTTTTCGTTATATAAATATTTTTTGATATATGATTAAGAGTTTGGAGGATGAATATTATGTTAAGAGACGAATTACCTAAGATTAAGACAGCACAGTTACCTGGACCAAAGGCAGCAGAAATTATTGAAAGAAGAAAGAATATTGTTCCTAATGCAATCCGTTGCGTATACCCATGTGTTATGGCAAAGGCAGAAGGTGCTATTATTGAAGACGTTGACGGCAACTACTTCCTTGACTGGATTGGTGGCGTTGGTGTTTTAAATGTAGGTCATACAAACCCAGCCCTTGTAGAAGCAGTTAAGAAGCAGGCTGAAAAGTACTTCCACGGTATGTTCAATGTTGTAACTCACGAAGGTTACATCGACCTTGCTGAAAAGCTTGCAGCAGTTGCTCCTATTAAGGAAGACGAAAAGAAGGTTATGTTTGCTAACTCTGGTGCAGAAGCTGATGAAAATGCAGTTAAGATTGCAAAGGGTGCTACAAAGAGACCAAACATCATTGTTTTCTCAGGTGCTTTCCACGGTAGAACAGTTCTTACAATGACAATGACAGCTAAGAAGGCATATGCAGTTGGTATGGGTCCTTTCCCTGATGGTGTTTACAGAGCACAATTCCCTTACATTTACAGAAAGCCGGAAGGTATGACTGATAAGGAATATATGGACGAATGTGTAAAGAGTGTTTACGATGTATTTGAAAACTGCTCTCCTGCAGAATATGTAGCAGCAATCGTTATGGAACCATTACAGGGCGAAGGTGGTTTTATTCCAGCTCCTATTGAATTTGTAAAGGCTGTTCGTAAGATTTGTGATGAAAATGGTATCTTATTAATCGCTGATGAAGTTCAGTCAGGTTTCGGTCGTACAGGTAAGCTTTTCGCTTCTGAATACTGGAAAGAAAATGGTTGTGCACCAGATATTATTGCAACTGCTAAGTCTATTGCCGGTGGTGTTCCACTTTCAGCTGTTATTGCTTCTAAGGAAGTTATGGATGCAGTTCCAGGTGGTACAATCGGTGGTACATACGGTGGTAATGCTTTAGCTTGTGCAGCTGGTCTTGAAGTATTAAAACTTATGGACGAGGGTGGACTTGTAAAGCGTAGTCAGGAAATCGGCAAGAAGGTAATGGCTGCTTTCAACGAAATGAAAGAAAAGTACGAAGTTGTTGGCGATGTCAGAGGTCTTGGTGCTATGATTGGTGTAGAATTTGTTAAGGATAAGAAGACAAAAGAACCAAACCCAGAATTTGTTGGCAAGTTCATTCAGGAATGTGCAAAGAATGGTTTATTAGTAGAAAATGCAGGTATTTATGGCAACGTAATTCGTTTCCTTGCTCCACTTGTAATTACAGATGCACAGCTTGATGCAGGTCTTGAAATTTACGAAAACGCTATTAAGGCTTGTATGTAATTTGAGGTGAGCTTATGAAGCAGTTTAAGGTTGTTCCTACAATACAGGAATTTGAAACTTGCAAGGACTTTGCTGATACATATGGTATCGGCAAAGGCGACCTTGTGTTCGTTAGTAACGGTACAAAAAATCGTCTTTTTCCGGAGTTAGATAATAGTGGTGCTATTGTAGTAAATTACAGAAACTATGGTAGTGGAGAACCAACAGACCTTATGGTCGAAGGTATCTGTAAGGACTTAGAGGGCAAGACATACAACAGAGTATTCTCTATTGGTGGAGGTACTATACTTGATGTTGCAAAATTGTTCGCTCTCAAAACAGTATCACCAGTAGTTAAATTGTTCAACAAGGAATTGGAAATTGTTAAGGATAAGGAGCTTATTCTTGTTCCAACAACTTGTGGTACAGGTAGCGAAGTAACAAATATTTCTATTCTTGAATTAACAGCTATTAATTCAAAGTTTGGTCTTGCCGTTGACGAGCTTTATCCAGACAAGGCTATTTTAATTCCAGAATTGCTTGCAGGACTTCCAATGAAGTATTTTGCAACAAGTTCTATTGATGCACTTATTCATTCTATTGAATCATTTACCTCCCCAAAGGGAAATGATTTCACAAGAATGTTTTCATTAAATGCTATGGATATGATTTTAAAGGGTTATCAGGAAATTGCTAAAAATGGCGAAGAAGCAAGAAAGCCTATTTTAAGACAGTTTATGCTTGCTTCTACATATGCAGGTATTGCATTTGGCAATGCAGGCTGTGCAGCTGTTCACGCAATGAGCTATCCTTTAGGTGCAAAGTATCACGTACCTCATGGCGAGGCTAACTATGCTATATTTACAGAAGTTTATAAAACATATATGAAACTTCAGCCAGTAGGTATTATTAATAAGTTAAATACTCATTTAGCCGGAATTTTAGATTGTGGCGAAGATGAAGTTTATACTGAAATTGAAAAGCTCTTAAATCATATTATTCCTAAAAAAGCACTCCATGAATATGGTATGACACAGGAAGATATAGCAGATTTTACAGAAACTGTAATGACAAAGCAGACAAGACTTATGAACAACAATTATACAGAGTTGACTGCTGAAACAGTTACAGAAATTTACAAGAGTTTATTTTAATTAATTATAAGAGGAACAAAGAGGTTCTAAAAGGTGATGTTATGCCTTTTTGAGCCTCTTTTTGTATGTCGTTCATTTAGAAAGTTGAGGGGAAGAATATGAACAAATCAGAATCTAAATTTAACAAAGTAATGGGCCCGTGGGATATATTAGTTATCGCCTTTGGTGCTATGATTGGCTGGGGCTGGGTTATTAATTCAGGTGACTGGATTGCAAATGCCGGCTTCATCGGTTCAATTATTGCATTTCTTATTGGTGGTGCTATGGTTGTATTTGTAGGTCTTACATATGCTGAACTTACAGCTGCTATGCCACAGTGTGGTGGCGAACACGTTTTCAGCTACAGAGCAATGGGACCAACAGGGTCATTTATATGTACTTGGGCAATTATATTAGGTTATGTTGCTACAGCAGCTTTTGAAGCTGTTGCATTACCAACAGTAGTTACATATTTATTCCCTCATTTTAATCAGTTTTATCTTTACACAATAGCCGGTAGAGATATTTATCTTTCAACAGTAGTTTTAGGCTGTGTTATGGCAGTTCTTATTACAGCAATTAATCTTGCCGGTGCAAAGACAGCAGCTATTTTACAGACTATTTTAACAGCACTTATTGCTTGTGCAGGTCTTTTATTGATTGGTGCATCTGTAGTAAATGGTGATATTGCAAATGTTGCAGGTCAGCTTTGGTCACATACAGATTCAACAGGTGCAACTCAGAGTGTAGGCAATGGTGTATTAAAAGTTGCTTGTATGACACCTTTCTTATTCATCGGTTTTGATGTAATTCCTCAGGCTGCTGAAGAAATTAACGTACAGTATAAGAAAATCGGTGGTATAATGCTTTTATCTATTGGTTTAGCAGTAGTTTGGTATTTAATGGTTGTATTTGCAGTTTCTTATATTATGCCAAAGGAAACTATTTTAGATGAAATCAATTCACAGAATGGTCTTGTAGCTGCGAAGGCTATGGAAATTGCGTTCCATTCTCCAGCAATGGCTAATGTACTTATTATTGGTGGTTTCTGTGGTATTATTACTTCTTGGAACTCATTCTTAATGGGTGGTAGCAGAGCTATGTACTCTATGGGTGAATCTCGTATGCTTCCTAAGATTTTTGGTGAACTTGGTAAGAAAAAGACTCCAACAGCTGCTATTTTACTTGTAGGTTTCTGCTGTTTCATTGCTCCTTTCTTTGGCAAGGGTGTATTATTATGGTTAGTAGATGCAGCATCATTTGGTTGTTGCTTTGCATACCTTATGGTTTCAATTTCATTCCTTATTTTAAGATATAAAGAACCGGAAATGAAACGTCCTTACAAGGTTAAGTGTGGCAAGGTTGTAGGTGTACTTGCAATTATCTTCTCTGGTTTCCTTACATTACTTTATATTGTGCCAGTTAGCTTTGGTGCAGCTTTAGTATGGCAGGAATGGATTGTAGTAGGTACATGGTGCTTACTTGGTGTGTTCTTCTTCTTCTATTCAAAAGCTAAGTATAGCGAAGAATTTGGCAGACACGTTGATGTTGCCTTAGATGCAGAACTTGAATAAAATTTAAAATATTATTGTGTAGAACGTCTATGGAATTTTCCATAGGCGTTTTTTTGCGTTGAGAATATTTTTAAAAATTAAATACTTTTAGTTTTTATTGTGTTTAAAATGTATTAAAAATGGCGATTTACCTACATTATTACGAAAAGATATGACATAAATCGAAAAAAGTCGACAAATCTTGATGAAGTATGTTCAGAGTGACAAATAATACTATTAGTATTGTAAGGTAAATAGACAACAAAAAATGACGAATGGTCTTGAAATATGTCGAAAATATGGTATAATTTAACTATATTAAGTAGTGCAATAATACTAATAGTATTATTGACGGAGGTTAGGGCATGAAATTATTTACATATTTGAAAAATCCGTCTGAAAGTAGAATAATTATAGAATATGCTAAAGACGTTTTTGAAGAACTTAATACAACGGATTTTACCTCTGGAGAAAGTCTTATAAAAGAATGTAAAAATGCCGGTAAAGAGGATTTGCTTTTAGTTGATATGATATTAAGCTTTGATGATATTGAAGATGTTTTAAGCAGAATAAGGGGTATTGGCTGTGAAATAAAAATAGTGGTTCTTGCTGGTGTTGAATCGGAAATTCTTATTGATAAAGCTATTGAAGCCGGTGGTGATTATGTAGCATTAAAGCCTTATATTTTAAAGGAATTATTTGAAACTATACAATCCTTAATGAAGGGCGAATTTAAGCTGGATAAACAATGTGATTCACAGGTATTTGTTAAAAGGTCTATGATTGAAAAAGTGGCATCTAAAGTCCTTACAGACTGTGGAATACTTCCTAATGTAAAGGGTTTCAGATATTTGAAATTTGCTGCCAAAGAAGGCTTTTTTGATTTTAGTGTTATAGACGGGATTACTAAAAATCTCTATCCACTATTGGCTATGAGTTTTGATACATCTACGGATAAGGTAGAAAGAGCTATAAGGCATGCTATAGAGGTAGCTTGGAAAAAGGATAAATTTAATTCCGGTTTTGAAAAATTAGGCTTTTCAAAGGAATTTTATACAAAGCGACCAAAAAATAGTGAGTTTGTTTATGCTTTAGTAGAGTATGTTAAGAATATAATGGTAGAATAGAAAAAGATTGAAACGGAAATGTTTCAATCTTTTTTTTGTGTGATATTGATTATAATATTATTCTTTTTGCTCCCACATATGTTTTTGCTGCATAGGGGCTAGAAAGACTTGTTAATTTTACGCCACTGTTTGCAGCTTCAATAAAGTTGTTATTTCCTACATACATACCAACGTGGGAAATACCAGCACCAGAAGTGTTGAAGAATACTAAATCTCCTGTCTGTAAATCGCTTTTTTTAACTGCTACACCTTGATTAAACATTGTCTGAGATGTACGATTAAGTGTAATGCCGTAGGCTTTGTAAGAACTGTATACAAGACCTGAACAGTCAACGCCTACATTTAAATTTGTGCCACCCCATAAATAAGGCGTACCTATGTATTTCTGTGCGTAGTCTACTATAGATTGAGCTTTTGAATTTGTAGCAACAGTTGCTACTTTATTTTCAGGCTTTGTTCCGAAATGAAAATCCAAATACTTTCCGTTTACATATCCTGTAATATTGTCATCGCTTTTTACCTCAACCCAGCCTTTTTCAGCACCTAACACAGTTAAATTATAGCCATAAGGTAATCTTGTTATTTCCTTTGCCTGAGCATTTGAGTCTGTACGCAATACAAGGTAGTCGCTGGCATTTACAGAGGCGTATAATGTATCATCTGTGTTTTTAGCAGGCTCGCCCTTAGAATATACTGCGTTTAAAAAGGCTGTGTTGTCATTGTTTGATACTTCGTCAGCTTTTGCTACAGTAGAAAATACAGACGATACAACAAGGGTTAATATAATTAATTTATTTATAAATTTAAAATGTTTCATAAAATTTACTCCTGACTGAAATATATTACATAAATGTTACGAATATATTCTAAGGCTTTTTCCAGTATTTGTCAATACTTCTGCCTATATATTTAAGTTTTTTATAAGACTTTTAAAATAAAATTGTAACAATTAAAGACTGAATTGTGCAATATATTTCCAAAATGTAGGGGATTATTGATGAAAAATAATGATATTTATAACATTTGATAGAAAAAATATAGAAAAATAGGGCGTTTTTTATGTAATATATTTTTCTAAAATATTAAATTTGCTTAATAAATTTGAAATAATTATAAAAATAGGGTGGGGATACTGTAAAAAGTAGAAATTGTGAGATGGAAAACTATCGGATTAGTCTTCCAAATTTAGATTATATAATTTATGACTACATCATTTTTTGTATACAAAAAAATGGGCGTGTATAAGCAATTATACATTTCCAAAAATTTATGTATTAGTTCAAAACCACACTATTTGGTAAAGAATCAATAAAAAAAGATGTGACACAAATCACATCTTCTTCTATATAATTATGTATTAATTTAAAATTCTTCTAGCACCAACGTATGTTCTCTTTACGTAGCCGTCATTCATACTTGAAATAACAACACCGTCACCGGCACCATTAGTAGAGTGAATGTATTCGTCATTACCAATGTACATACCAACGTGAGAAATAGCTGAATTACCACCAGTGTTAAAGAATAACAAATCACCTGGTTCAAGGTCTGCTCTCTGAACTGCTGTACCCTGTAAGTACATATCTCTTGACACTCTGTTTAACTGAACACCAAAGTTCTTATATACTGACATTACAAAGCCTGAACAGTCAACACCGTTTTCAAGGTCTGTACCACCGTATACGTAAGGTGTACCGATAAACTGCTTTGAATATTCAATAAGTTCATCTACATCAATAGTCTTGCCATTGTAAGTTCTCTTGTTAGATAACTTAGAAGATGAAGTTGTTGAAGAAGTGCCTGAAGCAGTATTCTTTATTGATGAAGTAGCATTTTCAGTTTTGTTAGCCGGCTTAGTACCGTTCTTAAAGTCGATATACTGAGCTGATACGAAACCCTTAGTACCATTATCGTCAGAAACTTCAACCCAATCCTTAGTTGTAGAAATTATGCTAAGATTGTAGCCTTCTGGTAAAGACTTGATGACTTTACCGTCCATACCGGCAGATTCTCTCATATTAAGGGCTTTGGCATTAACTGTAGCATAAGCACTCTTATTCTGGTCTGAAACAGCTACACTAGCTGCAACAACCTGTCCAGCATTTTCAGTAACAGTACCTGAATTAGAAGTATCAACTGTAGGAGCTGATTCTGAAACAGTTACCTGCTGTAAATACTTTAAAAGACTACCCTGCATAAACTGCTTATGTATATAGCCTGTCTTGTCGTTGAACTTTACCTGACACCAATCACCAGTAATACCAGTTGTTACAAGTACCTGCATTTTCTTAGCCTTGCCAAGAGATTCTGAAGAAGTAGATGGACTAACACGAACATTTACATCATCGGCGATACAAGTAGCATCTGTCTGAACAACCTGAAGATAATTAGCAGAAATAAAAGCCTTTTTCTTATCAGCTGTAGTTATTTCGAACCAACCGTTGTTAGCATCAGCAACGATAGTCAATACATCATTTTTCTTAGTTACAGAAACTAACTGACCGGCAGTAGAGTTGTAAGAACGTAAGTTTACAACATCGCCTGTAACTTTTCCTAAATTTGAAGCAAAAGCACTTGTTACAAATAAAGACGAGAACAACGTACCTGCTACAAGGAATTTAGATATGCTCTTTAAATATCCCATATATCTCTCCCCTGTTATATAAATAATTAATAAATATTACATAATTGTTACAATAGATTTTACACAAATTTCCTTTGATTGTCAATAGTCTATGGAATAAAAAAATAAAATTGTAATATTTATGTAGCATTTTAATTTTTAGAACTTTAACCTCAAAGTTGGTTTGTACAATAGTGATAACAAAGGTGATTTTTGACTTGATTTTTTGTAAAGTATAACGAAAAAAGTGTAAGGCTTTTGAAAAATTTATTTTAATGAATGGTAATACTATGTTCATATTGTTTTTGGTTTTAAAATTCCACTTTTTGTGATATAATTTTATTCAATGGTTTTAAATGAATATATAATAGGAGAGAAAAGTATGAAACAGATTATTTTGGCAACGAAAAATAAAAATAAACTTGTAGAGGTTAAGGCTGTATTAGGCAATGATTACGAAGTTCTTTCTATGGAAGATATAGGCATTGATGTTGATGTAGAAGAAAATGGAACTACATTTGAAGAAAACGCAACTATTAAGGCAGAAGCTATATGCAAAATATGTGGCAAACCTGTTATGGCTGATGATTCAGGTTTAGAAATAGACTACTTAGACAAGAAACCCGGTGTGCTTTCTGCCAGATTTTTAGGTCACGATACATCATATGATATTAAAAATGCTAAAATATTGGAAATGCTTGAAGATGTTCCGGAAGAAAAGAGAACAGCTCGTTTTGTATGCTCTATAGCAGTGGCTTTCCCAGACAGAGATACTGTTGTTGTAAGAGATACTATTGAAGGTATAATAGGCTATGAAAGTGCCGGAGAAAACGGCTTTGGCTATGACCCAATATTTTATGTGCCGGAATTAAAAAAGACTACAGCACAGCTTTCTATGGAAGAAAAGAACAAAATTAGCCATAGAGGTAAAGCACTTGTTAAAATGGCCAATAGATTAAAGGATATGAATTTATGAGATTGCTGATTATAAGTGATACACATGGCGATATATCAAAAGTGTGTAAAGTTGTAAATGATATAAAAGATTTAATTGACGGTATTATACATTTAGGAGATATAGTGGAAGATGCTGACAAGTTAAGAAAGTTGTATAGCAAAATTCCAGTATACAACATCTGTGGCAACTGTGACTATGGTACTAATGTTCCACCAATGAACATATTGGATTTTGAGGGTAAAAAAATATTTATCACACACGGACATCTTTTTAGTGTTTACTATGACACTACTAAACTTGTTTACAAGGCTATGGAGCTAGGTGCTGATGTTGCATTGTTTGGTCACACTCACATTCCATATTTGGAACAAATTCACAATGTATATGCTATGAATCCGGGAAGTCTTACACAGCCTAGAGGTGGAAGTAAGCCTAGTTACGGTATTATAAAAATTGAAAATGGTGTCATTACACCGTCATTAGTAGAATATAAAGAAGATTAAAGAGGTAGAAAATGGATATTTTAAAAACATTGGAACAGGAATTTAAGTTAAAGCCTTTTCAGGTAGAAAATACTGTTTCATTAATAGACGAGGGGAATACTATTCCCTTTATTGCAAGATACAGAAAGGAAATGACAGGTTCACTTGATGATGAAACACTTAGAAATCTTTCTGAAAGACTTGTTTATCTTAGAAATTTAGAAGAAAAAAGAGAGTCTGTTAAAAATTCTATTATAGAACAGGAAAAAATGACTGACGAAATAGCAAAGGCTTTGGACAATGCTACTACAGTTACAGAAATTGACGATATTTACAGACCTTTCAGACCAAAGAGAAGAACTAGAGCTACTATAGCTGTTGAAAAGGGTCTTGAACCTTTAGCTACACTTATTCGTATGCAACAGGTTAATAAGCCGATTGTTGACGAGGCAGTAAACTATGTAGATGCTGAAAAGGGTGTTGAAACTGCTGATGATGCTATTGCCGGAGCTATGGATATTATTGCTGAAAGCATTTCTGATGAAGCAGAATACAGAGCTTTTATCAGAAAAATGACTTTTGAAAAGGCTACAATAGTTACAAAGGGCGATAGTGAAACAGAGTCAGTTTTTGAAATGTATTATGACTATAGTGAGCCGGTTTCTAAAATTCCAGGACATAGAATACTTGCCATTAACAGAGGTGAAAAGGAAAAAGTCCTTTCTGTAAAGTTGGAAGCACCTGTTGAAGATATTTTAAAGAAATTGGAAAGTAAAATTATTGTAGGCAATAAATTTACAGATGAAATTTTAAAGGAAACTATTGCCGATAGTTACAAGCGACTTATTGCACCGGCTATTGAAAGAGAAATAAGAAATGATTTAACAGAAAAGGCAGAAGAAGGTGCAATAAAGGTATTTGGTGCAAACCTTAAACAGCTTTTACTTCAGCCTCCTATTAAGGATATGGTTGTACTTGCTCTTGACCCAGGTTTCAGAAATGGTTGCAAGGTGGCAGTAGTTGACGGCACAGGCAAGGTTCTTGACCACGCAGTAGTTTATCCAGTTCCACCAGTAAATAAAGTGGCACAGGCTAAGAAAATATTGTCTGATATGATTAAGAAAAATGGTGTAAATATTATTGCCATTGGTAACGGTACTGCATCAAGAGAAACAGAACTTTTTGCTGTTGAGCTTATGAAAGAGCTTAATCTCAATTTACAGTATATTATGGTAAATGAAGCCGGTGCGTCAGTATATTCTGCGTCTAAACTTGCAACAGAGGAATTTCCTGATTTAGATGTATCTATAAGAAGTGCTATTTCACTTGCCAGAAGATTACAGGACCCTCTTGCAGAGCTTGTAAAAATAGAACCAAAGGCTATTGGTGTAGGTCAGTATCAGCACGATATGAATCAGAAAAAGTTAGGCGAGGCCTTAGGTGGCGTAGTTGAAGACTGTGTAAACAGTGTAGGTGTAGACTTAAATACAGCCTCTCCGGCACTTCTTTCTTACGTTTCAGGTATTAGTGGCACAGTTGCAAAAAATATACTTGCATATAGAGAAGAAAATGGCAAGTTTGACAACAGAAAACAGCTTTTAAAGGTTTCTAAGTTAGGACCAAAGGCTTTTGAACAGTGTGCAGGTTTCCTCCGTATTACAGACGGAAAACAGGTTCTTGACAACACAGGTGTTCACCCAGAAAGTTACGATGTAGCTGTTAAATTGCTTGAAAAATACGGCTATAGTGCTGATGATGTAAAAAATGGTGGAGTAAAGGGTATTTCAAAGAAGATTAAAAATATTACTGCAACAGCTGAAGAATTAGGTGTTGGTGTGCCTACTTTACAGGATATTATTAAGGAACTTGAAAAGCCGGGCAGAGACCCAAGAGATGAAATGCCAAAGCCTATTTTAAAGAGTGATGTTCTCAGTATAGAGGATTTAAAAGAGGGAATGGTTCTTAAAGGCACAGTTAGAAATGTTATTGACTTTGGTGCTTTTGTGGATATTGGGGTTCATCAGGACGGACTTGTTCATATTTCACAGATTTGCGATAGATTTATAAAGCACCCACTTGAGGCTGTTTCCGTTGGTGATATAGTAGATGTAAAAGTTTTAAGTGTAGATGCTAAAAAGGGAAGAATTTCTCTTACAATGAAGTTATAAAATATGTAAAGCGAAAATGCCCCAGTTTTGTAGGGCATTTTTGCGTTAGTGACTTTACTCGTATTCAAAGGAAAGACATTCTGTTTCACAGCAATCCTTTGCACAGGCACAATCCTTACCAACTACAATGTCATTAAGAGTGCAATATTCGTCTTTGTCATTGTACTTGCAACTGTCAACTCTACATTTGATAGATTTGTTTGTTGTCATAAAATCACCTCCGATAATTATTGTGCCTTATTATTAAAATAATATTCAGGAGATTTGTATGAAAAAATTATTTGATTGTCATTGTGACACTCTTACAAAAGTTATGGAGTGTGAGCAAAATTTAATTGAAAACAATATGCAGATAGATATAGCCAGATTAAGTGAATTTGAAAGTGCCACAGAGATTTTTGCTATTTGGCTTGATGATAAATATCTTACAGAAGCCTATAAAAACACAAATAGGGCTATAGATTTTTTTAAATCCCAAATTGAAAAATATGGAAATTATTTTTCACAGGTAAAGACAAAAGAGGATTTACTTAACGAAGAAAATAAGGTGAAAGCCATTGTTTCCATAGAGGGTGGCGAGGCTATAGAGGGCAGTATAGACAAACTCTATGAATTTTATGAAAAAGGTGTTCGCCTTATGACATTGACTTGGAACCACAAAAATGAAATTGGTTGTGGTGCATTGTCCGGTATTACTGACGGATTGACAGATTTTGGTAAATCCGTTGTAAAAGAAATGAACAATATGAATATGTTTATTGACGTTTCTCACATAAATGAAAAAGGCTTTTGGGACGTTGTAAAGACTACTACTAAGCCTATTATAGCCACTCATTCCAATAGCTTTACAATTTGTAATCACCCTAGAAATTTGAAAGATGACCAGTTAAAGGCTATTACAGAAATGAACGGGGCAATAGGTTTAAATATTTATCCTCCTTTTGTAAGAGATAGTGAAAGCATCACAAGTGAGGATTTACTTCGCCATATCGACTACATACTTAATAAAACAGGGGAAAATGTGCTTGGTATGGGTACAGATTTTGACGGCATTTCCAAATCCCCAAAGGACCTTGAGGATATAAGTAAATTACCTAAGTTCTATGACCTTGTTTCAAAGGAATTTGGAGAAGAAATAGCAGATAAAATATTCTATAAAAATATGCAGAAGTTTTTTGTGGAGAATATGTAAATTATTTTATTTTACAGTAAATTTACTATTGGAATTGTTGACAATTATTATAAAAGTATGATAAAATTAAGTAAAGAGAAATAATACAGATGTTTTATTAAAAACCTTGGGGTACTAAAGTTTATTTTCTATTTAAAAATGGAGGGATTTTTATGAAAAAAGCTATTAGTTTAATTTTATCAGCAACAATGGCAATGGGATTTGCTACTTCTGTAATGGCAAATAGTACAACACAGTCCATAGGCATCGGTGTAAATAATGTAGGGCTTGTTACTGATGACGGTCAGCTTGTTATGTGGGGAAGAAATGAGTATGGCGAATTTGGTAATGGCGTAATGGACGGTAGCAATTATTTTGATTTTACAAACAGTGTTAAAGATGTTGTTGCCGTAGTATGTGGCTATTATGATTCTACAGCTATACTTAAATCTGACGGTACTATGTGGACTTGTGGAAGAAATAATTCCGGTCAGTTAGGAAATGGAACAAGAGAGGATAGCAGTACATTTGTAAAAGTAGCTAGTGATGTAGTGAAAATAGGTGCTGGCGAGGAATATTTTATATATTTAAAGAAAGACGGCACTCTTTGGGGTATGGGTAATTCGGCAGAAAGACGACTTTTGAACAAATATGAGGAAACCGATGTTAAAACTCCGGTGAAACTTATGGAGGGTGTAAAGGATTTTTCTACTAGCCTTAGAAATACAGCAGTAATTACTACAAATGGCGACCTTTATACCTTTGGTACTAATGTTCATGGTCAGTTAGGTGTAGGCTCAGATTTAGATGGTGTTGACGATTTAGAACAGCCGGCAAAGGTTATGAGCAATGTCAGAAGTGTGTCTTGTGGCAGTGAATATATGTTGGCTGTTAAAAATGATAATACACTTTGGTCTTGGGGAACAAATGTGTATGCCGAGCTTATGAATGATTCATCAGAAGAACACGTAATAAACTCTCCTAAAAAAGTAGCTGATAATGTGTTAAAGGCTTGTGCAAGTAGACATAATTCAGCTTATATTACAACAGACAATCAGTTGTATATGGTAGGAGAAAATTTAAATAATGAATTAGGGCTTGAAAAATTATATATTAGAGCGACAGAAGTTACAAAAATTGCAGACAATGTAAAAGATGTTGCAATAAATCAGAGAACTGTATATACAACCCTTGACGGCAAGACTTATACAGCAGGTTCACAAATAAATAGTATAGGCTATGCTTATGAAGGTTGGAAAGAACAGCCATATAAAATAGCTGATGAACACAAGTATACAGTAAATGCTACTACTTCAAGTGACAATTCTTCTGTACAGACAGGTAATCTTATAACATTACAGATTGGTAGCAATATTTTAACTAACAATGGCAAAGATACAACTATTGATGTACCGGCACAGATTATAAACGGCAGAACAATGGTTCCTTTAAGAGCGATATTTGAGGCATTAGGTGCAGATGTTCAGTGGGATGGTACAACTCAGACAGTATCTTCATCAAAGGGTTCAACAGATGTTTCACTTCAGATTAATTCTACAGAACTTCATAAAAATAGTGAAACAAAGACACTTGATGTACCTGCACAGCTTGTTGAGGGCAGAACTCTTGTGCCAGTAAGAGCTATTGCTGAGGCATATGATTGCACAGTAGGCTGGGATAGCGAAACAAAGACAGTTTCTGTAAAATATTAATTAAATAATTACTTCAAGGTTTATTTAAAGGGTATGTGTTTAGGCACATATCCTTTTTTGACATTATAAATATTGCTTTTATATCTCTGTTGTAATATAATGAATTTATGAGATAGGAGGTTTGCATTATGATGAAAAGTAGAGTAGAAGAAACTATTGCAAGACACGATAAAGGATATAACTGTGCTCAGGCTGTTGTCTGTACATACTGTGATTTATTAGGTATAGACGAGGAAACAGCTTTCAAAATGAGTGAAGGTTTTGGCTTTGGTATGGGTATGACAGAGGTTTGTGGTGCAGTAAGTGGTATGACTTTTATTGCCGGACTTAAAAATAGTGACGGTAATTTATCAGCACCAAAGACTAAAAGAGATACCTATACATTAAGTAGAGAAATGGCTCAGAAGTTTAAGGAGAAGAATGGTTCTTATATCTGTGCTGAATTAAAGGGTATAAGAGGTGGAAAGGTTCTCCGTAGTTGCCCTGGCTGTATTGCAGATGCTGCTAAGATTATAGAGGAACAGATTTTCCCTGATACTTTTGAAAAATATGACGGCAACTTATAATTGATTTTTTGAGGACAATATTTGGTATAATGAGGACACCATATACAATGTTGAATTATGTCGTGGTATAATACATATTAGAAGGTGAGGTATGGTGCTATATGTACCTGCAAATGATAGCTTTTATACTGTCGGGCGAGGGGGTTTCCGTGTGGAAACATTGAAAAGGGAAGTATACTGCATCGCCTTTACTGCGATGTAGTATATGTTTGCTTTAATTTTAATATTAAAGAAACATTACTACAAAAATGTACGATATGGGCTTGAAAAAGTATTCTCCGTTTAGTGAGAATACTTTTTTTGCTTATTTTAAAAAAATTACTGTTTAATTCCTTGAAAAAATTTGTAAAATAGTGTAGAATATTAGTGTTAAGAACGAAAGGGAGTGTTTTTATGGATATATCAAATAATGCAAAAAAAGCTAGACCATCATCAACACTTAGTATATCTTCAAATGCTAATAGAATGATTGATGAAGGAATTGACATTGTTAATTTTAGTGCAGGTGAACCGGATTTTAATACACCTGATTATATTAAAGAGGCTGCAATAGAGGCTATTAATGATAATTTTACTAAATATACTCCTTACGAGGGAATAGTTGAACTTAGACAGGCTGTAGCCGATGATTTAAAGGAAAATTGCGACTTGGATTATACTCCGGAACAGATTGTAATAAGCAACGGTAGTAAGCATGCAATTACTAATGCCTTTATGGCTATTTTGAACCCAGGGGACGAGGTTATTGTGCCAGCCCCATATTGGAATAGTTACATTGATATAATAGAGTTGTGCTATGGTGTGCCTGTTGTTGTAAATACTACAAAGCAAAATTCTTTTAAGGTTACTGTTGAACAGCTTGAAGAAGCAGTAACTGACAAGACAAAGGCTATTATTATTAATAGTCCAAATAACCCAACCGGTATGGTTTATTCCAGAGAAGAATTGGAAGAAATAGCTGACTTCGTTGTTAAGCACGACTTGTTTGTTATTTCTGATGAAATATATAAGAAACTTATTTATAGTAGAAAACTTACTCACACAAGTATTGCATCTCTTAATCCTGAAATTTATGAAAGAACTATTGTCATTGACGGTCTTTCAAAGAGCTATTCTATGACAGGTTGGAGAGTAGGTTATACAGCAAGTAACTTAGAAGTAGCAAAGGCTATTGCAAATATTCAGTCTAATACTACATCAAATGTAAACTCTATTGCTCAGATTGCTGCTTTGGCTGCATTGACAGAGGAAGACAATGCTCCGGAACAGATGTTAAAGGAATTTCAGCATAGACGAGATTATATTGCACAGAAGATTTCAGATATTCCTCTTTTAAGCTCACTTTTACCTAAGGGTGCTTTCTATATTTTGGTTGATATTTCAAAGTTGTTAGGTACAGAGGTAAAGGGTTGTATGCTTAATAATAGCTATGACGTAGCAAAAGTGTTGCTTGACTATTATCAGGTAGCAGTTGTGCCTTCTGATGCCTTTGGTGTTGAAAATTACATAAGAATTTCTTTTGCGACAGCTATGAGAGATGTTGTAGAAGGTGGAAACAGAATAGAAAAATTTGTAAAAGAGAATTTTTAACGTTTTTTAACATTTTACGAAGTAATAGATTGTCTTATAGAGGGAGTTCCTGATGTGGAGCTCCCTTTTGTAGTGTAACATCTTTTTGCAAAATCACATGTTACGGTGAAAACCCAGTAATTAAAAGGGTTTGAGGGGTGTATAACATGTAACATGTAATTTTTTTACATACACATAACTTTTTAATATATCATCAATTTTGATAATGATATAAAAAAGTAGATTGGTTATATATAATATTTTGTGTTACATGTTACAATCTCTTGAAAGTGTAGTATTTATCGGCATTTTGACGTAACATCTAATGTAACATGTAACATTTAAGTAGATGTTACATTATAAAAATATTTTATAGAGATGTAGTGTAACACCTATTTGCAAAAAAATGTGTTACGGTAAAAGCCCAGTAATTAAGCAGGTTTGAGGACTGTGTGACACGTGACACCTTATATTTTTACATACAAATACTTTTTTAGAATATCATCATATTTGATAATGATGTAAAAAATATATAGGGTATATGCAATATTTTGTGTTTAGGTGTCACAATCTCCCAAAAGTATAGTATTTACTGGTGTTTTGGCGTAACACCTAATGTAACACGTAACGCCTAAGTAGGTGTTACACCCTAACTTAATTGACTATGGCAGGTTAAAATGGCGAGGGCAAAAGAATTGCTGGACTGAAATTTACTAAAAATTTAATATAATATTACAATAATAGTGTTGTAAAATGTCTGAAATAGTGGTAGTCTGAGATTATCACTATTTTTGTGTGAAAGGAAGTTTTTGTATGATGACATATGAGGAAGTAAGAGGAAACAAGGATATAAATACTTATATAGTAAAGGCTGACCAGTATTTAAAGTCATTGGGATTTACTGAACACAGCTTTTCCCACGTTACAAGAGTAGCAGAAACAGCAGATTATATTTTAAGAGAGTTGGAGTATTCTCCAAGGGAAAGGGAGCTTGCCAAAATTGCCGGATATATGCACGATATTGGCAACATTGTAAACAGAGTTGACCACGCCCAAAGTGGGGCAGTAATGTCTTTTAGAATATTGGACAGATTGGGTGTTGACCCAGAGGATATTGCCGATATTATCGCTGCCATAGGTAATCACGATGAGGGTACAGGTGCTCCCGTAAGTGCTATTGCAGCAGCATTAATATTGGGAGATAAGTCGGACGTTAGATACACAAGAGTAAGAAACAGAGATTTTGCTACATTTGATATTCACGATAGAGTAAACTTTTCTGTAAAAGAGTCTAATTTAAAATTTGAAAATGAAAACAAGGATATAGTTCTTAACTTGACTATTGATACTGAATTTTGCTCTGTAATGGACTATTTTGAAATATTTATGGGCAGAATGATAATGTGCAAGAAGGCAGCAGAATTTTTAGGAATAAGATTTAGACTTAGAATAAACGGACAAAAGATACTATAAAATAGTGCAAGAAATGCTTGCATTTCTTGCAGGTAGTCTAATGTAGGGACCAGCCGTGAAAAATATGGCACTAAAACCCAGTACCATATTTTTGTCCCTGTCCTCACTCGGGCAAAGCTCGAGTTGCGGAATTAATTTAAGAAAACCAAGGTTTTCTTAACAACTTTCCTTTGAAAGCAACAAGCCCCTACTGAAAAGTAGGGGCAATTTTTTACAGAAATTTATTTTTCTTAAACAGATAAAGTGAAACCACAATGACCAAAATACTTAGACCGATACAGGCTTGATAGCCATATTTCCAAGTAAGCTCAGGCATATATTTAAAGTTCATACCGTACCAACCGGCAATAAGAGAAAGGGGAAGTACCAATGTTGTAACGATAGTGAGGATTTTCATAATATCATTTTGATGCACACTGATTTGGGATTCGTACAAGTCCTGTATCTGCATAGAATAATCACGCAAAATCTGTGCCTCACTTCTCAGAACACTGACTCTGTTTGAAAACAGGTCAAATAGTTTATCTTCATTTGGCGTCAATGTTATGTGGTCTACCTCATTTAACTTATGTTCGATTTCAAAAAGTTGGGTATAAAAACGATACTGATTAAACAACTTTTTTCTTATATATATAATATCTCTTTGATTGTATTCATCAATTCCACCGTCTAGCAAGTTGTTTTCAAATGTAGAAAGTGAATTTTCAATATCCTGCAAATACAGTAAATCCCTATCAATAAGCATATTCAAGAAATGATAGTAAAATTTCCATATTGTAGGCATATCTATTGAAGAATGTCTGAGCTGTTCTATAATATTTATTACAGTATCTGAACTATCTATAAACAATATATTTCTGTTAAATATTAAATAGCCAAAGCGAGTGTGATTGAAAATATCCTTTTTACTAGGCATATAAATAACACCCTGCAAATACTTGTTTTTAACATCAAGTTTGGTATATCTAGTTTCATTTGAGCGTAAAATGCTTATACCGTCTGGCATTTGCTCCATATATTTAGTGAATTTATATGTGCTTATAACAGAAATCATATTTGTAGAATTTTCTGTCAGTTTTTCGTCTGTAAATTCAATTCTGTTGTCTACAAGCTTGTAGTTCATAAGTATCAAGTCCTTTTATTTTTCCGGTAAAACCTCTAACCAGTAGCCGTCTGGGTCAGAAATGAAGTAAATGCCCATTTCCTTGTTTTCAAAGCAAATGCAACCCATTTCGCTGTGGAGCTTGTGAGCTTCTTCAAAGTTGTCAGTTCTGAAAGCCAAGTGAAATTCGCAATCACCTAAGTTGTATGGTCTGTCCATATCTCTTAACCAAGTAAGCTCTAATTCAAAGTCAGTTGTTTCATTCTTTAAATATACAATGATGAAAGAACCGTCTGGGGCATTTATTCTTCTGTCTTCTTTTAAGCCAAGAGCCTTGTTGTAAAATTCAATAGACTTGTCTAAGTCAAATACATTGAAATTCTGATGTATCATTTTAAAGTTCATATTTTTTTCCTCCTAAAAATTCCATTGTTGCAAATCTTTTTCTATTTCAATTATTTTTGTGTTTTCAAAAGAATATTCTCTTTTAAATTTTTTAATAACGGAAAAATCTCCCCAAAAGTGCATAGGGAACATAGTTTTTACATTAGTATTTTCCAAAAGATACTCAGCACCTCTGAAATAGTCCTCCTCCTGTCGTGGGTCAAGGGGAACAAAGGCGTAGTCTATGTCAATGCCTTTTATTTTGTCTATTTCTCTTTGGAAATTTGCTGTCATATTGTTGTTGTATGCCTTAGTTTCACCGGACCATACCCAATCGTTTAAATCTCCTGCGTGGTAAATAGTCATACCCTCAGTTTTTACAACAAAAGCAACACCTAAGTCAGTAGATTTAAGTGTGGTAATTTCCAAATCGCCTATAGAATAATTCTCATTAGCTTTTACATATGTAACAGGCTTTTCAGACTTATTCTTTTTCTGTATATCCTTTGAAAAAATATAGTTTACATCTGAATACCGGTCAGACAATTCAAGAACTTTTGGATTAAAGTGGTCATCGTGAGAATGGCTGGAAAAAATGTATATACTTTTATTATTATCCATTTTTGGAATTTCATTTTTGTAATAATCAAACAAAATATAGCTTTTTTCTGTTTCCAAAAGGAAACCACTATGATTAATATATGTAATCTGCATATAGTCCACCTCCATAAGTTTCTAAAAGACAGTATAACATTTAAAATCAGTTTGCACAACAATATTTAATATTTTTTTTAAGCCGGAAAATGTAGACTTAAATATTTTTTTGTATTATAATTTACTTATAAATCTAATTAAAATAGATATGAAAGGATGTTGATTAGTATGAAATTTAAAAATATATTTGTAAGCCTTATATTATCTGCTGTATTTTGTACTAATGCTTTTGCCTATGACGGAGTTAATCTCAATATAAATGGTAAAGACATTACTTCAGAGGTTGCACCTAGACTTATTAATGAAAGAACTATGGTTCCTGTCAGAGCAATTTTAGAGGAAATAGGTGCAAGTGTTAATTGGAATGAGGAGCAAAGAACAGTTACAGCTGAAAAGGGCAATACAAAGTTCTCAATGGCTTTGGACGAGGATTTTTATACTGTAAATGGCAAAGTGGTGTCTATGGATTCAAAGGCTGTTATTGTTAAAAACAGAGTTCTTGTGCCGGCAAGGTATGTAGCACAGGCTTTTGGATTAAAAGTAGAGTGGAATAGTGATGACAAAACTGTATATATTAATGAAGGAAATGCCACTACAGAGGAAACTACTGAAACAACAACTGAGTATGTTGAAAATACAGAAGTGACACAGACACAGAAAAAAGTTTGTGATATTATAACAAATGCCCTTAATACATACACAGTAGGAAAAGACGATTTAGATGAATTTAAGGTTGGCACATACAAAAAAGCCACAAACGAAATGGTTGAAAAAATAAAGGAATTAAAGGCTGAAACAACAGACAAAACTGCTTTAGGCTTAATAGAGCAGGATTTGAAATTTGTAGATAAAGTAGAGTCTTATTTGCAACAATGTGATTTGTACAGCAAGTATGCAAAAACTGACAATGCAAAACAAAATCAGTTGCTTTTCAAACATAGCCTTTTAGACAAGGTAAGTTATTTATCTGAATGTAAAACTGTAGATGAAGCTAAAAAGATTTACAACGATTTAGTTGATGCCTATGACAATGTAGTAGGCATTGTAAATAGAGAAACTGACACAAGATACAGAGTGACAAGGGATTTGGAATACTATGCAACTCCAACATTTTAATAAAAGTGCAAGAAATGCTTGTGTTTCTTTATTCTTTCAAGTAAACAAAAAAGACTGTCCTGGGTGGGCAGTCTTTTGTATTTTAGGGCAATTTATTGAAAATAGGTTTCTTTTCTCTGAAAGTACAAACATAGTCAAAGCCTGCTTTTTTGAGAATGTCATAGGCAAAGTCAATGTGGTCTGCCAAATATTCTGTATAGTGAGCATCACTACCAACAGTAATAATTTCTCCGCCTAATTCCTTATATCTTTTAACAATGTCAAGAGATGGATAAGTATTAGCTATGCCATATTTAAAGCCGGAAGTGTTAATTTCAATACCTCTGCCTCTTTCAATTAAGGCTTTTAATACAGCGTCAATTAAGTCGCTATAGTCGGCGTATTTAAGGCTGTTATCTTCGTACATACCGTATCTTGTTATGAAATCAAGGTGTCCATAAACACAGAACCCCTCACAAGTCTGTATATTTTTAAGCATTTCCTCAAAATATATAGTATAAGCCTGTTCCTTTGTTCTGCCCTCAAAATACTTCTTTTGGTCAAAGTATACATCAAGGGTTTCAACTGCGTGAGAAGAACCTATTACGAAATCAAAAGGAAATTCAGTAATAAAAGGATTGATTTTGTCAGCCCATCTATTTTCAAGACCAACTTCCACACCAAAAACAATGTTAATTTTGTCCTTATACTTTTCTTGAAGTTCCTTTATAAAAGGAATGTACTTGTTGTAATTAGTAAAAGGATAACGAGGGTCAAAGTCAACATGGTCAGTAAAAGCTATTTCGGTAAGTCCTTTGTTTATGCCAGTTTTAATCATTTCTTCCATAGGGACTTCACTATCGCATGAAAAAGCTGTATGAACATGGTAATCTGCTTTAAACATATACAATCATCTCCATTAAAATAAACTGTTTTATCATATAAGTATAACAACTGAGGCGACATTTTTCAATTAAAAATTACATTTTTTCGCTGTTCAATATTTTTTAGGTTAAATTTTAGTAAAATATGTGCAAAATGACACTTGAATAAAATGTAGAATTTTGTTAAAATGCCTTTGTATTATAAATAAACCTTGGAGGCAAATGGTTATTATGAATTATGCAACGATTATCTTAGGGTTTGCCGGAGGTCTGGGACTTTTCATCTATGGTATGCAAATCATGGCATCAGGTCTGCAGAAAGCTGCCGGAAATTCTTTGAAAAAAATCCTTGAAGTATTGACCAAAAACAAGTTTTTAGGCGTACTTTTAGGTATTGGTGTTACTGCTATTATTCAGAGTTCTTCAGCAACCACAGTTATGGTTGTAGGTTTTGTAAATGCAGGACTTATGAATTTGCAACAGACAGTCGGTATTATTATGGGTGCGAACATAGGTACTACTGTCACAGGTTGGCTGGTTTCTTCTGTCCAGTGGGCAGGTATATTCAGTCCGGAAAACTTAGCTCCTATTGCTGTATTTATTGGTGCAGCACTTGGAATTTTCTCTAAGAAACAGACAGTGAACCAAATTGGCGAAATCCTTGTTGGTTTCGGTATGCTTTTCATTGGTATCGAAATGATGTCAACAGGTGTTGAACCATTAAAGGACCTTCCAGCTTTCAGAGATGCATTTACTCACTTTGGTAGAAATCCTTTCCTTGGTGTTTTGGTTGGTGCAGTTGTTACAGCTGTTATCCAAAGTTCATCAGCATCAGTTGGTATTTTGCAGTCACTTTCTTTAACAGGCCTTGTAAGCTGGAATTCAGCAGTTTACATTATTATGGGTCAGAACATAGGTACTTGTGTTACAGCACTTCTTTCTAGTGTTGGTACATCTAAAAATGCGAAGGGTGCAGCATATATCCATTTGCTTTTTAATGTAATAGGTAGTGTTTTCTTCAGTATTCTTGCTGCTATATTCTTTAGTTTCTACCACGATTTTGGTTTCCAAAAGATTGGTATGGTAGAAATCAGTTTAATTCATACAGGATTTAATATTGCAAATACAGTAATTATGTTCCCATTCTCTGGTCTTTTTGTAAAGATGGCAGAAAAACTTGCTACTGTTACATCTAAGAATGTTGGAGAAGACGAAACAGTACCTGTACATCTTGATGACAGAATTCTTTCTACTCCTAGTATTGCCATGAGCAACTGTACTAAGGAAATTGTAAGACTTGGTAATATGTCACTTAAAAACCTTACAGCTGCTTGCGAATCTCTTGAAAACAGAGATGGCTCAAGAGTTGAAAAAATTCTTGAAAGAGAAAAGAATATTGATAATCTTACAAAGGCTATAACAGCTTATCTTGTTAAACTTTGTAATTCTAACCTTACAAAGCAGGAAAATACCAATGCTACAGGTATGTTCCACATTGTAAACGATATGGAAAGAATAGGTGACCACGCTGAAAACATTATTGAAATGACACAGCAGATGATTGCCGATGATTTAGAGCTTTCTAAGAAGGGCATCGATGACCTCAAGAAGATGGCAGAGGAATCATTAAAGAGTGTAAGAAATTGTATTATTGCCTTGTCTGACAACGACATTGACTTTGCTGAAAAGGTAATCAAGGAAGAAGAAAGAGTTGATAACCTTGAAAAGCAAATCAGAGGCGAACATATGCAAAGACTTACATCTGGAGAATGTAACCCTAGAGTGGGTGTAATTTTCCTTGATGCTTTAACTAACTTAGAGAGAGTATCAGACCACGCATTAAATGTTGCTCAGGGTGTAATCGGAGCAAATACTACTAGAAATTAATTTTTGATATTTTTATTAATGATTTTTGAGGCTATGGCAGTCTAACAAAGGGATTGCCATAGCCTTTTTTTATAAAATTAAAAGAAAAAATTGTAAATTAAATGTAAAATACTGTAAATTGGCTTTTTTGAGTTTTTGAAATTGGCTGAAATTATAGTAAAAATGCCTATTACTGAAATGAAAACACAAATAAATATGATGTAAAAGTTTCAAAAAAATAGCATATCAGGGCTTTTTGCATAAATTGGAAGTCTAAAAAAGCGAAAATATTGTTAAATTAGTATAGGGCAAAAATATAATAATTATGTTATAATACTGTCAATGTTTGGATTTTTGTCGTTTATTGCTTATGATAGATGACATAGACAAACAATGGCGTTCTATATAATTATAAGGCTACTATAGCGTTATAGAAGGAGGATTTTTGAATGTTAAACAAGAAAAGTGTTGACGATTTGAATGTAAAGGGTAGAAAGGTTTTAGTTAGATGTGACTTTAACGTACCTTTACAGGACGGTGTTATTACTGACGAAAACAGAATTGTAGCAGCTTTACCTACAATCGAAAAGCTTATCAAGGAAGGTGCAAAGGTTATTCTTTGCTCTCACTTAGGCAAGCCAAAGGAACCAAGTGCAGAATTTTCTTTAGCTCCAGTTGCTGTAAGATTATCTGAAAAGTTAGGCAAGGAAGTTGTATTTGCTGCTGATGACAATGTTGTTGGCGAAAACGCAAAGAAGGCTGTTGCTGAAATGAAAGACGGCGATGTTGTTCTTCTTCAGAACACTCGTTTCCGTAAGGAAGAAACTAAGAATGTAGAAGAATTTAGCAAGGAACTTGCTTCTCTTTGCGACAATGATGTATACGTAAACGATGCTTTCGGTACATCTCACAGAGCACACTGCTCAACTGTTGGTGTTGCTAGCTTTGTTAAGGAATCAGCTGTTGGTTACCTTATGCAGAAGGAAATTGATTACCTTGGTAATGCAGTAAACAACCCTGTTAGACCTTTCGTTGCTATCTTAGGTGGTGCAAAGGTTAGTGATAAGATTAATGTTATCAACAATCTTCTTGAAAAGGTTGACACACTTATTATCGGTGGTGGTATGGCTTATACTTTCTTCAAGGCTATGGGCTACAACATCGGTAAGAGCTTACTTGAAGAAGATAAGATGGAATACGCTCTTGAAATGATTAAGAAGGCAGAAGAAAAGGGTGTTAAGTTCCTCCTTCCTATTGATACAGTAGTAGCTAAGGATTTTGGTGCTGGTAAGCCTCACCATACTGTAGAAAGACCTCTTGATGACCCAAGCAAGCCTTTCATCAGCGATGACGAAGAAGGTTTCGATATTGGCGAAAAGACTAGAGCTCTCTACGCAGAAACTTTAAAAGATGCTAAGACTGTTGTTTGGAATGGACCTATGGGTGTATTCGAAATCCCTGACTATGCAGAAGGTACAAAGGCAGTTGCAGAAGCACTTGCAAATATTGATGCTACAACTATTATCGGTGGTGGTGACTCAGCAGCAGCTGTTAACCAGATGGGTTACGGCGACAAGATGAGCCATATTTCTACTGGTGGTGGTGCATCTCTTGAATTCCTTGAAGGTAAGGCACTTCCTGGTGTTGAAGCTGTTCAGGATAAATAATAATTATTGATGTTATCCCTCTAGGCTGCGATTTATTTTTCGCAGCCTTTAGATTGCAAAAAAGCAGGAAAATTGTAGGTTATACAAGTGGATTTAAAACATTATCTTATGCTTATAATTGTTACGAAAAGAATTGCTAAAATAGTATTTGATTTTTGTGGTGTATATGGTATAATTAAGTAATGATATTAAATACTATATAAAGTATAATACAATTTTATAGAGGGGTGCGTTTATTATGAGGAAAAAAATTGTTACAGGAAACTGGAAAATGAATAAAACACCAAGTGATGCTGTTGCTCTTGTAGAACAATTAAAGGACAAGATTGATACTGATGATGTTGACGTTGTTCTTTGTGTGCCATTTGTTAGCTTAGCCGGTGTTGGTAATGCAATAAAGGGTACAAGTATTAAACTTGGTGCACAGAATATGCACTTTGAAAACTGTGGTGCTTACACAGGAGAAATTTCAGGTACTATGTTAAAGGAAATGGGTGTAGAATATGTTATTCTCGGTCATTCTGAACGTAGACAGTATTTTAACGAAACTGACCAGACTGTAAATAAGAAAGTACATAAGGCTCTTGAATGTGGTCTTACGCCTATTGTATGCTGTGGTGAAACTCTTGTACAGAGAGAAGCCGGAGTTACAATGGAAAAAATAAGAATGCAGGTAAAGAGAGCATTATTAGGACTTACTGACAGACAGGCAGCAAAGGTTCTTATTGCCTACGAGCCTATTTGGGCTATTGGTACAGGTAAGCACGCATCAGCTAATCAGGCAGAAAGAGTTTGTGCCGGAATACGTTGTGTTCTTTCAGAAATTTTTGACGAGCCTGTGGCAGCTAAAATGCGTATTTTATATGGTGGTAGTGTTACAGGTAATAATGCTGCTGCATTGTTTGAAATGCCTAATATAGACGGTGCATTAGTTGGTGGTGCAAGTCTTAAAATGGATTTTGAAAATATTGTAAAGGCAAAACCTGCCTTATAAGGAGAAAATGTAATGGATAAAACAACTATTTTGATGATACTTGATGGTTACGGTGTTAACGAAAAAACAGAAGGTAATGCTGTTAAACTTGCTAATAAGCCAAATCTTGATAGAATTATGAGCGAATATCCTTGTGTAAAGGGTTATGCAAGTGGTTTAGCAGTAGGTCTTCCAGACGGTCAGATGGGTAATTCTGAAGTTGGTCACCTTAATATGGGTGCTGGTAGAATTGTATATCAGGAATTAACTAAGATTACTAAGGCTATTGAAGATGGCGATTTCTTCACAAACAAGGCTTTACTTTCTGCTGTAGAAAACTGCAAGAAGAATAATTCTGATTTACACTTATTTGGTTTACTTTCAACAGGTGGTGTTCATTCTCATCTTGGTCATATCTTTGCACTTCTTAAGCTTGCTAAGGATAATGGTCTTACTAATGTATATCTTCACGCATTCCTCGATGGTAGAGATACTCCTCCTACTTCAGCAAAGGGCTTCCTTGCTCAGGTAGAAGATAAGATGAAAGAAATTGGCGTAGGTAAGGTTGCTACTATTTCTGGTAGATACTATGCTATGGATAGAGATAACAACTGGGATAGAATTGAAAAGGCTTACAATGCTATTACTTTAGGCGAAGGCAACACTGCTGAAAGTGCTGAGGCTTGTATGACAGCATCTTACGCAGAAGGCGTAAACGATGAATTTGTTGTACCTACAGTAATTCTTGAAAATGGTCAGCCTACAGCTACAGTTAAGGAAAATGATTCTGTAATCTTCTTTAACTTCCGTCCTGACAGAGCTAGACAGATGACTCGTTGCTTCTGTGATGAAGAACTCAAGGGCTTCAACAGAGCTAAGGGTTATTTCCCAGTTAAGTTTGTTTGCTTCACTGACTATGATGTAACAATTCAGCACAAGGAAGTAGCTTTCCCTAAGGAAAAAATTACTAACACTTTAGGCGAATATATTGCATCTAAGGGCTTAAAGCAGGCTAGAATTGCAGAAACTGAAAAGTATGCTCACGTAACATTCTTCTTTAACGGTGGTATTGAAGAACCAAACGAAGGCGAAGACAGAATACTTGTACCTTCTCCAAAGGTTGCTACTTACGACCTCAAGCCAGAAATGAGTGCTCCAGAAGTAACTGAAAAGCTCATTGATGCTATTAATTCTAAGAAGTATGCTCTTATTATTATTAACTATGCTAATCCAGATATGGTAGGTCATACTGGTGTTATTCCTGCTGCTGTTAAGGCTATTGAAACAATAGACGAATGTGTAGGCAAGGTATATGAAACTGTAAAGGCTAATGATGCTCAGATGTTCATTTGTGCTGACCACGGTAATAGCGACCAGCTTATTGACTATACTACTGGTAAGCCATTTACTGCTCATACAACTAATCCGGTTCCTTTTGTACTTGTAAATTGCCATAAGGCTAAGGGTCTTGAAGAAGACGGTAAGCTCTGCGATATTGCACCTACATTATTAGATATGATGGATTTGGAACAGCCAAAGGAAATGACTGGTCATTCTCTTTTAATAAAGTAGTATAATTATTTATAATTTGGTTATACTTATTACTGAAAAACCATTGTATATTTTTTGTGTTATGTAACAAAAAATGTGAAAAATATGTAATTTTATTGTATTTTTAGATGTTTTTATATAAATTTAATTAAATTTTGATTGACAAAGTGGTTTTTTGGTTATATCATTAAGCTAGTGTATATTTTTTACATTTATATATTCTGAAAGGAGATACACAAATGAAAGGTTATTTAGAAATTGTTGATGTTAAGGCAAGAGAAGTTCTTGATTCAAGAGCTAACCCTACAGTAGAAGTAGAAGTTATCGTTAGCGACGGTAACAACGAATTTTTAGGTAGAGCAATGGTTCCATCTGGTGCTTCTACAGGTCAGTTCGAAGCTGTTGAATTAAGAGACGGTGGCGACAGATACTGTGGTAAGGGTACAGAACAGGCAGTAGCTCATGTAAATGATGATATTGCTCCTGAAATCCTTGGTATGAACGCTTTAGACCAGGTTGCTATTGATAACACTATGATTGCTTTAGACGGTACTCCAAACAAGGCTAAGTTTGGTGCAAACGCTATCTTAGGTGTTTCTATGGCAGTTGCTAGAGCAGCAGCAGAAGCTTTAGGTTTACCACTTTACCAGTATCTTGGTGGTTTCAATGCTAAGACTTTACCAGTTCCTATGATGAACATTATGAACGGTGGTAAGCATGCTGATAACACAGTTGACTTACAGGAATTTATGATTATGCCTGTTGGTGCTCCTACTTTCAAGGAAGCATTAAGATGGTGCTGTGAAATTTATCATGCATTAAAGAGCGTATTAAAGGGCAAAGGTCTTTCTACAGGTGTAGGTGACGAAGGTGGTTTCGCTCCTGACCTTGCTACAAGTGATGAAGTTCTTGACAACATCATTGAAGCTATTGAAAAGGCTGGTTACAAGCCAGGCGAACAGATTAGAATCGCTATGGACCCTGCTTCTTCTGAATTATACAAGGAAGACGGTTTATATCACTTCCCAGGCGAAACTGAAGCTAAGGGTGCTGATAAGGAAATCGTTAGAACTTCTGCTGAAATGGTTGAATACTATGCAGCTCTTTGCGAAAAGTACCCTATCATCTCTATTGAAGATGGTCTTGCTGAAGAAGACTGGGATGGTTGGAAGCTTTTAACTGAAAGACTTGGCGACAAGATTCAGTTAGTTGGTGATGACTTATTCGTTACTAACACTAAGAGATTAGCTAAGGGTATTGATTTAGGTGTTGCTAACTCTATCCTTATCAAGGTTAACCAGATTGGTACTTTAACTGAAACTTTCGATGCTATTCAGTTAGCTAACAGAAATAATATGACAGCTGTAGTTTCTCACCGTTCTGGTGAAACTGAAGATACTACAATCGCTGACATCGTTGTAGCTGTAAATGCTGGTCAGATTAAGACTGGTGCTCCAGCTAGAACTGATAGAGTTGCTAAGTACAATCAGTTATTAAGAATTGAAGAAGAACTTGAAGAATCAGGTCAGTATCTTGGTCTTAATGCTTGGTTCAACTTAAAGAACAAGTAATATAAGAATATATAAATTGTTTTTATAACTAAAAATCCCTCGGTGGGCTTAGGCTTGCTGAGGGATTTTTCTGTTGTGTGGATATTATGTAAACTATTTTTAAAATCTGTGTAAAATTTTCTAATGGTTTTCTAATCATTTGTATAGTGAAACACTAATCTTCTCCATTTATAATAGCTCTTGTAATCAAACAACAAACTATTTTGACGGAGGTGTTTACTATGGCTATTGAAGTTTTTAATAGAGTAGAAGAAAAATATATTGTAAACGAAAATCAGTATAGAAAAATTGTTGCCTCCTTTGGCGACAATATGAAAACAGATGAATACAGTAGTGACGGAAAGTTTTATCAGATTTGCAATATTTATTACGACACAGAGGATAACAACTTGATTAGAACCTCTCTTATGAAACCTATTTATAAGGAAAAAATTCGACTTCGTTCTTACGGAGTGCCAAATAAGGACACAAAAGTCTATTTGGAGGTCAAGAAAAAATATAAGGGTGTTGTAAATAAAAGACGCTCTACATTAAGATTAAAAGAGGCCTACGAATTTACTGAAACAAGGGAAATTCCAAAATTGGAAAGCTATATGAACCCACAGGTGCTAAAGGAATTAAAACATTCTCTTGAATACTATGACGCACAGCCAAAGGTGTTCCTATCCTATGAAAGACAGGCGTTTTTCGGAAGTAATGACAGCAGTTTTAGATTGACTTTTGACAAGAATATTATTACAAGACGTGATGATGTTGGGCTTGAAAACGGTATTTTTGGCTCTAAGTTGATTGATGACGGTACTTATATTATGGAAGTAAAGTATATTGAAAGAATACCATTGTGGTTTGTGAAGATTTTGAGAGAAAATGATTTGCAGAAAACAAGTTTTTCAAAATACGGTACAGAGTATAAAAAATATATAGCAGAAAATGAAGAAGAAAACTATGTGGAGGTAAGAAAGTATGCTTAATAATTTAATTTCTAATTTGACTAACTCGGGAGTAGTGGAAACTACATCAATTTCAACAACGGTTGCAGTTACAACAATGCTAGTTGCATTTGTATTAGGTGTGATAATTAGTATTACATATATTGGAACTGCTGAACCTGAAACATATAGCCACACTTTTTGTTATACATTGGTAATGGTGCCTATTGTGTCAGCAATTATTATTTTACTTGTAGGCTCAAACCTTGCTACAGCCTTTAGTGTAAGTGGTGCATTTGCTCTTGTAAGATTTAGAAGTGAACCGGGTAATCCAAAGAATATAGCCTACATTTTTGCAACAGTTGCAGCTGGTCTTGCCTGTGGTGTACAATGCTATTTGTATGCAACTATATTTACAATTTTCCTCTGCTTTATTCTTTTGGTGTTCTCTAAAATTAACTTTGGTAGTAGAAAAATTGTCACTAGAAAACTTAGAGTCCTTATACCTGAAACTCTTGACTATGAAGGCGTTTTTGAAGAAACTTTGGCTAAATATACTACAAGTAGCGAGCTTGAAAGAATTGGTACTTTGGATTTAGGCTCTACTTTTGAGTTGGTTTACGATATTGTAATGAAGGATAATACTCAGACAAAGGAATTGATTGACGAATTAAGATGCTTAAATGGTAATCTGACTGTGTCTGTATATCTTAATCCTAGAAAGTCTGAAAAATAATTAGAATTTTGCATCGATGAATGTTTTTGTTTGTCGATGCTTTTTTATATATGGAATTATTGTAAATAAAATTGTAAATTTTTACTTGTTTTTTTGCTCAAAAAATGTAAAGTTTTACTCCATTTTTTTCAAAAAATGGTGGTTTTTTAAGGCAAAGCCTTAAATCGCTTACTTGTAAGCGAAACAAATACTTGTATATCTTTGTAAATACTTAAAACACTTGAATAATAGGGTATATTGAGGTATAATGTACTATGAAATGTTTTGTGTAATAATAATAAATAAAAGTCCGAAATGTTATGTAATATGAGGAATAGAATGGAATTTATAAAGAGTGAAAAATTAAAATACGAATACAGCCGATTTAATGAAGAAACCAACGAAAATGAGTCAATAGAGGCTTTAAAAGGCTTAGATATTACCATTGACAGTGGTGAGTTTGTGGCTGTTTTAGGACATAATGGTTCTGGCAAGTCCACATTTGCAAAGTTAATAAACGGCTTATACAGTCCCAAAGACGGTGTGCTTATTGTAAATGGCTATGACACCAAAGTGCAGGAAAACATATGGAACATACGACAAAACGTAGGTATGGTTTTCCAAAATCCGGACAACCAAATTATAGCTACAGTTGTAGAGGAAGACGTGGCTTTTGGTCCTGAAAACCTTGGAATGGAGCCTAAAACTATTGCTGAAAATGTTGACAAGGCGTTGCACGCAGTAAGTATGGAGGAGTTCAGATATTCTGCTCCTAATTATCTTTCAGGTGGGCAGAAACAGAGAGTGGCTATTGCCGGCATATTGGCTATGACACCAAAGTGTATCATTTTTGATGAGCCGACAGCTATGCTTGACCCTTTAGGTAGAAAAGAAGTAATGGACACCATTTTGGAACTTCACGCACAGGGCATCACAGTTGTGCTTATTACCCACTATATGGAGGAGGCCACTCTTGCTGACAGAATAGTGGTTATGAATGACGGGCAGAAGGAAATGGAAGGTACACCAAAGGAGATTTTTTCACAGGTTGAGAAAATGAAAGACTTTGGCTTAGACGTTCCACAGGTTACAGAGCTTGTGTATTACCTCAACAAAATGGGCAGAAATTTCCCAATGGATACACTGTCAATAAATGAATTTATAGATTTGGCAGACAAAAATGGCTATAATGATGACTTTTCAATGGAAGAAGTGAAAAGCGACTGGAAGCCCTCAGAAACTATATTGGAAGTAAAAAATCTTACCCATACCTATGGCAAAGGTACAGCCTTTGAAAGAACTGCCCTCAAAAATGTGAATATAGCCATTGGCAAAGGGGAGTTTGTAGGTCTTATTGGTCACACCGGTAGTGGCAAGTCTACACTTATTGAGCATCTCAACGGTCTTATAAAGGCTGAGGAGGGCAATATTTATTTTAAGGGCAAGGATATTTTTGAAAACAAGCAGGATTTAAAGCATATCAGAGAGAAAATAGGTCTTGTATTCCAGTATCCGGAACATCAGATTTTTGAAAGTACAATATTTGATGAAGTTGCCTTTGGTCCTAGAAATATGGGCTTGGAAAAGGAAGAAGTTGAAAAGAGAGTTAAGCAGGCTATTGAGCTTGTAGGCTTAGATGAAAGCTGTTATAAAAAATCTCCTTTCGATTTGTCCGGTGGTCAGAAAAGGCGAGTGGCTATTGCCGGTGTAGTAGCTATGAACCCTGAAATACTTATATTAGACGAGCCTATGGCAGGTCTTGACCCAAAGGGTAGAGCCGAAATACTTTCTAATATAACTGAAATGCACCAAAAATTAGGTATTACAATTATACTTGTGTCCCACTCTATGGAGGAAATTGCCGACATTGCAGACAGAATACTTGTTATGAACAGAGGTAATGTAGAAATGTTTGATACTGTAGAAAATGTATTTTCACAGGTAGAAAAACTTTTGGCAATAGGCTTAAATGCTCCTCAAATTTCACTGTTGATGTACAGATTAAAGGGCAGAGGTTTGAAAGTGCCTACTAATATTTATAATGTAAAGAAAGCAGCCGATATTTTAAATCAGGCATTAAGGAAGTGAAAAAATGAATTTGACAATAGGTCAGTATTACCCAACTAAATCCATTGTACACGACTTGGACTCCAGAACAAAAATATTGGCAACAGTACTATATATTGTAGCAATTTTTGTTGCTAAAGGTATTGTAGGCTACGGCATTTGTACTCTCTTTTTGGGCTGTGCCATTTTTAAATCCAATGTGCCTTTTAAAATGCTTTTGAGAGGTTTAAAAAGTATAATAATTATTATTATTTTCACAGTTGTTTTAAATATGCTTTTTATCAGAACTGGTGACTTGGTTTTTAGACTTGGATTTTTGAAGATATATTCAGGAGGTCTGTATACAGCAATTCGCCTTTGTGTCAGACTTATTCTCCTTGTAGTTGGTTCGTCTTTGCTTACTCTCACAACTTCTCCAATAAAGTTGACAGAGGGTATAGAAAGACTTTTGAAACCTTTTAAAAAGGTAGGTTTGCCGGCTCACGAAATAGCTATGATGATGACTATTGCACTTAGATTTATTCCTACTCTTGTAGAGGAGTTAAACAAAATCAAAATGGCACAGACAGCCAGAGGTGCAGACTTTGACAATGGCAATTTAATGCACAAGGCTAAGGCGATGATACCACTATTAGTGCCACTTTTTATATCATCTTTCAGACGAGCTGACGAGTTGGCTATGGCTATGGAGGCAAGATGTTACAGAGGCGATGTAAACAGAACTAAAATGCACCCTCTTGTATATACAAAAAAAGATTATGTAACAATGGCAATACTTGTTGCTTTGGTAGTAGTAGTGCTTTTGATTAGAATAATTTGGGGTGTGTAATATGAAAGTGTTGTTAAGTGTTGCCTATGACGGCAGTAATTACTATGGTTGGCAAAGACAAAACGATTTTATAACTGTACAGCAGAAAGTGGAGGAGGCTATTTCAGCATTGATGAAAAAGCCCGTTGCTGTAAGAGGTGCAAGCCGTACTGACACAGGTGTTCACGCAATGTGTCAGGGCGTGGTTTTTGAAACGGAAACAACTATTCCTGTAGAAAAAATGCCATATGCTATAAATTCATTTTTGCCCAATGATATAGTGGTAAACGGTGCAAGGGAAGTTGGAGAGGACTTCCACCCACAGTATAGCGTCATAGACAAAACATACGAGTATAAAATACAAAATTGTGCTTTTAGAAATCCTTTGCTCTATAATTATACGGACTTTGTTCACTATGAGTTGGATATAGACAAAATGAATGAGGCTTGCCAGTATTTCATTGGCGAACACGATTTTAATGCCTTTTGTGCCAGTGGCTCACAGACAAAGACCACTGTCCGTACAATATACAAATTAAATGTACGCAGAGAAAAAGACATTGTAACAATATCGGTTACAGGAAGTGGCTTCCTCTATAATATGGTCAGAATTATTGCCGGCACATTGGTGGCAGTAGGCAGTGGCAAAATAAAGCCGGAAGAAATAAAGGATATTATAGAATCAAAAGACAGAACAAAAGCAGGAAAAACATTAGTTCCAAATGGTTTAACCTTAATGGAGGTAAATTATGACAAATGACAATAATTTAAACAAAGGTAGCTTTTCAAGGAACGATTTGAATAATAGAACACCTAGAAAAACTACAACAAGAAGTACAACAGACAGAACTAGAGGTACAACAGGTGGTACAGCAGACAGAACTAGAAGTACGGCAAAGCCTACAGCAAAAAAGCCAAACAAGACTTCTAGTAAGCCTAAAAACAGTGGCAAAAAGAAAAGAAAAAAGAGTAATTTTGCTACTGTAGCTAAAATTATGCTTGTTGTTTTAATTGTTTTAGTAGTGGCTGTTACTCTTTTCTTTAAGAAAATGAACAGTACAGAGGTCAATTCTTCAGCTAAAAACAAGCCGGAGGAAACAATTTCAGTAAATATTGAGTCAGGTTCTTCGGTTACGGACATAATTAAGGCTTTGGAGGACAATGGTGTTATTGATAGTGCCTTCCACTTCAAGTATCTTTGCAAAAAAATGGGATATGGTCCAGAGTTTAAGTCAGGTTACTACACATTTACAAACCATATGACTTTTGATGATATTATAAAGGCTCTCAACACAGGTGCGTCTAGTATAAATGCTAAGAAACTTACTGTAAGAGAGGGCGAGTGGCTTAGTGAAATAGCATCAGATTTGGAAAGTATGGGAGTTTGTACAGCTAAAGAATTTTTAACTGCTTCTAATTCAAGAGATTACAACTATGACTTTGTGGCAAAAATTCCGGAAAGAGATAACCTTTTAGAGGGTTACTTGTTCCCAGCTACATACTCTATTGAAGAAAATATGAGTGCAACAGATATTGTAAATATGATGCTTGCTAAGTTTGACCAAGTTGTAAAGGACAACGATATTGAAGCACAGGCTAAGAAATTAAACCATACCCTTGACGATGCTGTTATTATTGCATCACTTATTGAGGGTGAGGTAAAATATGCTCCTGAAAGAACAACAGTATCTTCTGTAATCTACAACAGACTTGCTAAAAATATGAAGTTACAGCTTGATGACTCTGTTATTTATTCTATGGGTAAGAGAGCTACAAGAGTGTTGTATTCTGATTTGAAGAACAACGATAAGCACAATACCTACGTTGTTGACGGATTGCCTATTGGTCCAATAAATAGCCCAAGTGAGGATTCTCTCAAGGCTGCTGTTAATCCGGATAGCACAAATTATCTCTACTATGTAGTAGAAAATACAACAACAGGTCAGCACCACTTCTCTGCTACTTATGAAGAACATCAGAAGGCAGAAGCAAGTTACAAAAGTCAAAATTGAAAGGAATAAGTTATGAGTTTGGTAGAAAACTATATTCACGAATATTTAGAAAATTTACAGCCTTTTTGTGAGGGCGAATTAGGTCAGTTGCAAAAGACTTCCTATGAAAAAGAAGTGCCTATTATACCAAAAGATGTAGTTCAGTTTTTAGGCGTTGTTTTAAGTATTATTAAGCCTAAGAAGATACTTGAAATCGGTATGGCAGTAGGCTTTTCAGCCAGTTATATGACAGGCTTTCTTCAGGAAGGTGGCCATTTGACTACTATTGACCGTTTTGATGTTATGATAAAGCAGGCGAAGGAAAACTTCAAACGTCTTGGTGTAGAAGACAAGGTTACAATATTAGAAGGCAATGCCAACGATATTTTGCCTACATTGGACGAACAGTATGACTTCATTTTTATGGACGCAGCAAAGGGTCAGTATATACAAATTCTCCCTGACGTACTTCGACTTTTGAAAAAGGGTGGAGTAATTATTGCCGATGATATTTTGCAAGAGGGCAGAGTTGCTCAGGCTTACGAGGAAGTTCCAAAGCGTCAGAGAACTATTCACAAGAGAATGAACGAATTTTTAAATGAAATAACAAATAATCCAAAGTTAAAATCAAGCATATTGACTATTGGTGACGGTGTGGCATTTATTCAGAAAATAGAGGATTGATAAAATGAAAAAAATAGAATTACTTGCTCCAGCTGGAGATTTGGAAAAACTTAAAATTGCTGTACTCTATGGTGCAGACGCAGTATACCTTGGTGGTACTAATTTTGGACTTAGAGCAAAGGCTAAAAACTTTGACTATGACCAGATGAAAGAGGGTGTAGAGTTTGCTCACGCCCACGATGTAAAGGTGTATGTTACTTGCAATATCTTTGCTCACAATGAAGATTTTGAGGAAATGGCAGACTACTTTAAGGAGCTTGAAGAATTAAATGTAGATGCAATTCTTGTAGCCGACCCTGGTGTGTTTGCCCTTGCCAGAAAAACTGTTCCTAATATGCCAATTCATATTAGTACACAGGCAAATAATACTAATTATATGTCTGCTCTTTTCTGGAAAAATCTTGGAGCAACTAGAATTGTTATGGCTAGAGAACTTTCTCTCAAGGAAATTAAAGAACTCCACGATAAAATTGGTGATACAGAAATTGAAGCTTTCGTTCACGGTGCAATGTGTATCAGCTACAGTGGCAGATGCCTTTTAAGTAACTATTTAAGTGGTAGAGATGCCAACAAAGGTGCATGTTCACACCCTTGCAGATGGCAGTATTATGTTACAGAAAAGACTAGACCAAATGAATATATGCCAATAGTTGAAGACGAAAGAGGTACTTATATCTTCAATTCTAAGGACTTAAATATGATTCAGCACATTCCTGAACTTGTAGATGCCGGCATTTTCAGTCTTAAAATAGAAGGTAGAATTAAAACTTGTTTCTATGTAGGTACAGTTATTAAGGCTTATAGAGAAGCTATTGACGATTATTTAAAAGACCCTGCATTGTACGAAAGCAAAAAGGACTACTATATGCAGGAAGTTTCTAAGGCAAGCTACAGAGGTTATACAACTGGTTTCTACTACGGTAAACCAAATGAGGAAGACCAGGTTTACACTACTAGCTCATATATCAGAACTTATGACTTCATTGGTATGGTTCTTGACTACGATAAGGAAACAGGCTATGCAACAGTGGAACAGAGAAATAAGTTCGTTGTAGGCGAAAAGATAGAGGTAATGCGTCATAATGGCGAAGATTTCACTATGACAGTAGAGGAAATGTATGACGATAAGGGCGAAAGTGTTACAGAAGCTCCTCACCCACAGCAGATTTTAAAGGTTAAGGTTGATAAACCTGTTGAAGCTTTTGATATGTTTAGACGTGAAGCTAAAAATCCAGTTACACTAGAGTGATTAACTAAAATGCTTAATCTTTCTTTTTCTATCGCAAAAAGAAAGAAACAAAGAAAAATGCTCTTTCAAGCATCTGTTTCCCTTACAAGTAAGGGATTTAAGGCTTTGCCTTAAAAAACCACCATTTTTAGCAAACCGGAAAGAAGTCCGGTGGCTTTTTTAAGCCATATTTTGCGAAGCAAAATATTTTGAACAGAAAAAAATGGAGTAAAACTTTACTATTTTTTGAACAGCAAATTAGCAAACCGGAAAGAAGTCCGGTAGCTTATTTATAAGCCGTATTTTGCAAAGCAAAATGTTCTGAACAGAAAAAATGGACTAAAACCTTTCAAATATTTAAGATAAATAAAAAGTAAAATTTCTATTTTTACTACCATATTTGGATTAACAGAACAAAGTTTTCGTTTTTATATCTTATTGCAAAAACCTATAAAAAGTGGTATTATAAATCTATAAAAAGTTAGGCTAAACAGCTTAACACAAAAGGAGGAGAACCAATGAAGAAGAAAATTTTATCTTTGCTTTTAAGTTTGTCAATGGTTGTTGTTCCTGTATTATCATATGGTGCAGACAACACACTTTCAACAGACTGTCAGCTTTCAGCAGAAACAATTAACGTAGGCGACACACTTTTTGCCGACTACAAAATAACTGACAACCCTATTGGTTTCAACAGTTTAACAGGCTTTGTCTATTTTGACCCTGCTGTTTTAGAGGCTGTTGATATTGATTACACAGAAATGCCTAGTGATATTATTGAGTACAACAATATCCCACTTTTCCCTAGTAATGTAGTCAGCTCAAGAGTGGATTTCGTACCAAAGGCACAGGACTATGATTACAATGGACAGGCTGACAACAAGACTAATGCCGGTAAGTTAGGTATTTTAAAGTTCTCAGGTTACAATTCTGCATCTGTTGACAACTATTTACAGAACTACACTTCAACAGGTACAGTAATCAGAATTAAGTTTAAGGCTGTAGGTACCGGTTCATCTGACGTAAGTTTTGATAAATTTACAGGTGCTAACCTTACAAAGGGTACACAGACTAAGTTAAATGTACAGTCTGCTCACTCAACTGTTTTAGTAAACGGTAATGCTACTGACAACGGTGACGACAGCACAACTACTACAGAAGCAACTACAGAAACTACTACTGTAAGAGCAAACACTTCCAACGGTGGAGGTGGAGGTGGTGGTGGCTCATCTTCAAGAGTTACTACAACTACTACAGAAGTAACTACTGATGCTACTGCTGATGACACTACAGAAACTACTACTGCTACAGTAGAAAACTCTACAGAAAGTACAACAGTACAGGCTGTTACATTCTCTGATGTACCTGCTGATTACTGGGGTGCTAAGTATATCAATGAGCTTGCATCTAACAAGGTTGTAAATGGCTACAGTGACGGTACATTCTTACCAAACAACGAAGTTAAGAGAGCTGATTTCATTATTATGCTCCTTAAGGGTATTGGTGTTGATGTAACAAAAGCTCCACAGTCTAACTTCAGTGACGTAGAAAATGGTGCTTATTACTACAATGCCGTAGGTCTTGCAAAGGATTTAGGCATTGCCAACGGTAATGGCGATGGCACATTCTCTCCAGCTAGTAATATTACAAGACAGGATATGATGATTTTAGCTAAGAAAGCTCTTGTATACAAGCTCGGCAGTGATATTACAGTAGAAAATACTGACAACCTCAAAGGTTTCAACGACTATGAAGATATTTCAGCTTATGCCCTTGAAAGCCTTTCTGCTATGGTTAAGGACGGCTATGTAAATGGTATGGACGGCAATAAGATTGCTCCAAAGGCTACTACTACAAGAGTACAGGCTGCCACAGTTATCTACAAGATAATGAATAAATAAAATAGAATAAATTTCTGATTTGCCCCCATAGTTGATTTATGGGGGTAATTTTTACAGTGAATCGGAAAGATAAATCCGATGGCTTATTCATAAGCCACATTTTGCAAAGCAAAATGTTCTGACCAGTGAACCGAAAGATAAATCGGACACACGAAGTGTGGCTTTCAACGAAGTTGAAAGTTCTGACCAGTGAATCGGAAAGATAAATCCGATGGCTTATTTATAAGCCACAAATTAACAAAGTTAATTTGTTCTGAACAGTGGAATTAATATAAAATTTAGATTATAATATTACATAAAGAAGGTGAGAATATGAGTGTACAGTCTGATTGTGAAATGATGTCATTAAGAGCTATGGAAGAATATTCAAAAAAACATCATTTGACCGGTGATGAAGCTATAAAACTTTTCCATAAGTATCAAGTGTACGAAAAAATAATGATACAGCACGAATACCTTCATCAGGTCAGCACAGAGGAAGTTTTGGAATACGTTGAAAAAATAATTACAGAGGGTTCTAAGGAATTAGTTGTTTATCACGGCAGTTGTTTTGATTTTGATGAAGTGGATTTAAGTAAATCCCATAATCGCAGGGACTTTGGCAAGGGTTTTTATACAACCATATTGAAAGAACAGTCAAAGGCTTGGGCGTACAGACTATCTCTTAGAGAGAAGAAAGAGCAATACTTTGTCTATGAATTTTTGTTTGATGAAAATACAGAATTAAACGTCAAAAGGTTTGATACATTAAGTGAAGATTGGTTAGAATTTATAAAAGAAAACAGGGAAAAAGGTGGATTGCAACATAATTATGATGTAGTAATAGGCTTCTGTATTTGTATCAACTGATACTTCCGAATTGTCATTGCAACATAATTATGATGTAGTAATAGGTCCTGTAGCTGATGACAACACAATGGAAACAGTTCAGCTCTATATTGCAAATATTCTCACTTCAAAGGAAGCTGTTGAAAGATTGCGATATAATAAAGTAAACAATCAGGTATCATTCCATACAGAAAAGGCTTTGAAATATCTTAAATTAGTAAGGAGGGAACACTATGGCAATGGCAATTTACTTCTTTAATGGAAAAGACATTACAACAAATATGATTATACAAATTAGAGGAGTCATAAATGTATTGCAAAGGAGAATGAATATCAGTTTTCCTGATGCAGCTTTGAAGTTCTACACCTCCGAAACCTACAAAACACTTCAGCAGACAGAAAACGGTTTGTGGGCAGAATCAGCCGAATATATTGCCGACAGGTATTATGAAGAAATGGGACTTGACCCAGTATAAAATGTTTTAAAAAGAGGAAAAATATAATGGACAGAATGAAACAATTAATAGAAATTCTTAATAAGGCGTCACTTGCCTATTATCAGCAAAACAGGGAAATAATGACTGACAGGGAATATGATGCACTTTATGACGAGCTTGTGGCATTGGAAAGTGAAACAGGTATTGTGCTTTCAAATTCGCCTACACAAAATGTAGGTTACGAGGTTTTAGGTTCTCTTACAAAAATTAGACACCCACAGCGAATGTTATCCCTTGACAAGACAAAGGAAGTATCCCGTCTTGCTGAATTTTTGGGCAACAATGTAGGTGTGCTTTCCTACAAAATGGACGGTCTTACTGTAGTTTTGACATACAATGACGGAGAGCTTACACAGGCTGTTACAAGAGGAAACGGAGAAATTGGGGAAGATATTACCCACAATGCTAAGGTTTTTAAGAACATTCCTCTTAAAATAAGCCAAAAGGGTCAACTTGTTCTTAGAGGAGAGGCTGTTATTTCCTTTGAGGATTTCGACAACATAAATGAAGAAATGTCGCCGGAAGAAAAGTACAAGAACCCAAGAAACCTTTGCAGTGGTACAGTGCGTCAGCTTAATTCAGAAATTTGTGCCAAGAGAAACGTCTGTTTTGTGGCATTTCAGCTTGTAAGTGCAGAGGGAATGGATTTTGAAAAGAAATCACAGGGCTTTGAATATTTGGAAAAGCTAGGTTTTACAGTGGTAAAGAGAAAGTTTGTAAATTCTGAAAACATAGCACAGGCAGTAAGAGAGTTTGAAGAAAATATACCGAACAATCCTTTTGCCACAGACGGTTTGGTGCTTACTTATGACGATATTGCATACTCTCGTACTTTAGGTGAAACAGCCAAGTTCCCTAGAGATTCCATAGCTTTCAAATGGGCAGACGAGCAGGCAGAAACCACACTTATTGATATAGATTGGAATACTTCCCGAACAGGACTTATAAATCCAATAGCCGTTTTTGAACCGGTAGAGCTTGAGGGTACAACAGTGAACAGAGCTTCACTTCACAATGTAAGTATTGTGGAACATTTGCAGTTGGGCATTGGAGATAGAATTACAGTTTACAAGGCGAATATGATTATTCCACAGGTGGCAGAAAATTTGACAAAGAGCAACAACGCCGAAATTCCAAAAAATTGCCCAGTTTGTGGAGAGGAAACCGAAATAGTCAGCCTTAGGGACGGTAAGGCGTTGAAATGTGTCAATCCAAACTGTAAGGCACAGCGTGTAATGGCAATAGAGCATTATGTAAGCAGAGATGCTATGAATATTGAGGGCTTTTCAGAAGCTACTATTGAAAAATTCATTGATAAAGGCTTTTTGGATAATTATGCAGACATTTACTGTCTTGAAAAGTACAGAGATAGCATAGTTGAAATGGAGGGCTTTGGAGAAAAGAGCTACAATAACCTTATTTCAGCCATTGAAAAGTCTAAAAATGTGAATTTGTGCAATTTTATCTATGCTTTGGGTATCAATAATGTAGGTTTAAGTAATGCAAAATTGTTGTGCAAAAAGTATAACAATGACCTTGAAAAAATAATGAACGCAAGTGCTGACAGTCTTTGTGAAATAGACGGTATAGGGGAAGTCATTGCCGTAAGTATTGTGAAGTATTTCAACCATAGCCACAATATTGAGCTTATTAATAAGGCACTTGAGTATATTACTTTTGTGGCAGAGGAAGGCACAGGCAGTAATAAATTGGAGGGCAAAACCTTTGTTATAACCGGTGACGTCCATAACTATAAAAATAGAAAAGAACTCCAAAACTTTATAGAAAGTATGGGTGGCAAGGTCACAGGCAGTGTTTCAGCTAAAACAAATTATCTCATAAATAATGATGTAACATCAAATTCAAGCAAAAATAAAAAGGCTAAAGAGTTGAATATTCCTATTTTAAGTGAGGAAGATTTTGCAGAGTTGATAGAAAGTCTTTAAAGTATATAAAGTGCAAGGCTAAATACCTTGCACTTTTTTTGTTAATGGTTTATTTAGTAGGTTCTGTGTTTTGAGTATTAGAAACAACAGAGATAGTATTTACACCTTGAGAATTTATAGTGTTTACAATAGCAGTTAAACAATCTTCAAGAACTTTATCATAATTTTCAGTTGTTTCTTTTTTGTTTCCTTCAATAATTATCTTTAATTCGTCTAAAGACATATCAGCATTACTTAGGTCAAAATCTTTATCTTCTTTATTTTCATTTTTTTGACTGTCTTTATCTGTTGAATCATGGGCATATGAAATACCATATAAAACATTATTAGGACCACTAATATGTATTTTTTCAACAGTAAGTTGGTCAATAAGGTTACACATATCTTCATAATTGTAATTAATTACTTTATCAGAAGATTCAACATCATTGAGATTTGTAAGTTTTGCTATATTGTTTTTATTATCCAAAACAATAACCTTATCTCTGTAAGCAATATAAGTACAGCTTTTGTTTACATTCTCTTTAAATTTTTTAGAAGGGGTAGACTGTGTTGTTTCAGTTTCAGTTGCTGTGCTATTTTTATTACAACCGAAAAATAACATACAACTGACTAATAAAAATGGTATATAATATTTTTTCATAAGAGCCTCCTTTAGTTTGTAATACTTCAAAAATGAGGTGTGAAAGGAATCTTATTTTTCACACCTCAATAGATATATGGAAATTATATTTTAAATGTTATGCATAAAATTCTGCTTGGAAAGAGCCGTCTCTATTTACTGTATATCCATTATTAGAATAGAGTATATTTCCTTTTGCTGTAATGGAGCAAGTTCTGTAAGAATCTATCATTTTATATGATGTACTTTTACAAGTGAATGTTTGAGTTAATGTTGAGTTACTAGCATTTGGAACGGTAATTTTTGTTACGCTTTTAAATCTATTACTTTGACCGGTTGTTTTTAAAATAACAGCTTGAAGTCTAAAAGTTACATATTCTACTTTTTTAGTTTTATCATAAGTTTGAGTAGTTGATGCTTTTGCTGAATTATCATTGGAATTATAAGGTTCCCATTCAATGTCATCGTAGCTACAACCTGTAACTTCTTCGTATTCTTTTTTAACAGACTCTTTATTTTCCTGTCCTTCTTTGGCAATAGCCTTTAAATTTGAAATAAATTCTCCAACTGTTACTTCAGTAGTTTTTTCAGAAGTATTTACAGATAAACCAACATCTCCATATTCTGCATTAATTTTGCTTACAATATCTTCAACATTACTTTTAGGAATATCATATATGCTGTCATCAAGAGAATACTTTGAAGTATCAATATAAGAATTGTAGCTTAAATCGCCTGCAAAAGCTACATTAATTGTGCTTAATGCCATAACAGATATTAATACAATTGAAAAAAATTTTTTAAAATGTTTCATAATTCACAATCCTTTCATTAATTAATGTTTTCCATATATCTAATATCGTATTTTAAATAAAAAAAGATTTTAAATTTAAAATACGATAAAATTATAGCGATTATTAACAAATTTGTCAATATAGATTTTAAAATAAAAAAATGAAATTAAATTTAAAATTATTTTTAAATTTATTGACTTTTTTAATAAAATAATGTATAATAACCGAAGAAAGGGTGAAGATATGTTTAAATTAAAAAAGGAAAAATCGCCTTTTAACCTTAATGAAAAGGAAGAACAGGTGATGAAAGTTTTATGGAAAAATGACATGCCAATGTCAGCAACTGAAATTGCTAATGAAATTGAAAGTGATTGGGCTAAAAAATCTATACAAAATATTATAAGAAAATTAGAATCGAAAAATGCTATAGAAATTGCTGAAATTACAAAAATAGGTAAAACATATGGTAGATTATTTAGACCGACTGTATCATCAGATGAGTATGCTATGGAACAATTTAATAGGTTTTATGATAAGGATGATTACGCACCTTTTCTTTTATCAGCTTTAGTGGATACTAAGGAAGAAAATAAGGAGCTGGCACAAAAACTTAGGGATTTGATTGACCAGTACAAGGGGGAGTAGAATGGAAGAGCAGGGGGCTGGAATATATGATTATGAATTTTGTACAGTATATACATCAATAAATACTGCATTATGGGTTACAATTTTTGCTATAACAATAATAATATTAAGTAGAAATTTGAATTTTAAGAGAAAATACTGTTTTAATGTCTTATGGGCTTTAGTAGTATTGTGTCTTTTGAGATTTTTCTTAAATTTTGAAATACCTTTCTTTACATACAATTTAAGGTCTTATACTATTTTGGTAAAAATAAGAGAAATTTTTAGGTATAATTTTTACACCTATTGCTATGAAGACGATATAGGTAAAATATATTATTATTTTACTTTAGGTAGATTAATGGAAGTAATTTACCTAGCTACGACAATTGTACTTTTGATAAAGAAAAGTTTAAGATGTCGACAACTGTACAGGATTGTTAATTTAATGAATTGTACAGATAATATTGAAATCTTAAATGCTTTGAAAATTGCAAAACAAAAAGTTGGAGTACGAAAAAACGTAGGCATTATAGTAAATAAAAATATAAGAACTCCTGTTATAATAGGCTATTTTAAACCAGTAATTATACTGCCTGTAGTTGAATTAAGTGAGATACAACTTATTACAGTTTTATCTCACGAGCTTATACATTATAAATACAAGCATATTTTTATAAAACTATTAGTTGAAATTATATGTGTCGTAATGTGGTGGAATCCAGTGTTTTATTTCTTTAGAAAAGAAGTGTTTAATATACTGGAATTTTATACAGACCGTAAACTTAATATTCTCTTGAATAATAAAGAAAAAAAGGAATATTTATTAGGCATTGTTAATGTAATTGAAAACTATGGAGGTAGAAATAACACTTTAGATTTTTCTTTGGGACTTGATGAAGAGAATAATGAAAGAGTTATGACAGAGAGGTTTAAACTTATATTAGATAATGCTTACATAAACAAAAATAGAATTAAAGATATTGTAATTATGACAGTATTTTTTGTTGTATATATTTTTTCTTATTATCGTATACCTCATCCAGCAGGAGAACCAACTTTTGATGATTACAATGAGGATGCACCTGTTATAGTTGAAGGTTCATACATAATAAAAGATGGAAATAGGAGTTATACCATTTATAGTCCTGATGGAGAAAAATTAATTACGGTAAGGGGAAAATTAAAGGAAAATATAAAAGGAGTAATAGTAAAGGAGTAGTTTAATATGAAAAAATTAAGAAAAATGTTTGTGCTAATGGGAACAGTCACTTTAATGGTAAATTTTTGTAGTTTTAATATTTTAGCAGAAGATGGAATAAAACAAGTTAGCGAGGTGCAGACTATAAATCCTCGTAGTGGCAATGTATATTATAAATATAAAATAATAAATGGAAAAAAGTACAAAAGGTTATGGTCAGCTGATAAAAACGCTTGGGTTGACCCATACTGGACATTAGCATAGGTTGTAATGAAATTGGTGTAGTTAAAGAAGTTAAATATGCTTCATTAACTATGCCTTTTTATGTAATTAAAGGAGATAATTATGTTAGGAAAAAAACAGATTGGAATAAAGAAAAGATGTAAAATTAATTATGGGTTTGATTTTGAAGAAGAATTTCAACATTGGATTTATGTTACAGGTGCAGGTGAGGAATTTAAGTATCTGGATAATAAATATGAACCATTAAATGGAGTGGATAGTATAAAAAGTTGGAGAAAATATATAAGGGATAAGTATAGAGAAAATGATAGTGAGTTTATCTATATGTTGAAAATTATACGAGAAAATAAAAAATTTGAGGCTGGGATAATTAAAACAATTGGTATTACTGTGCTTGTTGGAACTATATTTAATAATTTTATAAATTTGTTTTTTGGGGAAATTTTTAATAAAAATTCTAATATTTTAATGAATGACAATAAAATGAATTTACAGTCATTGAATATTTTATTAAAGAATTTAAAATTGATTTTGAAATATACTTTAGGGTCTATCCCAAAGTTTGTGTAAACCTCTAAACTGATGTATAATAAAAATAGTC